>Ga0066834_10001359_pt1 | contig 11060 bp, 10 predicted proteins | sample ETNtaG_30_FD_66729 | JGI IMG/M metagenome (GOLD analysis project Ga0066834, IMG submission 66729) | Marine microbial and viral communities from oxygen minimum zone, Eastern Pacific Ocean - ETNP201306PF43B | ecosystem: Environmental > Aquatic > Marine > Oceanic | place: Pacific Ocean: Eastern... | reverse complement strand
TTAATCGTCTTCGTAGCGTGTCGAGAGAATCCTTCACTAAAAAGGAAAAGGGATGTCAGTATTTGTCATTCAAGCACCGACATTCTTTCGTCATTGGGTATTTCGTCATTCCCCCCCCTCTCGCAACGATACCACCCCCATCTATAATCCGCGTTCGGCCTTTACTCATTACTTATTACGTATTACGTCCCATGCCCATCGATAAAGTCCTGGTCGCTGACGACGACACCTTCTCCCGCGAATTTCTTTACGAGACCCTCAAAGACAGATACGAGGTCGTGATCGCCGGCGATGGTGAAGATGCGTGGGAAAAGTTTCAGCGTGAGCCGACGGACGTTGTCTTCACTGATATGCGCATGCCCGGCATGACCGGGATGGAGCTGCTCGAGAAGATCCGGAACAGCAACCCCGAGACGGCCATCATCATGGTCACCGCGTTCGGCGCGGTCGAAGATGCGGTCGAGGCGATGAAGCTCGGCGCGTTCGATTACCTGCTCAAACCCATCTCGCCCGACCAGGTCGATGTGCGGATGCAGAAACTCGAAGAGCATTACGCGCTCAAAAGCGAAAACAAATACCTCAAGGAACTCATCGAAGAACAGCAGGAGGGCATCGACGACATGATCGCTGAAGACCCGCGCATGGTGAAGATCATGGGAAGACCTCTACTACCGGCTCAACGTCGTGCCTGTTCAGGTACCGCCGCTCCGCGAGCGCAAGGGCGATATCGTTCTTCTGGCCAATCATTTCTTGCAGATGTACATCAAGCAGAACGTCACCAGCGTCCAATCCATCAGCCCGGAAGCCATGCAGTTGATGACCGACTACAACTGGCCGGGCAACGTCCGCGAGCTTAAAAACTTCATCCAACGTCTCGTCGTCATCGACTTGGGTGAAGTGATCGGGCCCGACGACATCGAGATGAATCTACCATCCGGCGCCCCGCGTAAAGCCAAAGCCAACGACGGCGAAGAGGCCATCGCCGAGGTCGGCATGAGCCTGGACGAAGTCGAGCGTCACCTCATCCTCAAAACGCTCGATCACACAAACAACAACAAAACTAAAACGGCGGACATCCTGCAGGTAACGGCGCGCACACTGCGAAACAAAATGGCGCGGTACCGGGAGGAAGGTTTGTTGGACGAGGATGGGGAGGAGGAATGATATGGAAGGGGAGGAGGATACTGGATGCTGGATACTCGATGCTCGATAGTGTCGGTGCTGTAGCGGGGCGTCGGGCTTAGGATACTGGATGCTGATAGTGCCGGCGCTGTGGTGATGGCGGTCTCAGATTCCGAAATTGAAAGCGGTAGCAAGCTACCGCACTCCAAAATCAGCATCCTGCCGTTCTGAAACGGTGGCTCAGAGCCGGACCGCATAACCAGCATCCAGCACACCCACCACCACCCGGTGCCATCCCGCCAAAATCTGGCATTATTCCACCCTAAATACTTCTGATCACTGAAACTTGCGCAAAACATCAATTGCATCGTTTGATAACGTTTGATAAAACCACTTCATTTTTGTTTAACCTATTACTTGAAACTGACGAGAATGTCGGCAAAATCGCGCCTCTGGTCACGTAAGGATGTGGCCGATTATCTCGGGGTCAGCCCTCTTACGGTGCTGCGGATGATCCAGAACGGAGACCTCCCGGCTTACAAAGTGAAAGGGCAGTGGAAAATCAAGGAGGAGGACGTGGAGCAATACCTCCAGGACCATTCCAACCAGCCCCGGAAGAAATAGGTAGCTTCTTCCCCCCACCTTCCCCGCCCGCCTCGGTGTCGTTTTCCTGGTTTCACTGACGCTGAAACCTGAACCACTGAAACCTTTCCCACCTTTCCATGCTCTCACGCTTTGGTCTGAAGGAAGAGCCGTTCAAGGACAACCTCGACGAACGCTTTTACTTTTCCACAAAACAGCACGAGCGGGCCTATGCCTCGATGGTCTACTGCATCACCGAGAACGAACCCGCGGGCATCATCCTCGGTACTTCCGGCGTGGGAAAGAGCCTCATCTCGCAGCGTCTCCTCTCCACCCTCGACAAGGATAAAACCTACATCCCGATCATCGTCCTCATCTATCCGAAGATGTCGAAGATCGCCCTGCTGCGTGAGATTTATTCGCAGCTCGGGCTGCCGAAGCTCAAGTCCAACCCGAACACTTCCGACCTGCTCGAGCCCATCCATTCGCACATCATCGATCAATACAAAAACGGCAAGCGCATCGCGCTGATGATGGATGAATCGCACTTTCTCAACGTCTCCGCGCTGCACCTCATCCGCACGCTCACCAACATCGAGACCGCCAAGGAAAAGCTCATCACCTCGATCTTCATCGCCGAGCAGAAATTTCTGAAGCGTCTCCAGTACAAGACCTACGACAGCCTCCGGGGCCGCATCAAGATCAAAGCCCAGCTCGATCCCCTCGACGCGGACGAGACCGCGCAATTCATTCAGTACCGGCTCCACGTCGCGGGCGCGAAAGAAGACCTCTTTCCCGAAGAATCGTACGAACTGATTTACAAACGCTCGAAGGGCATCTGCCGCAACATCAACAAAATCGCCGGCCAGGCCCTCTTCGATGCCTTCTTCGACGGCCAGACCGAAGTGACGATGGAGTCGTTGAAGGGCTCACTGAAAAACCTGTCGGGGATTCTGTGATGATCAAGATACTGGATGCTGGATGCTGGATGGGCAGGCGGTCTGAGTTTGGGGCGGCCGATTCAATCCTGGATATTGGATACTGGATACTCGGTTCAACAGGGCCGCACAGGCGAGTTGGAACATCATCAGATCTTAACAACCGACGCTCAAGCAAAGCCGCCACTAACAGCATCCAGCATCCAGTATCCAGCATCCCAATCTCGACCGGTGTTCAAACAAAACCGGCACTACCAGTATCCAGCATCCAGCATCTAGCATCCAGTATCCAGCATCCAGTATCCAGCATCCCAATCTCGACCGGTGTTCAAACAAAACCGGCATTACCAGCATCGAGCATCGAGCATCGAGCATCGAGCATCGAGCATCCAGTATCCCATGGCTAAACGCACCACATCCCAGGAAGACCGTTATAGCAAGGCGCTGCTGCGTCTCGGCAAGGTCGCGCCTGGCGCGAGCCCGGTTCCGAATGCGAAGATGCTGCGGGTGGATCATCTGCGGAGCAACCCTCGCAACCCGAGGCTGCACTTCAACAAAAAGACCCTTGAAGAGCTCGGCGAATCGCTGCTCAACGTTGGCGTCATCGAGCCGCTGGTCGTGCGGTTTTCGGGCGGTTCGGATACGGAATATGAGATCGTGGTCGGCGAACGCCGCTGGCGCGCGGCCAAGCTGGTCGGCATCACGGAATTGCCGTGCCTGGTCCGTGAGCTCGACGACGTCCATGCATTCGAGATAGCGCTTTCGGAAAACGTGGTCCGTGAAGAGCTCTCGCCGCTCGATGAAGCCAAGTGCTACCAGCACATGCTCGACATGGGTATGGCCACCTCCCTGCGCCAGATAGGACGCAAGCTCGGGCTCTCCCACACCCGCGTCCAGCAGAAGATGAACCTGCTCGGGCTCGAACGAGACATCCAGCGCCTGGTGGCAACACGAGTTGCCACGCCCAGCAGCGAGATGAAGATCACCGAAGGCCACGCCCGTCACCTGCTCAGGCTCGAATCGGCGGAAGAGCGCAGGGACGTCTTAAACCTCATCTTCCAGCACAACTGGAGTACCCGCGAAACCCAGGCCGAAGTCGCCCGCCGCCTCACTGCCGAAGAAAAACCCAGGAACGGCACCGCCAAAAAGAAACGTTCCAGGCAGCCCCGCCGCGACCCTACACAAACCAGCGTCGAATCCTCAAACGGCGCGGTAGATATCCATATCCAGTACGACGATCAAAGCGCACTCGTGAAAGAGCTGGAAAGCTTGTTGAAGCTAGCCCGTGCTGGGGATCTGACACGTAATGAGTAAAGCGTAATGAGTAAGTTTCTGAATGCGATTTCCGTTTTTGTTTGGTGCGCCGGTCGAGACCGGGGATGCTGGATACTGGATGCTGGTAGTGCCGGTGTTGTTGGTGGGGCGGTCTCTGCTTGTAGTGATACTGGATACTGGATTCTGGATATTGGATTCTGGATTCTGGATGCTGGTAGTGCCGCTGTTGTTGTGACAACGGCCGCGAACTTCGAGGCATACGAAAATGAAAGCGGTAACAAGTTACCGCACTCCAAGGGCGAGGCGGTCGTTTTACCCAATCGAGTATCGAGCATCCAGTATCGAGCATCCAGCATCCAGTATCGAGCATCCAGTATCCAGCATCCAGGACAGAAGCGGCCGCCCCATACTCCAACCGACTGCTCATCGAGCATCGAGCATCCAGCATCCCATTCACCGCCGCCGCCCCGAACAACACCGGCATTCCAAGCCCAAACTTACTTATTACGCTGCTTCCAAGCCTGCTAAGCATTTCCAACAAACAATAACCTCCCATTCGCAATAATGGATTTCCTCTTCCCCAACATGCTTGAGCCAGACCCCGGCCCGGTCGAAGTGCCGCAGCCGGGGCGCGGGCAGATGGATGCGCTCAAAGAGCAGCATAAGCATGAGATCCGGGTCGAGTGCAACATGGAAGAGTTCCCCTATTTTCGGCTCGGGAAACGCAATTCCAAAGACTTCAACAAAATCCACTTCGCCCGCGAGGTGCGCAGCAATGATGGCGGCTCGATCAAACAGCGCTGGGTTGTGGTTGCCGATTCCGAGCTCGGGTTGCCCGGGCCGTTCGATCAGGATGTGTATGTCGCCATGGAGGCCATCATCGATGAGGTAGGTATCCATCCTGACGGTTACGTTCCCTTCACCTGTTACCGCATTGCGCAGATCCTCGGCAAAGACCACAGCGGCCGCACTTATCAGGGCATCCGTGAAGCGCTCATGCGGATGGTCAGCACCCGCATCACGTCGGAGAAAGCGTTCTATCTGCGTGACGAGCGGGTCTGGATTTCCGAGACCTTCCACCTCTACGACAGCGTCCGTTTCGAAGAACGCCAGAGTGCCCGCACGCGGGCCGCGTTCGAATACAACCTGCTGTTCCCGTGCCGCTGGTATATCGCCAGCCGCAGGGCCAATTACGTCAAGCCGCTCGATATGAACCTCTACAAGCAGCTTGGGTTGCCTGCGGCCAAGAAACTTTTCCGCTACCTGGACAAGCGCCGCCACAGCAGCCCGAGAGAGGTCAAGGTCGACCTTTTCCACCTTGCCGATGTTTTGCCCATTGCGCCCAGCTTCCCTTCCAAGCTCAAGCAGGTGCTCCGGCCGCCGTGCCAGCAGCTCAAAGGCGTCGGGTTCATCCACGATTTCAAGATCGTGCAGATTCACGGCACGAAGACCTGGCAGGCCATCTTCACCTTCCCCAGCGAACAGCCCATCATCGCCCCCGACCAGCCCATCGACCCCAAGGTGCAGATGCTCATGGACAGAGGCATCACCCAGACCGCGGCCGAATCGCTCGTCCACGCCTGGCCCGAACGCATCCAGCCGCAGATAGAGGCGTTCGACTGGATGTCCGCCAACAAAAACAAAGCGACCAGGAACAACCCTGCCGGCTACCTCCGCAAAGCCATCGAAGAGAACTACACCCCGCCCAAGGGATTCATGGACGAAGTCGAACGCCAGGAGATCGTTCGCCGGGCCGTCGAAGAAAACAAAATCAAGCAGGAGAAGGAAGAGGTCGAAGCCCAAATCCGCCGCCAGCTCAAAGCACAAATCGAACAGGTCAAGGCCAACCTTTCCGTGCAGGAGCTCACCGACCTCCGCAAAGAAGCCGAAGACAACCTGGGCAGTTTCGTCAAACAACGTCTCGATCGCGATATGCGTAACCTGGGCTATTTGTCCGAAAACAGCCTCAGCGCAATAGAATTCGAGTTCGACCGGATCATCGAGGGACGGTATTTGAATATTCCGAGCGCGGAAATGACGAATGACGAAATGCCCAATGACGAAAGAAGCCCGAATGACGAAGGAAGCCCGAATAGTACCGTCCGACTCTGAAAAGGCGGACGCTCAGGTGGAATCAGGAATCGGGAATCAGGAATCTGGAAACGCTTCCTCCCTCCTCCCCCCTCTCTCCTCCTCTCCCCCCTCCACCCCTCCGAAGAAGGCTTTCAGTCACAGCCTGTTCGAGCAGTTCCTGCCGGGGTCGGGCAAGGGAACCAGCATCGGAAACCAGGTATCTGGAGGCCCGGGGCCGCAATAAGATAGCGAAGCGGCCTGGCAACACGTGTTGCCATTCGGCGGGCGATTCAATGCGTCATTTTCTTCAAAGCTGTTCCTTTCCATCCGCAGTCACAACAACACCGGCACTCCGGACGCCTGATTCCCTCACCCATGCTCCTCTTCGTCTACGGCACTCTCATGAGCGGAGAAAGACGCTTCCCGCAACTGCCCGTCCCTCCCAAGACCATCCACCGGGCCCGCACCAGCGGACGCCTGATCCACATCACCCCTGGCGATTACCCCGGGCTCCTCGAAGGCGAGGGCACTGTCCACGGCGAGCTCATGGAATTCGATGACGCGGCCGAAACCGACATCCTCCACACCCTTGACAAGATCGAAGGCTACTACGGCCCCGGACAGAAAAATTACTACGACCGCAAACGCATCCTGGTGACGAGAGAAGATGACAAGATGGTCGAGGCATGGACATACATCTACACCGGAGGCGGGACGTGGCCAGAGATTAAAGATGGCGACTGGAGAAGAAGGGGAGGATGACGAATGACGAAATACCACCCCGCACCGGGACGAGTCGATCGAAGCGCAGACGAGTCAATCAGCACAACACCTGTACGCACGCACGCACGCACTACCAGCCTTCGTCATTCGGTCTTTGTCATTCTTTCGTCATGGGGTATTTCGTCATTCGTCATTTCCGAGTCCGCGATCCCTCACCTCTCCGCCACCGACGCCCGTGCCGCCGTCGTTGCCGCGGAAGAGATTTTCAACGGTTTCAGATCCAAAGGCGGCGAGCTCTCGCTGCTCGATCTGAAACTGCAGAAGAACACCATTGCCGGCATTCTGCATAACCTCATTGGTGAGCAAATCGCCCGGCGCAGCGATTACTGGAGCTTCAGGGAAAGCGGCGCGGCCGGCGGCGACCTCATCGGCAAAAATGAGGAACACCTTGAACTCAAGACTTCGAGCAGCCTGGGCGTCAAAGGCAACCAGGTCAGTCACAATTATCGTTACTATTTGGTCTCGAATTTTGTACTGCGCCCCAAGCGACTGGTTGTGGTCTGGGTGCGCGGCGGCAAGCTGGCGCCGGAAGACTGGCGTCGCCCCAAAGGCACGCAATGGGCGTTCTTGAATGAGTCCGGCGAGAAGAAACTGCAGACGATCTGGCAGGACTTCGGCGAGCTCCCGCCCTCGCACATCAAAGGCATCGGCGAAGTCCGCGAGAAGCGTCTGGCCAAGGCGGGTATTTATTCGCTGCGCAAAATGTCGAAGCTGAGCGTTGAGCGACTGCGGGAAGTGTTGCAGGTATCAGAGAAGCAGGCGAAGGAGTTTCTGGAGGCTGCCAAAGGCGTGGAGTAGGTGGGGTAGTGATACCGATGCTGGATACTGGATACTGGATGCTCGATACTCGATTGGGTAAAACGATCGCCTCACCTTTGGAGTGCGGTAACTTGCTTGTTACCGCTTTCATTTTCGTATGCCTCAATGTTCGCGGCCGTTGTCACAACAACAGCGGCACTACCAGCATCCAGCATCCAGAATCCAGTATCACTACAAGCATAGACCGCCCCACCAACAACACCGGCACTACCAGCATCGAGTATCCAGTATCCAGCATCGAGTATCAGCATCGAGCATCACTCCAGATGACCGCCCCCACTTAAGAACTAGGAACAAAGAACAAATTTCACGCTACAATTCGCCCCCATGTCTCCTGAAACGTTTTTCCTTTTATATGCGGTTCAGCAGCATTGGCTGACCGAGACCCAGGCCGAAGAGCTCTGGCAGGCTGCCGAAGATGACGAAGATCAGCGCGGCATCGACGAAGTCGCCCTCGAGATGAAGCTGCTTGATGAAAAGCAGGTCAAGCAGGGGCGCGAGGTGGTCGGGCTTGATTTGACTGCCGAGCTTTTACCGCACGTGGGCGATTACGATATTGTCGAGTGCATCGGCCGCGGGCGGCATGGGGTAGTCTTCCGTGCACAACCTGAGCTGCATTCGGATAACGTCGCCGTCAAGGTGCTCGTGCCCCGCCTGCTCGATGATCTGCTCTACCTCGAAAACTTTACCCAGCGTGTCGAGGCCCTTCACAAGCAGGAGATTGAAAACGCGGCCACCACGCTCGAATCCGGCGAAGACGACGGCCACCATTTTCTCGTCAGCGAATACGTGGACGGCACCAGCCTCGCTCAAAAAGTCAAAGACGATGGCCCGGTCACCGAAGAACAGGCGCTCAACATCGCCACCCACCTCGCCCGTGCGCTCGTTCATGCGGAAGAAAAGAACATCGCCCACCTCGGCATCAGCCCCCGCGACATCATGCTCATGCCCGAAGGCGATGCCCTGCTGCTCGACCTCGGCCTGGCCAAAGAGGTGTATGACAAAGTTCTGCTGCAGTTCGCATTCAGTGTTGGCGTGGAGCATTACTACGCGCCCGAACAGGCCGGCGGCGAAAAGGGCGACATCCGCACCGATATCTTTTCGCTCGGCTCGTCCATTTACTACGCCATCACCGGGCGGCCACCGTTTGCCGGCAGGAACTCCAGCGCGATTGTGATTGAAGGCCAGCGGCTGCGAACGATCTCTTCGCCCAAAAATTACCGGCCTGAGCTTTCAAAAGGCTTTTGCGAAATGCTCAACCGCATGATGGCGCGGCTCGTGGAAGATCGTTATCAGACCGCGTCCGATCTCGTTGCCGATCTCGAGAGTCTCGCCGAAGGCAAATGGCCGGAAGACGCGGCCATCGATGACATCAAAACCATCCTCGAAAGCACGCCCGAAACAACAGAAGTCGCCGCGGCAACGGAAGACATCACCGAGATGGAAAGCAAAGAGACTGTAGCCGTAGGCCCCGCGGCGGATGATGATGAAGAGGAAGAAGACGCCGATCCGATCACCATCGAAGAACCGGACGACCTCGAACCCACGACCGGCGAGACCCGCCGCGTCGAGATACCGCCCACCCGGCGCGTGCCGGCCATCGACGGGCCCAAAGAAAAAGAACGCCGCCGTTCCACCGGCCTCAAGCGAGGGGTCAAGCGCAAACGGGGTGAAGCGATGGCAAAGAAAAAATCCATCGCGCCGATACTCGGTTTCGCCATCCCGGCCGTGCTGGTGATCATTGCCCTCATCTTCATCATCGCCAGAAAGAACCCCGAAAAGAAAAAGAAAAAGAGCAGCAAAGGCCCGCCCATCACCAAGCTCGCCCCGCACCTGCAGAAGCTCGAAAAGGAATACAAGAGCCTCCAGAAATACATGACCCCGGATCAGCTCGAAACCGCCCGGAAGAAGCTCAAGGAGCACATCGAAAACGTTAAGAATTACCCGCCGTTACTTCGCCGCGCCAGGGCCAGCCTCAAGCAGATCTCCAAGCTCGAAGAAAAGCATTACGCCCAGCAGAAAGAAAAACTGAAATCCGCCGTCCCGCCCCGGAACCTGGTACTCAACGGCGGGTTCGAAGATGGCGATGAAGACGGTGCCCGATACTGGGAGCTCAAAGGCAAGGGCGGCGGATGGGTCGATGAAGACCCGGCCACCGGCAAACACTGCCTCGGCGTCTGGGGCGCCGGCCGCGCCCGGCCCAGCTACTGGTCGGGGGCCGCCTCCCCCATTGATGCGATGCAGCCTTATAAAGTCAGCTTCAAGCTCCGCACCGAGCTGTGGCGCCGCGACAGCAATGCATACATTTCTATCGGATACTACCGCCGGATCATCGAGCCCAAGACCAAGTGGACGGAGGTCGAGTTCATCTTTGTGCCGCCCACACTCACCGATGACATGATCCCTTACGACGAAGAAGGCCAGGCCAGCCCCCAGCGGGTCGAAGTGCGCCTCGGCATTTCCGGACGGCAGACCAAGATGTATTTTGACGACCTCCGCATCGTCAAGGCCAAGCCCTGGAATAAAAGGATCATCGGTGTCACCCTTGGTGCGGGTGAAAAGATTCAGAATAACGGATACGAATTTCGCATGACCATGGGCTCGAAAGTCGCGGTCGACAAGGCCAACACCAACTACTCTCGCTGCCTTCAGAATTTCTCGGCCAGCGGCTCCGAACGCGGCTGGGATCTCGCTGCCGATCGTTACGTGCTTTACGCGCACGAAATCGATCAGTTCACCCAGAAAGAGCGCGGCCTCCTGAGCTTCCGCACCGAACGCCATGCGAAAACCGGCGCCACCCTCAAGGTAGAAGCCAGCAACGATTTTGCAGAATGGTCCGTCCTCAAAACCCTCGACGAGCCGAACAGCGCATCCGTCACCCTGCCCAAAGAACTTCTTCCCGCAGGGACCCTCTACGTACGCTTCACCGCCACCGCCCCCTGCCAGCTCACCTACTACACCTATAAGGTCTCACTGGAGCACAAGGAAACCCCAAAGAAACGGCTCAGCGGCGCAAGAGGGGAAACGGAATTCGTAGAGTAAGGATAAAGGCTGGCAGGCCCGGTGTTGCTGTGGCTGCGGGTGCAAAGGGATGCTGGATACTGGATGCTGGTAGTGCCGGTGTTGTTGTGATGACGGTTGCAATGCTGGGGGGGGGGTGGAATGCTGATCTTGCTGTGAGTGATGCTTGATACTGGATGCTCGATGCTGGGTAGTGCCGGTGTTACTGCGATGTCGGTTTTAGTTGACGCGGCATCGGTCGTTTCGAGCCTGAACCGCATAACCCAGCATCCAGTATCGAGCATCCAGCATCCCCTTTGTATCCGCCATCACAACAACACCGGCACTAACAACGCCGGCACTACCAGCATCCAGTATCGAGCCTATATCGCGTTCCAGATCAGCTTCCCGCCCACAATACATATCGCCAGGGCCAAAAGGCGGATCAGCGCCGATCCCCGAATCCGC
>Ga0066834_10001357_pt1 | contig 11067 bp, 7 predicted proteins | sample ETNtaG_30_FD_66729 | JGI IMG/M metagenome (GOLD analysis project Ga0066834, IMG submission 66729) | Marine microbial and viral communities from oxygen minimum zone, Eastern Pacific Ocean - ETNP201306PF43B | ecosystem: Environmental > Aquatic > Marine > Oceanic | place: Pacific Ocean: Eastern... | reverse complement strand
ACGTTCGCCAGCGACTCCACCGCTGCAAAACGAGCCTCGCTCTTCTCTTCTCCACTCAGACTGTTGATCCATTTATCAGCCGCCGCATAATCACTGATCGCCCAGGACTCGGCAATCGACTCGTAGGCGTCCCCCCGTTCTTCCCCGCTGAGGCCGGTCGCCATCCTCAGGGCCGCCCCGGGATCCTGCTGTGCCATTTCGTTGAAGATCCCCGAGATGGCATCACCCGCTTCTCGACCCTCCAGGGTCCGGGCCCACTTGAGCGCGGCTTCAGGATTCTGCTTGGCCCACTCGCCCGCAATCATGGCCACGGTGTCCCCGCTCCCGCGACCACCGGGTCCCATGCTGAAATCGTCCGGATTACTGGTATACTCCCGGGCCAGTCCCTCCGGGTTTGAAGCCGCCCAACCGGAGACCGCCCCGGCCCGCGCCATGAACATTTCCGGGAAGCCCATCTGGCGGCTCTGCTCCAGTGCTCCCTTGGGATCGGTTTCCGCCCAGCGCGAGAAGAGCAGGTTCATCGCCAGCATGCGCTGCGACATGGGGAGCCCCTGCAGCTTCTTGATTTCGGATTCAAACTGATCGGGATCAAGGTCGGAGTAGTACTCCAGCAGGCTCATGATGCGATTGGTCTGACCGGGCTCGGCAAGAATCTCGCGCAGTCCACCTGACGACTTGCCGCCCCGCGGAGCAGCTGGCGCCGCCGATTCAGAGGTTCCTCCGGATCTTCCCGTGACGGATGTCCGGGCGGGGAGATTCCCGCTCTGCTCCGACTGGGTTCCCTTGGCCTTATCGTTACCGGCCCCACCAATGAGAAGTCCACCGGCCCCACCAATGAGAAGGGCTGCCACCGCAATCAGTATATTCGGTTTCATCGCCTTTAAATGCGCCCAATAGAACTCAATGACGACCAAAAAGTTGCAAAGTTGTGCCGAGAAACAGCCCCTGCCGTGGAATTCCGGCTCCCGTCGGCCCTGCCGGAGGAGAAAACCCACCACTCTTGTCAGTTCAACCTCCAACCACCATCGTCCCGGCGTGCCCAATGATCGAACCTTCCGCCTCCTCTTCGTCTGCTGGGGGAATATCTGCCGCTCTCCCGCCGGAGAAAACGTCTTCCGTCACCTCATGGCTGGAAGCACCCTGGCCCACCGGATCGAATGTGACTCGGCCGGAACCATCGATGCCCATGCCGGCAAATCGCCCGACACCCGCATGCGGAACACCCTCGAGCGGCGTGGCATCACCGTGCGGGGTGCAGCCCGGCAGATCACCCGGGAGGACTTTGAGAACTTCGATCTCATCCTCACCATGGACGATTTCAACCGGCAGGAAGTTCTCTCTCTTGCACCTGACGAGGCAGGGTGCGCCAAGGTGCTCCCCTTCACGGACTTCTGTGAGCAACACGAAGCAGACAAAGTTCCTGACCCCTACTATGGGGGCTCCTCGGGATTCGAGCTCGTGGCTGACCTCATCGAGGATGGTTGCCAGGGAGTGCTTGCTCATATCGAAGCCCAACTCTCCTGAGATGAGCGACCTCGACGCAATCCGCAGGGCCATCGCGGAGGAGACCGGACAGAAAACTACGGAATCCCCACAGGCAATCGGGGGAGGTTGCATTAACGAGACTTTTCGACTCGGGAACTATTTCGTCAAAAGCAATGCTCCCGACCGCCTCGACATGTTCGAGGTGGAACGCCTCGGCCTCGATACCCTGCACACCACTGGAACCGTCCGGGTGCCGCAACCAATCTGTTCCGGGACATCCCCGGGGCAGGCGTTTCTCGTCCTGGAGTTTCTCCCATTCGGAAGAGTCTGCTCCTCCTCCCAGGCCAGGCTCGGCCGGCAACTGGCTGAGCTTCACCGGACAACTTCAGAATACTTCGGCTGGGAACGGGACAACTTCATCGGCGCCACCAGGCAACCAAACGTGCCAACGGCATCGTGGATCGATTTTCTCCGGGAACAACGACTCGGGCACATGCTCCGGTTAACCGGTGACTGCGGATTCTCCTTCCACGGTGCCGACACCCTCCTCGATCATCTCGATCGCTTTTTCGAAGAATCACCGCCCCCTTCCCTCCTGCACGGCGACCTGTGGGGGGGTAACGCGGGGGCACTGGAGGATGGAGATCCGGTCCTCTTCGATCCCGCCGTCTACTTTGGAGACCGGGAGGCTGATCTTGCCATGACAAGGCTCTTCGGCGGCTTTGCCCCCTCGTTCTATCAGGCCTATCAGGAAATCTGGCCCCTTCCTCCCGGCCATGAAGCGCGGGTGGACCTCTACAATCTCTATCACATTCTCAATCATGCCGTCCTCTTCGGCGGCAGTTACGCCCGCCAGGCACAGGCCCTGATCGAGTCCCTGCTCCGCCACCTGTAGGTTCCCCGCTACCGGGTGAACCTCTGTTCACTTGCCAGCCGCAATCGTTCCACTGGAGAGCTTGCTCTGCTTCCCCATGAGCTGGCTGGCGAGAAAGGCTCTCACCCGTCTGGTCAGTTCCTCACTGCGGAATCCATGACCCGCCCCATCCATGGTGATGAAAACCGTCTCCACGCCCACTTCCTCAAGACGCCCGGCGAATTCCACGGACTGATGGTAGGGCACCAGTTTGTCCTTGGTCCCGTGCGCGAGCAGCATGGGAGCATCCCCGGCGCTCACATGAGTGACCGGAGAGGCGTTGACCGTAACCTCCTTTTTCTCCACGAGCCCCCCTCCCACCAGCTTCCCTTCCGGCGAATCAGCGGCGCTGTGTTTGATCGAGGTAGGAAAATCATCCATGGTCAACAGATTCGAGGGGCCGAAATAATTCACCACGCAGGTCACTCCTGACTCCTGGTCGAGATGCTTTCCAAGCTTCCCTTCCAGTCCGGGCACATCCCCGGACACCCCGAGCATCCCGACGAGATGCCCCCCCGCACTGGTCCCCCACACCGCGATCCTGTCGGCATCGTAGCCATACTCCCTGGCGTGGGCCTTGAGCCAGCGAATGGCCGCCTTGCAATCGTGAATCTGGGCCGGCCAGCTGGCTTCATTGGTCAACCGGTAATTGATGGCCGCGCCCACAAATCCCGTTTCCTCAAGGAACGGACGCAACCGCCCGAAACCACTCTCCTTGCTTCCGGCCCTCCAGCCCCCACCATGGATATAGACCACGAGCGGACGCGGCTTATCGGATTTTCCCCGGGGAACAAAGAGGTCGAGCATCTGACGCTGGTTTCCCGCCCCCACATAGTCCTGGTTCCGCACCGTGCGGTAATCGGGATTGGCCTCCTGCCTCCCTGCGGTTCGCCCCTTCAGGAAGGCAACATGCTCCTCCAGGGAAATGACCCCGTCCCTGTTGGTGTCGACCCGTTCAAAGTTGCGCCGCGCATTGGGCGGAAGTTCCTCCTTCTGGAGCTTCCCGTCCTTGTTCCGATCCCAGTCGGTGAACCGGTCAGCGTGGACAGGAAGGGAAAGAAAAGCGGTTGCTGCGACGAGGAACAACGGTCTCATGAGAAATAGAACCGCCAAGGCAGCCAATAGTAGCACGAAAAATGCACTGCTACCGACCACGCCTCACTCTCCGTCCACCTTGCGATACAGAAAGGAGTCGCTGGTGAGGAGGGAGAGGATGAGTTGCTTCATGCTGCCGCCACTTTGAACGTAGGCTTGATCGGCCTGGCGCAGGGTGACTGCGGTCCTTGATCTCGCGGAATTCACTCCAGGTCGGCTTGTCGTCAAGCATGGACAAGGGAAGCCAGTCGGGCGGGAAATTATCGGTGACCTGAAGCTTGACCTGCGTTTCCAAGTATAGGTCCTCCGCGAGGACCGGATGGATCAAGATGAGACAGAGTGCCAGATTGCATGCAATTCTCATGTTAAGGAAAAAATTCCCCCGTTATGCCATCAAGAGTTCATTGACTTTTCGGCTTCACTGCAAAGGCCGTCCGCAGGAACGCGATCAAATTGGTGGCATCCTGTGGATTGATCTGCGCATGAAGATTTGCGGGCATGAGGGAAAGTTCGGAAGCCGTCATCTTGATGATGTCCTTACGAAGAACGATATCGGTTCCACCATCGACACGTTTAAGGGTCACACTGGTGGGAGACTCGGAAGCGAGCACCCCCGCATAGGCCTTCCCTCCGGCCGCTGAGATCAGATAGAGTTTGTATTCCGGATCAATTTTTCCGTTTGGATCGAGAATATCCATGAGAACGGATTCATCGGGCTTGCCGGTGATACTGCCGAGTGAAGGCCCGACTTCGTTGCCCTGCTCCCCTAGTTTGTGGCATACGATGCAGTTCTTTTGATAAACCACCTTCCCCTTTGCAGGATCCGCCTTGTTGTTGAGCGTACCGCGATAACGTGCAATGCGTGCCGTCAGTTCGGCTTCCGCGGAAGATTCCTTGAACAGCCTGCTGGCACGTGTTGCCAGATTGGCGTCTGGGATGGTTTTCAATTGCTCCCTCTGCACGCCAGAGATGTCGTGGCGATGAACGATACCGTTTTCGATTGCCTCAATTAATGCGGGAAGCCGGTTTCTGCGGGCGAAGATCGTGCGGAGGATCTCACTGCGGGATGTTGGCGAGAAACCCGGCCAGCCCTTGAGGAGAAGCCCGGCGGCACGCTCATCGCCCGAAGTGCCAAGGGCTGCTACCGCGGAAGCCTGAATGGAAGGTGGTTGTCTTGAGTCCAGCAGCTTGGAAGCCACTGGTGACATCGTCTCAAACGGCGCACTGGCGAGGATTTGCAGGGCCTGCCTTCGTTTGGCCAGCCCGCCCCCGGTCTCCAGGGCAGTCTCCGCCGCCTCTGCAAACATCGCGACCAGACGATCACCTTCAGCGACCGGCAGCTTGGCTGAAAGTTTGGTTGCCAGTTCCCTGACCTCAGCATCCCTGCTGCTGAGAAAGCGTGTCAGGGCAGCCCATCCATCGGGGGACTCCGGAGCTGGCGCCCCATCACGGGAAACACTGCTTACAAAGCCCGACAGGCACTCCTTTTGAAGGTCCGTGTCCAGCGATGACACCAACCGCAGGGCCGCCGCCATTTGCTCCCCGTCCCTTCGTCCGCCCACGGTTGTTGCCAATGGCTTGAGCAAGGCCCGGGCATCTGGGCTCAATTCGATTTTGCCCAGCAGCCCGAGGAGCAGACGGCCTCCGTTCCGGTTGTTTGAGGAACTGAGGATGGCTGCAGCCATCCATCCATCGCTGCCATGTCTTTCCGCGAGATCGATCAATGATTCGACCGGCCAGATCTCTTTGGACTCACCGAGCGTCATGGCGAGTTGCAGACGGACCCGGGGATCTGGATCCTGGTTCATTTTGATCAACTGGGAACGGAGGGCCTGGTCCGAGTCAAGCCACCGTTCAGCCAGCCGCAATCCATGCACCCTCACTCCATGATCCTCATGCACGAGGGCGCCCAGGACATCCGAAGACTCCAGGGATTTCAACGAGCGCAAGGTTTGCAGCGCACGAATAACGCCTGCCGATGAAGTCCCCTCAGCCCGGATCAGCCTGACAAGCGAATCACGTGCATCACGATCCCCCCGTTCAATGAGCATCCGCTGCGCAGTGGCCCGGCGCCATGGATTGTCATCTGCAAGAACCTGTGCCAGTTCCCTGGTAATGGCCTTGGCAAGGTCGTCCTTGGCAGCGGGGGTTTTTCCCTTCGGGCTAAGTCTCCAGATGCGGCCGTGCTCCTTCCCCTTATTCAATCCATATTGCTGCTGAAGAAATCGGGGGACTGCAGAATAATCCTCAATGATTTCACGGTACATATCGACAATGTATAGCGCTCCATCCGGACCGACGCGCAAATTCATTGGGCGGAACCATTGATCGGTTGAGGCAAGGAATTCGGACTCCTGCTCACCTGGCGCCCGCCGGGCCTGGTAGCCGGCACCGTCCCGCGTGAGGACCGTGCGATGCACGATGTTGAGCGAAGGCTCGCAGTAAAACAGGTTGCCGTGATATTCATCGGGGAACAGCCGCCCCCCATAGAATGTCGTGCTACAGCCCCCGGAAAAGTAATTGCTGTTGGTTTCGCGCTTTCCATAAAACTTCACCCAGGCCGGATCCCTGCCCCGCTTGACGCGCCAGGGATGTGGGTCACTGAGGCGATAACCGTGGCCGTAGTTTGCAGCCCCCTGGGTTGAACCCGGGGTTGCCACGTGCGGGTTGCGTGCAAGATAGTGGCGCGGCAGGGGGAGCGCATACCGGGCAGGGGTGCCACCGGAGGATGGAAAGCGGTCGCCGACATCGTTCATCGTCAGGCCAAACGTCCCGACACTCCCGTTCACATGCTCGATCGCCGAACCGTCCGCCTTGATCCGAAAGTCAGAACCACCAAGTTCGAAGTGGCCCTTGAGTTTCGACCCGGTGATTATTCCGCCTCCCGATCCGCTCCCGACGTAGATCCAGTCGTCGAGCCCCCAGATCGGGTTGTTGATTCCCCGCTCAATGGTGTTGACCCCGAATCCAGTAAAAAGGGTTTCACGGACATCCGGTTTTCCGTCGCCGTCCCGGTCGGCGAAAAACATGATATGGGGTGCGCAGGTCACAATGACCCCACCCCGCGCAGCAACAATACCATAACATGGTGGGAGGTCATCCGCCCACACCTCCGCCTTGTCCATCACGCCGTCTCCGTTCGTATCGGCAAGCAACTTGACCACCCCATACTGCTGTTTGGCTGCCTCCTCTGCGATTTTTCCTCCCTTGAACTCCCATCGGATGCGCCGCACCGTTTTATCAAGTTCTCCAGTCTTATTGAGTTCCTGCGTGTCGATATGTCCCTCGATGTTGTAACCATGGAGTTCGCACACGAAAACCCGGCCGTGTTCGTCGAAGGCGATCCCGGACGGTTCCGTGACCACCGGTTCGCTCGCAACCAGCTCAATCTGAAAACCCTCCGGCAATCGAATCCGTTTGGCACTCTCCCCGGGAGCAAGCGGCTGTGGCGCGTCTTTAGCCGGCTGGATCCGGGCGTTCGATGAGGCCGGGATGCACAAGCAGGAAAAAAGCAGGCAACAAGGGAGGTGCAAATATCTTCTCACTGGATCGAAGGGTTCATTGTCTTCCGGCTCAGGCTATAATGTCTTGGACGGGATGGCCAAGACCAAGAGCAAACGAAGTCCTGGATCTTCCTGCGCGAATTTCAAGCCCGTGAGCAAACCGGCTACCGAATTAGAATATCCAAGAATTCATCTCTTCATTCGCTTGAGCACTGTTCGCAAGCTCTGCCTTGTCTCACGCCTCGCCGGGGTGTCTGTCAAAGCTACATATGGCTGTTTTTCCAGTGGATCATTGGCCACATCGTAGAGACGGTCGTCATTGTAGAGTTTCCAACGGTGATTGCGCGCCCATTCGTGCAGGGTGAATTGATCCTTATCCCAGCCCGGCCGCGGATCGTAGTAGCAATAAACCCATTCACGAGGGACGCCCGGTTGTCCGAGTAATCGCGGATAAAAGCTAACCCCATCCAAGCCTGCCTTCACCGGCACTGATTTGCCGGCCGCCTCCAGCAGGGTGGGAATGAAGTCGGTGGAATCCACGAGGTCATTGTTTACACCCCGTTTCACCTTGCCGGTCCAGCGCACGATAAGCGGCACGTGCGTGCCGGCATCATCGGGATTGCCCTTGCCTCCCTGCACGGGACCTTCGCACGTCTGGGAGAGCACCTTCTTGTGCGTGCCATTATCACTGTAAAAAATCACCAGCGTGTCGCGTCCCATCTCAAGCGCATCAATCTGGTCAATGATGCTCCCCACGCATTTATCTGTATACTCCACCATGTCCTTGATGAAGCGCACCTCCTCCTGGTTGCGCGTCTTGGGATTGCGCCACTCAGGACTGTCCGGAGTCGGCACCATCGGCCAATGTGGCAGGGCCATGGGATAGTAAATGAAGAAGGGCTGTTTGTCGCTCTTCTGGCGTTTCAGATAATCATTGATGTAGCTCACCCACACATCCGGCCCGTACTTGCCCTTGAGATCGGTTCGAAACTTGCCGTTTTCCTTGATCACCGGATCGGCATAGCGCGAGCCTTTCACCTCCGTGTGGCCGGTGTGCCAGAGGCAATACTCATCAAAGCCCGCCTTCTGTGGGTGCATCCCGCGCCCTCGCCGTTTGTCCGCTCCCGGGTAATCCGGCGGATCATAACTCTGCAGCTGCCATTTGCCGACGATGGCGGTCTTGTAGCCGGCCCCGCGCATCCAATGGCCAATGGTCTTCTCACGTGGATCGAGCAACCCGAACGCCAACCAGTTGCGGTGATTGTATTTGGCCGTCATCACCTGAACGCGCGTGTTGGTACACAGCGGCTGCGAATACGCGTGCCGGAACCGGATCCCCTCGGCCGCCATACGATCCAGTCGCGGTGTGGAATAGCTCGTGCCGCCATAACACCCCAACCCCTCCACTCCGAGGTCATCCGCCATGATCAAAACAATGTTCGGCTTTTCTGCCCCGGCCCAAACTGCAAGAGGCAACAGGAAGGCAAATAGGAATAGGTGGGGTTTGCTCATCTCTTTTTTCTACTGTTCTGGGCTCAGGTCGTTCTTGCCTATTTCGCTTAGCTTGGCTTTCAGTTTTGCCCTCAAGTCGGCAAGGGTTTCGGCGTATGCCGGGGCGTCGATGAGGTTAACGTACTGTCTGGGGTCTTTCTCCATGTCATAGAGTTCCCCGTCCTTTCCGTAGTCGAGCAAAGCCCATTTTTCGGTGCGGAGCAGCCTGCCTTTACCACTGGACAGGGCAGCATCGCGCACCTTGACGGCAGGATCGTCCAGCATGCCCGATATATTCTTACCCTGAATATTGCCGGGTATTTTTAAGCCGCACAATTGGGAGACCGTGGGGTAGAGGTCGATTAATTCCGCCAGGGAATGGCAAACGGCTGGCTTCTTGCCCGGCACGCAGATAATAAGCGGCACCTGGGCCGACTCCCTGTGCACGCTCACCTTGGACCACATGTCGTGTTCCCCAAGGTGATAGCCGTGATCGCTGGTGAAGATCACGATGGTGTCATCACGCTGGCCGCTTTTCTCCAGAGCCTCGAGCACCTTGCCCACCATCGCGTCCATGTAAGTGACCGATGCGTAATACCCGGCCACCAGTTTCTTTTGCTGGAGCAGGTTCATCTTGTAGTTGGCGGTGGTCCTGCGATTTGCAGAGTTGAGTGGAATGTCATCCTGGTCGCCGGGAATCTTCGGGGGGAGGACCATCTTCTTGGGCTCGTAAAGGTCGAAATACTTCCTGGGAGCCACGAAGGGCACGTGCGGACGCACGAAACCCACGGCCAGGAAAAACGGTTTGTCCAAGTCCTTGTAGCGGTGAATCAACTCGATCGTCTTCTGGGCGGTCTTGCCGTCGGAGTGGACCAAGTCGTCTCCCTCGGCCTCCACCACCACGAAGCGGTTGCCCCCGGCCAGCTTCTTCGTGCCGTCGGGATTGTCCTGCAAGGTTTCCCCTTTGCCCGGAGCCCGGGTCTCGGGGCCGCGGCTGTTGAATTTCTCGTCCCAGGAAGCGGGGTCGTCGGCACCGTCGCTTCCCTTGGCAATATCGGGCGGCACCCCCATGTGAAACACCTTCGAGACCCGGGCGCTGTGGTAACCGTTCCTGCGGAAATACTGCGGCCAACTGTCCTTGTCGGGACCAATCTTCTCGCGTCCGCTGGTATAGCCGGTTGCCTTGGTGGCATAGGGATAATACCCGAACATGAGAGAAGCCCGCGAGGGCCCGCAAAAAGTGGCCTGGCAATAGGCCCGGGTGAAACGGGTGCCCCGGGTGGCCAGCTTGTCGATATTGGGAGTCTTGCAGATCCTGTTGCCGTAACAGCCCAAGGCCGTCGAGGTGAGGTCGTCCGAGATGATGAAAAGGACGTTGCGATTTTTTGCCTCGGTCGCCCCCGCCAGGGACAACAACGCGGCAAACAGGACGAGGGCAAAAGGGATTCGTGTTTTCATCAGTCCTTTGTTTCCATCTTGTGGCTTCTCCTGAGGAGCCTTGCCGTGCAGGCACTTGATGCGAATGTCTTGTGACTCCGCGGGGCCGCGGCGACCGACAACGTCGATGCGGGGAGAAAAAGGAACACCCCACCAAAGAAAGGAAACATGAAGGAGCTTTCATGGGGTGACCCGCATCCTGAATGCAGACAGCAGCGAAACCAATCCTATTTGGAGGATCTGAGAACCACGGCCTTACCTTTAAGCCGGGGATCATGAGCCGCCTGAAATTGACCGTCAAAAAAGCCCACTGCCTGCGTCGCTCCCATGCTGCCGTAAACCTTTAGCTGGTGCCCCCGCTCTCTCAGATCCTTCAAGACAGCTTCGCCCGCTTTTCTTTCAATCCGGATTGAATCGGGCTTCCATTGATGATGGAAGTGCGGTTGCCCCAGCGCGTCCTTGACAGGCAAACCATAGTCCAGGGTGTGAATAAGGGTCAGAAGAGTCTGGGTGATAATTGTCGGCCCGCCCGCGGCCCCCACAGCCAGAATGGGCTTGTTGTTTTTCATTACAATTGTCGGACTCATGCTCGATAAAGGGCGTTTGCCCGGGGCTACCGAGTTAGCCTCAGCCCCCAATAACCCGAAGGCATTGGGCACCCCGGGAGCCGCGGCAAAATCATCCATTTCATTATTCATGATCACCCCGGTGCCAGGAATAACGACCTTGGCCCCGAAGGAAGTATTAATGGTGGCGGTAATTGCCACCCAGTTGCCTTCACTGTCGGCGCAGGAAAAGTGGGTGGTGTGTTTGCTGAACACGTCCTCATTGGCTCGGAGCGGGGTTCCATGGGTTTTCACGACCGAAGCCTTCCTGAGATCAATCCTCCCAGCCAACTCTTTGGCGTATCCCTTATCCACCAGTCCCTTGGGCACTCTGGCAAAGGCGGGATCGCCCAACCAATGAGCCCGGTCCGCAAAGGCCAGCTTCATGGATTCAGTAATAACATGATAAAAGTCAGCCGAATTGGGATCGATCTTCTGCAGATCATAGCCCTCCAGCATATTAAGGATCTGGGCCACATGGATCCCGCCTGAACTGGGTGGGGGCATTCCCAGAATTGTATAACCCCGATAAGTCGTG
>Ga0066834_10001354_pt1 | contig 11090 bp, 9 predicted proteins | sample ETNtaG_30_FD_66729 | JGI IMG/M metagenome (GOLD analysis project Ga0066834, IMG submission 66729) | Marine microbial and viral communities from oxygen minimum zone, Eastern Pacific Ocean - ETNP201306PF43B | ecosystem: Environmental > Aquatic > Marine > Oceanic | place: Pacific Ocean: Eastern... | reverse complement strand
TAAAGCTTAGGTCTATTTTTATACTATTCGAGGATTTTTTTACGCAGACAAGATAGCTTGCTTTCATTCAAATACTGCAACGAATGAAAAGAAATAATTCGAAGTTCCTAGTAAAGCCTTTCATAAAATATTTTAATTTCGCAAAGAAGTTATATTTAGTGACTTTGATCAGATGACTTCTTCAGATGGCAAGAAACCTGCTAAAAGAATTGTTAATTCTATTGCAGGACATGCTGAGGAACATAAAAGATTAGCTCTTGGAGCGGTAAGAATTACTTCTAAATTAAAATTAGAGGCCGCAGACTTCTAACAGGTCTTATCGGAAAAAGTTTAAGAGTTTAAACAATTTGAATAATATTGGGAAAGTGAAGGTTAACAAGAAGAAGAAGTTGAAGATAATACACTAGAGGGAAGTGAAGGTGGTGGCAAATGGGATATAGGGCGTTTCTTGCTCAAAGAAGGATGTTGAACATTCACAACATGCAATAAACGATCCACTCAAGAAGAAGTTCTCCACCATTTTTAACCTCCACCTCAAAAAGCAGAGGGCCCTTGCTGATCAAAAAATTCTGAAAGAGAAGTAGTTGCTTTATCGAAACTACAAGGCTAAATTAAAGAAGAAGTAGAGCAAGTAGGAGAAGTAGAAAAAGTTGGACCCTAATCCCGAAAAAGACTAAGGGAACTACTTCCATCAAGTACAAAAATGGGGTGCCTATCTCGATATCTTCAAAGATTTCTCATGGCAACTCCCATTGCACCTATAAAAATGCAATAAACCCGAATTCATCCTTAACTATTGCCTAAACCAAAACAAACTTTGCAGAAGTACAATTGATTAGTGGTACTAAGATAACACTATTACCCCAGAATCATCTGAGAAAGAATTAAAAGAAATAAAAATCATCAAAGAAGTTGTTAAGCCACCCAAACCTCTAAAGGACCAAAAGGAAGAAAAAATAGTCGAAAAGCCAAAGCTACATAAGACTTAATCGCTTAAAAAATATAACCGTTGGAAGGTGTTTCATTCCACACAAACCAACTTCCGGCAGAAATTAAATGTTGATCGCAAAAGGAGATTTCAGGTTTAAAGAAAAAAAATGTCGAAGATTAATATCGAGTTTTTTCAACCCGAACAAAATTGCTAACTTGTAGTTAATCAAAAGAGCAGTTACAATTTTCCAAAGTTTCAGAAAATGGAGAAGCACAGGCTGCCGTTTCACTTGGGTCTTGAGTCGAAGTTTCGGATTGAAGACTATGTCTGGTCGAATAGGAAGATGCATATATATAAGCAGTGGGAGACTCAGCGAAAAAAGTCCAAACGGAAAAAGAAGAAAAACAAAAACAGTAAGCATAAAAGCGAAGATCAAAAGTATTTGGTTATCTTCCAGAGAAGAAGTAGGAAGAAGAAGGATCGGCTGAATAAATAGAAGCAGTTTCTTATACTTTAAAAGGGAAACAAATAACACATGCCAGAGCATCAACAACAGGTGGAATTCATTTAGCAGGAATTTTAGACTAATAAGCATGGCTAAAATGTCATTGGCAACAAAACTCCATAAAGTCTACCATTATCATACCCATTCAAGCTTGATTCGAACTTTTAAACCTTAACTGGCTTCTTCGAATAAAATAAATTCAGTTCCTTACGATCAATCAACAATGAATTCTTCGATGAGATACCACATTCTGATAGTTAATAACTGCTGGACATCGATTCCTTTTCCTCTAGAGGTGTCCAAAAGTAGCGTCATTTAACCACAACAACAACTAGAAAGAAAAGGAAAAATAGAAAGCTCAAAAAAGGTAATTACAAGGAAATTTAGATAAAGACGAATCCATTTGTACGATAATTAACGAAGAAAGAAAATGAGAAAAAGCGAAATTTCCTCTCTAAGTTTACTATTAAAAGTGCCGATAAAAAGAGTTAAAAAAGAAGAAAGCATAATAAGATGATTTCTTGGGGCGGACCAGCTACGTAAAAGCCACCTTTGTAGGGAATAATTAAGATTTAATAGAATCAGTTGAAAGAGATCGAAAGGGGACAAGTGAATTTATGGAAAACTCTAAGTAAACTTGGATTCAACCCGAAAGGGAAGGCGGTTTTTGCTTAGAATTTTTAGAAGCTTAATCATTTTATGGATTATAAGATTAGTTAGTCAGTGAAAATTGGGAAGAAGATGGCTTCGAAGTCAGTCACGGATTCGGTTATTACATCAAAACAACAAGAAATAATAAGGATCCCATTTATCAAAACCCAGCACTCAAGGCTACATTAGAAAAATGCTACTAAAAAAGCAAAGAAAAGAGTTATTTTTATATCTCAACGAAAGTGGTGAATTAGCTCTAATATATTAAAATTGTTTTTTTTGATTATTAAGATTTAGAAGGGAATGTTTTAAATTGGAAGAATTTAGCAATAAAATTAGATTTAAAATCCTAAATAATTAACTTCTCTCATTTCTTGTCACTTGTTGAATAAATAATTTTATAACTCTGCAAGAGACTTACTTGGCTTTTCATACTTCTTATTCTACTCAAGCTTTCTTTTGATTTAGTGTTACCCCAACGAAAACTTTACATGATGGGACTTACTCCTATTCCCAGACTTATTCTCTTTTTCAATATCTTCTCCCTAGGGATTAAACACTTTGTTATACTCTTTATTCTTTTTAAGGTGGCTCAACAGCTTCTGATAATCATATTTCGTCTCTGATAACTTGTTATCAATTTCAATTATTTCCTTATCATTGAAAAGCTTGCGTCGATCGTCTTAGTAAATTTGCTCGAAATCGATCTCCATTTGCTAAAGTAGGGGACTTTCCTCTTTGTAATCACAGTGGAAGGGTGATTGTGTTTGTTGGTCAAAGCTGAAGAAGCTTTAATTGAAAATTTCTCAGATTGGTTGATCGGTGACTTGTGATTCTTAGATTTGCTGTTTTTGTATGGAGTTAAACATTTGGCTCATTGATTCCTGGTTTTCGATGTCTAATTTGGAAGTCTGTATTCTATGTTCAATTATCTTGAGCGATTTGTTGAGCTTCACACTATCCAGTAGCCTTAGCAGCGAGGTTTCCAACTTCTCAAGGCCTTCCCATTTGAGCGAGCTTAGTCCTTCCTGATTCTGATTTTGGTACATCAGAAGGATTTGGGAGAGCTTCGAAGCTTCTTGGCTGATATCCTATATCTACTGATCTTTTTGGATATTTTTTTGCTGCTCAATCTCCAAGGCCTCTTCTTTTTCCTTTAGTTCCTCGATCAGGTACATTTTTTCCTCTTCGAATTAGTCAAATTTCTGGTTTGTCATTTGAAATTTATTCTCGAGTAGAAGCTTTTGTTATTTCATGTTTTTAAGAGCCTGTAAAGCATATTTACCACTGAAGTCATACTAAACTTATTATTTGACAGATTTAGATTCATGTTACAGCTTAAGTCTCTTGTAAATACCGATTTTAGGGCTGTGTTCATCAATTCATTGCCTTTTGTTATGAAAGATTTTCAAGTGTTCAATTTTTTTCTTGTGACTTCTGGTAACCTTTGCATTGAGTAATCTTTCGGCAAGAATTTGCTTTTGATCCTAGAGCTGGGAAATTATCTGTAAAAGTTTGTCTGAGCGGTATTTATCCTGTTTGCGTTCTTGTTCCATTTTGACGATCTTTTCCTCATACTCTTGCAGAATTGTCTTCAATGCTTCATCATTAACCTCTGATATAATGTTTGCATGCACCTTGTTTTCGATTTTTTTAGCATTTACTCCAAATCTTAATGTGCTGAGGGTTTGATCACATTGGCTTAACGAGGGATTTATACAGAGGATTATGGCTGTCCTTGAATTGCCTCCTAGCGAAGATCTCAATATCTTTGTCAATGGCGAGTTCCTATAAGGAATGTGAATATCCTTCCGCTTCTGACTTTTCAAGGAAATGACTTAGGTGAGGAAGAAGAGCGACTTGTTGATGTGCTTTGACTCGTTGATCCTATTTTTCCAGCGCTTTGATCCATTTTTGCCATCCTTGAAATAGTTGGCATTAGAGACAAACGTATTGGAGAACAGTCCCTACATTTGGGCTTTCTTGGTCCGCATTCCATCATGGATATTGATTTTCTCGCTACCTGCAAGATCTACAAAGTTCAGAATCGACTCTGCTATTTCGGTCGTGCCGTCAATGTTCTTTATGCTCATGCTCTGGATATAGAGGCGGAAGATGGTGTGAGAGCGGGAAGATGCATGGTTCATCATTGTTGAGGCATAGTGGCGGTTTTCTTTATTGATTAAAGGGAAATAGAAGAAAATTACCTTCACCTCTCTCAAGCTAACCCAATATATCCTCCTTCGATTGAATGATCTCCTCAATGGCATTCTTGATATAGAATTCCTTTTTCCCATCTTCATTGATAGTCAGAACATCTCCTAGCTTGTCTTGTGACGTAAGCAAATCAAAGACTTAATCAGTATAGATCTCGATATAGGAACACCTGATGAAGAATTTCTTTTCGTCGCACATGGTTTCAATTTTCTGAAAAAGATCATCCAATGCCATGTAGAGAATCCCATCTTGATTACCTACGTGGTTTTCCTATTGTTGACAGAAGAGAAATCTTTCATGCTATTTCTTGAAGCAGAAGTGTTGTTGTTATTCGAACTGGTGGTGGGAGTATGTCTTGAGAGGGGATTTGTTCTTGCCGAGGTAGATGGAGGTATTTTTTGGATGGTTGTAGTGAACACTTCTTGGTGTAATTTCTCTTCTTTGCTTGGTTGGTTTATCACAACTTTTTAACCCGAAGTTATTAGCGCCCAACATCGTGAACGTTTTTCCGCTTCCAGTCTACCCATACATAAATATGGTTCCGTTTATCCCTTTCAGACTCGAAAGAACAATTCTCTTTATCAACTTATTGTAAATCATCACATTGGTATTGCCTTGGTCAAAACAGTGATCTACGGAAATTAAAATTTGCAAATTTGAATATTTACTAAAAGTGAAATTTGTTCGTTGGCCTGGCTTGATTTTTCGATAACGGATTAGATCCAGGAATTTCTCCTAGAACACGCCAACAGTTTATTTCTGATTGATTTGCCATATATCAGGGTCCTATTTTTCTATTTCAGTCTTATTTTAGGGTCTTATCCTTAAAACTACTTGAATATTCTCCATTTTGATTTAAATTTAATTTAAAATCGCAAAATCGTTAAAATTTTTATGAGTTGATAATTTGGAAATATTTATGAAACTGAAAAAGGTTAAAATCACATTTCAAAAACTTCCATTTCTGAAGTGATACCATTGAATATCAACGTGTTATTGATCGGTAGGTATTAATGTGTAATCATTTTTATCACTTCCTGAGAAGCAATTCCTCCCATCAGACTTGCAATTGGATTCAATTAGCATCCTTCATACCTGCTAAGCTCTTCTGCTAGCTTCTTATCTATGGCTTTAGAGTTGGGGTACTTCAAAGCAATAGTGCAGTTGATGAAACCCAAAAGTTCTGCAGAATCTCCGGTGTTATCAAGGTTTGGCATCTTTTCATTTACGTTTTGGTATTCAATCATTCCTTTAATTGCTAGTAAAAGTTTGTGACAATCGGTTTCAGGATATTTAGGAAGGGCATTTGGAGAGGCAACTTCATCAGCGTAACTTCTATAATTAACATAGTTCAAGATTTGCGAGTTTTTAAGAAATAGTTTGATCCTTTCTTCTGATATTTATTTTTCTCTTTCACCCTTTACCTCCTCTAAAATTTTATCAAATGCAACCCGATCAACCTGTGCCTCATCCTAGTAAATTTTCTGCAATGCCTAGTAATCTTCAGTTAAAGATCTCATATCAGGAATAGTCCCTAATAGTGGAAACTTTTTGTTCTGTTCCCAGAATATTTTCAACGCCTTTACCAAAAGCCAGAAGAAATTACACGTTTAGGCATCTTACTTATCTGCCTCTTTGAAAATACTTTCAAGTTTATTTTCGTTTGGATCTTTGTAGAGTAATTTCCCGGCATTTTTCATTGCTTCTTCAAAATTTTGCTCAGTTATGGGGTTTTGCATTTCAGAATTTTCCTCAAGTTCTTTCCTCTTTTCCTCGGTTAGTTCATCGTTATCCTTTTCCCAAGCTTTAATTGATTTTTCTAGATACTTCTTAACCATATATTTCCTACTTTCTGCCTTAATCTGCTTCATAAACTCTTGCTTTTCTGAAAAGTTTTTAGGTATATTTCCTTCATGTTCCGCCTTCCATTTTTTCAACTCCTTTAGAAGAATGATTGGATAAGCCACATGACTATGCTCAGTTTCGGGTAAAGAATCCATGTCAATTTTCTCTTCGTAATCTATGAGGCCTTAAATTGGGTCATTCAATCTGAGATCAATGAGCTCGACGTTTTGAATTTTGCCCTCTATTATGGTATGGTTTGGGCTGAAAAGTCTAAGATAGCCAAAGAAACCATAGTTCCGCTAGATTATGTACTTTAACTTCAGAGATTCGCATATTTAAGCAGCTTTTTGAACTATTTATTCTGGTTACTGGTTTATGATAACAAAGCTAAATGGTTTAAAATCTTCATTTGTGATGTCAACTGGATCTTTGATTATAGCTTCAAACGTCTTCACATCAGAGTTCATTTCAGAAAGATATTAAACTAGGACTTTGGCTCTGCGCTGTCCTTGCGTATCATGAGGTGTAAAGAAATTGCAGCCAACATCTCTCTTTGTCACAAACTTATGATCCATTATGTGAATGCTACCAACTCCAGGCAATACAAGATTCTTAAGCGTTTCCACTCCAGGTAAATCTCCACCAACTAGAAGAATCTTAACCTCCATCAGCATCTTTTACCCGTGTGATCCCCAAAGTCTGATTTGTCTATCATACTTGTTAGTCGTAGCCGGTTTTCCCTCCAATTCTTCATTCATCTTTATTGGTTCTTTCTTTTCCTCTTCAACAATTTTCTCAGCCTCTTTTTCCTCATCCATTTTATATTTTTTAAAGATATTCTAAATTATAATTTTTGACCAGATTAAAGTTTTTTATTTAAATTTTAAAAATCAACGGACATATTATGGAAGAAAACGAGGCTTTGCCAATTCCATTTATTTCGTTCAACCTTAAAAATGGTTTTATTCTTAATCCAAAGGCAGTAGAGTTCTTAATGTCTCTTAAGGATAGTAAAATCGGAATTATAAGCATTGTTGGGAAGTACAGAACAGGAAAAAGCTTTCTCGTAAATAGAGTTCTACTTGATTAGAAAGAAAAAGGGTTTTAGGTTGGACCTACTATCAACCCCTGCACAAAGGGACTTTGGATTTGGACTAAAACACTCAAAAGCAATAATCCTGAACATAAAGATATGAAAGTGTTAGTGCTTGATACTGAGGGATTTGGAGGGATCGATGAAAGTACCAATCATGATTCAAGAATTTTTATGTTCTCATTATTGTTGTCTTCATATTTCATCTACAACAGTGTTGGAAATATTGATGAACGAGCTTTACAAACTATTTCTCTCATCGTTAACTTAGCAAAGCAAATTCAATGCAAAACAAAGCAAAGCAATGCTGAAGAAGATACAAAAATATATTTCCCCTTTTTCTTATGGGTAATCCGTGATTTTGCACTAAGAATGCAGAATCAAAAAGGTCATAAAATTACAGCAAAAGAATATCTGGAAAATGCATTGGCACAATAAAAAGGAATTTCTGATGCAATTGAGCAAAAGAATCGGATCAGAAGAATGCTCAAGTACTTTTTCAAAGAAAGGGATTTAGTAACCCTTGTCAGACCAATTGAGGATGAAGTTTAGCTGTAAAATGTAAATTCACTCAGTAATGATGAACTAAGACCAGAATTTGTGGAGGAAATGTTTAGACTTAGGAAGAAAATATTCAAAAAGATTAAGCCAAAGAAAATAAACAATCAATTTATTACTCCTTAGATGCTAGTTGAACTAGCAAAAGCCTATATCAGCTCGATTAATAAAGGTTCAGCCCCTAACATAGAATCTGCTTGGTCTTACTTATGCAAGAATTAATCAAAATAGTCCATCAAAAGAGGAAAGGAAATGTATAACATTAAATTTAAATAACTTCTTGATGAGGTCTAAACAAGCCCTGTTTTTCATGACACTCTATTGAAGAAAAAGGAAGATATTTTGAAAATTCTTAAAAAGATCCTAGACACAACAATTAAATCACCAGATTCTAGGTTAAAAAAACTTGCTTTAAGATGCATTGAAGAATTTGAAAATGATTTTCTTAAATTAATAGTTGTAATCCATGAATAATGGGACTTGATTTATTCTAAATATCTAGATGAGAAGTTTAGCAAAATGATCAAAAATGTGAAGGAGAAGAAATATGATACCTTCTATCAATTCCAATAAGATTTTTAGGAGACAAAGAAAGTTTATCTAAAAGAGACAGAGGAAAGTGAAATGAAGTTGAAAGTGTTTAATAGGAAAAGCATATCTGTAATCATGTAAGCTTCATAGATCTTTTTCCAAAAGTTCTCTCATTCATCAAACCTTGAACTAAAAGTCCTAAAACAAAAGAATCTTCTCCTGTAAGAAGACCTATTAGATGCAAAAAATCAACACAATGGAGAATTCAAAAATCTTAAAAACGCTTTTGATAAAATGCAGAAGAACTATATTTTCAAAGACGCTTCAGAGAAAAATCTAAAACAAAATCTCGAAGAACTTTAAAGGAAAAAGCTTTCTCTAGAAACATAATTACAGTCAAACTCACAGGAACAAAGAACTGAGATTAGCTAATTACATTCAAAATATCAGGAAAAAATTGATGGATTAATGAGTGATTTATAACAACTAAGTTTGGGAAGCATGCAGGAAATGGCGTCCTTAAAGCAATCATCAGCAAAGTATGCAGATAAAGTTCAATTAGTTGAAAAATAACGAGACTAAATTCGCAATAGACTTTCTATAATCGAACAAGACAACAAGAGACTTCGGAATCAAAACTTGAATTATCAGACTTCACTAGAAGTAAGTGATATTTACAAACGATTTATTAATTAGCAATTGTAAAAACATAAGATTAAGAAGGAAGAGCAAACTTTGGTTGTTAAAAAGAATGAAATTTTGAGAAAAGAATATGAAGAAAAATTAGAGGAGGTTAAAGATAGACTTTTGAGAGAAAGCAGCACAGAATTGGCACATAAATAATCTGAATGGGATATGTAAAAAACTTATCTCGAAAACCAAATAACATTTTTCAAAAGTGAACTTGAAAACAATAAAAAAGCCCATAACACTCTCATAATGGCCTTTTCAAGTAAAATATTCTTCTTTGTTAACACTCTAAAGATCAAAACAATGGTGATTACATAGGTCAATTAGGACTTGTTGAGACCAATCGTAATCTATCTTCAGCGATGGAAAAATTTGAACTCAGACATAAGCAGTTAGAGCATAAATATGAAAGACTAAAGAAGCTAAAGAGATTGATAAAGTGCTACTCACTACTTTCTTGTGGATTTTGCTAGTCAACAATGACACTATCAGAGTTTCCATAACATCTGATGAGTTGCAAGGACCATTTTAAAAAGGCTTAGAAGAAACTTGGTTATGATGGTGAAAAAAGCACACGTTAAAATAAAAGAAAATATAGTAATTAGGAGGAGGGTTGTAGTGAAGAGCTGTCTATTAGTATTTATTAGACAATGGTGAAAGAAAGCAAGAACAATCGTGCCTATACCGAGTACAATATCCACGTCAAATAAGGAAAAAATAAGACTAAGGAAATCCTTCGAAAATACAAGCACTTTTGCCAGCTACACTTTAGTATTGAAAAACTCTTCCCTAAGTTGGAGTTTCCAAAATCGGCTAGCTTCATACTGAACAAACAAACAGATATAATTTCCTTCATAAAAAGCGGTAAAGAGACCAAAATCGAAGAGAAGAGAAAGGGTTTACAAAACTACATCCGTGAACTTGCTAAAATCAAATATGTGAGAAATAGTGCTCCTTTTATGCAATTTCTCGAACTTTCAAACAGTAATTTAAACTTGTCTTAGACCTCAGCATTTTCAAGAAAGAAGTAATTCTTTTAATTATTTCTTAGTTTATAGGAGTAAATAAGATCGTAAACTGTTTTAGCTGTCTCCCAAGAGTTTTCTGAAAACATGGAATAAAACCAGATAGAATTATCAAAAAGAAAAACAGTTAAGTCAAACTCATCAATTTGAGAAGGAAAATCTGGAGCTGACCTATCAAGATAGAACGATACAGTAGAAGCTAAATTTCACACTCTCTAACAAGCTTGAGGGTAAAAAACCCTTTCATACAATATTTTATCTCTATAGAACCAGTAGGAGAAACAACTGAGATTTACCAATCCGAATTAAACAACAGCAATTTTGAAGAGCAGGAATTATCATAGATCTATGGTGGAAATAGTCCTTATTCTAGGCCTGTCAGTTAGTATGATTTTTAAGATATACTTAGGAATAATAAGATCAACTAATGACTTGCTTGATGATTTTAATTCATTATATTGACAATAATCTTCTTTTCATTGGTCACTCAATTAATTTAAAGCCATTTTATAATTTTAAACATTATATTATATTCTTAAACACAATTTCAAATGGAAAAAGAAGAAGAAAAATAACATTTTGCCCCTAATGGGAAGAAAAAGCCTTATATAAACAGAAACTGAAAGCAACGTCTATAAATGGACCCTATTCTCTTCAACAAATGGGATGTAGAGTAGAAATTTCTAAGAAATCTGGTTATCATGAAGGATGAGCTATCCTTTAAAGATGTTAAAAATCTTACGGATCTAAAATACGTGGGTGGGGTTGATATTTCGTTCTCAAAAAAAGTAAAGGATGCAGCATGTTCTTGTTATGTGATCTTGAGCTTTCCTAAGCTTGAAGTGGTTTATTCGGAATATGAGATTGTATTGCTTGAAGGGGAATACATTCCTGGATTTTTGGCATTTCGAGAGGCTGCTCATTTTCTTAAACTAATCAGAAAGTAAATGAAAGAAACACCAAAAATCACACCTTAGGTAATTCTAACCGATGGAAATGGTCTTCTCCACTGCAACTCCTTCGGAATCGCTTGCCATCTCGGTG
>Ga0066834_10001353_pt1 | contig 11094 bp, 11 predicted proteins | sample ETNtaG_30_FD_66729 | JGI IMG/M metagenome (GOLD analysis project Ga0066834, IMG submission 66729) | Marine microbial and viral communities from oxygen minimum zone, Eastern Pacific Ocean - ETNP201306PF43B | ecosystem: Environmental > Aquatic > Marine > Oceanic | place: Pacific Ocean: Eastern... | reverse complement strand
TGTGGAAGTAGTGCGAATCCACAATAAACCGGACCGGCCGGTCAAGGCTGGTGATGAGGAACAGCCCATCCGCAAAAGTAACGTGATTCGGCACAAGCAGCGCGCCTCCTTTTGCGGGGACGTTCTCCACGCCGACAATCCGGACCCGATAAACCGTGCTTTTGAGCAGGACAAGACAGAGACGGAGAAATGCCTCCGGCAACATGTAGAGGGCCCAGATGGTGCACAGGCAGGTGGCGATGGCCGAGCCGACCAGAATGCCGCGGGCGGAAAGCCCAATCTTAGAAAGGAACAATGCCCCGAGCGATCCGCACAGAATGCCGCCGAACACAAAGACATTGGAAACAGCGATAATCGCGCCCCGCTTTTCCGCGGGGGCCCGCCATTGCAGAAGAGCATGAAGCGGCACGACTACCAGCCCGCTCGAAATGCCCAGCAGACACATAAAGATCAGCGTGCCATAGAGACCCGGTGCGAAACCGCCCAATAACAAGGTAAAAATACCCAGCCCAAGCGCGCCCATGGGTATCAGCCCGATCTCGATCTTGCCCGCGGACATCTTCCCCGCGAGGACGCTGCCGGCGCCCGCGCCGATGGCAAACGCGGTTAAAGGCCAGGCAGCCATGGAATCGCTGAGCCCGAGGTAGTCGTCGGATTTTGAATAGACCATGATGTCCTGCCCGAGCAGGCTGGCCAGGGCCCAGTAGGCAGTGAGTCCAATGATGGTCAGCCAGAGCTTTCGATCCTGATGGGCAATCTGCCATGCCTCGCGCAGCACCCGTTTTGTTTCGCCGCTGGTGTTCGCTGCGGGTACCTGCGGCACGAAGAAGGCAGCAAAGAAACCAACGCATGAAAGAAAGACCAGCGGCAGCACGGATAGCCATGTTTTGTGGCCGGCAAGCTGGAGAAAGACGCCGCCCAGGCCGGTGCCGACGATGATGGCGAGAAATGAAAGTAATTCGAGAACGCCGTTGCCTTCGGCCAGTTTTTCGTGAGGCAGGATCTCCGGCAGGATGCCGTACTTCGCCGGGCTGAATACGGCCGACTGGACGCCCATGAATCCGAGCACCACCAGCGCAGGCACGAGCGTCAGTTTGCTCATCTCATAGAAGCGCTCCGGGTCCCCGTCCGTGCCAATATAGGGCGCTACAGCCTGCGCGTATCGCCAGAGGGTCAGCGCGGCAAGGGACATGATCACGATCTCGACAGCCTTCATCGCGATGATGATCGTGCGTTTGCTGAAACGGTCTGAGAAGACTGCGGCGGGCAGGGAAATGAACATCAGGGGCAGCGTGAAGACCACCAGCGCCAGGGTGTACTCGTTCTGGGTGAGATCCTGAACCTGTTCCCCGCCGGCCCCGAACCGCGCATGGATGGCGTGCAGCCCAAGCAGCGGAAGGATCACCTTCCAGGCATTGTCGTTAAACGCGCCCGTAAACTGCGACAGCAGAAGCCCACCGAGTGGATGCTTGCGTTTCATGTATTACCGATAGCTCCGCACGACCAGTTCAGAGATTTTGCCCCGCTTATTGCCCTTACTGTTTATGTTGCGACTCGCAAAAACACGTTCCGGTTTGAAATCCTTGTAAAGCTTGCGAATGAGAGGCGTATCAGAATTCGAAAGCATGACATAGACGCCGCGCTCGGCCAATTCGCGAAATGTTTCAGAGAGCCGCACCTGATCCTCTTCCTTAAATCCGTTCCGGCTGTAGGTGGTAAACGAAGACGTCTTTGTCAGGGGTTGATAGGGAGGGTCGAAGTAGACGAAATCCCCTTTGCGCGCCCGGCTGACCGCATCCGAATATTCGAGACATTCGATCTGAGCATCCTGCAGCGCGGCCGATGCCGCCTGAATGTTCTTTTCATTACAGATATTCGGCTTTTTGTATTTGCCGAAGGGCACATTGAATCCCCCCTGCAAATTTGTCCGGTAAAGCCCGTTGAAACAGGTCTTGTTGAGATAGATGAGCCGGGCCGCCCGGGTCTCGGGCTTGCGCGGGTTTCGCGCGCGAACTCCGTAATAGTAATCCTCTTCGTTCCGGTGCGTCTTGAGGTGGTGAATAACGCCGTCCACATTATCCCGCACGGCCTGGTAGGTCCCGATAAGCGGCTCGTTCACATCGGAGAGAAGGGTTTTCTTCAGCATCCCCAGCGAAGACAGCCCAAAGAAGAGGGCACCTCCGCCAACAAAAGGCTCGAAGTAAGTGCCGAACCGTCCGGGCATGCGGGCAAGCAGTTCGGGCAGGAGTTGCCCCTTGCCGCCCGCCCACTTCATAAATGGTCTTGCCCGTGTAGATGTCATGGATGCCGTTGAGGATCTGAGAAGTAACGAAATTCTCAGGATGGTGAAGGTTACGTCAACCGCGATGGGGGGAATGGATACCAGGTTACGGTGTCTTCGTCTGTTCCGTGTCGCTGTCAAGGCCGGGATGTCGTAGCCGTAGTCCTCGAGTCGACCATTCCGGAATCTGAGAGTCCAGTTACGACGTTGTGCTCCAGGGCTCGAGGTGAGGTCCGCTGGTGCTGGATCCTGCCGCACTATTTCTTCTTGACCGCCTTCAGTACCAGCCCTTCAGGCCAGTGTGCTCCCTCCGCAATCCAGGTGCGGATTGCCTGTATTTGTTCCTTTGTCAAAGGGCCGCCCTTTGAGGGCATGATGTCGTCGTGGTCTTCATCGAGAGAGATGAGTTTCACCAGATTGCTTTCGTCGGGCTTGCCCGGGACGATCGGCGGCAGCTCTGATTCCCCGGTCTTGCAGGCCACCAGCTTCGTACCCATCAGGTACTTGCCCTTCTTCTTCTCAGCATTGTGACATCTCACGCAGCGAGACTCGAAGACAGGCTTGATCTGGGTCACAAAATCTACTGTGAGCTTTGGCGGGTCCTTCCGTTCCGGGTCAGGCCCGTCACCGGGCTCTGCCTCTGACGGCACTGGGTCTGGCTCTGTCGGCTCTGGCTCTGGGTCTGGCTCAGACGGCTCTGGCTCTGGGTCTGGCTCAGACGGCTCTGCTGGCTCTGGCTCTGGCTCAGACGGCTCTGCTGGCTTTGGTTCTGGTTCAGACGGCTCTGCTGGCTTTGGTTCTGGTTCTACCACCTCCGGTTCTGGGTCTACCTTTGCCGGTTTTGGCTCTGGCTTCAGCTCGTCGCCTTTTTCATACCAGTCCTCGCGGAGCCAGTCGGACAGGAGCTTAATCTTCTTGGGAGTCAGTTTTTCATCGCGACCATATGCCGGCATGCGATCGTTCTTTGAACCATAGAAGCGGTCATGCTCAGGGTTGCTGATGATTCCGATGAGCCATTCACGAGAGCCGTATCCCGTCAGGTCGGGCGCGGTCGCATCTTCGTCCGGCTCCCGGTACTGGTGACAATCGGTACATCCGATCTCGGCCACATAGCCCTGGCCTTCTGCAATGACCGCGGCATGTCTGGCATCGATATCTCGCTGTCTTTTCAATTGCGCTTCTGCAGAGAGTGCAACAGTGATGTTGCTCAACATCTCCTTTTCGCTGTCATCAAATTTCGGCACATTTTTCTTGACCCACTTGGCCATCTTTCCGTTGCGGAATTTAGTGCCGCCGAAGTATTTCAGTGTGCTGACCTGCTCCGGGTCGAAAAGACCTTTCAGCCAGGAACGATTCGCAAAGCCCTTGAGGTCCGAAGCCGTAGCCGCCTTTTCGATGGGTTTGCCCATCATGCCGTTGTGTCCATCGTAGCGATGACAGCTCGCGCAATGTTTGGCGAATAACCTCGGGCCTTGTGTCAGAGGATCTTCTCTCAGCAACGTGACTGCTCCGGTAACAGGAATCCCCTTCGGTGATTCAGCCAGTATTTTGACCCGCTCCGAATTGGCCTGGGCCTTGTTTACCGCGAGCTTGTGGGCTTCGTCGTGCCAATCCTTGTCCAGGGCCAGATACGTGAGAACGGCCATCGCAGTCAGGGCGACGAAGAGAAAGCCCACGTTGAAGACGTGTCCTTTTTTCAGGCGCCCGGTCAGCGGCATGAGGACAAGCATGCCAACCAGGCATCCCGGAAGGACAAAAGCCCCCCACAATCCGCTGAGGCTCTTGAGGGTTTGAAAGAGGAAGAGGAAATACCAGTCCGGCCGGGCAGCTTGAAAGGATTCCGATGGGTCAGCCGGCGCGCCGAGTTTCGCCCCGTGGTGATAAAGGACGAGGAGCACAACGGCTCCAAGCACAAACATTCCGGCAATGGCATTACGCCACGCCTGATCGGGCCAGTATGCGCATCCCGGTTTTTGAGAGGCTTCGCTCTCCAGTCGCGCATTTCTGCGGCAGAGCTTGAGATGCACTGCCAGAAGCAACCCGATGATGGCAGGAAGCAGGCCCGCGTGAAGAGCAAAAAATCGAGTGAGAGTGTGGTGCCCGAAATCTGTGCCTCCAACGGCCAGCCGTTCGATTTCCGGTCCGATCAGAGGTGCCTGGGCCACGATGCTGGTGACCACGCGCGTCCCCCAATAGGCCTCCTGGTCCCAGGGCAGCAGGTAACCTGTGCGAGCCAGAGTAACGATGAGAATCGCCAGTAGAATCCCCAACCAGAAATTGAGCTCTTTCGGCGCTTTGTAGGCGCCATAAATGACCACTTGCAGCAGGTGCATTACCAGCAGCACCGGAAAAATCTGGGCCGTGTAGTGATGAATGCCACGGAGAAACCATCCACCAGCCATCTCGTGCTGTATGTAATAAACGCTCTCCCACGCGGTTTGTGCGCTCGGGCTGTAACCCATCCACAGAAAGATGCCGGTGATCACCTGGGTGACAAAGCAGAACGTCAGCGTGCTCCCCCAGACGTAACGCCACTTTGCCCCGCCCGGAATATTCTTGAAGAGGGCCTCGTCGACAATCCTGCGATAGCCGGTTCGATGGTCGAGCCAGGTAAGGAATCTCTCTTTCATGAAATCGGAATCGGTTGCTCTGTACCGGTTCGGAAGTTCTGAAACTTCACCCACACCACACCTTCACGCACTTCAACCTGCAACGCATCCATGTCACGGGGTGAAGAGCTCTTGGGACCGCTGATGGAGCCATCCAGAGCGAACGAACTGTCGTGGCATGGGCAGAAAAAGTCTTCGCCCCTGTGATCGATCGTGCATCCCAGATGCGGGCAGGAAACGTTAAATGCCTCAATCTCCGCCTCGCTCGTCCTGCGAAGAAACACCGCGCCGATAAACACATTCGTATACTTGTTCCAGGCATCGATTCGATCAGCGACCAAGGTAAAACGCCGAGGGGTGCCGTCCGCTGGAAGCGTATCGAGCGAAATCACTCGGATGAAATCGCCTCCCTTTCTGTGCCGCTTTCGCAGCGGATCAAAGAAAACAAAAAGGCCGGCTACCGGGGCGACCAGAGAAACGATACCGCCGATGACCACGGCGGCGAGTTTCTTCAGCAGACCGCGCCTTTCCGGCGATCCGGTTGCATTCGGTTCTGACATTTCTGATGCTGAGCGCCTGAAAGCAGGTGGGGTAAAACGGGCGAATAATATAGGTGCGGGCGAAGGTGTCGCCAGCAGTGGCCGGTGGCAGCAAACGAGAGGGTGAGAAAAGAGCGTTGCCCTGGTATTCTTTGCCTGTTGAGGCTGATAGAATCAGCCAGCGCTCGAAGAACCAAATGTTAGTGAATTCTAAAGTGAATAAAGCATTTGCCACATTCAGAAGCGGCAAGCTCGAGCTCGATGAAGATGTTCAGTGGCCGGAAGGAGCCCGGCTGGAGGTGCGACTTCTCGCCGAGAACAATGCCCGTGAGGATGAAGTGCGGCCCGAGTTTCTGGATGCAATGAATGATCCGGACAGGTTTGGTCTCACCGAGGAGGAGTGGCCGCAGACGGAAGCTGAACGGCAGATCTGGCTGAAATGGTTCGATTCGATTGAGCCAATGGATATGAGCACGGACGAACTGGAGGCAATGGAGGCGGACAGGCTCGCGATGAAGAAGATCCAAAGGGATTTCACCCGCAAGAGCTGGGGAAAGGTTGATCGGATCTTTGAATGACTCGCTATCTCTTAGATTCAGGCATCGCCAGCGATATGGTCAATAGACGGCACGGCGTTTATGAGAAGGCGCTTGAGGCGTTTCAAAGGAGAGACATCCTTGGCATTGGAACACCCGTGTGGGGTGAACTCCGGGCTGGAGTTGAGAACAGTTCCAGCCGTGAGAGGAACCTCTCAAAACTGATACATGGAGTCAGGCGGTTGAGATTCTGGCCATATGATAAAACGGCTGCTGAGGAATATGGGCGTCTCTTTGCCCAGCTTCGCAGGAGAGGACGCCCCATGCAGCAGATAGACATTCAAATTGCAGCTATCGCGCTTACAATTGGCAATTGTGTTGTCGTCTCCAAGGACAGTGATCTGAAAGCAATTCCGGGGCTGGACGTCGAGGATTGGTCAGCCTGAATGAGACGCACTTCGATATCCCTTGCTCAGCTTAGACCGGCTTTCTGCAGAAGAAATACAAACAGGCTTCGATTCTCTTTCCCATGCTGCCCGTCGAACAAGCAATAAGAATCGTCCTCGAGGCTGCTCGAACCCTCGATACCGAAAACGTCCCCCTCTCCGAATGCCAAGGGCGTATCCTCGCCGAGCCAACGCTCGCCGATGCAGATTTGCCGCCTTTCGATCGCTCAATCATGGATGGCTTCGCATTGATTGCTGCGGACACTGAATCTAACGGCACAACACTTGAAATTGTTGAGGAGGTCTTCGCAGGGGACATTCCCCAGAAAGCTCTGCAGCCCGGCGAGGCCGCAAAAATCATGACTGGCGCGCCGATACCGCAGGGAGCCGACTGTGTCGTCATGGTCGAGAATACTTCGATGAATAAGGACGGGCAGGTGGTGATTAGTGAAATCGCTGAAATCGGTCAGAACATTAATCCCCGGGCTGAATTCGTCAGCCGTGGAGACGCCCTGTTAGAGCCGGGAATCAAACTGCGTCCCATGGAATTAGGTGTTCTGGCCTTTGTCGGTTGCGTTGACCCGCTGGTTTTTCGCCGGCCGGTATGCGCCATTCTTTCTACAGGCGACGAATTAGTAAATGTATCCGAAACTCCGGGCCCCGGTCAGATTCGAAACAGCAACATTTACTGTCTGGCTGCTCAATTGGAGAATGCCGGGGCCGAAGTGAAGGTTTTAGGAATCGGTCGAGATAATCCAGAGGAACTTTCTGCCCTGATCGGAAAAGGACTCCAAGCCGATATTTTGGTCTCGACTGGCGGTGCATCCGTTGGCGAGAAGGATTTTGTGGGAGGGGTCCTTCAACAGCACGGAGTGGAAATCCATTTTGACAAAGTCGCACTAAAACCCGGCAAACCGACCCTTTTCGGCAGCCGCGATCGAACACTCATATTTGGACTGCCGGGCAATCCACTTTCCGCATTAGTTTCCTGCGAGTTATTCGTGCTCAGCGCTGTTCGTAAAATGTGCGGAAGCGCTGAGGCCGTTCCTGAAACAACTAATGTCAGGCTTGGAAAAGGTAAGATTAAAAGAATGAACAGAAGGCAATACATTCCGGGCGGATTACTTTCGGATGGAACTGGCCTGATTGTTGATCTGTTGGAGTTCAAAGGTTCAGGTGACCTGACTGGTGTTCTCGGCACGGATGGCCTTGTGATAGTTCCAGAGAACGCGCCGCCTCCTTCGTCAGGAGATGTAATCAGTTTTCTGCCATACAGCCGGTAAGCACTTGCTCCTTTCGGCCCTGACATTCAAAGCCATTGCCTGTGGCTTCTCCGCGAAGTGCGGTGAGTATTCCTTCTTTGGGCTCTTAATCGTTCTCTTAATCGGAGTTGCCAGATGCAGCCTCAGAAATCCAGTGCTGCGACAGATCACCGCACTCGATTAAGACAACGATTACGATTATGAATACATGCTCTGACGGCAGGAAAAACCAGCCAGCATCTGAGCAATCCACCAGACAGATGAAAAGTATGGCATGAGAGGCAATCCATCACCCGGCAAAGTCACGGCCGGGCTCATTGGCTGCGGAGCTTTTGGATCCGGCATCGCCATTCAGGCATCCGTCATGGATGCCATCGAGTTATCCGTGATAGCAGATGAGAATCTCAATTCAGCGCTGGATGCCTGTGAGCTGATGGGTCTCACAGAAGATCGATTTATCAGGACGGATGACGCAGGCCAGGCGCTGGACGCAATGAGAAACGGGCTGACTGTCATCACCGAAAAATCGGCCGTTCCACCTGCTCTTCCCATCGATGTCATCGTCGAAGCAACCGGCCATGCCGAAGCGGGTGCCGTAAATGTCCTGAATGCGATCGACAATGGTAAACACGTGGCGATGGTCAACAAAGAAACCGATTCCGCGGTCGGCCCGATTCTGTATTCCAGGGCCAAGGCCCGCGGCCTAATGTATGCGCCCGTGGATGGCGATCAGCACGGTTTACTCGTCAGAATGGTCCGCTGGGGACGGCGACTTGGACTGAAAACCGTCATGGCAGGCAAGTCACGAGACCTGGAATTAGTGGTGGATGAAGAACAGCGAGAGATTCACTGCCGACGGGAGACAATTCGCCTTTCAAAAACTGAAGCGACTCTTTTCAAGCCATGTCTGAGCGACGAACTGATGAAGGTCCTGCCGGCGAGGATTGAATGTCTCGGCAGTCTCTCTCAGATTGGCAACTGGGATTTGGTTGAGCTCACTATTGCTGCTAATGCACTCGATCTTCAACCGCATGAGCCCGTGCTGTGCCCGCCTCTGTTCGTCCCCGAGCTTCCATACTTCGCCCGCGTTAAGGCGCAGAGCGGCGGACTCGACTTCACCGGTGCCATCGATGCGTTCACCTGTCTCCGACGCCATGATGAGAGCGGCATGGGCGGAGGCGTCTTCATCATCGTCGATTCAGACAATGCACGAACAAAGCACATCCTCCAGCGTGGCGGCCCTCTGCAATTGGATGGCGATCTTCCCGTGCTTCTCACTCGACCGTATCACCTCTACGGAGTGGAAGCGGTTCAGACAATTCTCTCTGTCGCGGCTGGTGATGAAGATGTTCTTGAAAACTATCGCCAGCGATACGACGTCCTCACTCGAGCAACGCGTGACATCCCCGCGGGCACTATCGTCGAAGATGATTCCGATCCAGCCTTCCACCACTTCATAGCCCAGGCGTCAGAGCTAACCGAGCGGACACCCGTTCCGTTTCACCTGGCGAGTGGCTGTGCTCTGAGTTCTGACGTTCAAGCGGGACAAGTGCTGACATCGGATGCCATAGCGGAACCACAGAATTCGGCCCTTTGGAGTTTGAGAAGTACCTCTCGCTGAGTAGATCTCGCTGAGTACCGATTTGCTGCTTTCGACTGACATTTGCACTCGAGTGTTCTACTGCGGCCATCATGCCGGATCGGCGCGCTTGAAAAGCCATCATGCATCCTATATTCCCGCGGAGGCCTCTCTGGGTGATACCGAAAGGATGCCGCATGACGAATCACCGATGAAGCGAAGCACCCCCCTGTATCGAGAGGTGAATCTGGGTTATCCAATACCCGCTGAACTGTTATTGAAGGCCGGCGCCGATCCGAATGCTGTCGAACGTAAAGGGCAGACTGCACTTCACAGGGCCGCAGTCCGCGGCAAAAAAGATCTTGTCCCTCTGCTTCTCAAGTACGGCGCGGACCCTGACATCAAAGACAGGAAAGGTCTCACTCCTTCGGACTACGCCAGGAACAAAGAAATCCTCAAATGCCTCACAGGTAGGGGCAGCCTCCGCTAGTTCCGTTACTACAACCCGTCCGCCATACCGCTGAACAGTCATAAGGAAAGAGCGGGACCATCACCTCTCAGTCAACAACTTCAATGCATTCGGCGACAGGGCGATGCCTTTGCCATGTTTACCTTCTACGAACCTGTAGGCTTTCGACAGCTTCCAAGGGAGACGTGAGACCGGAGTTGCCCCAGCCGCGGGTGCAATCTGATCCTTCACCGGTCCGGGCTCAAAATCTATAAGGAGGAGCGTGAAGCGGTCGGGGGAAAGCTTCGAGTGAAAACCCAGTGCCGCGGCCCGACGGGCGATGCTGCTGATGCGAAACTCGTCCATGGCGATCAGGTTCGCCGCACTGTAAAGCGCGGGATGCCAGTCCAGATAAAGAGTCGCCTCGCCGTTTAATGCCCGTGAAAAGGCGCGGTCGTGGGTCGAGTGCTGGGCAAGTACTCCGTCGTAAAAAACCTTGGCATCACGGCCGCTCCAGGTGACTGCCACGTGATGCCACGATCCCTGCTTAAGCTCTCCAGGAAAGTGTGGGGACATCGGATACTTCACCTTGCGGCCCTCGAAAACAGCGCCAAACCGGATGTAGGTTCGCATGTCCGCCGGGTCTCCATTCCTGGCCAGGTTACGTGTATAGAGATTCATGGTGATGGCGTCTCTATCGAACAGATGGTCGGCATAATCAAAATAGAACATGCTGCCGCGCCACAGATAACGCTGGTGAACTTCCTGCGGATCGAAGGCGAATTGCAACCACACCTCGATGGTGCCTTCATCGAGATCAATCAGCCCACTCGCCGGAAACTGGATGCGGTCAGAGGCATGAACCGCCAGAAAGCAGGCGAGAATGAAGTGGAGCATGTCACTTCGGCTCCAACCGTACCAGACGATAGATGGTCTTGGGCACCTTCAGTTTCAGCGTACCGCCCTCGAGCTCGTACGGGTCATCGGTCAGCGCATCGTAGGCTACAAGTTTCAGACCGGACAGCCCCATTTTTTCGAGGTCGAGTTTGATGGTGGCTTCGGCGGGCTGGCCTGTGGTGTTTGCCACGATTAGAAGAGCCGAGTGGCCTTTGCGCAGGTGGAAGCTGCAACGCGCGCTTTTGGGTTCGAGTGTCATCCACTCTCCGACGCGCCAGAATGGAATGAACTCCGCCTCACGCAGATTCATGTCGTCCTGAATCATCCAGTAGAGCGCCATGGGCGCGGCGACCCAGCCGGTGTTGGAGCGGGCGAAGTATGGGTTGTATGAGCCGCGCATGCGATAGTAAGGGCTGGGGTTCTTGTCCTCCGGGTTAACCCACCAGGCGCCGGGGTTGATGTGGAAGCTGCTCATCCGCAGCGAGCCGTTGTTCAGC
>Ga0066834_10001350_pt1 | contig 11111 bp, 10 predicted proteins | sample ETNtaG_30_FD_66729 | JGI IMG/M metagenome (GOLD analysis project Ga0066834, IMG submission 66729) | Marine microbial and viral communities from oxygen minimum zone, Eastern Pacific Ocean - ETNP201306PF43B | ecosystem: Environmental > Aquatic > Marine > Oceanic | place: Pacific Ocean: Eastern... | reverse complement strand
GGCGCCACTGAGATAGTCGGGTGCAACCACTACCTCGGAGTAATTTTTCACCATCAGTTCCGCAGTGGCCTTATCGCATGGTCGGTTAAGAGCTATAGCACCTCCGAAGGCCGCCACACGATCGGCCATGTTTGCCTCGTAATAGGCCTTTTCAAGTGTTGGCCGGGATGCCACGCCGCATGGATTGTTGTGCTTCATAATGACAACGGTGGGGCTGTTAGCAAAATATTTCAGTATATTCAAGGCACCGTCCACGTCGGTGAGGTTTATCTTTCCCGGATGTTTTCCGGACTGTAGAAGTTCCATGTCGCAGACCAGCCCCATGCCAGGTTTTATGAACTCCACACCGCCCAGGACCAGATTGCCATTAACCGGTTCGTACAATGCCGAGGGCTGGCCGGGATTCTCCCCGTAACGCAGTCCCTTTTTCTCACCTTCGATCTCCCACAGGACCTTTTGATAATGCACTGTCATATCGCCAAAGGTGATTTTCATCGTATCGGGAAAAATATCCCTTTCCATTGCCCTGTACATTCGTCTCATATCTGCCACTTCACTCAACTGCCTCCGCAGGAATCCTCTTCGGTAACCCCCACCGTTTGGTGGGGGCGGAGAAGAGGAAGCAGATTCCTGCGTTTCCGAGGATGAAACCCACAGATTTCTGTGGGTGATTCATCACACCTGTTTATGATATAATGATTTATTTTATTACTATCTATGAAAAACGCGGCCAGCGCCACCCTGAAATCGTTTCCTTCAATTGGGCCAAGAGCTCTGTACACCGCACGACCCGCATCCCGAACATCATCGAAGGGAAGGTCGCAATTCCGGGGTTCGCCCCCGAAGGACGGTAATGGATTCACATTATCTCCGGAATAGGTGGCGATCATCCGCCCACCGCCCGGTTTCATGGAAAATTCGAATTTTTTCATTACTCTTTCACCCTCCTTTCCCCGTTTCAATATTCCCAACGCATATTTGGGAGAACCCGGAGTGATGAAACCGCTTATTCTCGGTGTGAAATGAGGTGGATCCGGTTCATAGGTCCACTGGTCCAAACCCCTCGAAAGCACTTCGAGAGGCCCCATTCCAACATTATATTTCTCCATGAGAGAAAGTGTATGTTTCCCGTTGCTCACGCCTACGCACCCTTTAATGGAGACAGCAGGATAAATGAGCAGATCCGGATCGCCCTTACTCAATTCCTCCTCATCGGTGGGTTTCACCAATAGTTCGTTGTCCTTGAATTCGAATTTCCTTGCCTGGCTCGCAGGAGATCGGCCGGTTATCGCATATATAATAACGTTATGGGTATCCATTGGGTTCCTGCCAATTATTATCATACGCCCGGGGTATGCCATTCTTTCAATTTCGCCTAATTTCGTTATATCACCTTCCCATATTCGATTCCGTCGGGAATTAATTTACCGTCCAGATATATTTTACCAAGTTCATCCGCGGTATATCTTCCTCTGGATATCAATTCCAGGGTTTTCGGGAATATCTTCCAGTCCCCTTCTTCTTTAAGTCTCTCCTGAGATTTAACTGCCGTTCTTTTGATCGAACCGGGGTTTCCCTCGGCGATCAACATCTCCAGGGAAATACCGTTCGGAAGCACCGGCGCAACAGCATCGGATGTCATGAGAATTCCCCCACCGTCGGGGACCTCAGTAACCATATGGACCGTACTATGGATAAAATTCTCCCCTCCAATTATTGCATTCATTATGGGCTGGTGTCCAATCCCACCGGCATATTTTCGCTCACCGTTCCCATCCAGCGGCCGTAGGTCCGCAGGATGAACGTTCAGGGTGGGAAAATTATGATGTATCGCCTCAGTTACGAACCAATTATAACCGGCAAGCACAACTAGATCAACCCCATTTTTACAGAATAAATCGGCTGCGGATCCATCGAACAACCTACGGGCTTCATACCCCTTTTTACCACTTTCCCGAAAGAATCTTTTTCGGTCGTTCACCTTTGTAGGCAGACCGTATCTTTGTCCAATTTTCTCGGTATTGCTCTCGGGATTTTCACTGAACAATATTACGACCTCGTAAGATGTAACAATGGCAGCTCTCGCATACTCAATGATCTTCACCGCATTGGTACCTGAGCCGGACATCATAATTGCGACTCTCATGGGTCTTTCCCGCGGAGTGAACAGGGGGATATTCATTATTACACCGGTTTTATTGTACTCCGCCTATGGTCTTTCGATATCTCAGACAATTCTCGTTATTATTGCGGTGATCCAGAAATGCCAATCTTTCAATGTTCCGATAGGCTTTGTCCACGGCTTCCTCGAATACCGGGCTGCTGCCAACCACGTGAAGCACACGCCCGCCCTTGGTAACAAGCCCTCTTTCGGGGTGCTCGTCCACACCTGAATAGAATATTGCTATCCCACGTTCGATATTTTCCAATCCTTCGATCTTGTAACCCTCCCCATACCTTCCCGGATAGGCTTTGAACCATCCACCGCTGGGGGACCTTGCCTTTCCGGCCATTGCAATAACGTCAACATAGCAGTTCTTGTTCCATTTTTGTTTGACTTCATCCAAAGTTCCTTCCCATGTCGCCATGGCTATTTCGTAAAGGTCGGTTTGGAGTTTTCTGAGGATCACCTGGGCTTCCGGGTCGCCGTGGCGGACATTGATCTCGAAAACACAGAGGTCGCCGTGCTCATCAATGTTCAGCCCGAAATAGAGGACGCCCTTGTAATTCCATCCCAGTTTATTGTATACCGCGTTTACTGTGGGACTAACGATTTCCCTGATTATCCTGTTGGACAATCCTGGAGTCGCCAGATCGTGGGGACAGCAGCACCCGGTCCCCCCTGTGTTCAGATTTCCCCCCAATAACTTTATGGTCTCCTTATCGCCCGGGTCGCAGGCGGGTTTGTAATCTCTGGCAAACATTCTCAGTGGAAGGAAATGTTCTCCGTCAAGGTAAGCAAAGAATGATATCTCATTTCCGTACTTTCGTTCCTCAATGACACAGGTATCTCCGGATTTCCCGAATTTTTTCTTCACCATCAAAGTATCTATGGCGGCTTCGGCTTCAGTGACGTCATCACATACAATGGCCCCTTTGCCGGCAGCCAGACCATTCGCCTTGACAACGACCTGATATCCGATATTACGGACATATCTTTTGGCGGTTTCAGCATCATGAAATGCCCTGTATTCAGCCATTGGAACTCCGGCGGCCGCCAGCAACGTCTTGGTGAATACCCGATCGTTTTCCATCTGAACATATTTTGCCCGAGGCCCCACAGTGGCCAGACCAGCTTTGTTCAGAACATCCACAAGTCCTTCGTCAAGAGGGTTCTCGCTACCCACATCCACCAGACTCACCTGGTTCTCCAGACAAAATTCCCTCACTGCCTTGAAATCCCTTATAGGGACCTGCTCGATATACCCGCGACGGCCTTTGTTCGTATATTTGACGCCCGGATTTCCCGGAGCAAAATATACTTTTTCAACATGCCTGCTCTCGATATACTTGTCGCAAAGGCAGTGATCCCGTCCTCCCGAACCGTAAACTAGTACTTTTTCCATTTCAATTCCTCCCGATATCCAGGATCCTTTTAGCAAACAGGACGGCATTCGCGGGCTCGATGATCACAGCCAAAGGTAATTTCGAGGGCATTCTGAGACTTGAATGCACGTCCGCCATGTAAGCTTCATTATCACTGTAGGGATTGCATGATATGACCGGGAACCGTGAATTACCAGCCACCACCGGACCGAGACCGTTACTTCTGCCAGCGGATGTTATTATCACCACCGGCTCCATGCTCTTGTCCAGTATATTGAGATATTCCAATACTTTACGTGTCTCTTTGTGTGCCGAGGCATAGAATGGCCCAATATATGGAATATTATTATCTTTCAGAGACTCGATGAATCTTTCACAAAAACTCGAGTCCCTTGGGCTTGCAGCCATCAACTGGACACAGCCGCCATATAAGTAACCACTATCCCGAAGATTTTCAATGATCCTCCTTTCTGGATTCTTCGCCAGGTTGAAATCAAATTTCTTACCTACGAACCTCTCATAGAGCTGTATATATTTCACTGCGGTCTCTATTATTTGTTCGTCTTTCAGATCGGGTAGTCCTTTTCCCCCACTGCCGCCGTTCTCCAGCAGTATGTCTCGTACGAACTGTTTAGACAGCTCCTCGATCTTCAAATCACTCTCTTCTCTCAAAAGATGGCTCACAGTTCCAAAGTTACCGCAACTCATTTTATTACGAATCTCGGGGAATTTCCTATTCCATTCATCGACCTCGCAGAACCTTGATGAGTCGGGCGTATAACGACAGAGTCGCTCTCCACATCGCTGTGGGCACCTACCAGCGGTTTTATTACGGAACCCCCCTGAACTTCGTGATCGAATTGTCTTATAATGTATTCCCTGCTGCATATGTTCGGTCGGGAAAGCATTTTCATAAGTACCCGAGAGTAGTTTTTGTCCTCTCCAAGCTTCGGTTCGGGATACCTTTTTTTTGCTACCTCACATGCATCCAGTTCCATCTGGGGAACTCCTTCATGGAGGAATTCCATTTCAAGGTAAACCACAGTTTCTTCACCGAACTTGACATGGAAAGTCCCGCTGTCAACGAACTCTCCCAGTACGGTGGCTTCCACGTCGTGTTTTCGTGCGAGTCTCTGAAAGGCGGATATATTTTCCGGGGGAACTGCAAATGTCATTCTTTCCTGGGACTCGCTCACCAGTATTTCCCACGGATTCAGGTTCGGGTATTTCAGGGGTGCTCGATCCAGATACAATACACAGCCGCCTCTCTTGCCGCAATAACTGGCCGTTTCCCCCACCGAGGAGTTCAGGCCTCCCGCTCCGTTGTCCTGAACGAAATTGTAAAGACCTTCATCCCTGGCCTCGTGAAGCATGTCCATTAACTTCTTCTGCATGTACGGATCGCCTATCTGGATGTGACCTGCCGGGGTGGTATCGTCAAATGGCCTTGATGAAACGGTGGCGCCGTGTATACCGTCCACCCCAATACGCCCCCCGGCCATCACGATCAAGTCTCCGGGTTCCACTTTCTTTTCCCAGCCGGGTTTTCCGTTTACCCGTGCTGGTATCATACCCCCTGCTGCAACCAGAATTATACATTTACCCAGGTAGCTCTCATCGAAGAAGACCCTTCCGTAGGGTGTGGGAACGCCGTGCTTGTTACCGCCGTCCTCGACCCCTTTTCGAACCCTTTCAAGAAGGACTTTCGGGTGCTGCGGGGGGCTGAGCTCACCATGAAAATCCTGAGGACCAACCACGAATCCATAATAACCGAATACGATCCTGGCGCCCATTCCTGTTCCCATGGGGTCGCGGTAAACACCTACGATCCCGGTGATGGCGCCGCCGTAACCCTCCATGTTGGACGGGCTGTTGTGTGTCTCGCATTTGAGACAAAAAAGCCAGTCCTTGTTGAATTCCATTACACCGGCATTGTCCCAGAAGACGGATTTGATCCAGGGCCGGGTTTCCATGATCTTTCTTGTGGCTCCTTTGATGTAGGTATCAAATAGGCTGTTGATGTCGTATCGCTCGCCGTTCGCTCCCCTGAAGTGTATCAAGGCGTTGAACTGCTTGTGCTTGCAGTGCTCGCTCCAGGTCTGCGCCAGGGATTCCATCTCCGCATTGGTGGGCATTTTCTCCAAGCCGAGCTCCTTCCGGCGCCTTGCAACACCCTTTCCCTCGAAGTATTCCACTATCGCCTGAAGCTCCTTCGTGTTCAGGCCCCACTGACTCGAAAAACTTAAGGTTAAAAGTTCTTCAGGCTTTACTCCCAGATCGATGTATTCTATTTCTGGAGGACTGTTTATGGCAGCTCGTGGCAATGAAATTGGGACTCCTTTACTGGTCCATTGGGAATAATTCCTGATCTGCCATCTCTGAACAAGAGGATTAGCGAGCAATCGGGATGCTATCTCTTCAGGTTCAAGATCCCAGCCATCGACTCCCTTTATCCTGTATTGGATCGAACTATAGATTTTATCCTCTAAACCCAAAGTAATTCCTATGTCACGAAAAGCTTCCTGAGCTACCCTGGCGGCATTATCAGTCAATCCGGGTTTCCAGCCCACCTCTATCAACACGTCGAATTCCTCTTTTGATTTCAATTTCTCATAGGATGCTATCTCGGAAATCGGGTCTGTGAATACAAGCTCCTTCAGCATATTCAACTGCTCGGGATTAAGATCCGCATCAATGGTGAATACGGTTACGTAATAAACCGATTCCAAAGGAATATCCAGCTCGTTTTTTATCCTTTTCAACATGCTGGCGCCCCTTGCGTTGATGAGGTCAGGTCTCGTTGATATCTCCAGTCTGAATGCTATTCGGCACCATCTCCTGTGTTTTTTTTTATTTTTTATTCCCATTCTATGGTCCCGGGCGGTTTGCTCGTAACATCGATACAGAAACCGGATACAGCATCAAATCGGGATATTTTTTCATCAAGTTCTGAAATTAATTCTATTGGAATCAGAGCGGGAGCCGCCGTCATTGCTCGTTTGGAATGGACCGGACGAAGAATGACCAACTCTCGGCCCTTGCCGTCCATCTCCAAGGGAACCAGTACTGTGGGGCACTGCCATATCGAAGAATAACAGCCATATTTGACAAGAGATTCCATCACCAGGTGATCGATCTCTCTCAAAAGCCTCAAACGCTCACTGGTTACGGTGGCCGAGAGGAGAACTGCCGATGAGTGGGTCTGACCAGTCAAATTCCAAATGCATCTATTTATTCCGCTAAGCTCCGAGAGGATGACCGTGGCGGCTTTTACAACTCGGTCCAAAGGCTCATCGCCTTGAAGAAGGACGGGGTGCTCGTAAGAGCGAAGGTCCCCTTTCACTCCCACTGATCTGATTGGCAGAATGAGTGATTTTAGGCTAAAACTCCCTGCAATTTCGGCCACCTTCTCGACGACTCCTTTACGAACGTTCATGCTGGGTGACCCTGTTGAGCAGAGAAGGCGTATCCCAAGTCCCGGACCGGGGAATGGATGGCGCCACAGAGCATTTTTCTCTATACCCAATCTCTCACCCAGTTCCCTGACCTCCACCTTGTATAGCTCGCTCAATGGCTCCAGTATCTTTCCCTTGGCGATCATTTCTTCGATTATCGGTACCCGATTATGGTGGGTCTTTATGGTATCCGCTCGTTTGGTACCCCCGGTTTCGATGGTGTCCGGGTAGATGGTCCCCTGAGCCAGGATATGATCCTTGAGACCTAGCGCCTCGGCTTCTTGGCGGAATACCTCCACAAAGGTATTCCCAATGGCAATACGTTTCTCTTCTGGCTCCACCAGACCCTCCAGAGCATTGAGAAAAAACCCTCCGGCATCAATAAAATGAAGGTTTTCATCCAATTCGAGATCGTGGAACATTTCCAATACCGACCTGCTTTCGTTCTTTCTCATTAGACCGTTGTCGATATGAAGAAGATGAAATTGCCCGGGGGCCAGGGCCATTCCCAGTAGTTTGGCCGCCACGGTGGAGTCCACACCACCCGAGACCAGAAGGAAGACGGACTTTTCCCCTGCTTTCTTACGGATATCTTCTATCTTTCTCTCCAGATAGTCCTCCATGGTCCACGTGGGGGAGCAACCGCAGATGTTAAGAACAAAATTGGAGAGCATTTTCTCACCATGAGGCGTGTCGTCAACTTCAGGGTGGAACTGGAACCCGTAACGCTTCAGACGATTCGAGGCTATTGCGCTATAACGATGTTTTCTACGCTCACTTCCACCAATAGTATACCCGATTTCCTCAAAATCGGGTCCCAGCTTAACCACCGAGTCATGATGGCTCATCCAAACAGGTTCCGTTCTGTTCAATCCCTCGAACAAAGGATGTGATGAGCTGATGTGTAGGTCCGCTCGACCCCACTCTCGTTCTCCCTTGGCCACTCTTCCCCCGTAATGCTTGGCGATCTCCTGATGACCGAAACAAAAACCGAGTATTGGAATATCAAGATCGAATATCCCCCGATCATAATGGGATTCCTCTTCCTTCGAGGAAAGGGCTGGGCTTCCGGAGATTATAATTCCTCCATAGTGGCGGAATATATCAAGAGAATCCTCAGGTTGAAGTATCTCGGCCAGTACGTGGAGACGACGGATCTTTGTTGCTATAAGATGGGCATACTGCCCGCCGAAATCCACTACCGCGATAGCGTCGTGTTTCATTGTATGCCCCTTGTCGGCCATAAAAAAAATTCACTTTCCCATTCCGACCCGCTGGGTTTTCTGAAATATCTTACCTTCCGAACCTATCTGGGGGGCAATCAGAAGCTCTGTAAGCTGCATCTGCTCAATGTTGATCGCCCCTACCGAACCCATGCTCGTCTTCAACGCTCCCACCAAATTGTGGGTTCCGTCATCCAAACGCGCCGGACCGTACAAAATCTCTTCCAGGGAGCCCGTTGTACCTACCCGTATCCTTGTTCCCCGGGGGAGATTTTTATGTGGTGTTGCCATCCCCCAGTGATATCCCTTTCCAGGTGCTTCTCTGGCTCTTGCGAAGGTCGATCCAAGCATCACGGCATCCGCACCTGCGGCGAAGGCCTTGCAGATGTCTCCACCTGTGCTCATTCCGCCGTCCGTAATTATGGAAACATATTTCCCCGTTCGTTTGAAGTAATTATCCCTGGCTGCCGCGCAATCTATTGTTGCAGTCACCTGTGGGACCCCAATTCCAAGCACACCTCGTGTAGTACAGGACGCCCCCGGACCCACACCGACCAGCAAAGCGGCACACCCCGTTTCCATAAGTTCCAGGGCAGAATGATAGGTAACACAATTCCCGATAATCACCGGTATGTCCAATTCCCTGCACAGCTCACCCAGGTTGACCGGCTCGTACAAGGTGGAGATATGACGAGCGGTGGTCACCGTGGATTGGACAACGAGAACATCGGCTCCGGCCTCCTGGGCTATTTGTCCGTATCTCTTGGCTTTCTGGGGAATCGCTGAAACTGCCGTATAAGCGCCGCTTTTTTTCATTTCCGTCACCCGCTGGCCGATGAGGAAGTCTTTAATTGGTTCACGATAGACCTCTTGTATCTGATGGGTAACCGAGTCATTAGGTGCTTCGATTATTCGCTGAAGTTCCGGGTATGGGTTCTCGTAACGGGTGTATATCCCCTCAAGATTTAGAACTCCAAGACCCCCCAACTTGCCAAAGGCACCGGCGAACTTCATGTCAACCACTCCGTCCATGGCTGAGGCCAGGAATGGTATTTCCAGCATCAAACCTTCGGCGAGCCGCCGAGTGATATTCACTTCATCAGGATTGACGGTGACCGTCCCGGGGACCAGTGCCACTTCGTCAAATCCGTATGCTCGTCGCGCCTCGCGGTTTCTTCCTATGAATAAAGGCATCTCTTATCACCTCGCAGTAAAGAACGATCAAAAAAACCAAACTTGGACAAGGCCCAAGCCCACCATAACCACCACCCATCCCTTTACACCCGGGACGAACTATTATTCCCATATAATTGCCGTCCGGGAGGCATCTTTCTTGGGAAAAGACGGTTTGGAAGTTAAAACCTCCGAAATATTCAGCTTCGCTAAAGTTGCCGGGAGGATTTCGCGGGGTGTTTATAATCATTTCGGGGAAAGGTTTAGTGGATAATAAAATCATCATTGGGTTCAGAAGCTTGTTCTGGTAATGACCAGTCCGCCGTGTTTGACACCCTTGACAGCAAGAATGTTATCCGCCAGTTTTTTCACCTCGCCCGCTATTCCGCGTACTATTAGAACCTCAAGGCAGAGATGCTCGTCAAGGTGGATGTGTGTTGTTGATAGGATCTCCGTTACATGATGATGCTGAAGGTGCATTAATCGATTGTTCACATCACCCGAATGATGATCATAGATAATTGTGAGCGTTCCGAAGACCACCCCCCGCTCATAGGTTTCTATCTTTCTCTCAATTAGCGATTTCCGGACAAGGTCGCGTATGGCTTTCGATCGATTTGGATACCCTTTTTTCTTAATGAGTTCATCGAATTTTATCAGGAGATCCGGTTCGAACGAGACTCCGACTCTTTCGACAGTCATGGTAGCACCTTTGCCACCAAATCGTGTTACTTTATTATAAATCTTGCTACCCGAAATTTTATATATCCATATTCGATTATAGTAACATTATTTTTAAAAAGTTGCTACTTGGGGAATTAAATGACGTTATCATTCTCAATTCTGGCTGGCACCGCATTTCTTATAGCATTAATCCACACTGTGCTTGGACCGGACCACTATCTTCCCTTCATCGCGCTCTCAAGGTCAAGGAACTGGAGCGTAAAGAAGACGCTGCTGATAACATTGGTCTGCGGGGCCGGGCACGTGCTCAGTTCCATCATCTTAGGCGCAATAGGTTTTACATTCGGCATCGCGGTCACTCAATTAAAAACCATTGAGGCATACCGTGGGGAGATTGCCGCCTGGCTCCTCTTCGTCTTCGGTATAACCTATCTAATCTGGGGGATACATAGAGCAGTGAAAAATAAACCCCACAGACATATGCACCATCACGGTGACGGGACGGAGCACGTTCATAAACACACTCATAATGATAAACACATCCACGTACATGATTCCGGGCGAAAAAAGATAACAACCTGGATACTTTTTATAATATTCATTTTCGGACCATGCGAAGCGTTCATTCCGCTCCTGATGTTCCCTGCATTCGATTCCAACGCTATGACCATGATCGCGATTACCCTAATTTTCAGTATCACCACCATTGCCACAATGATGGTCATCGTCACCCTATCGTATTACGGACTATCCCGCCTGACAAATCCTAAGATAGGGCGATTCGGGCACCCCACGGCTGGTGCGGTCCTAGTGCTATGCGGGGCGGCCATACTATTCATCGGCCTGTGAATCCCATCATGAGGCAATGACTTGTTAACTGTGTTTGCCACTTGAAGTAGGGAATGATCGACAATGAACGAGGTTGATTGGAACGATTTGTGGAGGAAGGCAAAGCTGAACTCCACCTGGAGAAAGGTATTTGGAGATAATGATACGGTGGAATACTGGAACCGCCGTGCGGAGAGCTTCA
>Ga0066834_10001346_pt1 | contig 11164 bp, 10 predicted proteins | sample ETNtaG_30_FD_66729 | JGI IMG/M metagenome (GOLD analysis project Ga0066834, IMG submission 66729) | Marine microbial and viral communities from oxygen minimum zone, Eastern Pacific Ocean - ETNP201306PF43B | ecosystem: Environmental > Aquatic > Marine > Oceanic | place: Pacific Ocean: Eastern... | reverse complement strand
TTCAAATTCTTTTTCAATTCCTTCCTATTACACTTCTTACCTCTACTTTTAAATCTCTGCAGAGTCTTTGTCTGCTTACTCTCTCAATTTCGTTATCTAAATATCTTCTTCCTCTAACCTTAATGTTTATGACTGTGAAAGTTCATCCTTTGGCACGTATAGCTAACTCTTATCTTCCAATTTTTTGCTCTATTCTATTTGAATAAAGTCCTGGCTTCCATGATCGAAAACTTCCATTTTTGGGATGTTTTTCCGCATATCTAATATCATGTCCTATTATTTTGATGTTTAGGCAGTTTTTTGTGCAACTTTTTATTTAATGATTTCATTTCCTGATTATATTTCGAATAGTTCTGGATCAACATATTCTTCTTCTTTTTCTGTTTTGGATAATTTCTGTTTAGCCAATATCTTTTCTAATTATTCCTTAATCTAAGTTTCCATTGCCTGTTCCACCATCTTCATAATATTGCTCTGAAAGTCTTCATAAAATTATCTCTACTTTTTTTACTCAACTACATCCATATGAATCTGCTTTTAGAGTCGTTCTTCCATCTTAAATAAATCATCAATCTTAATCTTCTCATAAATTTACTGTTCTAGATCCTTTAGAGCATCAACGTTTTGAATTTTAACACCTTCAACCATTTTTTCCATTTCCTCTTTTTCTTTCTTTTGCTTTTTAGGCGTCTCACGGATATTATCCTCAATCTTGTGAGAAAGGTTCTCAATTTTATCCTCAAGAAACGCAAGTTTCTTTGTTGTTCTCTCCAGCTTTTGCTGTTTTAGCTTTAAAATTGCTTGCTCTTCCTCAATTTCAATTTTCCTTTGTTTTTCTTCGATTTTTCTTTCCTTTTCTGCTGTTTCTCTTTGCTTCAATTCCTCTTCTTCCTTTTTGAGAATTTCTCTGAGCTCGGTCTCCTTTGTTATGTTCTCATTAAACAGATTAAGATTCTTGAACATCAAAAAGTGTTCTTTTCTAAAGTGCTTGTCAAAAAGTTCCTTTGTCTTGAAGAGTTCTTGCAGGCAAAGTGGACATTTGAAAGCTTTTCTCTTGTCTATTTCTGTCTGGATATTCATAAGCTTCTTCTTTTTGGTATTGTTTTGTCTTCTGTAGCGAATTATTTTCTTTTTGTTCTCTTCAGCTTGTTTTCTAAGTCCAGATATCTTTAATGAGTAAAAATTAGCGATTAAAGATGGTACTTTGTTGTATTTTTATTCATACAGATTATCTCTTTCAAGCAATTATGTCCTAAAATTGCCTTGCATTCCTTCATAGTAGTCGAGGAGCATCTGTGATAGCTTCACAAGATTCGTGTTGATTTTAGACTTAAATTGAGTCTCATCGAATTTATCTATGCTGGAATACACTGCATTATGTAGAAGTTGCTCCACGCCTTACATGGTTTGCATTTCCTCAGTTTCGAAGATTTCGTTGTTTGGAAGCTAGAAATTCCTCCAGTTGATCGTTTAATCCCTTGCTTTGAACTGTATAGGCGGCGGTATCTTCCTATTTCCTCCTTTAAGAAAGGATTAATTTAGCCAAATGAAATGATTACTTCTAATTCTTTCACCTGGAGAGTCATACAAACTCCTTGGCGTCAATTAAGTCTGGAAAGAACTTGTCAATTAATCGCTATCTTTGAATATTTTGAAATTTCCGGTTTGGTAAAACTACTGAGTCATCCTTTGGTTATATTAATAAATTAAAATTAATTAATTAATTCAATTTTCAATAAACAAATTTATTATTTTTAATATTTTATAAAACCAGGTTAAATTACTCAAAGCTTTTCCAAAGATTCTTGTAAAATCTTCTTAATCAATTCATCCTTTTCCACAAGTGTTTATTTACCCACTACTTCTCGAATTTGCTCTACAATTTCATTATTTAGTTTCTCTTTAGCAATACTTTAATGCTTCTTGTAGTATTTTAGCAAAAGTAATGCTTTTTCGGTTTTGATAAAGAGTCTGATAAGACTAAGGCAAAGATCCTTTGTGAATGGAGAAATTACAAGGTCGATATGGCTAAACTAACTTGCTATTTTTTCAGCCTCAGCTAAAGGATTTTTCAAGATGCTACTGAGATAGCCTTCTCCAAATTCGTCGCTTTCAATCTGATATGGAGTCAGACTCTTCAAATGGGCTTCTTTTCGCTTTTTTAGTTTTTTCTTTGCCTTGTTTCTCTTGTTCTTTTTCTTAATCTTTAAAATCTCTTCTAGTTCCCTTGCAAATTTGTCTACAACCTAATTATGTAAATTTTGTACTAAAACATCTTACAATTGTATCTTTGATAGCATCCAGCTCAATCAAGGCGTTTATATGACATGTTGTGGCTTCCTGAAAAATTTGCTTCCCAAAAAGCTCGTCCTCAAGTTTGATTAGTGCACTGTACGAAATCAAGGTAAAACGCCTATGACAATATGTATGAAAATCCATTTGGTCTTCATATATTTGTGCAATATTATCTTGAATATGCTTAAATTGTCTCATTCCTCTACCCCAATCTTTCTTTCGCAGATATGCTTTTCCCATCGCTAATTCATACCAGAAATACTAAAGAGTATGAATTTGCTTCTTCACATTTGCATCCTAAATAAACAGTGGCATCAACTCATCAACTTTTTCAAAATCATCATTCTTAATTGCGTATCTCACAGCAACATTATTAAGATACCGATCAGCAAGATCAAATTACCTGGCTAAATCAACAGCCTCAAATGCTTATTCTGGCTTACCTTGAGATTGGAGAATCTATCCTTTGATGAGGTATGCTTCAATGAAGGTCGGAGTATGTAAAAGGGCCTTTTCAATGAATGATAAGGCAGTTTCGAAATCACCCGTTTTGTTGAAATGCGATGCTAAGTAGTAATAGCACCAAAGCAAGGCTATCGGGGTCTGAGGCTCATCACTTCCTTTAAACTTATTCGCTGCCTCCAAACATGCCATGTTCTCCATAACAACTCTTTCAATCTACAAAATCTTTTCTTTATCTTCATAAATTTCCTCAACTTCTGTAAAGATTGAAGGAACACCTTTGATAAAGTAAGGTCGAATGTACTAATCAAAATATTGAGAGAAACGTTCTCCTTTAGAAGCTAGTAGGATTTGCCTGTGTAATGCAGTAGACTTGGGGAACTGTTATGAAAGTGAAGTGTAAAAGCCGAGATTTTCATCATAGTTATCATTATCGATATTGTTATTGATTTTTAAGGTGTTTATATATTCCAAATTCTCTGAATTTATCTTCATCAGTTTAAGCAAATATTCTTCAGTTTTTTCCTTATCCTTCAGTTAAATGTATGTTTTGTAGTAAAATTGATTGATGTATACTTCATCCATTATATTGTTTTTATCTGAACCCAAAAAGTCAATTAGCCTTTGATAATATCCTCCATCCATCAGCAGTTCTGACTTGTACAAAGCAAGTTCATTCTTCTATCCTTATTTCAATTTTTCGTCTTAATTATTCAAAAAAGAGTCTAGTACACTCAAAGCTAAATCATAATCCTTATTCTAATGATAATTAGGAATAAATTAAAGAAGAATATACCAAATGGGCAGCAACAATATAGCCAATCCAGTTCACCTAGTTATTGGGTTTCTTTTGGAAGATCTTGAATTTTGAGTCTAGGTATCCTTAGTAATCTCGAATGTGGACTTGGATTACCGAGAGTTCCCTTAGAATACCGATATTCTCTTCATCGAATTTAACGGCAAATTTATAGCATTTGCAAGCTTCTTCCCAGTTTTTACATTGCTTCTAGATGATACCATAAAGATGCCAGCTGACTTGACTTTCAAATTTAAGCTTCACACTTTTCCTTATCAGCTTTAAACCCTCTTCTTTTTGATTTAGAAACACCATAAAAAGTGCCTTCATAGCTATAGTTTCCGGATGATTTGGCTCTTTGGCTAATATCTTAGCACAATTCTTCATTCCTTTTTTGTACTCCTTTTTCTCGTAGTTTTTGACTAGTTTTGAAAAATAGGACCGCAATTTTGGATCAAGTTCCTATTAGATTTCTTCCATTTTTTAACTTGAAATAGATTTTATTAAATTTAAAATTTTGAAAAGTTTAATTTATAAAAAAAATGTAAATTTAAAAATAATAATCTTTTGAAATTTATGAAAAATTGTAAAATTGTAAAATTTATAATTAACTCACTTAATTTAACTCTGTGAAAATCACTTTTTCCTTTTCAGGATGCATGGGTTGATGTAGGGAGCCATTCCTGCATTTGCAAAGTTAGTTCTCCAGAGATATCTGCTCAAATCGTCATCAGATCTGACGGCTAACTCTATGTGTCTTGGGGTGACTCTCTATCTCCCAGATTGCTTGCAAACGTCTCCTGCGCTTTCCAGTACCTCAGCGCATAGGTACTCCAAAACTGCTCCTAGGAATACTGGTGCTCCAGCACCTGTTCTTGCTGAGTATTTCTTCGATCGCATGTAGCTGCCGATTCGGCCTACTGGAAAGCTAATCCCAGCTCTAGTTGATTGACTTACAGTCCTACTCCTCTTACTTTTTTTACCTCTTGGCATTTTTGACCGGTTTTAAACGTTTAAATTTTGAATTAATTTTTGTGTTTTTTCAAAATTTGAATATTTTTGAATATTCAATTTTCTTAATTTATTCTTAAGCACTTTTTAAACTAATTTTGAATTTAAATTATAATGGAAAATCGAGATTTTGAAGATCAAAATTTACCTGATGAGGAGATTCAAAGGCAGAATCAACAGGAAAAAGAGCAGATAGAAACTGACACTTTTCTCACCAATTTGAAGGAAAGTCTCTAATCGGCTGAAAATTTCCTTTAATAATAGCAAGATGATTAAAACTATCTTCCCTAAAGAGGCCAGTTCTCAAATCCCTAAGCTTAATTCCAGCCCATGAATGAGATCCAGAACGATTATTAGTTAAAGTAAGATTAATAGGGGTCGAATGAAGAGGATGCGAATTCAGATGAGTATTAATATCACCAAAATGACGAAGCCTTGGAGAATTATGAGGATATCTTGCAAGAAAATGGTGGAGGTGGAGAAGGGTATGACCAGGGTGGAGGTGGATATGATCCAAGGAAATATGAGGTCTCTGGGACTGATGAAGAAAGTGAAGAGCCAGAACACTCAAACTCTGACAAAAATCAGTCTCCTGCTCCACAGGAAGAGAAAAATCATCCTGTCGAACATCATTCTCCTGCTTAAATCTCCTTAAATTCATCACAAAAAGAGGAAAAAGCTTCATAATAACAGTTCACACTTCTTGAATACAGTGAAGCATCTGTGACAGCTTAAAGCAAGGAAAAAGTCATACATACTAGAAAATTTCTTAGAAGTGGCTAGGGAAAACTTTCAACCGCAAAATCAACAAAGTAAAAGGAACAAATTTAAACAAAATTCCAAGATGATCAGTCCTGGGGAGACTAAATTGCCTTGGAAAATGATATCAAATAGCTCAACGAACTGGAAGATTACCGCCAATATACTGCTAATTTATCTTCAGATGGAGATGAGTTTACATATGATCTAACTAAGGAGCAAGAAGCTCAAATTGTAAAGGAATACATGGAGAAAAGGGTGCAAGATTTGAACAAGGAGATGAATAATTTTAAGCTGCAAAATTAAAAGTTGAAGAAGGTGAAGCTGACATTTGAGGATGCGGTCATGAGGAAAAACAAGCTCGAAAAGGAATTTTGTGCCGAATAAAGCATCCAAATAGCCGAATTCGAAAAGGAAAAGTAGAAGCTCTATCGAAAGCTTAAAAAGGAGCAACAGCAGTTCAAACGTGCCAAAAACTCTGGACCAAAACCTAATCGCCAAGAGCGAGAGTAAATTCTATCCCTTGAGAACTCTATAAGAATGGTAAAGAGGAAGATCGCGAAGAAAGCTAATGGGTACAAGCTTGAATCGTCAAGGCTTAAGAGATAACTTGAGGAGCAAAAACAACTGAATGAGGAACTATAATTGGAGTTGAGAAGGGTTAAGAAGGTGAATTTGGCAAGTAAAAAGCAGAAGCAGAGTAAATAGAGGTTCTTTTAACAACAACAAAACATTTCTTCAACCAAGCTTTCCAATCCCAAGAAAAACTAAAAGAAAATACCAAAGAAAACCCAGAAGAAGCGTAGCAAAAAGCAGAAGGAGAAACCAAAAGAAATCCCAAAAGAAGAAAGCTAGGAGGAAAGCTCTGAAGATGAAAGCCTGGAAGAGTTACAGCCTAATTTCAAAGATGAAGCTGATGAGCCTGACGAAGAGGAGATAAAAACTATTAAAAGGAGGCACAACTTTGCTGATTAGGAGTTTTCAACCTCTGAGTTCCACTATAATCAGAACGAGTTCTATCGAAAGTTCATGCGGTTTAGAAGAAAATCTCGCTTAATCAGTCAGGAACACATAAAGGGAGGCAAACTTCAAAAATTCTACGATGATGGTAAAAAGGAAATCATATTTAAGAATGGCGTGAAGAGGCACATATTCCCCAACGGATACACAGTTGTCGATTTCACAAACAAAGACATCAAATAAGTGAGATTTTTGATCTTTTTCGTTTATGTGACATAGACATTTCCAGATGGAACATTAGTTTACTACTATTCAGATGCCAAAACTACTCAAACAACACTTAAAAACGGAGCAGAAAAAATTGAAGTCTACAGATTTTAAAATGACCAAATCGAATTCCACTATGAGGACGGGGTTAAGGAGATAAAGTAATCAATCTTTTTGAATTTCTAATCCTTCAGATTTGTAGATGGAACAAGAAAGTACATTTCAACAGATGGAGAAGAAGAAACTCTGTTCCCTGATGGTACAATTCAAATAGTTGACAAGTAGAAAATAAAATCTATAATCTATCCGAACGGACAAAAGGATACCATCTATCCAGATGGAAGAAAAGTAAGATAGCCACATGATGGATGAATTCATAAAAAAATTAAATAAATATTGGAAATTAATTAAGTTTAAATAATCTCGATTTGCAATTATTTCATATCGGATAAAATTTTCGCGAATTTATAAAATACTTAAAAAATCAACCGAGATGGAAGAAGAAAAAGACACAAATTCCAATTAGTACAGCCAGGCCTCTTTCCAGCAGCAATCATAGGGCGGACATTCACAGCAGTCGTTTTAGGGGTAACAACCATCACCTAACTATTCAAAATAGTTTGGCCAACAACCCGGACAGCCGATTCAGCCCAAGCTTCCCGCGTAAACAGTTCAAAACGAAGGGACTATGATGACCGAGTACACCGAACAATCGATATCACAGACGGTCACAGTCACCCAAATGAGCACCAAGATCATCACACCAGAGCAGGAGAGGCTTATAGAACCACTATTGAAGACGAATCCTGATCGATTTGTCATGTTCCCGCTTGAGCACGACGACATCTGGGAGATGTACAAGAAGCACATGGCTAGTTTTTGGACTGCTGAGGAGCTGGATTTGCAACAGGATCTCAACGACTGGGAGACTAAGCTGAACAAGGACGAGAAGCACTTCATTAAGTATGTGCTGGCTTTCTTCGCCGCAAGTGACGGCATAGTCATCGAAAACCTCGGCATGCGCTTCCTCTGCGAAGTCTAATACCCCGAAGCCCGAGCCTTCTACGGCTTCCAGCTAGCAATGGAAAGCATTCACAGCGAGACCTACTCGCTTCTGATCGAAGCCTACATCAGTGACCCACAGGAACGTGATTTCCTTTTCAAGGCCACGCAAAATGTCGAATCTGTGAAGAAAAAGGCTGACTGGGCTGTCAAGTGGATTACAGGGAAGAACAGATTTGCCGAGAGGGTTGTGGCATTCACAGCGATCGAAGGGATTTTCTTCTCTGGGAGCTTCGCTGCGATTTTCTGGCTCAAGAAGAGGGGGCTGATGCCTGGACTAACGTTCTCGAATGAGCTGATCTCAAGAGATGAAGGCTTGCACACTGACTTCGGCTGCCTGATGTACTCAAAGCTCGAGAACAAGCTCCCCAAGGAAATGATCTACGGAATCATCCGCGAGGCAGTCGTCCTCGAGAAGGAGTTCCTTTGCGAATCTCTCCCAGTCGAGCTCATCGGCATCAACTCAAAGCTAATGGGCCAGTACATGGAATTCGTGGCGGATCGCCTCATCTACGATCTTGGCTATCCCAAGATTTATGGCGCCACCAATCCATTCCCATGGATGGAGATCATCTCGATGTAAGGCAAGACGAACTTCTTCGAGAAGAGGGTCGGTGACTACAGGAAGGCAGGTATTATGGACACTAAGGAGGACAGGAAGTTCAAACTTGATACCGAGTTCTGATTAATATTAACTTTATATGAAGGATTTTTAATTAGTTTTAATTAAAAAGAATTAACTCCAATGGAAAATCAGCAAATTCCAAAATAAAGCAAATTTAAAGATTTTGATAATTTACAAAAGAGAAAAACGAACTTTGTTACACAGGTTTGCGACTGTTTTTGGGGTGTCAGAAAATCCTACAGCTGCAACATTTTGATTTGTTGTTTTTATCGCCTTCCTCATCTATTTGGTTGTATATTTTCCAGTTGTCTACTACAAATACCTGGACATTTTCATCAAATTTAATTCCATGGCTGCCACCTTTTACGATTTTCTTCCCCTGGTTGTCATACCTAACCGAAAGCTGTTAAGTCACTCCATTTATTTTTAAAAGGGATCTAAAGGGGGTTACGGAGTTTTGTCCGTCATTTTGTGCGGTTGTATTCTTTCCTGATTGATCCATTGATGTTTATTTGAAGAGATCTTACAACTTTTAAGAAATCGGAAATAAATAATCTAAATTTTAAATTAAAAAGTCTATTTTTATTTAAATTTTAATTAAAACTTAATTTAATCATTAACAGAGAATTACATTACTTTTCCTTGTTCATCATAGAATTATCTTCGGAATAAACTGTTTCTAATATATCCTAAAATAATCATTCAGTAATCAATCAATTACTTTTATAAACTTTCTTCTCCAGTTTCAATTTATTTCATAACATATTCCCTATTATATTTGATCACTCTCGTATAAAATTAATTATTCCCTTATCTTTGCTATGCAATATCCATCATTAAATCTGTGAGATAACTCTTTACCTAAATTTCCTTCTTCCTCTTTAAATTCTTCACTTTAATCATCCTGTTCTGAAGTTGCTATTCCACTTTGATTATCTTCTCCTTTTTCTTATCTTCGAGTGGAATCAATACTTTATCGATCTTCAAAAGCATTTGCTTCCTTTCTAAACGAAATTCCTCAGAGTTTAGTTCATCAATCAGGTCATAGAGATCATCATCATACTCTTGCTCAACCAGGCTTTGCATTTCTGACTTTTTGAAGCTTTTGAAACAATAAGTGAGTGACATTGTCTTCTTCTACACTGTGAAGTTTGGAAAAAGCTTTCTAATAAACAAAGGATGTTATATGAGGTTAGCGAAGTATTGTTGGTTCTAATGATAGCTCCCAATATCGTATTTAATAATCTTCAACAGGCTGTATTACAGTTCCTCATTTTACCCGCTCTCCAGGAACATCTTGAAGATATAGGTCATTGCATCCGACTCCCGAAACTTGTTCTGATTTGCCAGCGCCTCAAACGATACTTCTGCCAAAATTCCTTCCAAATAGTGGATTTCATGCTCTGATATCAAAATCTCGATGATTAGTCGATCTCTCATCTGGAAAAATTGTAGGCTCTGCATCCGAAGTCGGATATTGCCGTTGTTTTTTGAAGCGAGAGTGTTTATGCAGTGCATTTGTAGCAACTTCAGTTCTGGATGGACTTCATTATAAAGATTCAGATACTCCATGAACTATGAATGTTATATAGAAATTTGAAGGTGAACGAGGTAGATGTTTTTCAAGTAACCTGCTTCTTGCTACAGCAGTACAGGTTTCTGCAAAATCTATAGGATCATCTGCTTTATGATCTCTTGTTTCAATTGAGGATATATCACCATTTCTGCCAGTCTATTTAGGCATCTTTAGATGTTCTCCTGAAATAATCAATCAGATATTCCAAACACCTTACGTATTTCCTTAATTCAAAATTAAGCAGCCTAAGACACATTTACAGCGCATGTTTAGTCACAACGTTCTCAAAATTATCCTTAGCCGGATTTTACTTCTCAATAAATTGGCAAATTCATTTCACAATCTCATTGTTTAACAGGGTGTTTACATTGGCTTCATCTTTTGATAATTACAATGGAAGGATTAAGGGTTACTATCAAGAAGAATGTCCAAATCTCTAAGAGATTTCAGCTGGAATTTATCATCTGGGTTCTGGGCTAAAATAGCTAGGAAGATCTAAATGAATCCAGGTAAGAAAATCCACATCTGACATTCCTTCAACTTTTGTTCCTTGTTTTCGATTATCTTTGCAGCCAAACTACTTCTATTGAGAACTATGCTAACTATGCTTGAAGTGTCTGGAAACAGTTTGCTAATGCTTGTGAAGTCTGTGTAGGATAGCTTCAACACTCCTTTGCAAAGAACATTATCGCATACATTATCAAGTAAACTATACCTGATTCAAGTAAACATTTTCTCATCAAGAAGACCTTTTTGCAAGTCGTTAGCAGTTATCAGACATTTAAGTATCGTTATCTTCAGTTCTGTGGCTTTGTAATCCAAAGCTGCTAAGATATTTTGGAGGTTTGTGAGGATTTTTCTCCTTACCGAAAGTTTTGGGCTAAGCTTCAAGTGAATGAAAATTAAGCTAAGCGTATCAATAAAAACATACTGAGGGAGTTTCTTCAGGGAGTAGTCATTAAAGAACATCTTGAAGTAGATCTCAATGTCATTTTCACTTTATAATTACGAACAGCACATCAAATCTTACCAAAAACTAGAGATCAGGCATTCAAAAATTGAAATAAATTCAATGTAAAGTTCTTTCTATTACACCTCATTGTAATTTGTGATGAGAAGAAAGACCATTTCAACTCCTTTATTTTCCTTGAAAAAGCTCAAATTCTTTTCGTTTTGAAGCAGAAGCAGTAAGGTTGAGAAAATGCTTGCATTTTCCTTGGAAAGTGGACACTTTTGGAGAATAGTGTCTAGCAATTTGAAATAGTTTTTGTGTTTGAATTAGACAATTGTTTACTTTCCTCCAATCGATTCAACAATCTTCTTTGAGTTATTTTTACCTGTAATTAAATCA
>Ga0066834_10001334_pt1 | contig 11212 bp, 5 predicted proteins | sample ETNtaG_30_FD_66729 | JGI IMG/M metagenome (GOLD analysis project Ga0066834, IMG submission 66729) | Marine microbial and viral communities from oxygen minimum zone, Eastern Pacific Ocean - ETNP201306PF43B | ecosystem: Environmental > Aquatic > Marine > Oceanic | place: Pacific Ocean: Eastern... | reverse complement strand
GATCGCAGGACGATCATCCAGAGCTTGCGGCGCGGCGACGCGTCTTCGGCAGTGCGAAGGCCGTGGAAGATTGCGAGTGGAATCGCAAGCAGGAGGAGGAAAGCTATGGGGTTGAGGGCGTCCAAAAGGAGGGGCTTCCAACGAGTCTAAGGAAACAACAAATGAAGAATCAGAATAAGAAGCGGTGATGAAAGAGGTAGGCTTCGCCAGTGAGGAGGCCGATGGCCAGGAGGCCGAGATAGACCCAGAGTTTCTTGTTGTAGAAAAGCTGTTCTTCGAGGTCGGCAAGGACGAAAGACTCTTCGCCGATTTCGAGGGTCCCCTTTGGAACGATGCTCGATTCCTGTTCGCTGGTGAGATTTACGGCAAAGGCTTTCTTCAATCCGTCGCTGGTCGCCCAAGTGTAGATGCCCGCCTTGCTCGTATCGCTGAAAAGGGCCTCGCCGCCGGTGACACTCAGATCGACTTCCTTGCCATCGGGTTTGGTGATGGTGACTGACTTCACCTTTTTATCTTCGACCGTGATTCGATAGGCCTCACCTGGCCTGACCTGGTAAGAGACTTTTCGGTCTTCGGCTTCTCGAAACCACTGGACGCAATTCGAGAGGAACATTGGGAAGGCCATCCGGAACGGCAAATCAGAGTGTCTGGGATCGAAGCCGACGTAAACGATTTTTTGGTCGCCTTTCTCGCCAGCGACGATGAGCGGTGAGGTGACACCTTCGGCGACGGGCTCCATCCAATCAGGGGCGGCCAGCTTCTTCGCTGAGGTCAGGAACAGATTGCTCAGCGAGGCGTAATTCATCAGTGGGTGCGAACTGTCCCAGTGACGCACGGAAGGATTTTCGATCTGTTCCTTGAGCGTGACAGGAATCGCCGTGCCGGTGGAGTTGATGTAGATGATATGACTGTCGGGCAGCTTCTGTGGGACGTAGTTGTAGAAGATCATCACATCGACGTCGTACTCGGGGCGATACTTTTCGGGCGGAAGTCGGTAGCCGGTGACCGCGAAATTCGAGCGCACTACCGGGACGAGAAAGTTCTCTGTGTCCTCGCTGATCATGAGGACTTTTTGCCGGCGAGGGAGAGGGATCACTTCGTAGGCCACGTTGTCGCCAGGGAAGGCATCCTCAACTGAAATGCGGCCTTCGAGCGCGCCGCCGATCACGATGGTGCTGGTGAAGATTTCGGACTTCTGCGTGTTGGGCTCGATCTCCATCGGATGCACGTCTTTTATCTTGCCGTTCAGATAGAGCTCGAAATCGAACGACTTCTTTTCTGTAGTGTTATTGGCAATGGTCACAACGACCTCGAAATCCTGATCGCTGTTGAGACTCTTGCGGGCGCGGAATCGGGTGATGCCAACGTTTTCCTTTTGGCTGCCGATGTTTCTGTAGAAGAGCGATGTGTTGTCGGTTCTGATCTCGCTCATCGTTTGGGTATCGAAGGATCCGTCGCTGATAATGTAGATTTCAGGATGGTCGAGGGCTTTGGTGACTTCCTTGACGAGTTTGATGGCGGGCTGGATATCGGTAGCGGAGTCGGATGGTGTGACCGACTGAATGGCCTGGCGGAGGACTATCTTGCTGCCGGCGAAGTTGGCCAGCACCTCAGCCTGAGAATCGAATGCCATCAGCAGCATCCGGTCTCCCAAATCCATGTCGTTGACCAGGCCGAGGACGACATCTCTCGCTTCATCGAATCGGGTAATCGTCCGCCCCGCCTCTTCGATGTCTTTCGTCTGCATGCTGGCCGAGCGATCCACCAGGACGATGATTTCCCGATTGCTCAGGCCACGAGTGGTGACATACGGGCGGGCACAGGCCACAACGATAAAGGCCAGGATGATGACCTGAAGCACCGCAGAAAGAAGGGTCCGCAGCTTCCGCCGCATGCGTTTGCTTTTGGCTATCTCCGGGATCATATCAAGGATGAGGATGCTGGAGAAAACTGTCCTCTTCCGTGGCATCCGCAGGAGGTAGAGAATGATCACCCCGGCAATCAGGGCGAGGGCGTAGAGAGCATCGAGATTCAGGAAACGCATAGGAGGTCTCGAAATACGTAATGCGTAATTCGTAATCCGTAACCAGAAAAGAGATGCTTCGTGTGGCTCTGGTTACGGATTACTTTTTCGGCCTGATCAGCTTGAAGTAGCGGCGGACGTATTCTTTCTGGCCGATAGGCATGTCTTTGGTCGGAAGAATCTCTTCCAGGACGCGCTTGAAGTTGGTGTAGACGGCCTGGTAGTCAGCGGTCGATCGGGTGTCATCTGCGGCGGCGTTGGTGAGCATCTGGCGGATGTCCTTACTGCCGGCCGCGAGCATCAGATCGTCGTAGGACCTGGCGACCTTTCTCTTTTTCCTGATGCGCCTCACTCCTTTTTCGTCGATGACTACCTCCTCGACAGTCGCTTCCCAATCGACCCCTTCTGCATCCTGGCCGGGCTTGCTGCCCTTTGCCTTTGCGAGGTCTTTGACTTCTTTCACCATGGCCTCTCTTTCCTGGCGCTCGTCGTCGGTCATGACCGCGGCCTTGATCTTCTCCGCTTCGCCGACGATCTCCCCGTCATCTGCCCGGACGATCAGGTCGGTGTGTGTTTCGTCGAGCATCTGGGCCTGCTCGGCCAGAAAGTCGCCGCGGGCAATAGCTTCCTTGCTCACCTTGAGCTGCTCCAGGGCTTTTGACAAGACGATGTTGCCTTTGTTCTTAGACCCTTCGAGTTCCTTTATCTCGCGAGACAGCCGGGCAAGGATTTCCTTGCGGGTCATATCGCCGCCCTCCTTCTGCAAGTCCTGGATGAGTTTGCGGATGCGCTCCAATTCCTGCCTGACTTCGTCGCTCTGGTCGTCCGCGTTCAATTCGAGGAGGGCTTCGAGCTCGACCTGCTGGCGTGCGAGCTTGTCGGTCTGAAACTTCACTTCGCTGGAGGTTGGATCGATCGCTTTGCTTATCGGCTCAGGGCGGAGTGTCCAGGCCGATGCGCCTAGAACGGCAGTGAAGCAGACTGCCAGAGTGAAGAGTCTGGGCGCGCCATCGTCTTCGAGTACCTGGCGTGCATCGATTTCCAGGCAGGCAGCCCGTGCATCGGCGAGGAGCAGGTCGACCATTGGCTCCTTGGTGGGGCCGTCCTGCGGCTCGAAGTGAAGGGCGCTGGAGATTCTGTCGCCCAGGGATAGCCGATCGTCGATGAGCTTGGCAGTGGCGTATCGGGAATAGAGCAATCTGGATGAAAGCAGGGCCGGGATAGCCGCAAAGAGAAGGAAGATAATCGTGCCGATGATGATGCCTGGGGTCTTGAAGGCGAAAATCATGAGCAAGGCAAGCAGTGTCCCTGCACGCGCTCCTCTGGCCCCTGCGGTGAGTAATCGAAGTTGTTGCTCGCGGCGGCGTATGGAATCAACTTTGGATGCGATGGTCTTCATTGTTCTCTGGGTGGTCTGCCTCCTTGGGTTTGCGGAGATATTCTTGAGAAGAAGCCGACGAGAAGATACGAGCCCCCAGTAATTCCAACCTGCGATCATCTTCTGAACTCTTCATTCGGTGTTTCCCTGAATGTGTTGGAAGCTATTTCTTCTGAACTCGTCGATAAACCTGGAAGCTCGCGAGTCCTGCAATGATCTGATTCCTCTTATATCTCTTCCCATCAATCGATAGTCGAATCCAGGAAGCAACGATTGGCTCGAAATCGTGGACTTGCTCCCCACTCTCAAGGGTGACGCCTTCGTTGGATGCTACCATTTTCCAGGCTTTTCCATCAGGGCTGACCTCCACCGTATAGTCGCAATATTGCAGGCCGTGAGTCCAGCCACCTCTGCCGAATCCTGTCGCCTCGACTCGACAGACGGGTGAAGGTTCATCGAGATGTATGACTATTGGCTCGCCCGTTGTTCTCAGATTTCTTGTGATCCCTCTGCCTTCTGCGAATCCGGAAAGGCTCCCGAAATAAGGATGGCTGGGCTGATGGCGGTCCCGAATGGCCAGGCCTTTGATTTTGAATTCACCTGTCTGTTTCTCTCCATCCAGAATCAGCCATTCGGACCCGCTCTTTTCTTTGCCACCGGTGAGCAAGGGGGCGACTTCTTCATCTTTGTATCTTTCCGCCGGGAGGTCAGTGACAAGCGGAGCCCGCCAATCGCGGCCTTGCCAGATTCGGCGGTCGAGTTCCAGAGGCTCAATCACGGTGAGCGCGAGCAAGACTTCGTGGTGGGCTGTTCTATCTGCTAAGGGATCGAACCAGATTTCAAGGCTGCGGATGGATTTTTCCGGGTGCGGGTTGACCCACTCGAACATGTAGAGACTGACTTCGTCGCCGGAGGGTGTGTGACCGAACCAAGCAGGCCGGAACTGGAAATCAAGAGCCCAGGACATCCTGTGCGTGGCTTCGAGTGTACCTGCATCGGGATCGGTAATGGGTTTATTGGTGTAGCCGTAGCTCGTACGCCAGTCGCTGCCAGCCATGGGGATAGCCATCGTTCCGCCGCCCTCGAAATGGACGCTGTAATTGGGCAGCGCGCCGGTCTTGAAACTTGTGCGGAGAATCAGCAGACTTGCCGCAGGCTGATTGATCTCGATTTCCACTCCGTCAGGAAAGCGGCCCTCGTCGTGGCTCTCCGGGGGATCGGTAACGATTGAGATAGAACGATCACCGTTCGAGACAGGATCGATGATTTCAAACGGGACTTCGCCGGCGAACTTATTCGTGCCTTTTGGGAGATTGCGGAGGTCGTAATTGCCCCCGTAGTCGAGCCAACCCTTGTTGTCGAGGAGCTTGTCGTCCGTGTGCGACCAGTTGGAGTATTTGCGCAGGTCGATGGTGTGATAGCGTTTCGGCACGCCGAGACGCCAGCTTGGAAATTCGATGCCGGTTACCAGTTCCTTGAAGCGGATGATGGCATTGCCGTGCCGCTGAGAAAACTCTTCCTTGTGAACCGACGGGTTGTCCGGAGACCAGGCGCCTTCGATGAAACGCATCACATTGTCGGAGTTCGAGCCGCCGAACATGCGGTGGATGAAGACGCCCGACCAGTTCCACGCGGGTCGCGCCCAGACTTCCGTATCCGGCCAGTAATAGCCGTGAACTTTGCTCCGGTTGCGGCGTCCGTGCCCATACCAGGGCCGAATGCGCTCGAAGCCGGACTTGAATGAATAGATGGGATCGTGCTCCTCACCTTCGCCGCCGTGATATAAATCCATCACCATGTCACGAGGCAGCAGATCGTAGGCATGGGACATCCCCTGAAAGCCACCGGTGACCCGGTATTGCAGGACGGTGTTAAGCCCCATCGTCTCCCGGCCGTGGCGTTTGATGTAATCGTGAATCCGGACGATGTGCTCTGCGTAGAGCTCGCCTCCGGAGAGCCCACGGTCGCGGCACTTCTTACAGACGTGCCAGCGTGAGCCGTTGTTCCACTGATACATCTCATCGAGGGTGATGTGCACGTATCGGCTCTGGCGAGCCGGCGAGAACGGAACTTTGCTGTCCATGCGGTCGAAGTAATTCTCATAGTTGTACATCTCCGAAGGGCACGGATTGACGCGGCTGCTGCCGGTCTTGGTGATGTCTTCATAATCTTCATCGGTACCGATCTCCGCCCGCATCCTGGCACCCGTGGACATGCCCGGCCCCGCTCCCATCCAGGTGGTAAAAGTCATGCAATGCTCGTCCGCGAAGCGGTAATAGTCGACAAGCTTCTCTTTCTGTTCCTTGTCCCTGTTGTACCAGCCGTAGTCGACATCGAATTGGTTGATTTTCAGCCGCGCCATCCCTCGTGTGAATCGGCGAAACATATCGGGTGGCTCGATGTGAAAGGTGAAGGTCTGCCCGCCAACCGCCCGCTGCTTGATGTAAGGCCGGTCTTGCGCCTTGATTCCCTGAAACACCTGAGACGTCTCGCTCGTACGCCGGGCCACCTGCATGAGGCTCTGCACGCCATAGAAGACTCCCGCTTCGTCCGAGCCCGCGATGAGCGCGTAGTTGCTGTTGACGGTCAGGTGGTAGCCCTGCGGGCCGGGACTGGTCGGTGAGACTTCGATCTTCTCTTGCGCACATAGACTCTTAACGAGAGGGCTCGTCTCCGGCTGGCCGAGGATGATGGCTTTGCGCGGAACGCCTCTGAAAGATGACTCTTCGACAATCGGCAGCCTGATCAGGAAACCCTCCTCCAGCTCCTCCTGAATCTGCTTTGCGAATTTCAGATTCCGGCCGGAGTCATTCGTAACAATCGTGGTCGCTCCTGTGATGGGCAGGGCATCTTTCGTCAGCTTCATTTCCAGCGGCTGGGGATAGATGAAGACTTCTTCCAGCTTTTTGAACTGCGCGACCGGCGGCGTCTCGACGACCAGTCCCTGCTTCCAGATGAATGGTTTGATGTCGGTGTCCTTGTGAGTGCCTTTCTCCTCGCCGTAGATTCGGATTTCATCGATGCCTGCGCCGACGATGTTGCGGGGCGGCGGAGTGACTCTGATCTTGACGAAGCGGGCCACCGAATCGATATCTTCGATTCGGCCGTAGTTGACGATGCCAGGCGGATTGAGCACGCCTGCGCCGTTGAGCTGTGTGCAGTGGACAAAATCCTTCCGTCTTTCCGGCCGCACGTACACGTGGATGTTCGCCAGCGTTGGGAACACGGGCAGGATATCGATCTGGCGGATGAAGTAATCCTTCTTGAGATCGAATTCGATGTCGATGGGTATGTAGGCGCTCGGTTTGCCGCGCAGCATCTTTTCTCGCGGGGCCATCGGCCATGTCACCTGCGAGGGACGGCCGGTGATCGAGCCTTTCTCGAAAGGTATCCAGCCCGTCGCGCCGCCTTCGTCCGGTTCGCCACGTTCCCAGTGGTAGCTGTATTTGTAAGTCCACGGAAAACACCCCAGATCCGTACCGGGGAATTTGTAAGTGTAAGCGCCATCGGTCTTGACCGTATTCAAGTGCTGCTGCGGCGCGTTGCCGGTCAGGCAGACGACGCCCGACTCGATGAGATTGCGCCGCTCCTCGACCCGCATTTCATCGATAAGCACGCTGCCTGAGCCGCCGACTAGCGTGAGCAGGACGCCGGCCTTCTGCTGCTTCAACTCCGCGCGGAACTTCATCCTTTCCCTGATGAAGCCCTTCTTCTGCAACAGCTCCTTTTCCGTGGGTGGATCATCGATAGCGAGAAAGGCGCGGCCTTCGAAGTTTTCGAGATTGAGCTGCGCCGAATAAATGTAGTGCGACAACTTGCGCACTCGGATGTCCTGCCTGAGCTGCACGACCTCGCCCTCCTCGAGCTTCACCTCGATGCGTCCGGCCTGCTGCTCTTCGTCGTAAGACAGCTTCGCTTTGACCTCCTTTGACGATTTCACCAGGTACCAGTGATCGGGCGACCTGTCATCGTTTTCATCGTCCACGAACGTGCCATTGCGCAGGAGATTTTCATCCTCGAAGATCAGCATGCCGGAGTGGCCGATGATGAGGAAGCTGTCGTAAGGATTGTATTCCCAGCAGCTCAACAGCTTCTCCTCGCCGCCGGGCAGGTCTTTGCCTTCGCGGTTGAGCTTGAGTCCCCAGACCTCGCCGCGGATGGGCGGCCCTTCGTATCGATAGTCGCCAAAAGTGAACTGGTCGAAAGGCATGGCAATCTCGACGATCCAGCGATTGGCGCCCTTCGAGCCGGCGTACTCCCAGGTGGGATTCCAATCTTTGGTTCGGATGTAGTAATCCTCGCACGCTTCGAGATTGACGAGAATCTGGAACACCTTGCCCCCGCCATCGACCGCCCCAATCTCGAAGAATCCCTCGACGCAATCGTCCGCCCAGACCGAGCCAAATCGCTTCATCGGCCCCTTGCCTTTGCGCATGCGAATCTTCTTCAGCTCCGGCTCTTCGCAGACGTACGCAAGGTAAACTTTTTGATCGTCAAAGCACGTATAGACCGCCATCTGACGCCGATTCGGATTCTTCGTCTTGATCTGAACAAACGCGCTTTTCGTACGGTCGGCGATCTTCCAGCAGGCGTCGTCCAGCTTGCCATCAATCTTCGGCGGCACGCTCACCCGACGGCATACGAGCTTCTTCTGGCCGGCGATGTACTCCCGATTGAACTTTGTCCGGAACTCGAAGGAGATTTCATCGTCATCCGGTTCTGCGTCTTCAGCAACAGTGGACTGAATCACGCAGAGGACAAAGCCAGGGAACAGAAACAGGGAACGGGCAAGCATGGAAGTGCAGGTGAGACTGAACAGAAAGCCATCGAGAGCATAGAGGTCTGGAACTGCTTAGAGAAACAATTAAACCGCAAAGATCTGTACGGCGTCTCCGATACGGCAGTGCAGCAGTTCGAAGCTGTAGATGGGCACGCCATCAGTCTCTGACTCAGAGATTTCAACATCTGGGACACTCGTGTAGAACTTTTACGAAGGAATCTTCAACCCGGTCAGTCAGTCACAGACTCCAATGCTTCCTTTACCGCCGGATGGCCGGGGGCGATCTTTGCCGCAGTTTCAAAGTGTGTCCTGGCTTCCTCGGTTCTTCCTGAAGCGCGCAGGGCTTTGCCGTGGCTCAGGTGGGTGAACGGATTCTCTGGCGCGAGTTGGATGGCCCGGGCCGAGTATGTCAGTGCTTTTTCAGGTTGACTCTTTTCCGTCAGTGCTGAGGACAGATCAAGCAGTATATGTAAGTTGTCCGGACTGATCGCGTTTGCTCGCAGGTAAGTATCGATCGCTTCCGACAGTTTACCGGACTTTCTGTAACTCATGGCCAGGCTGCCGAGGATGGCAGGGTCCGGACCGCCGAGCTGGAGGGCCTGTCGCAGCGATTTCTCGGCATCGGCATAGCGTTTCAACAGGCTGTGGCTGACTCCGAGCTTATGATGCGATTCCGGATCGCCGGGTGCCAATTCGATCAGTTTCAATGCGATTGGAAGCGTTTTCTTGTGCATCCCCTTCAACCGGTACACGCTCCAGAGATTACCGTACGCTGGCACGTAAACCGGGTTGTTTTTCAGGGCCTTAAGCAGCAATGATTCTGCTTCGTTCAGAGCATCGTCCTTTGGCTGCCCTCCCAGTTTAGGCGTAAGGCGAAGATAGGCCGCGGCAAGGCCATCGAGAGGGCGCTCATGTTCCGGATAATAAGCGGCGATCTGCAACCAGAGCGTGAAAGAGTTCTGCCAGACAGATATCTGGCGAAAGGTCAGACTGCCAAGAACACCCAGCCAGATGATGACAAACGCGGTAGCGAGTTTCTTTCTGGACTCGCTTTGAACGCGAATGAATTTAATCATCGCCACCGCAGCCAAAAGGGCAAAGCTCATGCAGGGGATGTAGGTATAGCGGTCCGCGTGCGCTTGCGCGCCAACCTGGGCCAGGCCCAGCACGGGGGCTATTGAGATCACGTAATAAAGCCAGGCCACGGGCAACACCCGCTTGCCCTTAAACCAGAGCCAGCCGCAGCCTATGCTGATCCCGACAACAAGAACCGCTGCCAGTATCCTCCCCGGTGTAAACGCCGAACGCGCGGGATCGGTGATTGGATGAAACGGAACAAGATTCAGGGGGAGGATGCTTTCCCAGATGTAGAACATCAGGGAGTGGCAAGCATTCATGATCCGAAACGAGATCGGATTGCGATCCACACTTTGAAACGCGCCGGCCGTACCCTGGGCCTTGATCGTGATAAGCCCAATGCACATCGACGCCAGAAAGAACGGAATCTTTTCAATGCAAGCACGCTTGAGATTTCTGTGCAGCCGGCCAAGAGGCCACAGGTCAAGAAGTACCAGGATGACCGGAAGCGTAACCGCCATCGGCTTCGAAAGTAGAGCAAGAGAGAACACTAAGAAGCACCAACCAAGCCGGTTCACTTTCTTATCGTCCGCGGCGTATGCCAGATAGAGCTTCAGGGCCCAGAAATAGAACAGACCGCAGAGGATGTCTTTCCGTTCCGTCATCCAGGCGACCGATTCCACACGCAGCGGATGAATGGCAAAAAGCAGGGCCGCCAATCCAGCAATCATTGCCCTGTGGTCCTGAAGGTCCGCGGTGAGAGGGCTGGCCTGCCCGCCTGCACCCCTGACCTCGGATAGACACAGCAGAAGCTCCCGAGCCAGCAGAAAGAACATCCACGCGGTCAGCCCGTGCAAGAGGATGTTCGTGACGTGGTGAAGTCCCGCGTTCTGTCCAAACAATCGGAAGTCGAGCGCGTGCGAAAGCCAAGTCAGAGGCAGCCAGTTGCCCCCCATGAAAGTGGTAAACGACCACTTCACCGTCTCCGGATTCAGGCGGTGCAGCGCCGGATTCTCGGCCAGGACATAGAGGTCATCCCAGTTCACAAAATCACAGGTCATCGCCGGTAGAAAGACGACGCAGGTGATGGTGAAGACAGCCATCCCCATGCGGCGTTCTAGAACAGTGAGCCGGCCTGCCATCGGTCCGGTGTTATTCGACGTCATAGCTGAGCACCAGGTCTGAACGTGGCTGACTGCAGCAGATGAGATGATAACCGGCCGCCACCTCCTCCTCGCTGAGCACCGGCTCAAATTCGTGCTCCGCTTCGCCGCTCACCTTTACCATACAGGCCCGGCACATGCCCATCCGGCACCCGAACGGCAGGTCAACATCGTGCTTGAAGGCCGCCTCGAGTCTAATGATCTCATTCTCAGAGGCGGTGAAAGTCTTATCCAGCTCAGGGACATGAATTCTGTAAGTCGTTTCTTCCATGTCCGGCGAAGCTTACCTGCGGCGTCGACTGTTTCAAACACCGCGCCGAGAAGGCTTGTCTGGCGGACCGTCGGGGTCTTTTCTGTGCCTCAGGCGACTTTTCTTTTCTTCTGCGGTTTTGCCATCACGGCCAGAAACACGTTCAGCCACAGAAGCGAGCGTGGGGTCACACGTTGACCAGGATGTGCTTCATTTATTCCCGAATATGCCTGATGAAACTAGCGAAGCTTCGCCTCAAACCGCCGAGCAGCCCATCGTAGCGCTGCCCTCCAGGGCGGCGTCTTATGCGAGCCGAGGGCTCGCCCGCGAAACTCCGGCCTGGAGGCCAGAGCTACAGTGAGAGCTACAGTGCTTCACCGAAACTTGACTCATCTGGCCAGTTTCGGGGACGTGTAGACGACTAGTACCCAGAACAAGTGCACTTTCCGATTCTTTTACGCCGAAGGCGTTGAACAACGTAGCCCAGGGCAAGCGCAGCGCCGCCCTGGGTATAAATGCCACCTCCCGACCTATGCCAACA
>Ga0066834_10001328_pt1 | contig 11228 bp, 18 predicted proteins | sample ETNtaG_30_FD_66729 | JGI IMG/M metagenome (GOLD analysis project Ga0066834, IMG submission 66729) | Marine microbial and viral communities from oxygen minimum zone, Eastern Pacific Ocean - ETNP201306PF43B | ecosystem: Environmental > Aquatic > Marine > Oceanic | place: Pacific Ocean: Eastern... | reverse complement strand
AAATTTTGCTTCACTATCATACCTTTTGACCTCAAATATCCACTCCTAGAAGCAGTGAATTTGAGTCATCCACAACACAACTAATCGATTCATCCTTAAATGATTTTGATGTGTCTTTCTTTTGCAAAAACCCAGCTATAAAATTAATTGATAGGGAAAATAGGAAAACCTGCTGGTGCTATGGTTTTTGATAAGAACCCAAATGCTCCGCCCAATGAAAACGCCTAGATTCCGAACCAAATAAAAGCGATAATCAGCAAGAAAATGAACATGAACTGAATAAACAGCGCCACCAATACTTTCTTTGAGAAACCTAGCATCTCCAATGCTTTGAAGGCACTTTTCTTCTGAAGGTAATCCATAGCAAGTTTGTATTCTTCCTTATTAAGTTCATCACTACCTGGTCGTGTTATCTTCTCCTTCTTAACATATGTGAAGACTTCATCTATTTTCTAATCAGTCAGCGACATTTTGAGCCTACAAGTTAATATCTTAAACTCCTTCCTATTAAGATACCCGTTTTTGTCTCCTTCTTCCTGGTCAATCAGAGTAAACAAATCCATAAGCGAAGCCTTCCCCTAAGCCGCCTTTTTCTTAATCTCTGACATGTCTTGCACAAAATGTTAAGAGACTTTCTGCTAAATCAACTGAGCTTTGTCATTTTCCGTTTGCGCTATTGCTTTCTATGTCTGTTGAATGATCGGAAGCTTTGAAAAGTTGATAATTAGCTTTTTAATGACTTCTCCCTCGGTTTTGTCTTCTGCAAGTAGTTTATTCAGTACAATATCAATTTTCTCGAAGTTCCCTTCCAAAAGTTGGAAAATTCCTAGCAAAAACTAGATATCTATCCCAAAATCGAAATCAAATGTTTCAAAGGATTTGATAACTTCAATTAGTAGTGTCTTTTATATCTTTGCATTATTCATGTTTCTTGAAAACTGCACAAATATGTTAACAACGTTTATCATTTTATCGATAATTGGAATGAAATCTACAGGAATCAATTTTAGATCTTTGACAAAGAATTTCTGCAGGCCTTTTCTGTTCGTTTCCCAAAGGTGTCTTTGAGTATCTTTTTTGATTTTATCTGGGTCAAATTAAATTATGAAATTGATGATAATCTTCATGATGGAGATGATTGGCATTTTCTCGTCTTCTTTTTCTTTGATTTAATCAAGGAAGTTCATTATGATGTTGATGATGAAGTTCTTTGAGCTCTGGATTTCCCGATTTCGGAAGTAGGACATGAAGTCCTAGATCAAGTTCATATACATATTATCAACTGATCTGATATTTCTGAAAATTACGCTCTTCACCTCAGTGTGGACGAGGAATCTAGTTCCAGACCTTTTAATCTTCTTAAGAGTAAGCGGTTTAATCTTCTCAAGAGTAAGCGGTTTAATCTCTACTTATTATTTCACTTGTTCCTCGGGTTTGAGTTCGGGTTTGGGCTATTCTTTCTCAAGTGATATGTTTTGTCCCGGTTGAACTTCTTCTTCTGTTTTTTTGCGTTTTACTTTTATCTCAACATCACATATTGTGCAGGTTGATCTAGTTGGAAAGAGAATCCTCTGAATTTCCTCGATTAAGCCGTTTAAAAGCTTTTTGTCGTCTTCAAATTCCCCGGGTACGTCAAGAATGATGCTCAGAAAATCTTTCAAATTTTCTGACAAAAGAGCCTCGACAACCTTAATATAAAATTCCATATCCTTCATCCTTTAGAAGCTTTTCTCCCCCTGTTTCATCTTCTTTGCCTTTTCGATTTTTTCCTTGAAATCCTTAAAGAATTCCCCCATAGCACTTTTAAGATCCTTAAAGGAGATTATCATGATAGTCTTATCCTTGTTAATCTACTGAAGCAGCTCAAGAGCATCGTCCTGATCGATTTTATCAATTTCTTCCTCATAAATCTGTTGTAGACTTTCAGGCAAGTCAATCATAAAAAACTTGTTCCTGAATATCATGATGATAAGAAATCCAATTGAGCTTTTGAGAATCCCAGGCAAAGTTGAATATTTCTTATACTCAGATTTGAGATTAGTCAGCTACTTAAACTTCTAATCTTAATCTATTTCTTCTAAATCTAGGTTCATTAACTGCTAAATGGTTAAAATCTTTGAAATGTTCATTAGCGATAGGACAGAAATGAGTAAACGTGAATGAAAGCCAATGATCCCTCCTGAAATTCCTTCATAGATGAGCCTTGGCTCAAAGTAGATGATACCCATCATAACTTTGAGAAGACGTTTTTGGAACTTTTTGATTTGTTTTGGTTTAACCCCATCTTTATATAGCATAGATTAAGGTAATATTTGATTGACTTCTACAACATTATCCAGTTTTGGTATTGGGCGCTAAATGAGTTTATCTAGGAGAGTGTGGTTGAACTCTGTGTCTAGGCAGAGATGTTTTATTATTCTGTAGATATCTTCTTTCGGTATCTTACCACTTTTGGACTAAATTATCCTGCTAATAAATATCGAAATAATCGGAAAATTCTTCAAGATAGCCTGGGAGGGGAGGTTAATACTGATACTTCTCAAACACTTCTTTAACAGCTTTGGCTCAGCTTTGATGAAAAACTTCAAATTCTTTGTTAGCAATTGCTTGATAAAGAATTAAAAATCTCTTGTAGCCCAAATATATTTCTCACCTTTGATATATTTAATGCGAGATTTGTTGCAAAAATCGAACAAGGCGAAAATGTTGTCCGAGAATTGTTTTGAAAAGCTGGATAGTTCTCTCGAGTATTTCAGCTTATCATAAAGGTTCACAGAGTGAAGTGAGTTTGAAAGACGATGTTTTCTTATTTTTTGGTTCTTGTACATGAGTTTCCAGATGTCTTGGACAAACTTTATTGTTTGGCGAGGCTTGCGGGTTGAAGCGAAGGGCTCTGGGTAATCGTCTTTATCCTTGATTAAATTAATCAGCAGCTAAGTCCACCCACTTTTCTGCTGCTAATAAGCAGATATTACATACTTCATCAGCTATATCGAGTTTTAATTCAGTCCCAACCTCTTCAATAATTCATTGAATAGCCTGTTCTATGAGGGTGAATGCAGAGCCATACCATCGACATTATCTTTTACTTTTACTAGCTCGTTCTCATGTTAAGAAGTGATAAAGAAAATGTTCACAATGTGGTTGGGAATCTTAAGCTTCTGGAAGATCTTGATGTTTCGTTGAATCTCGAGTTTGTTGTCCTTATTGGTACACAGAATGTAGATAAATTCGATCAAATTGATTAAAGATTTTGGGTTCTGTCCTAGCTGCATAGTAATCTTCTTTAATGATTGCCTTAGCTGTCTTTCATAAAATCCATAATACTCCTTTGTCTAGTTCAGTCTTCTCCATCTTTTTTCCATATTTTCGAGAATTAGAATCGATTTGAAGTACTTAACATGATCTGTTGTATGGTCCGAGAAGTAATTGTCATCACCTATAAAGCTTTCATAGTTTTCTAAAACCGTTTGTATGATGAAACTCAAATCAGGGTTGAATAGATCACTCTCGAATTAACCTTGTGTCCCGAAAAGCTGAACTAAATATTTCTGCTTGTCATTTTCATTTTCAGAATTCTCAATGTTCAAAATTGATTGGATGCATTGATTGAACGTTACATAGTAGTAGGAGGTTTGACTTGATATTCGACTGAATTCTAATTTTTTGTAAAGCCCTGCCTTGCCAGTGAACATCTCCTAAGCTTGACTCATTGGTATGCTGTTACTCAGCCTCCATGAAAACGAAATACTCATATCGCCAGCTTTGTACCGATTCTCTAGCATTTTTTACTTCCCTTAGTTAAATTTCTCTTCGGTGCTTGTACCTTTCATTGATTCAATAAGCTCTATCAACTGCTTTTCGCGTTCCGCAATTGAATAGCCACGCATTTTCTTGAAAAGAGATTGTAAAAAGCTTATCTGAATTTTTGTAAGATGGTCCATTTTATCCGATAAATCTTCACCCATCAAATATGTATAATAAAATTCCATTATTTTTCTTTTTTCGTCTTCGATTTCGATTTCCGAATCCTCTTCTTTTTCTTGGATTCCACTTTTTTTATCCATAATTTCATCTTCTAGTTATTTCTTTTTCTTCATGTTAACAAATGAGCGGATGTTATTGAGCGATAATTTGCATTGATATTCGGCGTAATTTGATATGTTCATACCCACTGTGGCACCCATGAGCTTCATCAAGTAAATCTTCTCAAAGGAGGAATCAAAATTCTTGTCGAAGAAGATAAATCGCTCAGTTAGGGTGGCTAAAAGATCAATTTTATGAAGTTTTTCACTAAAGGTCAGTAGTTGGAAATTCTTTTCTCTGAAGTAATTTATTATATTACACTAAGTGATTAAGCTCCAAGGCTGCTCAAACTTAAAATATTTCTTCTGCTCCGGGCCAACTTCCACCTTTTTTGCAATATCAAGATTCTTGAATTGGTTCACATAATCCTGAATGATGAACCCCATCTAACTTTCCAGCTCATACCTTTTGATCTAAATCATCGTACTTTTGGAAGATGTTTAGTACTTATAGGTAGCAGTATCATCAACACCAATACTTTCAAGGTAAAGTTACAAACGCTTATTGCTGTATAAACTCCAATTGATTTGCTTGTAGAACTAATGTTCACTTTTGAATGCTATAGTGAATATGTAATTATCCAACTTACTTTTCATCGCTTCAGCCTTGCAAGAGTCATAGTCCAGGAACTTTTTGCCACGAGCTTGGAAGTAATCCATCATAATTCTCTTGAATTGTTCGTCATTCGATTCGGAAATGACGTCTTCGTAGCAGTTCTCACAGGCGTCCCAATTGCATATTCGGCAGCCATAAGCCATGTGACCTTTAATCATAACCCCGTTAATCCTACATTTATCACAACCCCATCCAGCACTGTTAATAATAAAAGCCTTTAGCCCGTGTTTTTTAGGACAGTTGCCTTTCTGCTTTAAAGTAGACTCATAACATTTGATAAATTCGTAATCAGTAAGATATTCTAATAACATGTCTTTCATCTCTCTAACAGTGAAAATGATGAACAGCGCGAAAGCCGGAGAAAGGTTTACAGGTTTCCTTTGATTGTTATACATATGATAGATATAGTTATAGAAGCCTAAGTCCTAAGAAAACCAGTCGACTACTAATGGATTCAAATGAATATTGTGATAAGCAAGGAACTAAGCATAGTTATAATCATTTGCTACTATCTGTTTATTCTTAAAGGTATAAATCTCTTGATAATGCTTCTAAAGTGTTTTATTTGTGGTAAAAAAGAGTGGATGTGCTTAGTTTGCCTTGAGCAGACCACATAAAGCCTAATAGACACTCAATTAAAATTCCATTACTTTTGGAACCTTGGAAAACATAAAATCAATCTGCTTCATGAAGTATTCAATGGAAATAAAATCACCCATTGCAAGACGAATTATGAGAGCGAAGTTTTTCTTCTACTTAAGATCAATGCTATTGAACAGGTAATCATTGTTTTCCATGAAGACAGCTATGTTCTTTTTGTATTCATTATAAGTGTAAGTTTTGTTGATTGTTTTCCTTTGCTCAAGAAAGCTTACGAGTAGTTCTTCATCTATCTGGTCATTGATGTTGTAATTTGAAAGTAATTCTTCAGTATTGTTAACATTTATAAAGCCGAATAGTAATTTCAATGTAGTGATGAACACATCAATATCAATCTTCATAATTTCCAAGCAAAACTTCACTCCAATGTTGTCAACAATATTATCAATTTCCTGCCTTTATAACTGTTTAGAAATCTTCGTATCTGAACTGCTATCCGTCAAGTTATGCAGGAAGAAGCAAAACTACAAAACCGGATCTCTAACTTTTAGCTTCTTACTTATAAATTTAGTTGAAAAGTTTCCACCTACTGTCATTTGAATAACAATGTGAATCAAATCCTCATTAATTTGTGTTTTGTAAGGATAAATTCTCAATATCGCTTTGTGGACAACTTCAGCAAAGATCTTGGGATTTGTCTCGAAATAGAGCTTGATAATGTCGAAAAATTCTGGGTAGACTTGAAGTTTTTTACATAGCCATTGTCTAACTTTGATCAAGCTGTAGCCCTTTTTTGGCAGGAGTTCAGGTATATCTAGTTAATGAATTGTATTCAGCTCTTTTTTATATTTGGCATTTTTCCTCACAAATTTGCTCTCGATTGGAATGTATGTATCTGAATCAAAGCCTTTGAAAAACGAGTAAAACGCAAGGAATAGATTGTAACATTTTCTCTATTTTTGCTCTTTTCCAGAATTAATCAGAAGAACTATACCATTTATAAGATCTTTTTCCTTCGTGGCTGCTAGGATTTTGAATAAATAACCTATTTTAATGTCGTCAATCCCCAAAAGACCAAGAATTTTTTCCAAGTCTTGGCTTGAGCCGAACATCAGTGAGAATAGCTTTGTTACATTGTACTTCTAGGAGATATTCTTAAGTGCTTCATTGATTTTAATCTGCTTTACCTTTTACTTTTCCGAACTCTAACTCTTGATTTCCAAATGTGCCTTCCTCTAATTAAGTCTACTTTTATCATTCTAGCACAATGCTGAATATCCATTTCTACTAAAAGCATCATTCCTACCTTTTTCCGCAGACTACAGGCAAATAATCATTTCATCTTTATTATTTGTTCCACATTGCCAACACTTTAGATCCTGATATTGTTAGTATATGTCCTTCTCTGTGAACTTTTCATAATACTTTTCAAACTCTGGTGAAAAATTCTCATACATGAAGTGAATTATCTGAAAGAAGTCATTAATTTGAAATCCAAGTTGACTATTAGCCTTGAAACACCTTAACAGAAGAGAAGTTGGCAGCTATGCCTTTTTATCTAACATATCATGAATGCCAAAGTTGAAGATATCAGCAATAAAGATCTTTTTGTTGAAGACTTCCTTAAGAACCGACTCCAGTTCTTCTTCTTTGATCTTCAAATTTTTACCGTTTAGCTAGATAAGAGCACCAGCTATTTCTGATGGCTGTTTGATGACGAATAAATTGAAAAAACAGTTGATTATCTGACGGGATATGTTGAAGATGTTTGCTATTTTCTCCAGGAACAATTTATAATTATTGATTGATATAGCAGACTTGTCAGTTGTTAGAATAGGTAGCAACAGAATCAACCCATTCAGCATTTTTATACATTGTGGACTTATATCTTTGAGTTTGTTCTTCTTGTTACTTAAAAATGACCGATGTTTTCTCAGATCTCTCACAGTTAAAGAACGTTTTGGGTCAAACATCAATGCCCACTCAAGTAGCATCAAATCATTTTCCATGTGCTTCTAAAGCTCAGGACTTAAGTAAACTCTATTCTTGAAGGTTACTGACCACTCCTTCCATTTTTGCTTACGTTTACCATGCTTGAAAGCTAGTGGACGAAGTTTCTATAAAAATTCTGATATCCAGGCCTGTTTGTCATCTTCTTCTTGAATATTTTTGCGGCTTTAAAGGAATTCCTTTTGCTTTGTTATCATGAAAGGTTCCATTTCCTGAAACCAGTCAGTGTAGGTTTTGTCAACTATGAAGCATTATAATGGCATGTATTTCAGATCTAATAATCCTTTTCCGACCAGCAGGAATTTAGAACATTTCTACAAACCGAGTGCTTGCATAGCTCTTATAATATCATCAGGATTTTGACTAAAATAGCAAGTGATTATATTTCGTAACAATTTTATCTCATTAAAGTTAATTTTATTTCTCTGACATATCAAGATAAGGAAGTTATTGAAGTCGTTTGTGCCTACATCTAGCATGAAGAGAGATGTGATACCCTTGAGTTCTATCTCTGAAGCCTCAGAATTTTCAACTATTTGTTTGAAGAGCTTTGACTCGAAAAAGTTGTTGAGATATCCGGATTTTTTAAACTTTTTGTTTGTCATGACTGTCACCATTTTTGAGAGCTCAAATAGTAGTTCTTTCTAAACACCAGAAACTGTGGCCAGATTTTTCGCCTTGTCCAAAATATATCCTTAGCTTCTTATATTCTTCATAAACTTGTTCAGGAATTTCAGTGCAAAGTAAATTTGCCTCTACTGCTTTTAAGAATCATGTACATGGACTTTGTAGGCAAACTTAAGCCATCCTCCAACGTCATCCATGAAAAGTTGATTTGGAAAGTCCTCCTCTTTCAGAATAATGAAAGCTATTTTTAGCAATAAAGCGAAAGGATTGCAGAGCTTGTCTCTGCGTTTCTCCTATAAAGCGTTTAGGTTTTTGTCTTCTTATTATTTCTCTGCATCAAAGTTTAATTCCATTTTTCTGCAGAAGTTGTCAATGATAATGTTCCTAAGTTCGATCATTTTCTGAGGAGTATTCTTCACCTTTTAATTGTATTTCAAGTTTATATCCCCCTTTTGCAGAATGAGCTGAATGAAATTTAAGATTTCTATTGGGATTTACCCTGCATCTTTGATGAATTAAAGGAATATACTCTGAAGCTTTTTAATATGTACTTGCCAATTAACCTGATTCTTATGGAATGAATGTAGTATTATTTCAGAGAGCGGTATGAATGTCTTGATTTTGATTGGCTGATGTTAGTTGAAACAGTTAATACAGAGGTAGTATTTGCAGTCTGAACATTGATTAATGGCATCTTCTTCGATCGGTAGTTTGCACGAAGAGCACATGAGCTGCTGTAATTCTTATTATAAGCTAACTTTACATACCAATTTATGTCCATTTCCACACTTCATCTCTTCCACAGCATCTCTCTAAATATTCAACAGCAGAAACCTGATATCTGCTAAAAATGCTGCCGATTAATTATTCTTCAGATGGATAAAAGTATAAATAAGTTTGTAGAAGATGAGCTTAATGTAACCGAGCTTCATCAGCTTTACCTAATCTAGATTTTATTTGCTCTTTTCCAGCTTCTGGATCTCCTAAGAAAATGTAAAGGAATCGAATTTTGAAGCGTCTTTATCATAGAAGAATTTGATTATCGAATTGCATACTTATTTGCTAAGTGCTTGAAGGAAAACATCTTGGTAAACTATATTCGAAGGTGGGAACAAAAGTTTGGAAAGAGTGTCTGCAATTCCTTTGTCCATATTCAAAGGTTTGTTAATTAGCAGGTTTGTGAAGGATATTGAATATTTCTCTTTGTTTTTCTCGAAAAAGTAAACAAGAAAGTCAGCAAAATCAACAGGCAGACCTCCATCAGTGAGCTAATTCTTTGCAACTTAAATTGCTTTGTTTCTCAGATCATTTTAGATATTTTCAAATCGTTCCATGAACACCTCAGGATGCTTTATGAGATTCTGCCCCTCTTTTAGGAGTTAGGCTGCTAGCTTATCTTTGTCCAGATCGTTCAAATACTAACTTGCAGAGTTTAGCTTTCTCTGGACTTGTTTCATCTGATCTTCAGATAAAATTCCTGATGCTGAGACCACTGCTAAAGTCGATTGGAGAGTCTTGCTATGCATCGCATTTTTTGCCATCTTAGAGGCTTTACCAATTCCACTTGCCACTACTTTGGCGATGTTGTTAGCTTTTTCCTTCAGTTTGTTGACGTATTTGTTCTTGATAGCCATAAGTGCAGCAATGAAAATGGCTATAAACTCTACATACTTCTTCCTTGCAAACATGTAAGTACCAAAAATCCCAGAGCAATAAGGCGTAAATGCCTAAGGATTAAGCAAAATACCAAGCCCAAGCCAGAGACTAACTCTAATGAAATACGCCAAACATACGTATAGAAGAATCAAAAAGAAAAACCAATCAGAAAGCTTTTGAAAGTCATACAAGGTCCATTTTTGGTCAACATTCTTTTTATTTTGGACTTATTCCTTCGGCATCATCTTGATCAGGGGAAACATCATGTAGTAGTAATAGCAGCCGAAACTGTAAGTTAGCATGCAAATGAAAAGAAGTGCAAAGATGAAATTGTTGAAGGTTGATGTGCTCCAATATACAATTATTTAAAATTAGTTCAAAGGGTCAAAGATAATTCTATCCAAAGTGAGCAATAGAGATTCATCTTTAAGACTATAAGGGGATTCGGCAGTGTAATACTGAACTAAACTGATATAGAAAAATAAAACAATGACCAAAATGAAAGAAAAATGCACAAAAACAGCTTGAATATCACTAAAGTACCAAAAGTTGAAATAAATTCTTCTCATTTAGGCAATTTCTATTTCCTCTTAAGAAAGATTATCATGGTAACTATGTGTGAATACTGTGAGATAATTCTCAACTTGTCGAATATCGATTTGGTTAAAGTATTGCTTCTAATTTAGGAAGGAAGTGAGCTTTGCTACCATTTTATTTGTGCTTGATCTTTTTCTAACAATGAGCATTTCCTTTTTCTGTATGATTTTTATGTCAAATCTCTCAAGAACCATTCCTGGAAGGAGATTCTTCGACTTGACACCATTTTGGAAGCAGTAATCACAATAAAGATCCTTTAGTTCCTTGCATGAAACCTGATCTTCTTCAAAATCGGAAAGACTACAGTGACTAGTAAAAAATGCTTCAATTGTATCCTATTCTTAGATATTTGGAACTTATTGAATGTGATCTTCATCTGCTAAAATCAAATTCGTGTAGTATTCAATGATCTGGAGATTGTTCTGGCTCAACTTGAAGCCTTTCTTGTTTAGTTTCAGGACGTTTTTTGGGTCTTGGAGATGTTTTGGCTCATATTCGTTGAGAAAACAGAACTTGTCATAAAGGTTTTGAATGTCATTGACGCTAATGTTTTTGTTATCCACGAGACTAAGTTGTTCCTCATCATTCATTTCAGAAAGAAGAACTTTCTTAAACAGTATATCATAAAAGCATGTAATAGAGTCAATTCTTTGTTTCTAATATTTCTGCAACAAAAAATCTAGCTAAAACGACAATGAAGGTGATTCCTGAATAAATTTCTTGATTAACATGTAGAGATATACTAGTTAGTTCTTGAGATAACCCCAAAAGTTTTTAGACTCATATTCAGCTTCTTCTTCAGATTCTTCTGTGTCTGAAAACTCACCTTGATCATCATCCCAATAGTCGCTTTGCTTCTTTTTCAAATCTTCGTAGTTAAGTTTTAACCTGGCCTACTTTAATATCTGCTTATTTGCCTGATGAATCAAAATAACTATGATCTATACTGTAAAAAAGCTGCATAAAAATGCAATGATTATAGAAAGAGTATCTGCAGTAAGCAAACTAAAGTTGCTCTTAAAATCAAGAACATGATA
>Ga0066834_10001322_pt1 | contig 11266 bp, 5 predicted proteins | sample ETNtaG_30_FD_66729 | JGI IMG/M metagenome (GOLD analysis project Ga0066834, IMG submission 66729) | Marine microbial and viral communities from oxygen minimum zone, Eastern Pacific Ocean - ETNP201306PF43B | ecosystem: Environmental > Aquatic > Marine > Oceanic | place: Pacific Ocean: Eastern... | reverse complement strand
GTGTTACTTTGCCACCGGCGCGGGGCTGAATCTGCCGGCCCGGTTAGTTCGCCGGGCCCTCGGCCTTCCTTTTGAGACCGATACAGACTACGAAGCAGGCAAGCTGTTCGTGCGCTACACCTATGAGCTGGTAACCAGCATGGACAGGCTGCAGGCGGCCACCACCAGAGGAGAATCACCGTGAAACTGCCTTACGAGAAACCTGTCATCAACAAGCTGCAGAGCGGCCTGATGAACAAATTCGGCCGCAGCCCGGCCTACGCGCGCCGCGTGCGTGAGCATATCGAAGACGTGCCAATCGAAGACCTCGTCAGTGAGTTTGACTCGCCGCTCTATGTCTATTCTGAGCGTGAAATCCGGCGTAAGCACCGCGAGATGTACAGCGCGTTTTCCACCCGCTATCCGAACGTGGTTTTCGGCTGGTCCTATAAGACTAATTACCTGCAGGCCATCTGTGCCATCATGCATCAGGAAGGCTCGATCGCAGAGGTCGTTTCGCAGATGGAATACGAGAAGGCGCGAGACTTCGGCATCCCCGGTGACCAGGTCATCTTCAACGGCCCGCACAAATCGCCCGAGATCCTCGAGAGGGCAGTGAGCGAAGGAGCAACGATCAATGTCGATCACCTGGACGAAATCTACGACCTCGAACAGATTGCTGAAAAACTGGGCCAGACCATTCGCATCGGTGTTCGGCTCAACCTGGATGCCGGTATCTATCCGCAGTGGTCGCGCTTCGGATTCAATTTGGAATCCGGCCAGGCATTCGACACGGTCAAGCGAATTTCGAACGGCGGCAAACTCGAAGTGGCCGGCCTCCACTGCCACATCGGCACGTTCATCACCGAACCGGAAGGCTACGCCAACCAGGTACGCAAGATGGTGGCCTTTGGATACGAGATTGAGGATGCATTCGGGTTCTCGATGGAGTACATCGATATCGGCGGAGGATTCCCTTCATGGAACAGGTTGAAGAGCTCGTACCTTGCGGCAGACATTGCGGTCCCGCCCATCGACGAATTTGCAGAGGAGGCGACAAGGGCGCTGACCAATTCTCTCAGGCCGGGCGATTTTCCGAAGCTGATTTTGGAGTCCGGCAGAGCGCTGGTCGATGACGCGGGCTATCTCGTCTCTACACTGGTCGCTGCCAAGCGTCTGCCCGACGGCACTCGCGCTTATGTGCTCGATGCCGGCGTTAACCTGCTTTACACCTCCTATTGGTACAAATTCAATATCGATATAGATCGTGAGGTGAACGGCATTAACGAGAACAGCGTGATTTACGGCCCGCTCTGCATGAACATCGACGTTGTAGATGAGGGTGTGCTTCTGCCCCCGCTGTCGCGGGGTACGCGCCTGACGTTTTCGCCCATCGGCGCATACAACAACACCCAATGGATGCAGTTCATCGAGTATCGGCCCAACTGTGTGCTGATCGGCCCGGACGGCCAGGTGGAAGTGATCCGGGAGGCGGAGGATCTGTCTGATATTCAGCGGAGGGAAAGGCTGCCGGAGAGGTTGGGGCTGGGGGGATGATATGGCTTATGTTCTGAGCGGTCGCAGAAGCCGGCGAAACGCCGCGACCACAGGGGGAGTCTGGCCGCCGCTGTTTCTTCTAACCAACCCATGAAAGACCATTTCAAAGCAATATTCTGCAGCTATGCGGAAATCTTCTTCTTTCAGAGCGGATGGCTGGGCGCGCTGATATTTGTGATGACCCTGGTCAACCCTTTTGTGGCGTTGTGTGGGATCCTGTCGGTGTTGGCGGCCTATCTCTTTGCCCGGTTTATTCGGATGGAAACGGTCTATCTTGAATCCGGCTACTACACCTATAATCCGCTGCTCGTCGGGCTGTCGCTCGGCTACATCCTGGATGTGACGCCGCTGATGGCTTTCTTTGTTATTTCGGCAGGAATCCTGGCGTTTATGTCAACCATCCTGATGGCCAATATCTTTACGACTTACCTGAGTCTTCCGATCCTCAGCTTGCCGTTCGTGGTGTGCAGCTCGCTCACGTACCTGGCCTCCAGGCGGTACTCCAATTTGCTGGTTGCGTGGGAATCGCGGCCAAGCTACACGCCGAAATTTCTAAGTGATCTGTTCAGCCATCTGCCGATTTGGTTGACAGGCTACTTTGAATCTTTTGGCGCTATTCTGTTCCTGCCGAGCGTTCTGGTGGGGCTGGTGTTTTCCGGGCTGGTGCTTGGGTACTCTCGCATTTTGTTTTTTCTTTCCGTGCTGGGGTATTACGTCGGGACAGGCGTGCGGGCCCTGCTGCTCGGCTCTTCGGAGCAGGCTTTTGGCGATATAGCCAGCTTCAATTTCATCCTGATTGCCATGGCGGTCGGCGGGGTCTTTCTGATCCCGTCACCCAGGAGCTACCTGATTGCGACCGTGGCCGTCGTCGTGTCGATTCTGATTCTGGATTCGATAGAGGTGTTTATGTCGTATTACACCATTCCGGCATTTACACTTCCTTTTAATATCGCTTCCCTTGGCTTCATCTACGTTCTCGGCCTGCTGAAATATGCGGGTATCGCACAGTACGTGGGGGCGACGCCGGAGGAGACGCTCGAAAACCATTTGGCGGACAAGCTCCGTTACCACGGCGAACAGCAGCGGACCCTGCACCTGCCCTTCTCCGGGCCCTGGACGGTCTGGCAGGGGTTCGATTCCGGGTGGACGCACAAGGCCAAATACAAATACGCGTACGATTTTGTGATTGCCGATGAAGAGGGAAATAACTACCGCGACGCGGGCGAGAATCTCGAAGACTTTTACTGCTTCGACAGACCGGTTCTCTCGCCCATTCGTGGCCGGGTGATCCGCATCATCAATAATCTGCCGGACAACCCAATCGGCCAGGTAGATGAAGCGAACAACTGGGGCAACCTGGTCATCCTCGAAGATCCTCGTGGCTTTCATGTGGAGATTTCACACCTCGTGCACGAGAGTATCGAAGTGAACGAGGGCGACTGGGTCGAGCGCGGCACGATTCTTGGCCGATGTGGGAATTCGGGGTATTCGCCGCAGCCGCATCTACATATCCAGGTGCAGGCGAGCGATAAGATCGGGGCCGAGACGCTGCCCTTCAGCTTCGTTTCTTTCATCGACGGCAACTCATATTTCGCGAACGATCTGCCGGACGAAAAAAAGACGATTGAGCCGCTCTTCATCGATAAACGTCTAGACAGCGTGACGACTTTTCTGCTCGATGACGTGCTGAAGTTCGAGGTCCTGCAGGATGGCGAGCTCATCGATGTGCTGGAGGTCGAGGTCAAGAATGCCCTCGATGGCACTTTCTATTTTGAATCATCGCAGGGCCGCCTTTATTTCGGGAAGCACGAAGGCACTTTTTATTTCTACAGAGTTGAAGGAAGAGATCGCTGGCTTCCGTTACTATTCCTCGCTTTGCCCCGCCTGCCGCTTGCTCACAAGCCCGGCATGTCGTGGAGCGATTTCGTTCCGGTGGGCCTTACGACCACCGGCTTTCAACGTGTGATGGCGCGCTTCGCCAGCGCGTTTCTGCCCGATTTTGCCCGAGTGCAGGTCAATCAGAAGTTTCGCACATCCAACGTCGTCGAGGCTGTCATTCGGCCCGGCACGCTCCAACTCGAGAGAAAGGCTGAAGTCACCCTCGATACCAAGCTTGGTCTCGCATCTGTGAAAATCGACAACACTGAACTCCGGAGGAAAAAAGATGAGGAATAGCTTGCTGCTTTCCGTGCTCCTGCTTTCGGCGACTGCCGCAAAAGCTGAGAATCAATGGCGGATCGATGCCGTGCCCTACTACGCCTACGTTTTTTATGACGATGCATCCGTCAAAGACAACGGCCACCTCGCCGGGGCATACCTGTACATGGGCTACGGTCTCAACCATCTCCTCGAGGCCGAATACGATTACACCCACCTTGATTTCGATGGGACCTTTAACCTGACTCAACACGACATCTCTGCGACCTATAACAACTTCAGCAAGAAGAACTGGAAATTCCGATTCGGCGGGCACTACATGACCGGCGATGACACAGCGACGGACGGCGCATGGCTGGCCTGGACGGGGGCTCATTATTTCGTTCCATACAATTGGGACCTCGGCATGGATTTTTATTACTCGGACTATTCGGATTTCACGCCCTCGATGAACGTCTTTCAGGTGACCCCGCACTACGGCTTCAATTTCCTGAAATCTGTAAAGACGATGTTCCGTTCGGACACGACCTACTATTACATCGCGCTCAGCGATGAAGTCGGCCTGAATCGAAAGTCGTTTCATTCTCTGGACCAGCGATTCACGCTCTATGCCTTCCCCTGGACATTCTCCCTGGGCGGCTGGCTTGGCAAACAGACCTTTGCCGCCAGGAATGGCGGGTTCACCGTCTATAATCTTTCCGAGGAACACACGAGCGGGTACAGCGGAGATATCCGATTTGTTTTCAATGAAACTACGAAAACGGCCATCACCTTCAGGGTAACCCAGGAGAGTTTCACGGACTTCGGTACGGGCGCGGAAGCGGGGTCTACGATGTTTCAGGTTCTTTACGGCTTTTCGTTCTAACCGCGGAGAGATCAACAGATCATGGGGCCGAATACCAGACTTGTTGAATTTATTCTTCTGATTCTCCCGGCAGCTCTCTTCGCTGAGACTGCAAAGATGGGTGAGTCTGATATCCGCGAGTGTTACTACAAATCCTACCGGTACGAGAAAGCCAGCAACTACAACGACGCCATTAAGTCGTTGCTGCTCGTCCAGCAGAACTTCCCGAACGGCTACACCGTCAACCTCAGGCTCGGATGGCTGAATTATCTTGGGGGTAATTTCGCCGGTGCAGAGACAAGTTACCGGACGGCTACCAAGCTTGCGCCCGCCTCCCTCGAGCCGAAGCTTGGGAGGATGCTGGTGCTTCAGGCACAGGGCCGTTACCTTCAGATGGAATCTCTCGCCCGACAGGTTCTGGAGAAGGATGCTTTCAATTTCTACGGTGCCCTCCGGCTGAGCGCCGCGCTTCGACTGATAAAAAAACACGACCTCGCAATGGAGGGTCTGAGTCGGCTGCGCAGGATGTACCCGGCGGATCCGCAGCTTTTCGCTGAAGAATCGAGGCTCTTGCTGGCGCGAGGCAAGAAGGCGCCGAAGAGCCCGCTCAGGCCATTCACCGTATCGCTGCAGTTCCAGCAGAAGCAACAATACAAAACAGCCATTGAAAAAATGGCCGGCATTGACCGCACGAAGACAACCGACTACGTCTATTATCTGCGGCTTGGGTGGCTTTATTACCAAAGCGGACGTTACGCCAATGCCGAGAGCAGTTATCTCAAGACCTTAGCTGGAGCGGCTCCGGCCGTTGAGGCGCAGCTAGGTTATCTGCTCGTCCTGATGTCCCAGGGCCGATACGAAGAAGTGGAGGCCCGCGGCAAGCGTATACTGGAACAGGATCGGTGGAATTACTACGCCAATCTTCGCGTCGCCAAGGCTCTGCGGGCCCAGAAGAAGCTGGCCGTCGCGGAAAAACAGGTACTTCAAATGCTCATCCTTTATCCGACCGATGTTTCCTTCCTTACGGAACTGGCGCTCATTCGCGTTGCGCGGGAAAATGGAATTGGAGCGAAGCAGCTCTTCTACGCGGTCTTGACATTGGATCCCGAGAACGTGACTGCAAAGAAAGGGCTTGCTGATTTATGATCCGTGTTCAACCGGCAATGAACTGGAGATGACATGACGACTGAAGCCAAGGGCTACCTTCAGATAAAGGTTGGCGATGATGAAGGTAAGATCTATCGGTTGAAAGATGAAACCGTCGTCGGTCGCTTACCTTCGTGCGACATTGTGCTGAAGGAGCCCCGGTCGTCCAAGAAACACTTCCGAGTGATTTTGGAGGAAGGCGAGTTTGTGCTCGAAGACCTCAAGAGCACCAACGGCACGCACTTGAACGGCGACAAAGTCACCAGGGAAGTCTTGAACGTGGGCGATGCCATTCGAATCGGGCAGACCCACCTGGAATTCCTTGCGGAAAAGCCCGATGAGGATATGGCCAGCGACGCGTTCCAACAGCAGGACGAGCTCCCCCCTCTCCAATCTTACGAAACTGTCGCTACCCAGGTTCAGCCAATTGGTGAAGTCAGCCTTGTGCAATCACCGGCTAACCTGCAGGACATTCTTCTTCAGGACGTCAGAGAAGGTCTCAACATTTCCGAGGCAAGCACCGAGTCTGAAATGAAAAGGCTCGTCAAACGCATGGAAACGATCCAGGAGGTCAGCAAGCAGATCAGCAATTTGCAGGATTTCGATGCTCTCCTCGAAATCGTGATGGAACGTCTCTTCGATGTCTTTCCAAAGGCCGAGCGCGGATACGTTCTGATGGGCGAATCTGTGGAAGCCGGTCTGGAAACCCGAATCGTCCGCATGCGCAGCGGCGAAAGTGAACAGGTCGAAATAAGCCAGACTCTCGTCAGCACTGCCATGAACGAAAAACGGGCGTTGCTGTACTCAGAGGAGCAATCCGAAGAAGGAGATTTCGATGCCGCGGTCAGCCTGGCCCAATTCCAGATCCGCTCCATGATGTGCGCGCCACTCATCAGCCAGGAAAAGGTGCTAGGGGTCCTGACGATTGATTCCATACAGACCGGGATCGGATTCACCCAGGATGATCTCGAGCTTCTGTCGGCCATCGCCACTCCAATCGCAGTGTCCATTGAAAACGCGCGCCTGTACAGCGACATCACAGCGCTCAACAGATCCTATGAGAGGTTTGTGCCCAAACAGTTCCTGAGTTACCTGGAAAAGGAGAACATCGTCGATGTGGGGCTCGGGGACAACGTTGAGACCGAGATGACAGTTCTGTTTTCCGACATCAGGGATTTCACATCGCTCTCGGAGAAGATGACCCCCGAGGAGAATTTTGAATTTGTCAACGCCTACCTCAGCCGCATGGGGCCGATGATCAACAAGCACAACGGGTTCATCGATAAATACATCGGTGATGCCATTATGGCCCTGTTTCCCAGCGAGAAAGACGCCTTGAATGCATCGGTGGCCATGCTCGAGAAACTTCAGGAATTCAACCGCGTGCGCAAAATGGCCGGACAGGTGGAAGTCAAAATTGGAATCGGCCTGCACACCGGCCATTTGATGATGGGAACAGTGGGAGACCACCACCGGATGGATGGCACTGTCATCAGCGACGCGGTGAATCTCGCCTCCCGCATCGAAAGCCTGACGAAACAATACGGGGTCAAGATCCTGATGAGTCAGGGTTCCTACGACCGGCTTGAAAACACTGAGTGGTTCAGTATCCGCGTCATCGACAAAGTCGCGGTCATGGGCAAGGCCGAATCGGTCACAGTCGTCGAAATCCTTGACGGTGAAGATACGGAATTGAAGGAGTTAAAGTTGCAGGAGCTCGAAACCTACGAGAGCGCCCGGCAGCATTACCTTCAGAAGAGCTTCAACGAAGCAAGAGATGGATTTGCGCGCGTGAAAGAATCGCTCCCGGATGACAAGGTCGTGTCCACATACCTGGAGCGATGCTCTCACTACAAAGAGCTCGACCTGCCTGAGGACTGGGATGGTGTGGAAGTGCTGACGTCCAAATAGGCGTCAGCGTAATCCATAGACAGAATTCAGCCTGAATGAGTGCGGGATACGAAGGTAAATGGGCGCTGAAGCGGGACTTCGGATCTGAGTAAGTTGTTGTCACTTTTTGAGTGAAAGCAATCTGCAGCACTGGCGATGAAGACAGTGTCAGAGGCGGCTAACCGTCCCGACCATATACAAAGATCTGTAGCCACCTCCATTTACCAGCAGCCCGTTACGATGTAGTAGTACGATGACACGAGACAGATCGGTATGGCCAGCGCAACGCCACACGATAATCTCTTCGCCTTGATTCTGTCCTGAGACTCAGCCTTTCCCATGCGTGTTATTCTCTCGCTGTGCGCGATATTGGTGGTGGGCCACACCTCTGCCGAGACCCCTGAGGGCCTCCTCAAGAACGCGCAGAAACTCGAACGCGACGGCAAGGTCTCCAAGGCCGTCACACAGTACAAGCTCTTCATTGAGAGCTACCCGGATCATTCGCAGTTTCTGGATGCGCGGTATCGACTGGCGAAGAACCTCGACAATCTTGGTTTTGTGGATGAGGTCATCCCGCACCTTGAGGCCGTGGTTAAGTCCGACAAGAAGAAATACAAGCACCGGATCGATGCTTACTATCTGCTCGGTAAGACGCAGGCCGCACAGAAAGAGTACGCGAAGGCGGCCGCGGTCTACGAGAAGATGCTCGGTGAAGGCGCGGGACTTTACACGGATGAAGTGCTGAGTCTCTGCGGCGGTTACTATGCCATCCTCGAAAAGGTCGATGAGGCCGCGGCCAAATTCAACATCCTGAAGAGGAAACGGGACTCGAAGCTTGCGGAGCAGGCATCCAACAAGCTGGCCATGCTGTGGTTGCGGGCGGAGAAGCCGACCATGGCTATCTCGGCCATCAACGACCTCATCCTCGAATACCCTCGGAACAAGCAGGCTCGCGGGCTGATGCTTCAGTTGGCGAATCTGTTTCGGAAACAGCGGAAGTTCGATAAGGCCGTCGCGGTCTGCGAGCAGTTGAGGTCGAAATTCAAGGGATCGAAAGAAGCCGATGGCATCACCTATATCCTTGGGCTCTGCTACAAGGACAGCAGAAAATTCGACAAGGCCATTCAGGCATTTCTGGATGCGGCGAGGCTGAAAGGCAATTTAAAGAACGGCATGGCAGCGGAATCAATTCTCCAGGCTGCGATGCTGTACGAAGACATCCTCACCAGGCCTGATGACGCCATGCTTCAGTATGAAGAAGCAGCCAAACTGGCCCGCGAATCGAACAGCGATCGCAAAACCAAAATTCTGGAACAGTGTTATTTCCGCCTCGGGGAATACAACTACAAGCGTGAAAAGTGGGCTGTCGCACTGGAGTTTTATCTCCGGCTCAAGGCGCTCAACACCAGCGTCAATGTCCTGCCCCGCATCATCAAGTGCCAGGCCAAGCTTGAGCGCAATCCCGAGCCAGGCACTCTCAACAATGCAGACATCGCGCTCATCGAGAAGAAGATTAAAGAGAACCCGGGCACGCTCGAAGCTGCCGAGGCTGAAGTCTTCCTCGCTGACCGAAAACTTCAGAAAGCACTGCCGAGCAGGCGAGACCGCAAGGGCGGCGTCACCGGCATCCCGGAGATTTATGAAGGGATCCTCAAAACCTATAAAAAGGAAATCCTCGCCCAACTGCATCTCGAATCCTACATCTACTTCCAACTCGGCGTCTGTTACGGCCAGGGCGAGACACGGGAGGAGCTGAAGAAATCGATCCAGTGCTACGAAAAGGCACTGCAGGTGGATAAGGAGACCCCATACAAGATTCAGACTCTCGAGAATCTCGCCCACGTCGCGGAAGAGGCAGGCGACATGAAAAAATCATTCGCCACATACAAAGAACTGTTCAAACTCACCGAATCACGAGTGCAGGAGAACCCTGCTGACGCGGAAGCCCAGACCCACATGTCCGAGTACCTCCGCAGCATGATCACCCGTGCCGAGGATAAGGATGCGATCGATATCGCGGTCGGCGTAGCGCACAGTCTGGCAAAGAAAAGCGGTCCCTTCAGCAAGGCAGCCAGGGAGGCCAAGTTTTACCTCGGCGAGCTTTACTATTTGAAGCAGCAGTGGTCGGCCGCCGCGAAAACCTTTAGAGAATTCATTGGCATCTATGGCCCGGAGCTCGACGAGCAGTGGAATGTGATAGAGCCGTGGAAACCAAGGATGAACGAACAGGTCGCACAGGTCTACGAATCCGCGGTCCGTATCGCCCACGCGTGGTACATGAACGGCCACAGAAAGAATATGGTCGCTGCGTACAAGTGGATGGTTCAGAACTTTCCGCATCAAAACAAGCACCTGGCGGAAGCCCACTACTGGCTGGCCATGGAGCATCTCAAGGGCGCCGCCGGTAAGACGAGAGCTGCCAAGCTCAAGGCCGCCGAGGCGCTGTGGACGAACGTGGCAAATCCGTCGTTTGATTTCACCAGCCGGCAATTCCGCAGTGGATACCACTACTGGGTCAAGGATGAGGATGCCCAGAAGTTTGTACGGCCGGCCATCATGAAATCCGGCGAATTGTTCAGCGAGGCCGGCGAACATGGCAGGGCCGCGGCGGTGTTCAATCAGTATCTGGTTACCTTCCCTCCGTCCCGGCGCACGAGGCATATGGTGAAGTTCAAGGCCGACGAGCTCTATCCCATCGCCCGGTACGCGGCCGGTCGGGAATACATCAAGCTCAACAATATAGGACGCCTCATCGATACCTACAAAGTTTACGTTGACGGACTGCGCGACGACCGTTTTCGTGTGTCTGCTCTCCAACTGCTGGGCTTCCACGCGATGCAGGAAAGGGAGTACGAGCCAGCTACCGAGGCCTACGCGGCATTGCTGGATGAATACGGCTACAACGAAAAAGACGAAGAGACAGGAAAACCGATCCCTGTCCCCAAGAATCAGCGCATGCTCCAACGCAGCCACTGGAACGGCATCCGCATCGCGCCGCCCAAGGGGCTCGACCTCGGCAAGGTGCGCTACTCTCTCGGATTCCTCTACTGGAAGCAGGAGGACTATGTTCGCTGCGCGAGCACGCTCAGACCTTTCGCAGAAGATCCCAATCTTTTCGATAACGAGTCTCGGGCCCAGGCGCTCTACATGGCAGGTCAGAGCTACTTCGCCCGATACGACTATGAAAACGGACTGGCACTTTTGAAAAAGATTCTCGAGGACCACGAGGATTTCGAGGCCATCGAAGAGGTCTACGTCAAGACTGTTCGCGGCTACAAGGAGACCGGCGAGTGGAAGGCGATTCCGCCGCTTCATAAGACGTTCATGATCAAGCATCCTGAGTCATTCAGCCGGGATCATATGGAACTTTACGCTGCGGCCGCGACCGTCAATCTTGGCCAGACGGCAAAAGGTGTGCAGTTGCTGGAGGGCATCCTCGCCAGCGAAACCTACGAAGACGTGAAAGCCGAGGCCGCCTACCATCTCGGTCTCCGCTATATGAACGTCGAGCCCAAGAACTACAAGAAAGCCCAGGAATATCTCATCAAGAGCGTCGGGATCTACCCAACCGAGCTCACATGCCTGACGGCCGGCAAGAGCAGCATTTATGTAAGAGATCTGGATAACGCAAAAACCTACATCGAGCGTGCGGCCCGTCAGTTTCCCACCGGAAATCGAAAAATTGTAGCTGAG
>Ga0066834_10001315_pt1 | contig 11294 bp, 7 predicted proteins | sample ETNtaG_30_FD_66729 | JGI IMG/M metagenome (GOLD analysis project Ga0066834, IMG submission 66729) | Marine microbial and viral communities from oxygen minimum zone, Eastern Pacific Ocean - ETNP201306PF43B | ecosystem: Environmental > Aquatic > Marine > Oceanic | place: Pacific Ocean: Eastern... | reverse complement strand
CCTTGGCGATCCCTTCACCTTTGGAGACCAGAAACTCAGCGTTGCGCGCCAGATTCTTGACTGAATAAATGACTTCACCAGTTCTAAGGTTGTGAAACTTTACATCGACGACAAGGTTCACGCGATATTCTACGGCTTCATCATCCTTGTCTTCTCTGAGTCGCAGAAGCTCAAAATCGATGATCTCGCCCTCGAGAGCGCTGTGAGCGATGTTTGAATTCAGGTCCACAAGTTTGAGATCCGTTTTAGCGAGAATCTCTTTGCGGAGGGCCTGGGCAAGCTCCAACTCGATCTCACGGCGGAAAGTCTGATTCCTGAAAATCGGAACAGCAATCGTGTTAATGCCTTCCGGCAAGCGAGATTTGGAGGAGTAACCGCACCCGGCAAGCGCAACGAAAACGAACGCAGGCAAATGTCTGGCTGTGAACCAACGATGAAAGGGGAGGTGGCGCAACGCCCGCGCCACCAGGCAGGCAGATCTCACTTGGGCTGCTCCAGTGACTCGAGCACCTTCCAGATCCGGGCCGCTTTCTTACCAGTCTCGGTGTTCGGATACTTTCTCGCGACCGAACGAATATAGATGGCGGCTGCCGCGTACTTATTGTTCTTGAGATAGTAATGGGCTTTTTCAAAATCACTCTTGGCGCTTTCTTCTGCCATCTGATTGATCTTTGTTTCAGCGTCTGCAGTGACTTTCGCTTGTGGATAATCTTCCGCCAGAATTTCAAAATCCCGTTTCGCTTTCGCAGGCAGATCCGGTGCGTATTCGAGACCCTGAATCCTGTCATACGAACAGCGTGCCTTCAGGTATTGTGCCTTTTCGACATGCTCGCTCGAAGGGTAATCCTGCACAAGCTTGGCGAATGTCTTATCCGCCGATTCGTACTGTTTCTTTCGATACTGGCACTTGCCGATCTCAAACAGCGCGTCGTCTGCAAGCTCGTCCCAGCTATCGAGGAGGACGACGTTTTCAAGCACTTCCATTCCCTTTTCCTCGGCCTTTATTTTGATGCCCATCCATTTGCGTTTTGTGCCGTTGCAGAGGAGCCGGCCGATTTCATATTGCTTCTTGATGACGTCCTGGATGCGTTCGTGGCGCGGATATTCTTTCACCAGAACCTGGTACTCCTTATATGCCTGCCAATAGTCCTGATCCTCGTGATAGCATTCGGCAATCATGTATTGCGACTCTGCGTTCAGTTTTGAATCCGGAAAGAACTGAATGAGCCGCTTGAAGAGCTTGCGTGAGTGTTCGAACCTCTTCTTTTCGAAGAAGCTCATCGCATACTTGAACTGGGCCTCGGCACTTTCTTTCACCGCATACTTGGGATTGTAGAAACCGGTATCTTTGTTCCAGATCCACTTGGCCTCGCTGGGAGTATGAAATCCAAAGGCAAGGATCAACGTTGCGAGGAGGCTTTTCTTCATGACGTTAATATCTCCAATATAAGCACTTGCGTGAAGGGGCGGATTATATCAGCGGGTTCCAACGAGTTCAATCGGCGGCTTGATATCTGCAACTCACGGCAGACGAACCAAAGCCAGGGCTCCCGCTCAGCCATTCTGATTTGCTACTTCACCGGCAGAAACTGCACGGCATCGGCGATGACATAGCCAGTCGTATCGGCGGTGTGGATAACGACCGCAGCGGGCTGGTCTGCGTTGAAGCGGAACACGCCGAGCTTATGAAACCCGCGTTCTGCGTTCGGACCACGTTGCTGGTTTACGGTGACCGTCGCGTTACCATCCGCGTGATGCACGGTGACGGGCACATTGCTGGCCCGATTGCTGCGAGACGTGTAAGACATCCGCACTTCGTACCGACCCGTCTCGGGCAGCTTTACCTCGTAGCGAATGTTCTTGGCGCCTTTGTCCGTGTTCTCATCGTGCACGTAGGACTTGCCGACATAGCCGAGGTCAAAGGTGCTGGGCTTCCAGCTTCCAGTCTTATTCGCGTTCACATCGTCTACGATGATGCCCGGCAGTTGCTCAGCGCGACTGACCTTGTGCGTCCTGCCCCATTGCACGATCTGACGGCTGGTATCCAGCCGCTTCCGCAGCTTGGCGTAGTCTACATCCTGCACGGCCACGTCGTCTCCGATCGCCAACGAAGCCGCGGTCGCCGCGCTCTGGCTGAGTACCATGAAAACCGGCTCCATGCGTATCGAACCGTGCGCCACGTGCGATGCTGACAGGCACACCGGCACGAACAGGTTTTCGCACTCACCCTTACGCGGTACGATTGAGCGGTACGAAATCCCATATGGCTTGGGCGGCACGCGCCAGATGGTCCCATCACGCCGGACATGCCCCTTCTCGTTCACGTAATACTGCACCACGTGCGAATCCATGCCGAACGACCCGATGCCCACGGGGTCGTCCGCCATGCGTTTGGCCTCGCAATCGAGCTGGGTCATCACGTAATCGGATACCATCCTCCTCGCCTCGCGGATATAGATCATGTACGGCCATCCGCGGTTGTCGGTAAACTCGTCCTTACACAAGCCCCACTCGGCAGCCTGCTTGCGCACCCTTTGCGGCACACGGGGGCTGTTCGCCAGGGTCCAGAGGAAACCTCGGATGTACAGTTCGTGCGCCTTTTCGATTTCACGCCGCTTCTCGTAACCGGCCTCGGGGTAATCCCAGTTCGCGCCGGCGTAATCGCTGCCAATCGCGTGTTTGTGATTCCAGTCAACCTTGCTGCCCGACCCGGATAGTCTGCCGATCAATGCGGGGAACCTGTGATCGCCCGCCTCGAAGTTTCGCAGCAGCAGTTCATGATCGCTTTCGCGATAGTTGTCTGGCTTTTCGATTGGGATGCGTAGCTTCGGGTCACGGGTCAGGCACAGTCGATAGTTGTACGCCTGAATCCTGCGATCGCCTTGCCCGTTGGTCAGGCCGTCGACTTGGTGTATGAACGGCAGCAGCCCACTGTCTGGATGTCCGGGCCTGCCGTAGGGATCTACGTTGCGCGTGAAGTGATCCTTGGCGCCCTGCGTGTAGTGCTTTCGCGGGTGGGTGTCGCCCCGTCGCACGCCCGCCATGTCCTCGCCATACTTGCTCTCGGCCTCGCGCCCGACGGTGAATGTCACACCTGCCGCAGCCATCAGGTCGCCGACGTAGGTGGCGTCGATGAACATCTTGCCGCGATAGCTCTTGCCGCTGAGTGTCGTGATCGAGACGATGCGCACCCCGTCCATCTTCACGCCGTTCTCACGGTCGAGTTTTTCCTCGAGGACAGCCTCAACCTCTGCGTCCGCGATGAGCTTGTTGAACACTTCCTGCCCGACGTGTGGCTCGAAGCTCCGAACGTATTTTTTTCTGTACTGCACGGCGATGGCGTCGTAGAATTCCGATGCGATGCCGCCAAAGGTCGCGCGCCTGCCTAGGAAATCCGTGGCCCCCAGCCCGCTGCTGCTCATCCCGCCGAGGAACTTCGCAGGGCTCACCAATACGACTTTGCAGCCCATCCGTTTCGCCGCGATGGCCGCGACGACGGCACCGGATGAGTCACCGTAGACCACGATGTCGTAAGCTTGCTTTTCCGCTGCCGACGACCGAAGCCCAAAGAAGACTGAGGTAAGAATGATGAGCCCCACGGGGGCCACTTGAGTAAGGCGATCTATGGAACGCAGCATGGCTGAACTGTGGTCAGTGCTTCGTCTGAGCTGTAGACAGGAACGGATAAAAAAAGCCTGGACGAACGTGTGTCGTCCAGGCTCAAAAGCTGTCGCGCTAAGTTTGGATTACGAGACCTTAATCACGCCTTTGGTGCAGTTGTCTACACGATCTCTGACCTTGGTGATGCCTTCGGCAAGGGAATCGAGATCAAACTTGTGGCTGATGATGGCGTCCATGTCGACGATACCGTCCGATATGAGTTGAACGGCCTCTTCCCAGGTATTCGGCGCGAGCCATGAGAAGCGGATGGTCTTGTCCATCAGGATGGTATCGAGGATCGGCACTTCCAGTACGTCTTTGTCGCCGGGGAGGCCGAAAATGACGAGGATCGAATTGGGGCCGGTGACACCGAGGGCCTGCTGAATGGCGGAGAGAGAGCTGGTGGCAGTGATAACGCGGTCTGCCAGTTCACCGTCGTTAATCTCTCTTATCTTGCCTTCGAGATCTCCAGCGAAGTGGGGCGAACTCTCATCACTGACATTGATGATGTGGGTTGCGCCGAGCTCTGCGCCTTTCTCGAGACGGTAGTCCCGGGTACCGACGAGGACCACGTTCTTGGCTCCGCGGCTCTTCAGCACCTGCACCATCATGAGAGCGATGGGGCCCGGCCCAAAGACGATGACGCTCTGGCCTTCCTGGAGTTGGCAGTTGTTCACAGCATAGAGGCCGCATGCCAGCGGCTCGGTCAGCGCTCCCTGGTCGAAAGTCACGTTGTCGGCAAGTTTGAGAGTCCAGCGGTAATCGGAAACGCAGTATTCAGCGAAACCGCCATCTTCGCTGACACCGAGCACTCGCTTGCCGTCGGCGACGTTGGAGAGCCCGCGCTTAGTCCAAGGCGAATCGAATGGGGATTGCACAGGATTGACAACCACGCGGTCGCCCTCAGCGAACGAGCCCGCGGCATTCGAGCCGACCCCGGCGATCTCACCTGTGAATTCGTGACCGATCACGAGTGGGCCTTTACCGTCTTCGGTTTCAAGTGAGCTGTTACCGAAGTAATAGGCGACATCCGATCCGCAGATACCGACGGACTTCACCTTGACCAGAACTTCATCATCGCCTGGTTCGGGGACGGCCCTCTCTTCGAGAGCCATTTTTTCGGGTTCATAAAAGACCTGGGCCTTCATGATCAGCCTCCTCTTAATACAAATGGATAGAAATTGTTTTGCCTGTCGCAGTTTCTGCGTGCGAGTGTTCGGCCCCTTCAGTAGGACCGCTGCGCGGGCTAAAGAAATATCACACGGGGATTGTGATTTCAATCGTGGTTCATGCGTGCACTCGGAACAGGAGGGCCATCCTCAGAAATCCGATTCTGAATGATCCACAAGGCCACGCGTCTTGATTTACTGCTTGTGTGATTTTCACTATACCGTCAGGCACCATCGCAGCGCGAGTTCTCGATTCATATCCCAATTAAGATCCTCCTTCGTTACGGCTTCTCTGTCGTTCATCCTGATTGCCCCGCTGGGGGCGGAGCTGATTTCACTCGAAGAGATGACGGGCAGGTGGAAGGGCCGCGCGAAGGCCGCTGCGTCAAAGAGAAAGTGGACCGAAGCCGCAGAGCTGCTGAGGAAGGTGGAACTCGCGAACGAGAAGGATGTCGAATCAAAACACCTGCATGCCTTCGTGCTCTACCAGGCCAAACAGTATTCGGCGGCAGCGCAGAAGTATCATGAAGTTCTTTTGCAGGACAAGAATTCATTCGCCGCGGCATACCACCTGGGACGGTGTCTTTACGAAATGAAGTTTCACGCTCTGGCAACGACGGCTTTTGAGCGAGCTGCGACATTGAAGCTGAAAGAGAAGGAACTGTGGAATCCACACGTAGATGGCAAGCCGTTAAATGCGGTCGATGAAGCGACCGCGGCAGCAGACTGTGCAAGAGCCCGATGCCTTCTCGATTGGAGTGAGGCTTTGGGAAAGCTGAGGAGAGTGAAGTTCCCTGAGGAAGTAAAACGACACCGGTCGGAAGCCGACAGAATTCTTGAATCGCTCTCCATGAAGCAATTACCTGACAGCCTGGGAGGTCGGGTGGCATACTACGCCGCCTTGTCGGCGCAGCAGAAGGGAAAGCAGGGCGATGCTCGAAAGCAATTCCGGTTGCTGGTCGACTCAATGCCTGAACACCCGCTTGCGCCAACCGCATCCTTTGCAGAGGCGCGTTCCTGGAACGAGGAAGATCCACTCAAAGCTCTCAGCCTGTATCGGGCATTCATGGGTAGATTTAAAGAGAGCGCGATAGTGGCCGATGCATTGATTCAGACAGGTGTGATTTACGGTCGGCGCAAGGAATTTGAGAATGCTGCGAAGACGTACACAGAATGCCTCGAACGCTTCCCTGAGCATGCCCGTATCGTTCAGGTCCATTATCAGATTGGCTTGAGCTATCTCAGTGCGGCCAAAGAAAAGGGGAACATTAAGCTATATGAGATGGCTGCGGAGAAGCTCATTGAGTTCACAAAAAGAGACAACGGCAATCCGCCATTCCTCGGCCCAGCTCTTTACCATGCGGGGGAGGCATTCCTGGGCTCAGGTCAAAAGGAAAGCGCACGATCAGCCTTCACCAAGGGGATTCAACGATGGCCGGATTCTCATTGGGCTAAGAAGTCGAAGGAAAAACTCAATTCCGGAGTGTTTGAGAAGCCAGATGAATAGAATGCTGCCGATCGTGATTCTTATTGCAGGAATCATCCAAAGCACTGACCGAGTGTGTGGGGAGTCCCTCCATTCTCCGAAGTATTACGAAGCTTATTATTCAGGGCTTATCGCTATGCATGAGCGCCGCCTTGAGGACGCGGCAGAAGCATTCACCAAAGCAATATCTTCTGAAGGTGAAAAGGAAAGAGCAGCAGCGTGGTCGCAAAACGTGGTAAGAACTCTGGATGCTGCGAAAGAGGGAACTCAGATTGCACGCAGGTTGAGTTCCATCTCGCAGGCGCCGTCCGCAGTGAAGCTTTATTTCATCTCGAAGTATCTGAACCAGGCGCACACATTAGGCCCGGCAAAGGCGCGTGAAGTGATGGACCACTTGCCTTCGGACATGAAGCAGCATCCCTGGAACCTCCCCGGAAAAGTTGCCGCAATGGTCCACCTATATCACGCCGATGCCTTGTCCGACATGTCTGCATCAATGAAACCAGATGAAGCCAGGTCCCTGATCTCAGAGGCCGCAAGCCTGTACGGACAAGTTGCCAGGCAAGGCCCGGTTAACCTGCGGGAGGCAGCAACCAAGAATGCAGCGATTCTTCAATACAAAATGAGGGATTATGCAGCCGCCTTGGTCCATTACCTTGATCTGATTTCAACGCATCCGTACACGCCAGACCGACAGTTGTTCCACCTGAACACTGGAAAGTGTTATCTCATGCAGAAGAATTATGCTGCAGCGGAGGAAGCATTCGTGACTGCCGCAAGGGATTTCCCAGCAGGCAAGGGGGCCGTGAAGGCCGACACCTATATCCGTTATACGCGTAAGAAAGGTGGCCTTTAGGCCAACGCACTCACCTCATTCACCGGCGTCTTCGGTCTTTGCCCCCCGAGGACCAGCCGCACATTCTCTACGGTCAGTGCCGCCATCTTTGCTCGTGTCTCGAGCGTCGCGCTGCCGAGGTGGGGCAGGAGTACCACATTCTCAAGCTCGAAGAATTCAGGATGGACCTGCGGCTCGTTTTCGTGGACGTCCAGGCCGGCGCCGGCCACTTTGCCTGACCTCAAAGCTGCGGCCAGCGCGGACTCTCTGACTACCTGGCCGCGGGCGGTGTTGATGACGTAGACGCCGCCTTTCATCTTCTCGAACTCTTCCGTATCGAGGAGGTAGCGCGTCTCATCCGTCAGGGGAGTGTGGAGCGAGATGAAATCAGAGCGCGCCAGCAGCTCGCTGAAATCTACGTACTCGGCTTCCAGGCTGGACTCGATCTCTTCGCTGACGCGCCGGCGATTGTGATAGATGATCTTCATCTTGAACGTCCGGGCCAGCCGGGCGAACTCCTGACCGATACGGCCCATACCGACAATACCGAGGGTTTTGCCGCGCGGGTCTGAGCCGTGAAAATCGTTGGGGTCGTAGGTGATCCATTTTCCCTGCCGCACATACCGCTCTCCCTCTGTTACCCGTCGGCAGACACAGAGGAGTAAAGTCATCGCAAGGTCGGCCGTAGTGTCGTTCAACACATCGGGAGTATTGGTCACCCAGATGCCGCGCTCTGTGGCGTGGTCGACATCTACTGTTTCGAAACCGGCGCCGTAGTTCGCGATGATTTTCAGATTGGGCGCGGCATCGATGAATTCACGGTTGGGATGATCCTGATGACGGATGATAGCGGCATCGGCTTCGGGAAGATGCGCAAAAAGCTCTTCTCGAGACATGAAGCCATCTTTGCTACCGGCGTGAATATCAAACTCCGAGCGGAAATCAGAGATATCCAGCTCGATGAAATCTCTGGTCAGGAGCACCCTGGGTCGGCCCATGTCTATTGTGTCTGCAGGAGGTTTTTGACCCAATCGTAGAAACTGCCGGGCCGATAAAAGGTGAAATTTGTCTGTGGTGAGACCGACAGGCCGTCCCCGTCGTTCATTATGGATGGCTTGTCAGGGTCGAGTTGATCGTTGTTCAAGAACGTGCCATTCGTCGAACCGGCGTCGGTTAGAGTGCAGTCATCGCCATCCACCTTAAAGTAGGCGTGGAATTTGGAGATGCTGGCGAAGGGCAGTGAGATGTCGTTGTTACTGGCTCGGCCGATGGTGATCATGTCCGCAAACGCGTTGAGGTCATCTTTCCTTACTTTGAAGACGCGCAGTTTTCCCTTTTCGCGAAGGGCCGGACTCAACATGGTGTTTGGCTCAACCCTTTTGAATCGAAGGGTGGTGAAGTGCGCCGTGCTTGGGCAGTCATCAATGAGCCCTTTGCTCTGTAACAGGAAGGGGTCTGGAAAAGTCTCCAGGAATTCCTCCTTCGTCTGACTGTTTACCAACTGAAAGAAGTCGCTTAGAAAGCTGGCATCTGTGTGCATCGCGCGGCCCGATTATTTTGCGTAGAATTTGATGCTCGGATGGGAGGCCCGATCCTGCCTCCGTACCTTTACAGCAAAGTCCCTGTCAGATTCTGGAAGCCTAACCTGGAGGCCCTTGACGCCGGCCTCCAACTGAAGCGAAGTCGTTCGCTTTCCTGTCCAGGTATCCCAGATTTCAACATTGTAGTTGCCTGAAATCAAACCACTGAGATCCATCTGGATTGGAGCGGAAAGCACTGGAAAAGCTGCGGCCGAAAGATCGGTCTCGAGCGCCTGCCGGTTGTATACCCAGAAAGTGGCTTCCGTCCGATTGAAAGTGCCGAGGATATCCACACTGTGTTTGTTGCTGACCAGTTCTTCGGTGAAGAACCGGACCTGTTTTCCTCTGGGGTCTTCACCCTTGGCAAAGGCGGCTAACGCCTTGTAGTGGTGATACAGGTTATTCTTCTGGATGTGTATGTCCCACCACCAGGGCAGAGCGGAGCCGCCGGTCCGGGTCATCATCGCGGCCCAGATTCCGGCGTGCAGGCGCAGGCCCAGGGCGTCCTCCTGGTCTTTGCGCGGGTCCGTGCCGCCGGAAAACTCAGCCACAAAATAGGGCTTGCGCGCGTCTTTGTTGGCCTTGTATTGCACGACGACCTCGTCGACGATTTTCTCGCGATAAAAATGCTTCGGGATAAAGTCGATCTCATCGAGCTTGTAGATGCCATCGGGACGGTTCGTATTTGATGTGCTCGTAGTGACCAGGTGCCCGTACGGATCCAGGGATTTCAGATAGGATCCCATTTCGCGATGCCATTCAATGATCTGTTTGAAGTTGTCTTCCTCGATAATGAATTTGTAATCACCCACCAGGTCGACCTCGTTCCAGAGCTCCCAGGCAAAGATGGATGACGAATGCCCCCAGCGGGCAACGATGTATTGAAGCCGGCGTTTGAAAAGCTCTTTGGCTTCCTTGAGTGTGAAAAACTCGAACGGCTTCGAGCACGGCCCGCCGTTCTCAAAGTTGTACGGATTGCGCGACCAATCACCGAGATGCATGCCGTGGTATTCCATGACCAGCATCATGTACAGGCCGTGTTTCTCTGCGAGGGACAGTATCGCATCGAACCGTCGTGCATTCTCTGTGTTGTAGTGCCCCGGGTTCTTTGGGCCCTCGAGTTGGAGATGCCAGGGGCACATCCAGACCCTGGTCGTGTTGCAGCCGTTGTCCTCCAGACTCTTGAAGTACGAAGCCATGCCGCTGGCCCAGGCGATGTTCTGGCCGATGGGATAAAAGAACTGGCCGTTCTCGAATTCGAAATAACGCGGATCCTTCCCACTGACTCGGATCATGCCCGGTAGATCCAATGTCCGAACACATGCAAACTGTCCACGCCGTGAGACGGCTTTTCCGGTCTTGTCTCTTGCCTCAACCACATATTCCCAGGCGCCCGCCTCATCCGGCGCGAACCGCATCCGCCAGTCGGTCCTTGAACTTTTCTTCGATGCAAAGTCATAGGCGAATCCGTGAACAGTTCTCTTTTTTCCTGAAGGCGAAAAGAACGTCCCGATTAAATCGGCCTCCGAACGGTCGAACACGTTGGTGCAGGTGAGCTGTGCATCTATGTCGAGCTCCAGCGCGCGGTGTAGCTCGACTTTCGCCGCGCTGGGGTGCACATCGTAAATGACCGGGCCGCGGGAATCCCTGGCCGCGCTCTCCGGGTCGGTATCCATCCGGATGTTGTCCAGGAAAATCGTCCCATCCTTATCTTCGAGCGGTGTAAAAACCAAACTCAGCCGAATGACATCCTCGAGGTTATCCACCCATTCCTGCGCATTGGAATCCTGTCCGCCGACCGGGTCGATGACGAACGAAAGGGAGCGATTCCAGCCCGGTCTGATCTTGTTCGGCTCTGACTCAAATTGCCGCCAGTCCTTTTGAGAAGCCCTGACCACGAGCCTGGCATCGAGTATTTCCTTCGGGCTGAAAACATCCATCGTGAAGCGGGCGACCTGGGGCAGCGTCAAGAAGACTTCGCGCCGTATTTCGAATTTGCCTTTCTTCCCCTTCTTATAAGAGAGCTTTAGACACTTATGCCCTTCGGATGCATTCTGCGTGGTGAGCGCAAGGCGGGCTTGGTCCTTGGCGCTTTCATGCCCCCACTGAAGGCGTTCCTCAAAAGTGTCATATGCAAAGCGTGCAGGCGCGCGGTGCTGCTGGAACGGGTGGCCGATGCTCTCCACCTCAACCGAAAGCACTTCCTCAATCCGGATCTGCCTCCCTGTTTCGATATCAGCGGCAGCGGTGGTCTCGGTGTCGGAATCGGACGGCGGACCGAAATCCTTGTGGAGTGCTGTGGTACCATCAATAGATTCTATCGGCAGGGACCGGCGTTCGAGCGCGTCGGGTTCTTCGAGAACCACGTCGATAAAAGCCTCTTCTTCGACGGAAGAGGCCGGCTTAGCTAAATCACCGGGTGGCTCATAAACAACTTCCTCATCCGCCTTAGCTGGTTCGGCTGTGTCGCTCGGCTCCGCCGCATCAGTTTCGAGGACACGGGCTTCGGTGGTTTCCGTCTTCTCATTCGCGGTTGCTGTCTTCTTATCGACAGCCGCCTTCTC
>Ga0066834_10001310_pt1 | contig 11318 bp, 5 predicted proteins | sample ETNtaG_30_FD_66729 | JGI IMG/M metagenome (GOLD analysis project Ga0066834, IMG submission 66729) | Marine microbial and viral communities from oxygen minimum zone, Eastern Pacific Ocean - ETNP201306PF43B | ecosystem: Environmental > Aquatic > Marine > Oceanic | place: Pacific Ocean: Eastern... | reverse complement strand
CGTCCGGCGCGTCCACCGCGGAGAGCCTCGGCTGATCCAGTTGACGGCGATCGCCGACGAACCCGTCATCGGCCCCGAGGCGGTCCGCGGACTGTTCGAGGACCTGGCGGCCGCCCTGCGGCGAGAGGATGCCAGCGTCTTCGCCGAGAAGGCCTACGGTGAGGCCGGGGTCGCCCAGGAGATCCGGCGCGCCCGCGACGCCGCCTGGGCCCACGCGGGGCTGCCCAGCGACACGCCCCTGACCGTGGTCGGAAACCGGCCCTGTGTGGGCGGAGACATCGCGGGGGTGCAGGTTCTCGCCGTCGCGCAACGTAGCCCCGGCACCCTGCGGACCCTGATGGCCGACGGACGGCCCGTGGGCCGCGAACTCGAGTTGGACGGTGAGCGCCTCGTGCTGCTGACCGATCTCAACGGCGGGCGGCCCGATGGGGGTCCCACCGAGCAGCTGGACGGCATGTTCGATCTCGCCCGGCTACGGCTCGCCGAGCTCGAGCTGAGCTTCCACGATGTGGCCCGCACCTGGATCCACATCGACTCGCTGTTGCCGTGGTACGACGAGCTCAACCGGGTGCGGACCGCGTTCTTCGAGCGCGTCGGCCTGGTGGGCGGCGCCGACGGCCCCCAGCTGCCGGCCAGCACCGGCATCCAGGGCACCCACCCGGACGGGCACGGCGGGCTGCTGGAGCTGCTGGCGGTGACCCGGTCCGACGACAGTCCGCCCTTCGAGCCGATGAGCACCAGTCACCAGTGTGGAGCGTTCGACTACGGCTCGGCGTTCTCCCGCGGGATGGTCGTTCCGGTCGGCGACGCCGAGCTGCTGCTGGCCTCGGGGACCGCCAGCATCGACGCGGCGGGTGCCACCGTCCACGTGGACGATCCGGCGGGCCAGATCCGGGAGACCTACGCCGCGGTCGGCGCCCTCTGGCGGGACCTGGAACGGGACTGGGAGGCGGTGGTCACGGGCGTGCTGTTCTTCAAGGATCCGGAGACCTGGGCCGCGTGGCAGCGGCTGCGCGTGAAGGGCGAGGTGCCGGATATCCCCGGGATCCCGGTGTACGGCGATGTGTGCCGGGACGACCTGCTGTTCGAGCTGGAGGCGACGGCCTTCGATTGATGGGTATGGACTGCTGGCACCTTCTCGGGAGGGGGCGGGTGCTGCTGGTCGTGGGTGGGACGCTCCTGTTCGCGGTGCCGATGTTCCTCCACCCGGAGGGCATCGCCTCGGGCGACGCGTTCCGCGACAACGACTGGCTCAACTGCCGCTCCTTCGATCTCCTCTCCGCCCGGGCGATCCTGGAGGACGGGCAGTTCCCCCTCCGTTCCCACCTCGTCGGCGGCGGCTTCCCGATCCTCATCCACCCCTCCGACGGATCCTGGGCCCCCACGCTGGTGGCGATCCTGCTGCTGGGGGATGTCCTCGGCCTCAAGGCGAACCTGGTCCTGCTGTTCCTGATCGGCGCGCTGGGGGTGTACGGCCTGGCCCGTCGCTGGGCCCGGCTGGCCCCCTTCCCGGCGGCCTTCGCCGCCCTGCTGTTCGCGCTCAGCGGGTGGATGCCGTCGATGCTGCTGGTGGGCTTCTACCATCAGGTCTTCTACCTGCCGATCCCGGCGATCTTGTTCCTGCTGTTGAGCTCGCCGGGCCGGCCTCACCGCCTGGGGCTGGCCGGATTCCTGCTGTTCGTCGTGCTGCAGCAAGGCGGCCACGCATTCCCGGCCGGGGTTCACTTCCTGGCCTTCGCCCTGTGGCTGGGTGTGGCGCTGCGTGGCGCGCGGACCCGGGGCCGCTGGCGTAGCCTGGGCCGGCTCGGGGCGTTCGTGGGAGCGGTGGTCCTGCTGACCGCTCCGCTGGCGTTCGTGTCCGTCGGCTATCCCGGCTGGCTGGCCGTGCTCGGTCCGGCGCTGGCCCTGTCGACCCTGGCCTGGCGCCCGATGCGCGGCCAGCTGCGGCGGTTTGCTCCCTGGGGCCTGCGCCTGGCGCTGGTGGTCGCCATCGCCGCCAGCCTCGGGGCCGCCCGGGTGGTGGGGCTGGCCCAGCTGGCCGACGGTGGCAGCTACGGCGGCGGACTCGAGGATCTGGGCCTCTACTCGGCGGGCGAATCGCCCGTGGACTACTGGACTGAGCGCTTCTACGAAGGGCCGCGATCCCTGTTCTCGGGGCTCGTGGGCCGGGTCGCGGCGGAGCCGGTCTACGAGCAGGAGGTGTTCGGCCGACCGGGCTCCAACCTGAGCCCCGAGTACGCCTACCTGGGGCTGACGGTGCCCGGGCTCGCCCTCGCTCTGCTCGGGGCCGGGCTCGCCCTGCGCCGCCGCCGGTTCGGCGCGCTGGTCGCCACCGGGGCTCTCTATCTGGGGATCTGCCTGGGGTGGTTCCTCCCCCCGGACCTGCACTTCCTGCTCGTACGCGGATTCCCCTGGCTCGACCGTATGAGCCAGCCGCTCAAGTACTTCAACTTCTTCGTGCTGGTGGCGGCCGTCTTGCTGGCTGGCCTGGCGGTCCAGGCGTTGCTCCGCCGCCTTCCGAGGGGACTCGCGCGGGGAGTCGGGGCGTCCGCGGCCGTGCTGTTGCTGGCCGTCCCCCTGGCCCAGAACGCGCCGATGCTGGCCGAGCTGTTCGCCGAGCCGCGGCCCGCGCCGCCGCCGGCCGCCGAGTTCCATCAGGTGGCGATGATCGGCGACGCGACCTGGCTCCAGCTGCCAGCGGCGGAGCGCGAGCAGCGCCTCGATGACGCCTTCCTGCGGGACTTCCGGAGGCCAGACGCGGCCCAGGAGTACCACAACGTCCGCCGGGGTGTGGGCACCATCGATTGGTACGGGACCGTCACCCTGGGCGAGGCCGCGATTCCCCGCGACTACGTCACCCTCGACGGCCAGGTCGTGCCCAATCCCAGCTACCGGGGGGAGGCATGGCTTCGGGAGGGTGGCGGAGAGGTGCGTTCGCTGGTGGTGCGGTCCAACACCATCGACCTCGAGGTGGAGCTGAGCCGCCCCGATCGGGTGGTGGTCAATCAGAATCACCTGCCCGGTTTCCGGGTCGATCGCGGCCGGCTCGCGCCGGAGGATGGGCTGCTGGGCGTCGATCTGGAGCCAGGAACCCACCAGGTCCGCTTCACTTACGCGCCCCGGGGCCTGCTCGCGGGGCTGTGGGTGTCCGCGGGCGCGTTTCTGGTGTGGCTGGCAGCCATGGCGCTCTCTATACTGAGAATTCGTGGAGGCCGCTGCCCGCTCTAGACGCCTGTATTCATGGCCGCTGACCCTGGCCGCGCTGCTGGCTGCCACGGCCCTGACCTACACCGTCTACTACCCCGCCACCTACGTGCTGGCAGTCGCTGCCTGCCGGGCGTTGTTCCCGTGGTACGTCTGGTACGAGGAATACTGGCACGCGGCCCACGAGATCCAGCGCTGGGTGACCCTGGCGCCCTTGCCGTTCTCCCTGATCGCCTCCGCCGTGGGCCTGCGCTGGCTGGCCGCGAGGGCGGTCGCCCGGTGGAGGCCCGGTGGGGCGCGCGGTGCCCTGCGGATCGGCGTCTGGTCGGTCCGGGGAGTGCTCGCGACCGTGGCGTTGCCCAGCGGACTCGCCCTCGCCGGGGCGCTGCTGCTGCCCGCGCTGGCCTTCGGCCCCGGCTACCACACCACCGGCGGAAAGCGGCTGCAGCGGACGTCGTGCAGCCACTGCCACAGCCCCTACCGGCCCTTCCACTTCTTCCGTCCCCCCGAACAGTGGGACCGCACCATCTACCGGATGCGCACCCTCGAGGGTGCCCCCGTCGACGAGGCCCAGGGGGAGAAGATCGCCCGCTACCTCTCGTCCCGCTGCTCGTACACCGACGCCTGGATGTTCCGCGCCAAATGCCTCCGGTGTCACGGCCGGGAGGCGCTCGAGGCCACGCCCCGCACCGCCGGCGAGTGGCGTGTGATCGCCGAACGGGCTGCGCGCATGTCGCCCTACGCCTATCGCCAGGATTGGCTCGACCAGGTGGTTCGCTACACCGCCGCCGAGCTCGCCGTACCCGCGGCCGAAGCTGCCCCCGATCACGGCGACAGGCTGGTCTTCGAGCGGCACTGCGGCGCGTGCCACTACCTGTCCACCGCCGCGGAGGTGCCGGCCAGGCCGGCCGAGGTCGAGCCGGTGGTCCGCGAGATGGCGGCCAAGGTCCCGGGCCGGATGACGGCCGACGAGCTGGCGGCGGTGCGCCGCTATCTGGAGGGAACCCGTCCGGCGGTGGTCGCGGGCGACGGGACCTTCCCCCACGATCACCCGGTGGAGGTGCCGTGGTGAGAGCCCGCGCGACGATCCTCCTCGGCCTGACCCTGGCGACCGCCGTGGCCGCCCTGGGGTTGGCCGACGGCTGCAACCGCGAACCCCCGGCCGTCGTCGTGCCCGACGGTGCGTTCTCCGTCTCCGTGCTCGAGTCCTACTACCCCTGGTGGGGATGGATTCGCCCCGGTGGATTCCAGGTGTCCCCGGGGCAGAGCTGGGCCGCGGAGTTCGACCTGAGCGTCGACCTCACCCGGCTCGCCGAGTACCCCGGCGTGATCGACCGGCTGACAGTGGCGCTGGTGGGGGAGCCGACCTACGACGCCGCCGGTACGCCCACCGGGCTCAGCGCCATCACCCTCACCTCGTCGTTCACCTCCACGGGCGTGCCGCTGTCCTACTACGAGGGCACCCTACCGGTGCGGGCGCTGGGTTCGATCCGGGGCAGCCCCTTCGAGGCGGTGGCCGACTTCCCGGCGGACGGCTGGGAAGAGGGGGGCACCGCGCGGCTGACCGGGACCCTGTCCACCGACCTGCCGGCGGACACCCCCCACGGCCTGTACCGGCCCCACCTGGAGGTCTTCGCGCACATCGCCGGCTCCAACACCCCCGTCGACCTGGGGCACCTGCCCTATCAGCTCGGCCAGTGGCTGGAGACCAACCTGGACCTGGCGGGGCCGGCCGGCCGACACGCGTCCGTCACCCAGCTCTACGCCCCCGAGCCGATGGAGTTCATGCGCTGTCCCCAGGTCCTGCCCGAGGTACGCGTCGGCGAGCCGTCGACCCCGCGGATCCCCTGGACCGTGTTCCACGGCTCCCAGGCCTACGGCCAGTCGGGGCTGCTGCCCGTGGAGGAGGCGGGTCGGCTGGGGCTGGTCAACCGGGTCCGTTTTCCCACTCCGATGATGTTGCTGCCGGGCACATACACGGTCCACCCGTCGATCCCGACCCTGTATCCCGAGCAGGGGCTGGCCGGGCTGTTCATCGGCGGCGAGACCGTCACCCCGACCCTGCCCCACTTCATGGACCTGTACCGCGGCGCGGCCGATGCCCGCCTGACCGGCCCGGACGGCAAGACCGTCGACCTGGGCCGGCGGGGGCTGCAGGGGGAGACCGACGAGGGACCGCGGTTGGATCAGGGTGGCTTCGATCTGGACCTGTCCCGGACCGGTAGCTACCGCCTGGAGCTGACCGGCACCATGTACGACACCGTCGGCCGCAGCTACGAGGCCGGCGGGACCTACGAGTTTTCCGTCGCCTACCCCCTGTCGTTCTCGACCCCGGTCAAACCCGGCACGAACTTCATCGAGGGCGCGCGCTACCCGGCCACTGCGCACGTGAACCCGCCCCAGCCGGCGGAGGTGACCATCTCGGTGACCTATCTGCCCAACTCGGACCCCGACCGGGCCGAGCACGCGGAGTATTCGGGTGTGGCCAACCGCTACGGCCACTTCCGGGCCGCCGGGCCGCCGCTGGCGATGCCCGAGCCCGGCGAGTACCGGTCGCTGGTGGTCGCCCGCTACGAGGACGCGGACGGCAACCTGTGGATGGGCAGCCAGGCATCGGCCGGGGTGGTGGCCGAGCGGGAGCCGTCGCTGGTGTTGCACGGTGGCCGCACCTACATCTCACCACCCCACCCGGACAAGCCGGACTACGGTGGGTTCGACCGCTACCAGCTGGACTTCGAGGGAGGCTCGTCCTACCTGGACGAGGAGCTGCTGTCCCAGTTCGACCACGTCTTCCCCTACTACTCCGGGGACACCCTGCACGTGGCCACCACCTACCCCTTCGAGAGCGTGGTCGGCATCGTCCTGTCGATGGAGGCCCGGGAGCGTTCCCTGGCCACGCGGCTGGCCCAGGTCTACAACCCCTCGGGCGAGCCGTTCAACTATCCGACCACGCCCCGCTGGCGCAAACCGAGCCTGTTGCCCGACGTGGTCAAGCTGGGCGAGGACAACTTCGGCTACTACCGCGTGTCGGCCGACCACGCCGACCACCTGCCGATCCTCTCGGCGACCGGTGGCGGGCTGTCGCCCCAGGCCTTCACCGACGACCTACGGCTGGAGGCCTACACGTACCTGTCGGTGGTCCGCCCCGGCTTCCTCGTCCTCGGCCTGGCCTACACCGGCTCGTTCATGGGGCCCTGCTGGATCGTCTCGCCCAACCCCTACGGCGGCCAGATCAACGCCAGCCCCAACGGCGACCTTCCCGGAGACGTCTACCGGGTCATGGCCGGATTGGTCGTCAAGGACCTGGAGACCGGCGAGAACCACTACGACGCCTACGCCGCCGCCATCTCGGCGCTGCCGCCGGGATCCTACGCCAGCTCGGTCACGGCGCCGGGGACCCGCCCGCTGCTGACGATGAACGGCCGCGAATTCCCCTTCTACCTGGGGTTGGACACATCGGACGTGTTCGTGGTCGGCGAGGACATGATGCTGGGGGGCACGGTGATGCCGCCCACGTCGGCCCACGTGATCCTGACGGTGGTCCGGCCCGATGGCGTCGAGGAGGTGCTCGACGGCTGGAGCAACCGGCTGGGGGGATTCCCACCGCCGCGGCCGATCCCGGTCGACCTGCCAGGCGCCTACCGGGTACGCGCGCACATCGAACTCGATGGGGTCGGGGGGGACATCCCGGGGACGGGCGACGGCGAGTTCTACCACTTCGCGATCCGCGAGGACGACCCGGAGTTCGTGCGGGTCGAGGTGGCGGCCATCACCCGGGTCGAGCACGGCATGCCGCTGGAGATCCCCTTGCGCTGGGACGCCCGCTACCACGACGCCCGGGTGACCTACTCGGTGATGATGCCGGGCAACGTGCTGGACGAGGGCGTCCTGCCGGCGAGGTCCGGGGGACTCGACTTCACCTTCGACCCGGTGGAGGCGGCGATCCAGTACCCCTTTATCGACACGGTGGACTACGCCACAGGCGAGCCCGTCTACGGTGACACCATCGTTTTGACCTTCCTGATCGAGGCGACCGTCGACGGGGGGCAGGTGTTCGATGCGGTGCGGGTGATCCTGCGTGGGAACCGGCTCTTCAATCCGCGCGGCTCCACCCGATCGCCCCGCGGTGCGGGCCACCCCGGTTCGGGGCATCCTGGTCCAGGCCATCCCGGGACCGGCCCACCGCCACCCGGCCATCCGAAACCCGGGGCGCGCTATTGATCGCCGTTCTCGCCGCCGCCCTCGACCTGCTCGTCTCCGCGGCGTTCCTGCTGGGCTGGAGGTTCGGCTGGATCCGGGTCGACGGCGTACAGCCGGAGGGCCTGTTCCTGTTCGTCGTCAACGCCAACATGCTGCTGTGTGCGGCGGCCGCTGTCGCGTCGGCTGCCGTGGGCCTGCGCCGGCGTGTGGGCGCGGGCGAAGCGCGGACCGCGGCGGGTATTCTGCTGGTCACCCTGGCGCTGATGACCGGCGCCGAGGCGCTGTACGCGGCCGGGGAGGCCGCCCAGCCCCGCCCGTCGCGGCTGGAGTCCGCGGGTCTCCTGGCGTGGCACATTGCCCGCGCCAGCGCGCTGGTCTGGGTGCTCGCCGTGGTCCGGAGCCGCGGTGAGGGCGCGGGGTGGGCGGCCCTCGATCCCAGGCGGCGGCCAGCGATCGCCTGGCCCGCCCTGGGCCTGGTGCTCTACCAGGCGACCGATGGGATTCGCCATCGGTTCGAGGCCCTCGGGGATCCGGAATTCTATCTGGGCGAGCTGGGGTTCTTCGCCGGGTACCTCGCCGTGGCGCTGGGCGCGTTCCGGGCGACGGATCGGGACGCCACCGGACGGGCCGGGACATGAGGCCAATCCTCCACGCGGCGATCTGGCTCGGCAGCGCCGGGCTGTGGGTGCTGCTGCCCCTCCGATTCGCCCGGGTGCTCGCGCTGGACTACGAGGCCCTGTTCTGCAACCTGGCCGAGGGGTACCCCGCGCGGATCGACACGGCGGGGTTGGCGGCCGGGGCGCGCTGGATCGAACTCGGCTCCGCGCCGCTGTTCGTGCTGCTGTTCGCGTCCCTCGCCTACCGGCTCACCCGCCGCTGGGGGCTGGCCAACCCGCTGGGCCGACCCGGCTGGGTGCCAGCCGCCGCGCTCTGTGCGGTCTCGATGGTCTGCTGGCACCTTTTCGCCATGCCCGCGGCTCACGCCCTGGCGGTCTGGGCCCAGGTGGAGGCCTTCGCCTGGATCCAGTGGGCCGACAACGTGCCCGCCGTCATGGACTGGTTGCGCCTCGAAGGCCCGCGATACGCTCTGATCGGCATCGATGTGACCGGCGCCCTCGGCCTGCTGCTGGCGCTGGCCCTGCGAGGCGGAGAGACCGGGGCGGCGCCGGTCCGCTGGCGGATGTGGGCGCGGCGGGCGCTGACGGTCACGGTGGTGGTCGCCGGTCTGGTGGCGGCGGCCCCGGCGGGGAGTGTGTTCGTCGTCCACGGCGGCCGCATCGGGACCGCCACCGGGATGGGTGTGTTCGCCGACACCTGCGGCCAATGCCACGTCCGCTCGCGTCCGCTGTTCTTCGTCAAGACTCCGGCCGAATGGCGCACCACCCTGGCCCGGATGCGGTCGCTGGAGGGCGCGCCGCTCGACGAGGAGGAGGCCGAGCAGGTCCTCGCCTTCCTGTGCGGGATGCGATCTTTCTCCGACCGCTGGATCTTCCGGACCCGTTGTCAGCGTTGCCACCGGGGAGGCACCGGGAGCTGGGGGGACCGGCCGGTGGAGGACTGGGCACGGGTGGTCGATCGGATGGCGCGGTGGTCGCCCCACTACTACCGGCCCCAGATCCGCGAGCAGCTGGTCTCCCACCTGGAGCGCACACGGTCGGCGCCCGACGCGACCCTGGGACTGGACGGCGACACCTATCGTTCCTTCGCATCCCTCGATGCCGCCTGTTCGCCCTGCCACTCGGTCGCCCGCCAGGCGAGCCGCGTCGTTGGGTTGAGCGCGGACGAGCGCCGGGAGCTGCTGCAGCAAATGGAGCGCAAGCGGCCTGTCCCCTGGTCGGCGGCGGAGCTGGAGACCCTGGCGGCGGCCTATGACCAGCTGCTGGCCGACGAGGCATTGCGGACACGCGTGCTGCCACACGACCGGCCGGTCAGCCAGGGGGAACTGCCGTGGTAGCCGTGGCACGAACCCGGATCCCCGCGGCGCTGCTGTGGCTGGCGATCACGCTGGCCACCGCGGGGGGCTGCGGATCGGGGGCCGGCGACCCCGGCTCATCGACGCCGTCACCTGGCGAATACGTGCTGAGATGGGAGCTGGCCCCCTTCTTCTGGACGGCCAGCGTCCCGGACTTCGATCCGGGAACCGACCTGCACCCCGGGGGGAGCTGGTCCCTGGCCTACGACCTCGAGCTGGATCTGCGGGCGTACGAGGAGCGCTACGGTGAGTTCACCGAGCTGATCGTGGCGGTGGGCGGAGAGTGGCGCTACGACCGCGACGGCGCCTACCGCTCGGCCAGCCGTTCCAACGCCATCTCCTCGAACCTGACCCCCACCGGGCTGCCCATCGAGTACTTCGGCGGCTGGCCCAAGGTCGGCCTGCTGCACGGTGCCGAGGGCAGTCCCTTCGAAGCGTTCCAGGTCTTCGCTGCCGACACCATCGCCCCGCTGGCCCGGATCCACCAGCTCTCCGGCGAGCTGACCGTCGAGCTGCCCGCGGACGCCCCCGAGGGCTACTACCAGCCGCGGATCTACGTGTTCGTGCGCGTGGACGGAGAGGCGACACCGATTCACCTCGCGGCGTTCGCCGACAACTGGAACGAGAAACCCTACCCGGTCCTGCCGCTGGTCCGCGTGGGGCGGCCGGCGACGCCGCGGTTGCCGTGGTCGATCCTGGCGGCCGCGGCGCAGATGGGCCGCACGGGCACCCTGCCCGTCGAGGATCGCGAGCGGATGGCGCTGGCGGGTCGCGCGGGGTTCGGCGGGGAGCTGATCCTGCGGCCCGGGCGGTATCCGGTGGCGCCGAGCTTCCCGACCCTGTTCCCCCAGTCCGCCATCGCCGCGGTGGACGGCGGCCTGGAGGTGGTTCCCGATCGCATCCCCAGCTACCTGGACCTGTCCCGGGGAGGGGTCTCGTGCCGGGTCAAACTCCCCGACGGGAGCCTCCAGGATCTGGGCACCCGCCGCTTCCTCGGCGAAGGGCCCACGGGGCCCACGCTGGACGAGGGCCCCTTCGACGTGTCCTTCGCCGCCACCGGCCGCTACGAGATCGAGCTGACCGGATACGTGCTCGACGGCCACGGACGCCGCTTCGAGGGGGGCGGGACCTACGAGGTCCACGTGGCCCACCCGCTGACCTTCTCGACGTCGTGCAAGCCGGGAAACCCCTTCCTGGTCGGTGACGCCTACCCCAGCAAGGTCAACGTGAACCCGCCCTTCCCCGCCGAGGTGACCGTCGAGGTCGTCTATCTGCCCGATTCGGATCCGGCCCGGCGGGTGGACTGGGTCGGATCGGGGAGCGCCAACCGCTTCGGCCACTTCGTCGACTACGCCACCCCGCCGCTGCGCTTCGAGGAGCCCGGGGAGTATCGCAGCACGGTCAGCGCCCGGTTCGTCGATGGCGCGGGCGAGCTGTGGATGGGGCAGCAGGTCTCGGCCTCGGTCATCGCCCCGGACCACGGGCCGCTGCGGCTCCACGGCACCCGCTCGTTCCCGTACGGCCTGCGGGTCGCCGACGACTACAACGGCGGCCTGGCGCGCATCAGCGAACGCCAGGACATGAAGTCGTCGTTCCTGCCGTTCACCCCGGCGATGCTGCCCGATCCCTACGTGCCGGCCGATCCCAGGGACACCCTGTTCGTACCGACCCACGCGTTCCACGATAGCCTGGTCGAGCCCCACTTCTCGATGGCACTCTCCGATCCCGAGCTCTCGGAGACGCTGCAGGGCGCCTACTCCCAGCCCCTGTTCTCGGTGCCACCGATGTACCAGCGGATCAGCGGCGACTGGCTCTACCTGCGCGATGTGGTCCAGCTGTCCACCGACAGCGGCGGCTGGTTCCCGGCCGACGAGGGCCACGCCGACGAGCTTCCGATCCTGCCGGTCGGTGGGGGCGCGCAGTGGCACCCGTTCACCTTCCC
>Ga0066834_10001306_pt1 | contig 11325 bp, 4 predicted proteins | sample ETNtaG_30_FD_66729 | JGI IMG/M metagenome (GOLD analysis project Ga0066834, IMG submission 66729) | Marine microbial and viral communities from oxygen minimum zone, Eastern Pacific Ocean - ETNP201306PF43B | ecosystem: Environmental > Aquatic > Marine > Oceanic | place: Pacific Ocean: Eastern... | reverse complement strand
ATTGGTAGGGTAATAACATTCATCTTCATCATGGTCTGATTCTGATCCTGGCTCTTTTTCTTTGTCAATATCTGAGTTTTATGGAGCCGCAGTTTCCTTTTCTGATTAATGCAAGTCATCATCGAAATTTTGTTGCTTTGGCTTATTGCAATCCTCATAGGTAAAAGTTGGATGTTATTTCTTCTTCTTATTGAAAGAGGCTTCAAGATGCAAATGATAGGATTACAAATTTTGATGATCAAGTTCTCTTTGTTTGATTTTAGGAGATTTATCTGTCGCTTTTTTACACTTGTGATGAACATTAATGCAAGCTTTCACCTAATTAGCATTCGAATATTTCGCTTTGCACTTTGAGCATTTAATCCCATCAAGAAGATAACCAGGAATAATGAAGTGATTTTAGACACATTCTAAACAATAAGTCAGATATCTTAATTATTCCTTTTTCATGCATGTTCCACAGATCAACTTGTTGCAAATCCAGCATTTAGTTCCATATCTCTTCTAGCAAGTGCACATAGAACATTCAACTAGCCTTTTAAATCTTTTCCTGGAGGGTGCATCGACTATTATTCCTATGATTTCATTAGAGCTCAGATTGATTTTGACAATACCTTAATTTTTTGTATCATTAAAGCAGTGATTGTCTTCACAAAGTGCACAAACGATTTCACTTTTCTGCATTGTTCCCAAGAGAGCCTTTCCTTTGTTGAACTTCTTCAGTAATTTAATAAGTTTCTCCGTTTGTTTTGTACAAGCATACTCTAAAGCATAGTAAGCTGTATCGCAGCAAATTCTTTCAGTCGTTTTGAAGAAAAGATGTTTCATAGACAATTCCTTGATTTCGATCCGAATGAATCCTTGATCATTGATGAAATTTTCAGAGGTCAGGTTGCCTAGGAATATCTAGATTTCAGTTTCATTAGTAGATGTTATTTCCATGTTGTGAGAATGGTGGTAAATGTTTGGGTTTTTGTTTGATAATTATAATATTCATAGGCTAAAACTTTTAAGCAAATTTTTATAAAATCTTACTGATTCAGTAAGAAACAGCTATAAATATAAACTTGGTAGTTAATTTATAAATATTAAATTCAAACTACGAAAAAGCCTCGAATCCTTCTAAAATGCTGTCCAAAAAACCTTTTGCTAATTACGCCATTCAAAGATGGAAGCCAAACTAATTAGTCTTTTTATAGGAACAATAAGGCACTGTTTTCTGGCTCCAATAATTATTTGACTTAAAACTTCTGAGTGAAATAGCAGTAAATTCAAGTGCTCAATTACAATCTACATTCAGGGGAACAACAAATAGTGGTCAAAACATTTGCTTCATTAATTCAGTTCTATAATGTATCAGCAATGTACCTGAAGTTTAAGACTACTTCTGCTCCAACAAACATCTGAAATATTTCGTAAAAGTTGATCCCAGAAAAAGCATGCTAAATCAATTGGCAAAAATTGTATTGGCAATGAAGAAATGGAGAAAAAATCCTGTTGACACGAAATCTTTTGCAAATGTGTATTTTGATAAGCAAACTTCTTAACTACCAGGTGAATAAGGAGACGTAGATTCATTTTTCAGGATATTGATCGAACTTATTGAAAAAGAAATTAACAAAAAACCTACAAGTGATGAATTGACATTTAATTAGCTGCCAGAGTTCTCCAACTAACAAATTCATAGCAAATTTATGTAATTCTATAAGACCAAGAGAAATTAACCTATGTTCTAAAGAATATTGTCTGGGTATCGATGTTACATAAGAGAATGCAAGAATCATAAATGCATGCACACATCAGGAACATTTGAGCGTTTTGATCAACTTACTTTGTCAATAAAATAATCAAAAGTCGCACTTGATCTAGTTCAAATAATCAATAATAGTTAAAATAAACAGCATCTTTAAAATTTCTGCTGTCCTAAATGTAATACTAAGTCATCAATTGAGAATAATATGTTTGCTTACTGCGCTCGACTACTAGTTATTGTTCTTAAGAGATATTAATATTACTCAAAAAAAGTTAATGGAAAGGATGTTGAATAAATTAGAAAGATTAGGACTGAAATTAACATCCCGCTTAAGCTCAGGTTTGACTCCAATAATATTAGATCCCTTTCAAATTATACTTACAATCTGAATTCTGTTATTACTCATTCTGGAAGTTTGGCTTCACAAGGTCATTATGATGCCTATAAATACACCATACTTAAAGGAAAGTCTTGTTTTGTCAAATATGATGATGAGTTAGTTGAAATTGTCTTAAAGGGTTTGAAGGAGAAGGTTCTGTCAAGCTAAGATTCTTACATGATGTTTTATACTTGAGATACAATCAAAGCTAGGAAAGGGAAGAATAAAAGTTGAAAAAATGTTTATAAATGTTGATAAAAAATTCTTGATTATATTAACTTATTCAATTTTATTTTAATTTATGATTAAATTTCATTTATATAAAATGTTAAAATGCTCTCAATAATCAAGTCGGTGAATCAATCATCACTTTCCTTCTATAGTAATTCCTAAAGTTCCAACGTGTATTATTGTGCTTTAGCTTTGAGCTTTGAAAAAAATTTCTTAAACTTCCTAATCTCCTTTCCAAAATCATAATCTTGAGTCAATTCTATTAGAATGTAGAAAGGGCATTCCAGCTCCTTTTCTGATTATACTTTCAATTTCTTTCTATTGTTCACAAGTATTAACTAATTTTCATGATCACTAGATAAGAATCTAAATTCATTACGTAACTCAATCAGTGATTCTCTTTTGACCCCTATGCTGTTGATCTCTTCACTATTTTCTTTCAAGAGTGCTTTTTGTGGAATATCCATTATCTAGTATTTTGTTCTTTTTTGTAAAGTTTTGTTTTAAAATATAAAAGAGGGAAAACTTATAAGTTATTAGCTGAAAATTAAGAAATTAACCTACTGAATGTCTTATAAATAATGCTACCTTGTATTAAATTAAAAAAAGTTTAATTATTATTCTGTAAAACTAGTAATTTTCAATATATAGCAAGGAAAGAGTTCAAAGACGCTTTTTGACTATTGTACGTCATTCAATGTCTGTAGAAATGTTCTTTTAATCATTTTAATCTCTCTTTTTCTTAATTTCTTCTGTAAATACTTTCATTTTCTTGTATATCATGCTTAGTTCTTGGTGTTTTTATTAGATTTCCCCTATTAATCCAATAAATTATTGTAATTGATCACCTTTACTTTTTCTTTTAGTTCCTAACATTGGAGAAAGCGCTTTTAGCTAAGTTAACGGATTTAAATGATCAGCTATTTCTTCTTCAGTTAAGTGAGTATAAATCATCGTGTTTTAAATGTTTGAATGCCCCATCAATTCCTTTTGCTTCTATATAATTGTACCATTTCTAGCCAACCATGTACCATAACTATGCCTAAATAAATGAGGATAAATGTTTTTCTTTATCTTTGCTTTTTTTGCAATTCTCTTTAAACATCTTTGAACATTTCTAACTTCCCTTTTAAAATGATTCTTATTTTTCTTTGGATTTGATCGTATTGTGAATTTAAAAAGAAAATTCCCTTTAGTTTTAATCATATATTTATGTAACCTATCTGCAAAAGTCTTATCTATATAAAATTTTCTTGATTTTCCTCCTTTTCCACATCTTACAGTTCCTGAATTTTTTTAATAGTCAATATCTTACTTCTTCAACTTCATAACTTCACTTATTCTTAAGCCAGAACTAAAAAGAAATTAGATGAGTAGCTTTTCTTTTGTATTTCTAGCTTTATCAATCAACAATTAGATTTCTTCTCCTGTTAAGCACTTAGGAGCCCTTGAATTCTGTTTTAGAAAATTATTCATTTTTGTTATTTTCCTTATTTTAAAATATTTAAATTGAAGTTATTTGTTCATCACTTATTAAATATCAAAATTCAATATCTACTACACTATTTCCGTCTTTGAAATGGATCAATTTTGGCTTTATTTAATCACTAAAGAAAGAATTATGGTAAATTTTTACGCTGGTTTTAAGTATATTTCTTCTTGATTTGAAGATAATGTCTTTGGTTGCAATTATACCTTCTTCAATGCAATTATTTTTTATCTTCTATATAGGTTTTTAAGCAATCTATTTAATTTTCTTTTTAGGTAGTCTAATTGCCTAATAGGGCTGATTAAAAGTTTAATTTTGGATTTCTAAAATCTTTTTGCATTGTTTTACTTATTTATTTTGCAAAAGTGGTTCTTTTTTCTTTTAAAGAGCTTTGTTTTACTTTATCTTAGTGCTGTCTTTCTTTTTAGTCATTTATTCTTCCTTTTCTCTTCTTTTCTTCTTTTCTGTTTTGATTTGAACCGATTGTTTCAATCCATTTAACTTCTTATGAGGCTCTTCTAAGATTAATCATTAAATATTTGTTCATTTACAAAAGGCTTCACTCAATTTGCTATTGTAACTAAAGTTTGATTTCACTTCTTCCTCATCAGCTGGATTATATGACAAATCTGGAAATATTGTTCTATGTTTTTCAGTCTCTTTCATTCATCGAATGTCGCTTTCAATAAAAGAATCTAAAAATTATGTTAGTATTAATGATATTGCCTTTTTAATAACCATCATATTGGTTGTCTAGCTCAAGATCTGATAGAACAAATATTGGCTAAGGCCTTTCTTTCTTCTTTCTGGCTTTGCTTGTTTTTTTACCTGGACCCATAAGTTGTAAAAATACTCAATAATTTAAATTTTAATAATTATAGAAATTAAATAAAATCAAACTTTAAAAACATCAAATGAAAGTCTTATGTCTTCTTAACATAAGAAAGTCCAAGAATTGAGCAACATTTGTATGAAAAAGTACTTAAAATCATAATTACTTTGATTACTTTCTTCCTCATCATTTAATGCTTTAACAAACAGTTATTTTGCTTTGAATTTATTTATCTTCCAAGAAATTGGACATGGTTTAATTTAACTTTATTCAAAAGCCTTCAAAGTTCTTTATTATTAAAAGTATTTTTTATCAGGGAAAATTCCTATTACTTTACATTTGTTTTCATTTTAATTCTTAGAAATGGACTCTTTATATAAAGGAAGAATTCTCTGAATCATCAAGGTTCCATTGCAGCAACTATGTTATGCTTTGAGTAATAACATTTCCTTTCTATAAACAGCTTTTTCCAAATCATCTAATTCCATTGCTCCTTCTAAATACTCTTCTGTAAAATACTTTGAGATTATTATTAAAGGAAGTTTATGACCATTTGATAGAAATCCAAGCAAAACATAGTAAGGAACCTTAAATTTTACTTCCTATATATAAAGCAAAATATTTTATTCATTTAAATAAGCTTAAATCTGCTTTTTCTTCTTCTTAACTTAATGTAAATCCAATTAGACATAATTAGAAAATACATATCCATTTCTTTTAATTAATCTCTATCTGTCTAAAAATCCTTTAAACCAATTCAACGATGCTTTAAATCTTTTCAAATTATTTAAAGTTCTTGGACTAAGAGTAGCTTTCTTTTTGTTTTTTAAGAGTTTATTTTTGAATGCTTTAGCTTTTCACATCAGATAATTCATATGTAAGGCTCCTTGTATTTTTTTATCTAATAGTTTTAGAATGTAGTCTTCTATAAGCGGAAATCTAGCTTTATGTATTTTTTTAAGTTACTTTTCATATTATATCTTCAAGCGATAATATTACATGCCGTTTTTCCTATAATTTAGTATTTATTGGTACGTTACTTTAAAATGCTCTGCTGCTTCCTTGTTTGAATATAAGTTTTTCTATAAAGCTATCAAGATATTCATCTTCTAAGATGAGGTGAGTGATTATCTTCCTGTTGAAGTAGTTTTTACTTGTGAGAACTAATTATCTTGCATTAAAATTTTTTATTAGTTGACAGTTAAAAATTGTTTAATATAAATATTTGAAATTTCTATAATTAAATATATTTAATATTCCTTGTTTAAAATAAATACGATAAATTAACAAAATTTTGAATATTACTATGCTAAGAAACTGAGAAGAAGAAAATGCATAAAATAGGTTTTGGTTTTTATGATCAATTCTAACAAGATTAAAGATTACAAATGTTGCTCTCTAAAATAGTTTAGACAAGGTTTTTCATACCTAAATCAACCCCCACCCCCTCTAAGGATTTTTAGAAGTTTATTTTTGTTAAGCAAGAAGACTTAGAAGAAAATCTAATGAAAACAACTTTAATTAATGCTGATTTACCACCCACTTCGAGACCCCAACCCCAACCTTGGAAATAAAATCTAAAATTTCATCTATAAAAGGTGAAACAAAAATTAGAAAGCAAATAATACAGCAGGAAATTCCTTGCCTAAAAGTGACCACAACTTCCTCTTAGGAATTTTGAATTTTTTATTTTACTAGGAAGGATCTAACAGGAAATTAAAGGAAAAACGACTTTGAAAAATGCTATTTTTTGAAGGATTTTTTACTCAAAATCTACATTATTTCCCGACTTTAAACTCGATCAATACTTTCATGATTACTTTTAATCTCCAACTATTCGTGTTCTATATCCATTGACTTTAAGAAACATTTGTCTACTATTATTTAACTAGATGAATCTTAAAAGGAATTCATAAACATCAGATCCCCTATGATAAAAAAGACTTATGAATCTTCATTTATCAAATCATATTTTATATTATTTGAGGATAGTTAATGAAGTGTTGCCAAATTTTCATTATCATTGATTAAGAGGAATTAAGATGTCTAATTTATGTATGTTTTGAAAAATAGATAAACATTTTAATATTGAACATTTAAATCTATTAGAACAAAGATTTTAGGCAGAGATTTGTGAAGCATCTCTATAACCTAATTTTCAACTTTTCAAATTCAATTTTCAAGATCGGAACTCATTATGTCCGATCCAGAAAAGATATCCCAGACACAAACATTATTACATTACATTTTAATTTGCAAAATTTAAATTTAAATTTATTTTAAATGGAATAAAAAAGATAAAATTGTCAAGATAAACTAATGGAAGCAGTCTACAGACTACTACATGAGGTAAAGCTAAATGAAAATTCGACTAAACAGGAGTTTTAAAAGAGGTATTTACGTGCTTTTGAGATAATTAAATGCTTACACTGCGAAGTAACAATTTTAAAAAGGCAATATGAGATTCTTCATGAGGTAATTTTAAGTCAAAGCGATCCAGTGTTTTTTAATCGCCCGAGACTAAATTGAAGAAAACAATAAATGGAAATAAAGTTTGTAGTGTTATAATTTAAGTTAGTAATCTCCTAAGTATAAAAATTTGCATTTAATATTCATTTCTTTAAAACCTTTCCAATTTCATCACATAAAAATTACTTCATAATAGAATTCTTTTACATTATTTCACTCAGTTAGTTATAATGTAATATTTATTTATCACTTTCATCACAATTAGTCAACTTTACAATTGATTTAAGCTTCTTCATTATCTAATTAAATCTCTTCTTTTGAGTGTTAAATCACTCAAGGTAATTATTTAGATTTGAGATGAATTTGAAGATTAATAAATGATTAATAAACTCAAACTATCATTGCCTAATTTTATTGTTGCTAGTATATTTACCAAAGCAGTTCAAAATTATCCTCAAAGCTTGCTTTTAAAATATTTAGAATTTCTTTAAAAAACTTGATACAATGTCAAAAAAAGATGTTTTTACAAAATCTATTAATACTTTAGCTATAATAATAAAATTTATAAATAATTAAATTTCCTTTAAAAAATTAATAAGCCTTCATTGGTTTTTCTTGAATTACTTCGGCTTAATTGGACTGCCTTCGATTGACATTCTTGATGCAGTTTTCTTGCTGCTGAGATTTTACTTTCGAATGTTTTTCTTTGGTGTTCGAAATTCTTCCTCTAAACGTTTTTAAAATTGAAATAATTACTATACAATTGATTGATTAAAGACTCTCGTTTAGGCTTTCATTGATTACATCAAGAGAGTGATCTAATATGTTTTGTTAATTGTAACCAGTTCCCATTTCTTCATCTTGAAAGCTCTAATCCAAATTCATATTGAAATCAGGCTAGCTGATACCTCTCTCTTACATAGCTTTCTAAATTTAAGATCTAGTTGGCGAGCCGAAATATTTGTCTACTAATGGGGTTTAGTGGATATTCGAACCATCCCTTAACCTTATTAATAGTTAAGATTTTCTACTAAATAATTTACTTTTTCATTTATTCAATTTGAAATTGCTTCATCTCTTCTTTTTGCTGATGCTTCTTTATTTTAATCAATTTCTCTTACTTCAACATTAGTATGTTTTGTTTTTACTGTTCGTTCCGAATTAGAATTCTCTCCATAAGCATCTTATATTCAAGAATTTTTCCTTATGTTTGCTTCATCTTTTACTAAATTTTTTAGATTTTCTTGTCTTCGATAGCAGTTACTGAAAAATAAGTTGGTTTGAAAGCAGTATTCTTTTTCGATGATTTTTCACCTGATTTAAGAGCTTCTAAAACTCTAAATAATTAATATCACATAAATAATCATACATTGGATCGATGGCTAACTTTTGCTCATTAAGAATTTCTTCTGCAAAATTTTTTGACTAAATCTTTTAATAAGAGTATACTGCCTTTTTTTAGCTTGGTTCTAGCGCAATTATTACTCTTAACATCCAGTTAATATCTGGTGGAGCCCAAATCGAGAAACCTGAAATCTTTTACTTTTTGCTTTTCAGTGTCTTCTCCAAGGATTCTAAAACCATTTTAGAATCAAACTTCCTTCTAATGTCAGCAATCCCCAAGGTTCGTGTTTTTTCTCGCATTATCTTGAAGTACTAACTATTTGCTTTTAATAATTCTTTGAGGTAGTCTAAAGTGATAGCTGGACCCAAAACTGGTAAATCGTAAATAGTTGATAATTTCTCATACAGTTCGACTCTGTTCCCCGCATAATTTGCAAGTTGTTTTAAGCTTAATTTAACTGTTTGTTGAGATTTACCTTATTTCATTTTACTTTGTTGCATAACTTCTTCCATTATGATGGCTTTTCCTGATTTCTTTATATTCTATATCTTTTTAAATAAAATTAAAATTAAAATCTTTAAAAATAATTCAACAAATTAATTGAATTAATTTTTATAAATATTTTTGATATTCGTTATTAATAATAATTCAAACTATATTTTAAGGCTAAATTAACACAAAATGGAAGATAATTTCTAGAAAAAGATACAGCTTTTATTAAGAAAAAAACCTATGAAAAACATGCTAAAATCTTAATAAACATCAAAAAACAGAAAACCAGAGAAAGATACAGTTTGTAGCGATAAATTACAACATTTATTGAAAATGGGGAAAAAATAGACGGAAAGTACCATAGAACAATATTTCCACCCAAAATAGTTTGAAACTAGAAGTGAAAGCAATTGGATTAGAAACCAAACAATATCTTCACCTTAAATTTATTCAGATGGAGGATTATATGTCTAATAATCCTTTATTAATCGAAAAGGGAAAGTACATAAAAATCTGTACATGGCTTATTCTAAACCTTGTACGAATTTTTTAAAAGCCTCAGATAAACCTTAAGAAGGTGATTTAGAACTAAAGGAACGTTGCTTTATAATACAAGACAAAAAAGCTTCCAACTTGTACTTCAAGTTAGCCTACACGGAAGGTGAAGTTGATAACTTCTTTAATTAAAGGTAAATAAATAAAGAGACTGTCCTTAAAAAAAGAAGAAGAAAGAATAAATAGTAAAACAAGCCTCTAACTTTAAAAGAAAAATAAAGTAGAGTAATAGAGAAACTTTGGAGGAGTGGAATTAACTATATAAGTAAAATATAAAACATTACTAACTATAATTTTTTGTTCATAAAGAAAATTGTTACAAGATTAGATAGACATGGATCAACAAAACCTTAATTAAGAGGACGAAAAACCCTTGTTAGTAATGAAATCCTTGATTTCATTCAACAAACCTTTGAGAAATCTCCTGAAAAGACATTTAACTAAGTTTACTATGAAATGATGAGCTTCTTTAGTTTTGATCCTTCTTACGTTTCAAGACACTCTGTTTAAAAGGAGTTTCGAAACAAGAGAAGATTCTCAAGAAAAAGAATTATCCCAATAAATCAAAGAGCAATCACATATGGCAATAAGATAAAGAGAAAATAGTTTATTCAGAGGTTTCTACCATTTTACCAAATGGAGCTTTCAAACAAGATTGATATTTGGTATTTGGATGAAAGCGGATTTAATGTTAGTAAATTTCCTAAATATGGTTGGTCAAGAATAGGTACAACTCCTTATATTAAAGTTCCAACTAAAAGCACTAACATTTCACTCCTCATGGCAATTTCAAGAAGTAAAAGACCTTACTATCAGCTCTTTGAAGGAGGAATAAAAGGATAGGACTTCCTGGGCTTTATGACAAACCTTATTTAAGCCAGAAAATACCATTGCAAAAGTGGATTTCACAATCGAAAAGTTGCATTTGTTCTAGATAATGCTAAAATTCACAAAACAAAGAAGAATTTTAATTTACTTACAAACAAGTACAATTTTATTTTTTTGGCTCCATATTCTGCTCCCATGATGCCTATCGAATTTAGTAAAGTTTATTATTGTGATTTATTTATTAAGCATTTGGATATTTGAAGAAAAAGATATTTCAGATTGTACGCAAGACAAAAACTATTTTACTTACTGCAATAAGTGAAGAGATAAGCAAACTTCCAATGAACATTTGTAATCGCTATATTGATCATTCTATAACTGTATTTGAAAAAGCATGGAAAATGGAAGATTTAGCTAATTGAAATGATTTTGTTGCATTAATTTATTATACATACGTTTCTCTTATATTTTATTTAAACATGTTTTGAGAAACTAATTTTTAAGTGCTCTTAGATGTAGAATTCAATATTCATTTTTCTAAAATTGATTAAAATGATTATCTAAAGAACTTTCAGAAAAACTTCTCAAATATGACTTCTAATGTACCTTATATATCATGATGAATTGAAGAAAGACTCAATATCTCATTGTGAATTGCTAAAAGTGTGTTGTATATTTTAATAATGAGGGTGTTTGCATTCATACTCCATTGAAAAGAATGATAATCGTTCTTTTAATATCTACCAGAAGCATCACTAGCAAATGAAGTCAAAACAAATAAGATTTAGTATTTTCATATTAGATTTGCTTATTGTGCCATAAGAATAATGTGCTATAAACTCAATACTTAATATACATCTTATAAAAGCTTATTGCAAAGAATGTGTTTAGAATTCTCTGTATAGTTTATGAAGTTATTTTGCGATTTGATACATTATTACACTAAAAGAAA
>Ga0066834_10001300_pt1 | contig 11352 bp, 6 predicted proteins | sample ETNtaG_30_FD_66729 | JGI IMG/M metagenome (GOLD analysis project Ga0066834, IMG submission 66729) | Marine microbial and viral communities from oxygen minimum zone, Eastern Pacific Ocean - ETNP201306PF43B | ecosystem: Environmental > Aquatic > Marine > Oceanic | place: Pacific Ocean: Eastern... | reverse complement strand
GTGCGGTGATTGCCAGCCGATCGGGTCGGCATGCCATCGTTGCGGGACAGGTCGTGGACGCGACGGATCATGGTCAGCTCTCACGCCAGGCTGGAGCGGCTTTCACCAGTGATGTGAGCGGCAGACAGCAGGTAACCCACGTAACAATTGGCGGCAAGGCCGTCGAAGACGATTCAAATCTGCAGGTCGAAAAGTTGCCGTCGATGCTCGCGCAGTGCGGCGACAATGAGATCGAACTGCCCGCCCGGCGGTACAAGCTGACCGTTGACGTGGGCAAAGGCGACTGGGCGGGGCTTGCTTCCGCGTACGCCGAAATGGTCGCGCGCTTCTGGAGCCCGGGTGTGTTCCAGCACAGCGAGCGTCTGTCCCTGCTTCAGGCGGAGCACCTTGACGTTGAACCGTACACGGAAGAATGGACTGGCACCGGCAACTTCCCGCTGGAAGCATTGCGCGTCGAAGATGGCCTGCACATCCTGGGAGGAAGCGCACGTATTTCACAGAATGTGGCGCAATGCCTGTCCCGGCCAACGAACCTGATTGGGATCGGCGAGCGGCTCGGCCAGGCTTTGACCAGACGTGAAGCCAAGGTGCCGGCAGGTGAATTGACCGCTGCCTGCGCGAATAGCGAGTTTGTTTCCGAGGGGGAAATCCGCTCGCACGAATGCGGCCTGCGTCCGTGGACAGGACCTGGCGAGACCATCGATGCTCCGGACAACACACTGCCAGTCCTGGGGCGGTACGACGTGGTCGTCATCGGTGGAGGCACGGGCGGTGCTCCGGCCGCAATCTCCGCCGCACGGGCAGGGGCTAACACCCTGGTCTGCGAGACCCAGTTTGGGCTTGGCGGAGTTGGCACTTTGGGCCAGATTGCGAACTACTACTACGGCAACATCGTTGGCTTTACCCAGCAGGTAGACCAAGGCGTAGCCAGGCTGGAGCCCGACCCGGAAGTCGCCGAAAAAAAGACTTGCTGGTCGCCCCAGGCCAAGCAGACCTGGTATCTGAAGGCCGCACGGGATGCGGGCGCGCAGGTCTGGTTTGGAACGCTCTGTTGCGGCGCCTGGATCGACAGCGGTCGAGTTCGGGGAGTCGTAGTGGCTGGGCCGCACGGCTACGGCTTAATCGAAGCCGGAGCTGTGGTTGATGCTACGGGTAACGCGGACGTGGCTGCGGCCGCAGGCGCGGAAACTACAGGCATCAGAGAGGAACACGTCGCGGTCCAGGGCACTGGCCTCGCAAGCGTCCGACCCGACAAACGCTACCACAACACCGACCACAGTTTTTCCGATGACACCGACGTCATCGATGCGACCAGTTTTTTTGTACTGGCGAAGGAGAAGTTCTCCAAAGATTTTGACCTTGGCCAATTGGTCGACTCTCGAGAGCGTCGGCAAATCATCGGCGATATGGAGCTGGGGCCTGCAGACTTCCTGACTGACCGGCGTTTCCCGGACACCATCTGTGTCAGCTCCTCAAACTTCGATACCCACGGTTATACGATTCACCCGCTCTTCCTGGTCAAGCCGCCCGACAAAGAACGCTTGTGGGTGCAGGTGCCTTACCGCTGCCTTCTTCCCCGTGGACTCGATGGGATCCTGGTCACCGGCCTGGGCGTCTCCGCGCATCGCGACGCGCTTCCGGTCATTCGCATGCAGCCCGATGTGCAGAATCAGGGGTACGCGGCCGGACGTGCTGCAGCCATGGCTGCACAGGCTGGTACTGGTGTCCGAGACATCGATCTGAAACAGCTCCAGCAGCACCTGATTGAGGTCGGCAACCTGCCTGAAGCAGTCTTGAGCGATGAGGACACCTTTCCCGTCTCCGATGAGAAACTGCACTGGGCCGTCAACCAGGGATGGGAGACCCATGAAGGTATCGCCCTCTGTTTCGCCGAAGCCGAACGCGCAGGCCCCCTGCTTCGCGAAGCACACGACGCCACCCAATCAGACAACAGATGGCTTTACGCTCTCGCACTTGGCCTTATGGGCGACAACTACGGGGCGGCCACGCTCCGTAACGAGCTAAACAGTCGAGAATGGGATGACGGCTGGAACTACAAGGGCATGGGCCAGTTTGGAATGAGTAGCTCCGAAGTCGATGCCATGCTCATGGTCCTGGGACGCTGCGACGGCGAGGGCGCCTGGCCAGTCGTTCTGAAAAAGCTCGCAGATTTGCAGGGAGTACCGGACTTCAGTCACTGCCGCGCTATTGCCGAAGCCTGCGAACAGCTTTTCGCACGCGTGCCAGAAGAAGAACCGTCCTCGGCGCTCGCATCTATTCTGCGCCGCGACGGTGTGGGTGGCCACAGCCACACGAGCATTGCTGGAGCCCGTGAAGCCTTGACCGACAACCCCAACGAAGACGATGTAAGAAACGGGGCCTTGCGCGAACTGCACCTGGCCCGCGCTCTGTACCGCTGCGGTGATCTCGAGGGGTTAGGGGAGCAGACACTTCGCCGATACGCCGACGATATCCGTGGCCATTTTGCACGACATGCGCGTGCCGTGTTGGGCGGGGCATAGGCGTCTTAATGGGAGGTCACGATGATCGCCCTTTACACCAAAGCCCACGGTAATACTCACTCTTCCACTGGCACATTACCCAGGGTCTCGCAATAGCTCCTGCCGGAACTTGAATAATCGAACATTTCGCGCACCTCATTCTGTTTCAGTGCGCGCCGCCAGATGGCCACCTCATCAATGACACCGCGCAGGCCTCGGATGGGTTCGTCGTGGTCTCCGATGCCGATCATGATTGTGCCGGGGCCGCGCTTGATTACGGTGTCCTGGAGTAGATGCCTTTCGCCGACGACCTGGCCGTTCAGATAGATTCGTACCGTCGAGCCATCGAATGTGGCAGCCACAAAGTGCCAATCGCCATTGGTTACGACTGGCCGGCCAAAGGCGCCGTGAAGATTGCCCAGCTTGTCGAAGAACTCGATATCGACGCCGTCCTTCTTGCCCCCTTCGAAATCCTCGCCGTTGATGTTGACGGCCCATCCGGCCTTTCCGTTCCAGTGAAACTGGTGGACCAGACGATTCCAGACCTCCTGCTGCGGGCCGGCCTTCAACCAGAGGGCGACCGAAAGTTCCTTTTCTATTTCGAGTGCTTCCGAACGGGGGCATTCGACGCCATGGGTGCTGTCGTCGAACAACAGTGCGTGGCCGTGACGGCCAGGAGCCATCATCCCGCCGAGCACTTTCCCGTGGTGTTTGCTGGTTGAGAGGTCGGTAATTCCTGTCAGGCGGCCACCCTCAAATGTGACCGCGTCCGAATTGAACGAGTAAGCGAGCACGCAGCCCTCTCCCCACTTGGGTACGATTTCGCGAACTGGTTCGACTGCCTCGACCTCAGCCCGATCACTGGGCAAACGAAAAATCGTGCGAAATCCATACTGGACGCTGTATGAAAGCCCCCTCGTATAAAGATGGGCCCGCATGCCACATCGGGCCCTTGGAATCCCCGAGCTCCATGCTCCTCCACGGAGGTTGTATTCAACTGAGTCTGATCTGCCTACGGGATCCGTCGCTGCTGCCGGATATGCCTGGTATCTGTCCTGGCACCATTCCGCGACATTGCCGATCATGTCATACAGTCCCCACGGATTGGGCTTGTAGCTGCCGACAGGTGCGGCGGTGATATGTCCGTCATTTGCCTGGAAGGGATGCCAGGCATCGCGTTTGAAAAGCTCTGCGAAAGTCGAATCGTAGACATTCGCGTATTCGCCAACGACCGCATCGACATCTCCCCAGTAATAACGAGTGTTCGTACCGGCACGGCAGGCGTACTCCCATTCGGCTTCGGTCGGAAGTGAGAATTGCAGTCGATCCCGGCGGCCTGTGGCCGGCGCAGTGTAATTCAGCCAGCCAGTGTAACGCTGCACATCGGCCCAGGAGACGAAGCAAACCGGATGAGCTTCGCTCTGCTCATAGCGCGGGTCCCGCCAGTCAGCTTTTTGCGCCTGCCACTTTCCGTGTCTCCAGATGGTTGGGATTCTCTGCTGTTGCTCGGCGCGAGAGAGAAAACGCTTATCGAAGACTTTGCGGAATTCGTCCTGGGTGACCTCGTACTTGCCAAGATAGAAAGGCAGTGTAATGGTGACTTCGTGCTGGATGTCAGACTCCCTTCGATGGGGTTCACCTTCGGGCGCACCCATGGTGAATTTGCCCGGAGCCACGTAGAGGAGATGCATCCCGGTCTGTCTGCATCGGACTTCGAGTGGAAGGCCCGTGACCGCGTCTTTGCCTTTCCGAACAGGATTCCCGTGCTGGTCTCTGTCTTCCCCGGGAATCTCGAAAAGGTGTTTGAACTTTTCGGCGAGGTCACCTTTTGCGTCGGGCGCAAGCCGGAAGGCCATTCGGAAACCTGCTGAGACATTTGCCAGATACCTTGCTGCCTGGTAACGCGCTCCGGAGCGCGCCACCTCGGGGCCATCCGAGAAGCTACCGCCGCGCAGACAGATCATGGCCTTTCCTGTATTGCCGAGAGGGTCTGTTACCGGACCCTGCGCTGGATGCATACCGTCCGCGCACCACTCCCTGATATTGCCCATCATGTCGTACAAGCCCCACGCGTTTGGCTTGAAACTGCCAACCGCCGAAGTGAACGTATGGCCGTCTTCGATATCGAAGACGGGGTAATCCAACTCCTGCTTTGCCTCGGCCACCTGCTGGGCATATTTCTTGTCAGCGACGTTTGCGTACTCTCCAGTCCGGGCCGCATCGTCTCCCCAGTAAAATGTACTGGCCGACCCTGCCCTGCAGGCATACTCCCACTGCGCCTCGGTGGGCAAAGAGAATCTGTAAGTTCCTTTGCCAGACGGCATCCATCTGGCCGGAACTTTTCCATTCAGGAACTTCACGAATTGAGAAGTGTCGCTATGCCCGATGACGGCGGCCGGATGTTTGGGTGTCTGCTCGAAATAAGGGTTGCGCCAATTGGCGTCGGGACGCAACTTCCATCCTTTGTCCCAGACATACGCGCCCAGCTTTTTCTCGGCGCCGGTGACAGGTTTGGCCTCCGCTGCATACATTTCGAATTCGCCAACCGTCGTCTCGTACTTTGCCATATAGAAAGGCCTCGACAGCGTGACCGGGTGCAGCCTTTCATCATCAGAGCGGTGCGGTTCATCAGGTGGGGTGCCCATCGTGAACTTGCCAGCAGGAATAAAAACATAATGGGACCCGGTTCTGATGTGACGCACCTCGAGCGGATAGCCGGTGGCTTTGTCGACGCCCTTGCGAATGGGACGGTTGTGGTTGTCAACGCCGCCGTCCGGCACTTCAAAGGTCTTAGTTAAGGCCTTCGGCAACGGGTTCACACCTCCCGCGGGATTGGCTGCGATTGGCTGGTCTGGATCAACGACACTGGCAGGTTCCGGATCAATGGTCTTCTTGATATCCGGGTTGATGGAGCTGACGTCGCCGCCCGTAACAGGTGGAACAGTTGTCTCTTCATCGACAACGGGTCCATTCGGGCCTGATGTCAAAAGGATGAAGGCGATGGCGATGAGGGCCGCGACGGCGATGACGCCTACCAGGGCTTTCGGTGGCTGTCTCGGGGGCGGCGGCGCGGCCATGGTCATGGCGCCGCGAAGATCACTTTCGGTTTTGCTCTCTTCAGGTGATGGCTCGGGAGTTGGCTTGACAGCAGAGACAGTGGCAGCCTGTTGGAGGTCTTCACCTTTTTCAGAAGCCTCAACAGAACCCTGCCGCGGAGCGCCAGGAACCTGTCCTTGGACGGCAGGACTGCCGCTTACACTTCTGATCTCACTCAACAGATCTTCATAGGTCTGAAACCGTTCATCAGCTTTTTTGGCGGCCATCTTCTGAATGAGCGCGTCAACCTCCGTTGGCAGATCTGTGCCGAGCTCGCCGCCGGCCGGCAGCTTATCCTGGGAGTGGGCGAGGATGATTGCATATGCCGTCTTGCCGGAAAAGGGACGCTTGCCCGTCAGCATGTGCAGCAAGGTAATACCGAGCGCGTAGATGTCTGCGCGATGGTCGACGGACGCGGCGTCCTTTGCCTGTTCCGGCGACATGTAGTAAGGCGTGCCAAGGGACGAACCCGTTTGCGTCATGCTCTGGTCTTCCTCATCCACACTCTTGGCCAGCCCGAGGTCGGCGATCTTGATGCGTCCCCTGGTACTGAGGATGATGTTTTCGGGCTTGATGTCGCGGTGGATGATCGACTCTCTTATCGCATCGCCCAGAGCCTCTGTAACGGACTCGATAATCTGCAGAGCATCATCCAGAGGAATCTTCCCTTCCCGCTTCATCCGTTCGAGGACTGTCTCACCTTCGACAAACTCCATGGAAAAGAAATGGCATAGACCATCCTGGTCGATATCGAAAACCTGAACGATGTTCGGATGATTCAGTACCGCCGCGGATTTGGCCTCACGCTGGAATCGGCCGAGGAAAAGCTCGTCCTCCGTAAATCTGTGGGACAGCACTTTCACCGCGACCTTGCGCGCCAGCCTGGTCTGGATGGCCTCATACACCGCTCCCATACCACCTTCGCCAATTTTCTTTTGCAGTTCATATCCACCCAGCGTGCCCATACTGATCGCCGCGTCTTTGGGCACACTGTTTTCTGTCTGACAGGAGGGACATTTGACGCTGCGTCCGGATGCATCGTCCGGGCATATCAGTTCGGCTTTGCAGCCTTCATCTGAGCACTGTATGGATATGGGCATAGGAAAGAAATGGTGGTGTCAGAGCACGGTTCGGAAGACGAGGAGCAACAGTATCCCAAGTCTTCGCGAAGTGCCCAACCGGTCACCGAATCTTTCCGCACTGTCGCCGGCCGCCATTGATCTGAAGAGAACTTGACATCTACGTCAGGAGTCGTGGGCGAAGGCCTCCTTGAGTGCTCAGTCGGTGATTGGCGTGATCTTGCCGTCGGGCAACACCCAGAAAAACTGCCCGCCCCGTTTGAAGGGCAGCTTCACTTCTCGCTCAAAGACCGTGATCTCTTTCACGATTTCCGGTTTGAAGCTGACCGTTCGAATAAGTGCTTTCTCCTCTGTCGCCACGCCGCTCCAGGTCGCAGTGGTCTCGTCAAGTTTTGAGTAATCTCCAGTGATTTCGAGATTAAGCACTTTTCCGCGGCGGATGAAATCGTTGAAGGCCAGCATTTCGTTGAAAGCAATCTGAACATCCACAACGTCGTAGATCCACTCTCCAGCTTTGGCGATCTCCGGGTACTTGAAGTCATCGGGAAAGGTACCTCGGAAATAGCCGCCGGTGAACATGGCGAACGTCTCCGTTCCGCGCAGCATCATGTGGCAAACCATCTCCCGCCAGGACTCCCGCGAGGGGAGTCTTACGCCTTTTTGAATACGGGGCTGGTATCGACCCTGATGGAACAGGCTCAGCCAGGGAATGAGAAGCTCATCTTCTCGGAGAACCTTCTTCGCACGGGAAAACGAAGACAGGCAATAGTAGAAAGCATTCCAATCGATTCTTTCCTGAGACCTGCCTGCCCCGCCCCAACCGGCTGGAACGTAGCAGCGCGGCTGTGCCACGTTCATCCCGCTTCCCGGCCATCCGTAGGCGGAGTAGTGGCCCTCGCGCCGCGGCTCTTCGCGGTCCACTGGCCAGGCGTAGAAGTTGCCTATTGGCAGGTCCGGGAAAACCCGGCGAGCAGGATCGCAGAGCCCAACGCGGACAGTGTGGGCACGCGCTTCGTCCACGACCTTGCGGTACTCGTCAGGGCTTGCCAGCCGCTCAGCCCCGAATCGCTTCACACAGCGCGGACACTTTGCTGCTTCCGCGAGAGCTTCCTGCACTCGTTCCTCCTGGTCCCCTCTGTTTCGTAGATATGCCGCGGATTCGTAATCGATGAGGATCATTCGGATGTCCACCCCGGCGTCCCTGTAAATTCGGCACACAGTTTCGACCTTCTTCGCCTCCGCCGGGAGCTTCGGTGTCTCCATCATGTAGGCGGGACAGGGGAAGTCATGATCCCTTTTGGCCGGAGCCGAGTGGGGACATGCCAGGTCAGGCTTTTCGCGATTGATGAACATCCGCTGCACCCAGCCCTGGGGCAGGATGACGATGGGAAATTTTCGGCGGGTGAGGTATTTGAAGATCGGCAGATAATCTTTCGCTGTTTCAGGAGTGTTGGCCGCGATGCACAACGGCATGAGCCCTCGCTCGATATAGGCGTCCCACACCTCCTTGACGCTACCGTCGGTCAGCCCCGTCGGCACACCCTTGCTGTGCCAGGCGAGCAGCGGAAGTCGATCCTTTAGCGGATTCGATAACGGAGGGATGAGATCTTTTATCCTTTGCAGATTCTCGGCCGGATCGCCTGCCGGGTCTTCTGCCCATGAGGTAGCGACAATCAGAAACAAGGCAGCGGATTTAAGCATGGGTCAATATCCCATTTCATCCCGTACGAACTCACGGCTGATACGCAGGCTTTCCCGGAGGGGACGGGTCAGCTCGAAGCCTGACTCGTGGGCGAGCTCGATGACGGCCTCGCCGCTGAAGTTTGCCTCTTCCAGAGCGCGGGCGATGGCCCCGTGATCCATGTCACCTTCGCCCATCGCTTCAGTCCACTTTCCATCGGATTTCTGGTCCCGTAGATGAATGAAAACGATTCGGTCGGAGTGTCTCTGGATAAAACCGACAGGATCAACGCCTCCGCGCACGAGCCAGTTGAGGTCGGGACCAAGCTTTACCTCAGGAATACGAGCAAGCGTGCCGTTCAGGTCGTGCTCGTTGTTCTCGACTTCGTACGTGTGGTTGTGGAGATTGAGGACGATGCCGTTTTCATTGCAGAGGGCGATGAGCTTTTCAAGGAGCTTGGCCTGGGCATCCAGTTGATCCGGTGTCTTGGGCGCAGGCGCGCCGCCGACCGATGTACCGAGCTTTCGGCCGCCGACTTCCGCGAGCCGGGAGATGACGGACCGGGCATCTTCCAGGATGGCGTCGTGCTCTTCCCACTTCCACATACTCCCGCCGAAGGACGTACCGATGACGGGCAGTGAATACCTGCTCGACAGATCGCGAATCGTCTCGACCGATCCAGCATGGCGGAAGGCCGTGTGCATCAGCTCGACGCATTCCATTCCCGCCGCGCTCATGTCCGCGAAGATCTGTTCGAGGATTGGGTATATGTCGTATCCTTCCTGACGAGCCGCATAGACCCAGGGATGTGCGCCGACAAGAGTGTTTTCACCCATCGTTGATGTCTCCTTCAGGATTTCGTCTGTGGCTTGCGTGTGAAGCCGTGATTGCCGAGTTTCTGACCCACGGACCAGTATTCCCCAAGGACATAGCACAATGTGTCCAACTTATCGATTCTGATGCGGAGGTCTTCGTCGAGGGCTTCCTCATCGACATGCTGTGTGATCACTTCTCCTTTGAACATATCGTGGTCACCGATCTCCTCATTTCCCAGCAGTCGGCATTCCAGGTTGATTGGGCATTCATCGATGAGAGGCGGCGCCACTCGCGTGGCAGGGATGGGAGTGAGCCCGACGACCTCAAACTTGTCCACGTCCCGGCCGGACATGGTGCCGCACTGGTCCACCTTCTCGACCATGGATGCGGTAGGGATGTTGACGACGAACTCACCGGTCTGGCAGATCAATGTGTGGGAGTACCTGGGCTTGGCAATGGAAATGCCAACGATCACCGGGTCGAAAATACTCAGGTTGTAGACTTCGCCAAGTGTGATGATGTTCGCCTTACCGTCAGGATCGATGGAAGTGATCAGGGCCGCCGGGCTCGGGTAGACGGGTCTGGATGGTTTAATTCTCTTTTTTGCCATTGGTTCTCAGGGCGTGAAGGTAAATCTGAATTTCGCAAGCTCCATACGGCAGCCGTTGGCCGCCACCGAGGGATTCTTATCACAGATGGCAAGGCATCCAAAGGATTAAAACCGTCTTAATCCGTGGGATGGCTTTGCTATCCGTGGTTAGAATCTGATTAAGGGCAAACGCACATGACGCACAAGTTCGGCAGTAAATCTTTTGTCTTGCTCCACCGACGGGATTCGGCAAATAGCGGGACAGTGACTATATCATCTCAAGGCGCCTGCCAGGGCTTTGGCTGTTGCGTGAATGACCGCTTCGGAGGTCAGGGTCGCTCCGCTCGTCGCGTCGATTCCTTTCAGGCCCTGCTTCAGCAGAATCTTTCGGGGCGTGTCTTTCAACGCCGTGAAATATTGTCTCTCGCGGTGGCGGGTCACTCGAATGGACGTGATCTTCCCTTCTCTCACGGTGACGGCCACGGCGAGTTGGCCAGTATATGCCAGGCTGGAACCTGCGTATGTGCCGTCAGGGATCCGTTTCAGGTCGAGCGTTTCGAACAGAGCCATGTGCTGTAATGCAGCTTTCGCTCGTCCACTGTTTCGTTCGCGAATCCCCTTCTTTTTGCCGGCAGAGAGCGACATCACTTTCTGGTAATAGCCCTTTGCCTGTTCGAATCTGTCGTGCCAACGGCAGGCGTCGCCAGCGCCCATGAGGGGGCCGCTCGGCTCACCATCCGCGGCGGATACCCCGGACAGCCTCAGCCCTTCCTGCAGCTCATCCATCTCAGACCACAGCTTGATCGCCGAGCCGTATCGGGTGTAGTCCACCTGGATTTTCCGGAGCTGTTCCATCGCCATCTTTTTGCTGCCAAGCTGCCAGTAGCAGTTGGCCATCCCGACGAGGTGGTTGATGTTGGAAGTACCTGATTCCCGCCACCAGAAAGCGGCGCGCGCCCAATCCCGCAGCAGGTCGTAATAGCAGAGGCCGAGCGCTTCCATTGCCTGCCACCGCACGGGATTTTCTTCGTTGACCGAAAGAACGTGGTGCATGAACTTCGTTCCCATCTTCCAACGCGATGGATTCTCGTTGATGATGCTGAACATATAATGCCGGATATGTTTGCGGGGATTCCAGCCAGGCGGAGGCTTGGGCCAACTCAAGTCCAGTGTTTTGGGATACTGCAGCGGCACCGCTTCCCACCAGTCCGGCGTCTCTTTCCCGGCCTTGGCGATGAGCTTTTCAACTTCCTCTCTCGTCCGCTTGGCTGCCGGGCTCGAATTGGTGCCGACCTCGCCGTAGGACTGGCACGCCATCACAATGAATGGCACATGCACCGTGAGCGAGAAAGCAGAAAAGAGAAAGGTCCGTCCTCGCTCGAGAACTGTCACAGGATTCCTGCTCTGTTCAAACATCTTCGAAGGGAGAGCCGATTCGTCAGAATGAGTCTTCCGGGAAAGGAATCTTGCCTTTCGAGGTACGGGCTGGCAAACAGAGAGAGAGCGAGATTCGAGATTCCGAGCTGGGGATTAAGACGATGGGGGAAAAGGACCGAGAGTCTTGAATCCTGAATCCGCTGAATCCTGAAT
>Ga0066834_10001297_pt1 | contig 11364 bp, 9 predicted proteins | sample ETNtaG_30_FD_66729 | JGI IMG/M metagenome (GOLD analysis project Ga0066834, IMG submission 66729) | Marine microbial and viral communities from oxygen minimum zone, Eastern Pacific Ocean - ETNP201306PF43B | ecosystem: Environmental > Aquatic > Marine > Oceanic | place: Pacific Ocean: Eastern... | reverse complement strand
AGGATCACCTCAGGGAAGCCGCATCGCAGTTGCCGGTGATGATCGACTTTGGCGAATCCGAGATCGTCGAAGGGCAGGCTACGCAGCTTTTCCATGGCGCCGCTTACGTCCAGCGCGCCGGACTTAACCTGGTCAAGCAGCGTGCGAAGGCTCTCCTGGTTCATGTTTAGACCCGATCAGCTTTTGGCTCGGGCGGTCCGTGTGTGTGGCTCCACAAGTGGCCGCGACGCTTTTCGCCCATCATGGTCGTCTCAAAATAAACCGCGCGCACCGGCTCATTCACGATGGGGAAATCGTGTGTGTGGCCCATGCCGGTCGCCACGCAGTCGCCGGCTTTTACCTCGAAATGTGTTCCTTCGGTTACCGCGGTGCCGCTGCCTTCGAAGAGGATCCAGTACTCGTCACAATCATGCCAGTGCGCGTCGAAGTTGGTTTCTTTGGGGTAATCCACCGGCTCCCCCCGCTCCTCCTGACGCTCTTCGGGTTTGTCTGCTAAAAACAATCCCGAACCGCCGAGTTCCTCGCCCCAGTCCCCGCACATTCGGATGAGGGTGGTGGGTTCTTTGACCTCATCCACGCCGAAGGCGATGTCGTCGTCAATGATATCCAGATTGGTTCCTTCGACCGCGTCCACGGCTTCCCCTCCGAAACGCACACGGCATTCGCCTTTGCCAACGATCAGCTTTTCCTTTGGTCCTAGTCGTTCGAAACAGTGATTCTCGCCGGGGTTGAGCTCGACGATGTCGAAGCTTTTCAGTTCACACCATGGTGGTGCCTGGTTGGGTCCGCTTTGAAATACTGGCATGGGAGTAATGAGTAATGAGTAAGAATCTTGATTCCCGAATCCTGAATCCTAATAGGAATAGCCTTCCTCCACTTCGACAATCATTTCAATCTCCACCGGGATGTTGGATGGCAAAGTACCCATTCCTACCGCTGAGCGAGCGTGGCGGCCCTTTTCTCCGAACACCTCTACCAGGAGATCGGATGCTCCGTTGATGACTTTCGGATGATCCTCGAAGCCCTGTTCGGCGTTGACCATTCCGAGAAGCTTGACGATGCGGGTCACACGGTCGAGATTGCCGATGGTGGCCTTCAGCGAACCAAGGAGGCTGAGGCAGGTGACGCGGGCAGCTTCGTACGCTTCCTCCATGTTCAGATCAGAGCCGACCTTTCCTTTAATCAGAGTCCTGTCCGGTTTCCAGGGTCCGTGACCGGAAAGGAATACAAGATTCCCGGTCTGGACGGCAGATACATAATTGGCAACGGGCGTGCTCTTAGACGGCACTTCAATACCCAACTCGACCAGTCTCGCTTCAGCGCTCATGTTTATTCTCCGAATTAATCCACCCCGAGGGAAACATCTTAGATCCCGTCATCGGCAATAACCACTGACATCCGCGCTAAGCCATAGCCTGGCTGAAAGGAAAGTGCCTCCATTGTCGTGTGTCTATAAAGGACGACCCTTGTCTGAAGCCCCATTTTAAAGTATATTTTCTTCTTTTGGTGGGTCATCAAAGCCACTTGGATGTGGCCATTGTTGAAAAGACGGATCTCTGGGCCGGGTCTATTTCTGAGATCGAGAGGAGGATCAACATATGGCTTCGATTTTTCTGGTAGAGCCACACGATCACATCAAAGTCGCCTTCAAGAGGGCTATCGGCAATACAAAGTATGAGATTGTTGAAGACCTTGATTCCGGTGATGCGGCAGTACTCTCGTTCAAGAATCTGAAGAATAAGCCCGATATCGTGGTCATGGATATAGCATTCCCCACAGGGAAGGGCGGAATCCAGATAATGGAGCAGATGCAGAAGATAGACCCCAAGACCAAGGTCGTCCTCATCCATGACAAGAAAAGCGCAGTGCGAGCGGTGGAGGGAACAAAAAAAGGTGCCGTGGGTCACATCCGTTATCCATTTGCCTCTCCGGATAAAGTTCTGGCAGAGCTGGCAAAAGCCGAAGGCGCGGAAAAGTCCAAGGGGGTGGCCGCAATGGGCTCGGAAGAGCATTTCGCACATCTCGATAAGAGTTTGCCGGTCGATGTCAAAAAGCAGGGCCTGTTCGCTTTTCTGTCTGGCACTTCCAGCGGAATGTCTGAGAGCCTGTCAGTGAATCAGATCAAATTCATGACGACTACTGAATACAAGTCCGGCGATAAATTATCTATAAACATTCGTCTTGGGGGCGCGACTGAAGACCTGAGAGTGAAAGTGCAGAAAGTCAATCCCCGGGGTGGCAGCTTCAAGATCACCGGCGCCATTGAATCGGAGAAGGCGCAGCGTTCGCGGCTGCGCAAGATCATCGTCGACATGGCCACCAGGGGATAAATCGCCACCTTTTGATTACCGCCATTCCATGAATTACCGTATCGCCTTGCCAAAGGTGATACGGTTTTTTTGTGCCCATGCTGCCAAACAGAAGGAACACCCACTGGAATGGAGACGATTGCACTGGATGGAGAATGGCTTTATCGCCAGGACTCAGAGGATGAGGGGCTGGAGAATCTCTGTTTTGCAGAGGATGCGAATACTAGCGGCTGGCAGAGCATGAAGCTCCCGGCCAACTGGCAGATAGCGGGGTTGCACAATACGGACGGCGTCGTCTGGTTTCGCCGAGCTGTCGAGCTGACCGAGGTGACGGAGCAAGAGAGTCTGTGGTTGCGTTTCGAGGGCGTGGATTATTTCGCAAGAGTCTGGCTTAACGGCGAAGAGCTTGGGGAGCATGAAGGCTACTTCGAGCCCTTTGAATTCGAGATCACGGATTTTGCCCGGCGAGGGCAGAATGAGATTGTCGTGCGCGTCGATTCACCTCTTGAAGAGCCCGGCAAAGCCTGGCCGAACGCCAAACGACTGATCAAAGGAGTCTTCTCTCACCACGACGGCCGGCCGGGCGGATGGTCAAACAGCAACGGGCAGGACGGCAATACCGGTGGCATCTGGGCGCCGGTCACTCTCGAGTACCGTTCGAAGACTCATTTTGAAGAAGTGCTCATCCGCACGGAATTGCCCGCGCTCGATAGAGGCGCGCTCAAAGTGAATCTTAGCCTGTTCGGCGAGGACGACGAGGAACTGGAAGCACAGATTCTGATGAAGCCGGAGAACTTTGACGGCGAACCACGCAAGTGGACGTACCCCGTAAAAGCAGATTCGGAGGATCGGAAACTCGCCATCAATATCCCAATCTCCGAACCCGAGCTCTGGGATGTCTGGGAGGGGGGCGAACCGAATCTCTATCGAGTGACATGCGTGCTGCGCAAGGAAGATGCTGTGCTGGATAAAACCAGCCGTGTCGTGGGATTTCGCTCTCTCAAGATCGATGACAAATGGCGCTGGCAGCTTAATGGCCGTCGCTTCTTTCCCCGCGGCACTAACTTTGTCCCCACCCAGTGGCTCTCCGAGTACACGCAGAACCTGATCGACCGCGACATCCAGCTCCTGCTGTACGCAAACGTGAACGCCATCCGCATCACCGGGCACGTCAACCGAAAAGAACTGCTCGAAGCCTGCGACCGGGCCGGCATTCTTGTTTGGCAGGATTTCCCTCTGCAGTGGGGAGTGAGCGGCGAATCAAAGTTTCATTCTGAAGCATGCCGTCAGATGCGTGCGATGGTGCGGCAGCTCGCGCATCACCCCTGCATCGCGCTCTGGTGCTGCCACAACGAACCGACCGGCGAAAAAGTGCACGAGCTCGATAACGCGCTCGCGGGCGCGGCCGGCATCGAAGACCCCAATCGAAAAATCGTGGTGGCATCCATGCCATCCGAACACGCGTTCAACGGCTGGTACATCGACGATTACACCGATTACGACAAGCTCCCTGGTGCGCCCATGGTGAGCGAGTTCGGTGCGCAGGGGCTGCCGGCACCCGAATCCCTCAATGAAATGTTTCAAAACGCATCACTCGTCTGGCCGCCGCAATGGGACGAATGGGCCTACCGGAACTTCCAATACGATCAGACCTTCAACGTGGCCCGCATCGAGCAGGGCAAATCGCTCGAAGAGTTCGCGGCCAACAGCCAGCAGTATCAGGCGGTCCTGCTGAAATACGCGATCGAGCATTACCGCCTTGCCAAACACCGCGCGGTACACGGCATCTTTCAGTTCTGTTTTGTCGATTGCTGGCCATCTATCGGTTACTCGGTCATCGATTACTTTCGCCGCCCGAAGCTGGCGTTCAAGGCCCTGCAGGTGGCCTACCAGCCCATCCTGCCCGTTTTCATTTTTAGCAGGCGCGCCACTTATTCCGGCGCCAAGGTCAGCGGCCGCCTTGCCATTATCAACGATCTTCCCCACGCTCTCGAAAACGCAAAGGCCGAGATTACCCTGGAGGTGGAAAAGGGTACCCTCATTACCTGGATGGCCGATCTCATAACCGTCCCAGCCAGTGACGCCATCGGACAGGCCATCGAAGAAATCACCGATGATTTCAGGCTCCCCTCGAACATGACCCTCGGTACCGGCCGCTTCGTCATCCGGATCCTCGATGAGGACGGCCGCCGTATCGCGGAAAACGTGGATGCACTGGAAGTGGTCGAGCCGCCGCCGGTGTGAGCTCAGAACCTGACCACAGACATCAACCTGACAGTATCCAGGTTCCCCCGATGTGGAACATAACGGATCCTCAGCTTGAAGATCCTAAGGACATCGCAGCGCGGCTCTGCGAGGCAAGTGCATCCTCCGCTGATATGGAAGATGTGCCCCCATGTCGACGGACACGCTCAATCATGAAGATGCATCATCCAGGGTGTACCAGACTGCCACCCGCCTGCTCGCATACGAGCTGAAGGACCACTGGCAAACGCGCTGTAAGACCCTTAAAACACCTTCGCTACCCAAATTGATTTATGGGATTCATCAGTTATGTTGCGTAAGTTGCGCGACCTATAAAAAGTAATCGACAGGACAGCTCCGGTTGAGCGACTAAGTAGCCATATGAAACGCGGAAAACTAGAGGCCATTGAAGGGAAGATCGCGGGCCAGGTTTTCGTAATTCTTCAGGAGGGAGAATTAAGCCTCGGTCGCGTCCCTGAGAACGAGATCGTTGTCATCGATCCAAGGGTTTCCAGGAAACACTGCATTTTCTATCAGTCAGAATCCGGCACGATGGTCAAGGACCTTGGCTCATCGAACGGCACTCGCCTGAATGGCGAGCGACAGAAATCGGCCGTCCTGCTCAAGAATGGGGATCAGGTACGGACAGGTTCGGTTACTTTCAGATTCGATGAAGAGGAGCTCGAGCACCAAAGCGAAGAGACTCGGGAATTTGAAGAGCTGTCCCTTTCAACGAAGCCGGACGAACAGCCACCATCCGGGGCTGCCGCAGCCCCGTCCCCGAGGCCAGCCCCATCCCCGCCGGTCAACCGCGATCCTGCAGAGGGCTCAGAATCTGGTTCCGGTGCATATCCCCAGGAACGGCCTGCAAGACCTGCCGCGCCAGAGCCACAGGCCCGGCCTGCGCCACAGCCTGCCCAGCCCACGCCACCGGCGCAAGCCCAGCCTGCACAGCCTACGCCACAGGCACAAGCCCGGTCTGCGCCACAGCCTGCCCAGCCTACGCCACAAGCACAAGCCCCGCCGGCCCAGCCGGCCCAGCCTACGCCACCGGCACAACCCCGTCCGACGCCAAAGCCCAAAAAGACAGACCCAATGGTTGGCACGGTCGAGGGTGACTATGACATCCAGGACCTGCTGGGAAAAGGCGCGGTTGGAGCGGTTTACAAGGCTCGCCAGATTTCCACCGGGCGAACTGTCGCCTACAAAATTCTGCATTCCGCAGTGGAAGAGAACAACACCGCGGTCCAGCGGTTCATCCGTGAGGCCAAGACAGGCGCGCAGCTTCGGCATCCCACGATTACCACCGTCTACGACCGGGGCAAGGCCGAAAAGCACCTCTACCTGGCCATGGAATACGTAGACGGCAGCAACCTCCACGATATCGTGGTCAAGAACGGTGTTCTCGAGCAGGCCGCCGCCGCGGTCATGTTCTATTCCCTCGCGGATGGTCTCTATCACGCACACCAGGCCAACATCGTTCATCGAGATCTGAAGCCGGCCAACATCATGGTCACCAAAGATAACAAACCCAAGCTGACCGACCTCGGCCTGGCGAAGAGCCTGGATAGCTCCGAGGTCCAGGTAACGGCCATGGGCACCCTTTTGGGCACCCCCGGATACATGGCCCCCGAGCAGGCCCAGGGCAGCCCCGATATCGACAGCCGGGTGGATATCTATTCTCTAGGCGCAACCCTCTACTACGCGGTGACCCGCCATCATCCGTTCAGCGGCAAGAACATGCTCGACATCATCAAACGCTCGATCACGGAAGACCCGGTCAATCCGATCGTCCACAACAGCAACCTCTCACTGGATTTCGTCCGTGTCATTCAAAAGGCGATGAAGCGAGACCTCGCCGGACGCTACCAGACCTGCCAGGAGCTCGCCGACGACATGGCGAAGTTCCTGTAAGCCGCGGCATAGACCGGCCCTAAGAAAACATCTACCCATCTGTGAACTTCGTTACCCAAGTATGTCAGATTCGACATACCGGTAGCCTGGCAGATACCGCGGCACAGTATCACGGAACTGCGGGTGCATTACGAAGGCGAAGTAATTCCATTGGCAGGAAACGGCACAAAACATCCACAAACGTGCTTTTCAGAGGGTTGGCCTTTCCAAGAATCAGCTCAGATGAAGTCGGCGGCACACAGCTTGCCATACAGGGCTGCTCGTCGCTTCACGCGCCGGTGCCGAGAACTTCGGTGCTGGGAGACAACGGCTATGCGTGTCCCCGACGCAGTGTCATTTAAACAGACTGAGCTCTGCGGAAACAGGTCGAATAAAGGAACGACTCTCATGAACGGACGAAGAGCATTCACACTCGTTGATCTGGCAATCCTGGCGGGGCTGATCGTGTTGGTGGGCATGTTGTTGCCCGCACTGGTACGGTCACGCGAACACAGTGGTCATCACAGGAAATGCAAAAACAACCTCCGGCAGCTCGGTACCGGCATGATCCAATACATCGATCAGTACGGAAAGGGCCGATACTACTCTTGGCCCGGCACACAGAAGGCATCGTTCAATGGTGCGCAATGGATCGCGACCATGTACTGGACTTCGCTCCTGAACGAACCAGATCTGTATCTCTGCCCTTTCTCTGTGGACGACAACGATGACGGTGGCGAGCTCGGTCGGCGCTTCACGGTACTGCGATCCATCGATGTCTCCTACGCCGGCCGCGATGGAAGGATGGGCGCCATCGTGGACAAGATGCCATCCAATACGCTGATGATGTGTGACGACTCTGAAGGCCCGCCCAACCATGATGACGGTGTGAACCTGCTTTACTTCGATGCCCACGTGGAGTGGTCTTCATCAATCTCACCTGCCGCGTCCGGCGAGACCGGCAAGTCAACAATTGGAAAAGACTCGCCCGTGGACATGCTCGCTAATTGAGGAGGAAACCATGATTGCCAAATCGAAGAGGAAACCTGAAGCATTCACTCTGATCGACCTGGGAGTGCTGCTCCTCGTACTCGTTGTCCTCGCTGGCGTCGTGCTGCCGATGTTCGCAAGACACAATTGTCATCGTGGCAGCCGCAAAATGAAATGCAAGAACAACCTCCGACAGCTCGGTACCGGCATGATCCAATACATCGACCAGTACGGAAAGGGTCGATACTACACCTGGCCGGGCACACAGAAAGCATCGTTCGATGGCGCACAGTGGATAGCATCCATGTATTGGACATCCCTGCTGAACGAACCGGACTTATACCTCTGCCCTTCATCTGCAGACGACAACGATGACGGTGGCGAGCTCGGCCGGCGTTTCACAGCGCTCCGAGACATTGATGTCTCCTTTGCCGGCCGCGACGGAAGGATGGGCGTCATCGTGGACAAGATGCCATCCAACACGCTGATGATGTGCGACGATGCAGAAGACCCACCGAACCATGATGGCGGTGTCAATCTTCTCTACTTCGATGCCCACGTGGAGTGGACATCGTCCATCTCGTCGGCCGCGACCGGCGGGGCTGGCAAGTCAACCATCGGCAAAGACTCGCCCGTAGACATGATGGCGAATTAATCGAGCAGCTCTGTTGAACGAGGCAACAAATGTACCCGTCATATCCAATCATTCGAGTGCAAAGCGGTTCCACACATTGGGGCCTGTTGGTCCTGTTTACTGCGGCCCTGATTCTGGGCCTGGCTTTCGGTGCCCGGATGCAGAGAGAGGGTCCTCCAAAATCGACAGAGCCGATGACTTCGACTGTGCTCTCAACAGAGATGGCGCCGCGTGTGACCGACTCATCTGATCAGGCTCCAAGGATGCCGATCCTCTGGAACTTCTGATTCGCTTTAACGAACAGATAGACTGTCCGGAGTGACTACGGAGTCACGCTGCTGATCTTCCATTCACCGTCGATCTTTTTTACGAGGAAATCATAGCGGCCGTCGTTGCCCACATTTGCCTTGGAGTGCTTGACGGTTACCGGCACGGACACTTCTGCTTCAGAGGAATGACGGAGTCCGACACGGAAATCCCACCTTATGTGATTCGTGAACTCTTTTCGTCTGCTTAAGGTCGCCGGTTCCCAGAGGGTCCAGGCGCGGATGGTTCGTCCGTCGCGGAGATTCGTCAGGAAGGCTTCGATGAGAGCTGTGAGGGCCTTTTCTTCGAATCTCCTTTTGCTCGGCTCATCTCTGAGCTCCTTCATTCTGGTCCGTGCGGTTGCCAGCCTCACCTGAAGGTCTTGGTCGGTCGCCTTGTGTTTCCCAACGAATCGGAAGAGCTTTGAGTGCGCCGGAGTTGCCAGCTCTGTCTCTCCGAGCTCGTAGAGATATTCGGCACGTTCGAGATAGGCGTGGATGGTCGTGTTGTTGACCGGGTCTGCAGGTGCCTCCGGAATCGAATTCAGGACCGAACCAAGTGAGATTGCGGTCAGGATCCCCAGAGCAACGGCCGCGGCGACGAGTGGTATGTTGGCTTTGGGCCGCTCCTTCTTCTTTTTCCTTCTGAGGATCCGTTTGCCGGGTTTTGGTTTGGGTCTGGAAGCTCTTCTTTCCGGTCTGTCTGCTTTCTCTTTTTCTTTTTTTTCCTTCTCTTCCCCTTCTTCTTCCTCAGATTTTTTCAGGAATTCTCGCTTCCTCTTCTGAGCTTCAGTCTCTGCCTCTTCCTCCTCCCCCTTATCATCATCTTCCTCCGCCTCTTCTTCGCTCTCTTCCTCTTCCCTCCGTCTGACTCGTTCCCTCTCCAGGAATTCCCTCTTCTTACGCTTTGCCTCGGATTCCTCTTCGTCCTCTTCCTCCTCAACTTCGTCCACCCACTCCTCTTCAGCTTCCAAAGCTGCCTCGGCGACCTCTGCATCCTCGTCCTCCTCATCCACGTGATACTTCATCTTAAGCCGGCCTATCTGGATGCGGTCGCCGTCCTGCAGCTCATAGCGAGTGATTTTCTTTTTGTTCACCCAGGTGCCGTTGCTGCTGCCCAGATCCACGATGACGTATCCATCATCTACAGAGCGAAGCTCGCAATGCATACGAGAGATGCCGTCGACTTTCACATTGATGTCGTTCCTGGAGCTCCGCCCAATCCTGACCCTTCGCCCGGTCAGATCGACAGATTCGCCATCGTGTTTGACAAGCCTCGGCATATGGTAGCAGCTTAAGTCCAGGAACAATGAGCGGCATGGTATCGCTTTCACCGTCAGACAGAAAGAGAGGGGAGAGACGCGCCGCAGGATCCGCTCTGATGAATCCGACAGTTCAAACTCGGTGCCTTCTGATAACATCCCCGCCTCATCAGACTGAATTCCAATCAAAACACGTCTCCCTTGATTTCACTCCATCCTTTTCATTACGGAACCGTCCTCACGCGGCGGACGCGATCTCTTCTGAATCTGGGTGCCCTGATGCTTGGTCTCTGCTCGGTACCGTCCTTCAGCGAAGAAGCATTTCCGGACGCGGCCAGGATTCTCAAGAGCCTGCAGGTCCCACTCGGCAATGTTGAAGACCTGATTCTTACACGTGTGGGCTGGGAGGACCTGCTCGACCGGTATCCCTCTACATCCATTCACGATCTGCCACGGCTGCGGCACGAAATCAGGATGCACGACAGTCCATCCGAATACCGTCGTCTGGTCCGACTTCTTCATCGTGTCTCACGTAAATCCACGGCCATCAGGACAGCCGAATCCGCCTTGCGTGCCTGCGTCAGGCAATACGAAGCCGAACCGGCCAATTCCACTGTCGCGGCCGAGCTCGGCCTTGCGCTTATCAATCTTCGCCAGTATCCGGAAGCGCTCGAACAGTTGGGAAAGGCTCTCGAAGGTGGGCAGAAACGTGCTGAATCTTTCGCGGCTTACGCCATGGCCTGCCTGAGTGTGGGACAGATTAAGGTGGCCCAGGCAACCATTGAAAAGGCGATGAAGAAGTTCAAGTATCGGCCCCAGGTGCTCCTTGCCCGGCATTACACCAACCTCAATGCCCGCAATACCGATCCGGCCGCGCTCAGTAAAGCCGTGGTTGAACCTTCCCCGGCAAAACTGGAAGAGCTGCTCGACCTGCTGAGCCTTCGGGAAGCTATCGAGCTTGACCCGGACTACCTGGCCGTTCGGCGAACCTTCGCGACCATTATCATCGACAGCCTCCGTGAACGCGCGCGCCGCCAGCGCGGGTTCCTGGGAACGCTGCATTCACTTCGTGCGCTTAAACAGGATGAAGGGCTGTTAAAGGAAGCCATTGAACACCTGGACTACGTTCTCGAACGCGACACGCTCGCCTCTGCCTCTACCGTCTGGCGTCGTGCCGTGTCAGCCGTTCTTGCGGGCGATCTGGACGAAGCTGCATCCCGGGCTTTCATTGCGGAAGGCGTGCACTTTCGTTTCCCGAAGGATTCAGACGTCAAGTTTGTGACCGAATACGCGGCGTGGCTGATGGAACAGAACGCGGACGATCAGATACGCCAGTTTCTGCAGCGTGAAGAGAACATGGTGCCGGAGATCGAGGGCTTGCTCACCCGCGCTGCCTGTTACTGGAAGCTGGGTGAAGTCAAGAAAGCGGAGCTTTACTCACGCCTGTTCCAGACCTCTCTGTCGAGGCCGCTCGGTGCAGATGAAAGACGGCTGCGCGCGGCAGGGCATGCCATTCGGGGGGCTGTCGCTTTGAGCCAGGGCAAATATGCAGAGGCGACGAAACAGTATCGGCAGTCTACCCGGTGGTCACCCAGATTCGTCTGGGCGGATTATGGCCTGGCCGTATCGCTGTTCCTGAAGGGCAAGGCGTCGGACTCGCTGGTCGAGCTTCAGAAAGTCGCCGGACTGCTCACGAAGGAATGCCCCGCCAAAAACCTGTTGGCCTC
>Ga0066834_10001296_pt1 | contig 11368 bp, 3 predicted proteins | sample ETNtaG_30_FD_66729 | JGI IMG/M metagenome (GOLD analysis project Ga0066834, IMG submission 66729) | Marine microbial and viral communities from oxygen minimum zone, Eastern Pacific Ocean - ETNP201306PF43B | ecosystem: Environmental > Aquatic > Marine > Oceanic | place: Pacific Ocean: Eastern... | reverse complement strand
CGATTCCCATCCTGCTCCAGACCATTGACCTCACCATGTTTCCCGAAGGCGGAGACCTGGTGGCCGGCCTGCCGTCACGGGTTTACCTGGAAGCGAAAACTCCAGCAAAGAAGCCCGCCGATCTGGCCGGTGTCGTCGTCGATGCTGCGGGCACGGAAGTGGTGAAATTCCGAACCAACCATGAAGGGCGCGGTCGCTTCGACATCGCTCCTGCAAAGGGCGGAAAATACACACTCAAGATCACTGAACCGTCGGGCATTCGGACGACTTATCTGCTGCCGGAAGTCAAAGGCTCAGGCGTCATTATTTCGGCCGTTGATGAAATAAGCGGCAAAGGGGAGCACGTGCGGCTGAAGGTGGCTTCGACGAAAGCGGCAAAGCTGACAGTGACGCTCAGTAAGCGTGAAGTAGAGGTCTCGTCTGTTACGACCAGTGTTAAGCCGGGGGGCGTCAGCAGGATCTTTCTTACCCCGCCGAAGAGCGCCGACGGCGTGCTGGTAGCCACCGTGTGGGACGAAGAGGGTAACCCGCTGGCGGAGCGCCTGGTCTATCGGCAGCCAATGGAATCACTCAAGGTCAGCGTCAAGGCGGATAAGGATGCCTACGTGCCGGGCGGCCGGGCAACCCTCACGGTTAAAGCCACCAGCGGCGGCAAGCCCGTCAGCGCGGTGGTTGGAATAACCGTGACCGACGACACCGTCCTGGAGATGATCGAGAAGCGAGAACAAGCGCCCCGGCTGCCGGTGATGGTGCTGCTTGAAGACGAGGTGCGGGAACTTTCCGATGCACACGTATACCTGGACCCTGACAACCCGAAAGCGCCCCTTGCTCTCGATCTGCTCTTAGGGACCCAGGGCTGGCGGCGATTCGCTTTTATGGATGCGGCAAAGTTCATCTCGAAGAACGGGGATCGTGCCAGGCGCGTTCTCGCGCTGCGGATCGTCACAAGGCGTGAAGTCGAGACCAGGAAGAAAGGTTGGAAGCTCTTCGAGCTCTTCAAAGGGAAGGCAAGGGGCCAGGTTGTTCACAGAAAGGTCGACATGAGACCCATGGAGAAAGCGCAGAAGCTTGAAGAGGCGGAGCCTGAGGTTGCGAAAGCCGAGGCCAAACCGGCGCCTGTCAAAGCACCTCCTCCGCCGGCCCAGCCGGAGGTAGAAGCCCTCAAAGATCTCAAACAAGAGCTGAAAAAAGAAGCGCCCGAACGCTCCAAGGAACGCCAGGAACTGGCCATAGCAGTCGCCGATGCGCTTGAAGCTGCGGACGAAGAAATTCTCGTGGTCGAAGAGCCAGTGCCGGCCCGCAGCGATTTCGTCGCCGTCCGCGTCTACGCACATCCCGCACGGCCGAACCGCCGGCCCGGCGAGCGCATGGATTTTACCGAGACTCTTTACTGGCACGCAGGGATCAGGACCGATGCAAAGACTGGCGAGGCCAGGATCTACTTTTCGCTAAACGATTCCGTCACGACCTTCCGAGTCTTCGCGGATGCCTTCAGCGATAGCGGCGCGCTCGGGCAGGGGACCGGCGCGATCGAATCCGTAGAGCCTTTCTACGTCGAGCCGAAACTTCCGCTCGAGGTGACGTCCGGTGACGTGATCCAGCTTCCAATCGGCATGGTTAGCGGCATCGGCAGCGATCTGCCGGATTCCTCGCTGGTCCTTTCTGCCGGTCGCGGAATTGAAGTTGCCACCATCGCCCCCTTCGCTTTACGGGCGAACGCACGCGAGCGCCGCATCGTGAAGGTTTCGGTGGGCAAGAATACCGGCATCTCCGATTTCGTTGTGCACGCCAAAGCCGGCCCTTATTCCGACAAGGTCATCCGCAAGCTGCGAGTCGCGCCTTTGGGTTTTCCTGTCGAAGTCGCATCCGGCGGGACCCTGGATGCCGGCTCTGCTGTCACGAAATCGGTCAGCATTCCCGCAAGCATCGTGCGCGGCAGCGTCAGCACCAGTATCGCGGTCTATCCCACACCGCTGGCTAACCTGACGGAAGCGCTCTCTCGGCTCCTACGTGAGCCTAACGGGTGCTTCGAGCAGACGAGCTCTACCACTTATCCCCTGGTCATGGCCCAGCAGTATTTCATGTCTCACCGCGGCGTTGACCCATCGCTTGTTCAGCGAAGCCGAGTGCTACTCGATAAAGGCTACAAGCGGCTGATCAGTTTTGAATGCAGGCAGCGCGGGTATGAATGGTTTGCCGGTGACCCGGGTCACGAGGCCTTGACCGCCTACGGGCTCCTCGAATTCTCAGACATGTCGCAGGTGCGGGAAGTCGATTCGGAAATGCTGACCCGCACCCGCCAGTGGCTGGCGAAAACCCGCGACGGGGAAGGCGGCTTTTCGCGCAAGCGCCGGGCGCTTCACACCTGGATCGTAGACAGCGACTGCTCCAACGCTTACATCCTGTGGTCCCTCTTTGAAAGCGGCGGTGGGAAGGGCTTCGAAAAAGAGGTCCAGTCACTGAAGGCTGCCGCGCTCAAGAGCCGCAACAGCTACGTCCACGCTCTTGGGGCCAACGTTATGAGCCTGGCCGGTGAGAAGGGCACCGCGAAAAAACTCATGGACCGTCTCGCCGGCAACCAGAAGAAGGACGGATGGGTTGACGGCGCAACCGCATCTATCGTGGGCAGCGGCGGCGAAGCGCTGAAGATCGAAACCGCGTCTCTGGCGCTTCTCGCCTGGCTGCGCGACCCGGCCTACGCAGGCGCGGTCGAGAAGAGCATCCGTTACCTGTCCGAAAGCTGTAAGGCTGGTCGTTTCGGCTCAACGCAGTCCACGGTGCTCGCGTTGCGCGCCATCGTTGCCTACGACAAGGCCCGCTCGCAGCCCGCAGCCAAAGGGACGATCCAGCTTTTTGTGAATGGCCGGCCCGTTGGCGCGCCCCTCCCGTTCGACGAGAAGACCCAGGGGGCAATCAAGCTGCCGGACATCGGCGAAGTCTTCGAGCCGGGTGATCACAAGATCGAATTGAAGATGGGAGACGGCGCCATCATGCCGTACTCCCTCGCCGTCAACTATCACAGCCTGACCCCGGCCTCCGCAGAGGAATGCCAGGTCGGAGTAAAGGTGAACCTGAGCGACACCTTCGTTGCCGAGGGCGCGGTGACCGAAGCGAACGTCACCGTGACCAACCTTTCGAAGGAACCCGTTCCGATGACGGTCGCCATCATCGGCGTTCCGGGCGGCCTGGAACCACGACACGATCAGCTCAAAGAGCTGGTCAAGTCCGGCAAGATCGATGCTTACGAAGTCATCGGCCGCGAAGTCGTACTCTACTGGCGCAGCCTTCGGACGGAACAGAAGTCCGAGCTGCCGGTCAGCCTGGTCGCCGTTGTCCCCGGCACCTACACTGGCCCTGCGAGCCGCGCCTATCTCTACTACACCGACGAATTCAAGGACTGGCAAGACGGCATGAAAGTCACCATCATCCCGCGCGCGGAATAGCAAACCTCTGTGATGAGCGCGAACTGTTTACGGGATTAAGAATCGTTTCTGTCGTGACGCGGTCTTCGCACCTATCCCTAATCGTTATCGTAATCGTTCTCATAATCGAGTTTTTGCTCTGGTTGTCGCTGGCGATACCGATTGAGAAACCGGTGGTGGTTAACAGACTGGTAAACGGCAGTCAGGCTGAAACAGCCGTTGGCGTTTAGTTAGCCCCTTGCGAATGGCCTGTCTGGACAATTAACTCATGCCTGTCAGCATGACCGTTTTGGCAACATAGGAGGAGAAAACGGTGTTTAACACGAGAAGACCGGACCTGGGCAGAACCTGGGTCAAAATCAAAGGCAAGATTTTCGGGGCCAAACCGGACACACGCGGACCTATCGGCGGAGGGAAAGGCTATCGCAACGTTGTTCGTCAAGGTGACTGCAGAGCAGGGACTCTTGACGAGCTGCTGGATGCACTGGCGAAGGCCCGCTCCGGTGACACTGTTTTCATCGACGGCAGCGTGGAGATCGACTGCACGGAAAGGGTCTTTATCGAGCAGCAGGTCATCGAGGTTCCGGAAGGGGTCACTCTCGCCAGCGACCGCGGCGTGGGACGTTCTAAAGGCGCCCTTATCTTAAGTGACACTTTCGCGACGAGACCTCTGATCCGAATCGGGGGGCCGGGAGTGCGTATTACCGGGATGCGCATACAGGGGCCGGATCCCAAGCGCCGGCTGGAGCATCATGATCGCTGTTTCCTGGAGGGGCGCGGGCATGAGTACTACTACAAGTTCCCCATCTCGGACGGCATCTTCACAGAACATTCGAGCCTGGAGGTGGATAACTGCGAGCTCGGCGGATGGAGCCACGGCGCGGTCTCACTGAGTGCCGGAGAAGGCCACCACATCCACCACTGTTTCATTCATCACAACCAGTACAACGGCCTTGGCTATGGCATCTGCCACGGCAACGCCTTTTCCCTGATCGAACAGAATCTCTTCAACTACAACCGCCACTCTATCGCGGGGTCCGGCTCGCCCGGCAGCGGTTATGAAGCGTGCCACAACGTGGAAATCGGCGAATCCTTGAGCCACTGCTTTGACATGCACGGCGGCCGGGACCGGAAAGACGGTACTGACATCGCGGGCACCCGGATGAACGTCCATCACAACACCTTTCGCAGCAGGAAGACTCCCATCGTCATCCGTGGAGTGCCGGAGGAGGAGGCGGAGGTCCACCACAACTGGTTCTTCCATCACCGGCCAGAGGGACAGCCGGGCAACAACCCAGTGAGATACGACAGCAAGACCAACATCCACGCCAACGCGTACGGGAAGCAGAGGCCAATGATCACCTGATCGGCGAGGTAGCGATGTGTTTCAATCTGCGCCGTCCCGAGAGTGGCACAGAATGCCATCAGGGACCTCGTGATGAGATTCTGATAGGTAATGGGACTGCGAGGATTGCTGTGTGGCCCGACCTGAGAAGTCAGTCTCTCTACTTCTTGCCGGGCATAAGCCGCGCGAGGTGAAATCGTACATCAGGGTCATGGGTCTTCTGGGCCAGGGATGCCGCTGCGGACAGCAATCCTTTTCCCGGCTTCCGGCGGATCTGCTTAATTGCTGCCACTTGCTCCCATCGGCTGCCGGAATTCAGAACTTCCAGCAGAATCTTGCGGCGAGCGTCCATCTCCAGAACATGGCAATTAGCGATCGCCCACGTTCGGCCGGCACGATCTTCTCCTTCATACCATTCAGTGACAGCCCTCCGGATTAACGAGAGATTCTTCGGTTCCGGATTTCCGTCCATCAGCAGGTCGAGCGTCAACTGCCTCAAATCCCAACTGCGCGCCTTCAACACCGGGATAAATGAGGGATAGCTCTGTTCGGAGATGAGTTGTGGCAGTAGCCGATAGAGCACGTCGCATTCGTCCGGGTTGCTGACGCTGGTAATCAAGCTGGCGAGTTCTGTGGAAAACTTCGGGGCGATCTCAACGATGTCCCTGACCAGGGCACGATGGCGCTGTCGCATGCCCGGCAGGCGTTTGCGGGCGAGATGTTTGTCACGCGGTGGGGTATAGCCGCTGGCGATCTTCAGGACGGTCACGGCCACCGTTTTGGCCGCGGTGGCGGCCTCGGACATCAGACGCGGCAAGTGACGGGAATCTCCGAGATGCAGCATGCCTCGCAGGAGCCCGTCGGTGTAATCCTTGTTTGCAGATGAAGTGCTGTCGGGATCCCTGGTGGCCTTGGCTTGCAGCCGCCTGAATTCCCTCTGAAGAAGCGGAAGCAGCTTGCGGTCGCCGAAGTAACCCAGCGCGTGAGCGGCCGCGGCTCGATAGGCCGGATCACCTGTACGAAAAGCTTCAAGGATTTTCTTTCTCGCATCGCGGTGTCGCGTCAGACCGACAAGGCGAATCAGGAGCGAAGCCACGACCGGGTCGGCAAAGCCCTGCCCCGGGCGGTCAAGTTCGGACAGGACTTCATAGTGTTCTTTCTTCACATGTGTTTTGAAGGTGTGATAGAGCAGCTCTGCTCTATCAGAATCGTCGAGATTCTCATGGGCGATGACTCGCAACACGATTTCCACGCTGGCCTCATCGGGCGTCTTCAGCAGCTTGTCGGCTATTTCGCGCAATTCGTCCTTGGCCATATCATCCAGATCGAGGACGAGCGAAAGATCGTCGTCAAGGTCATCAAAGTCCTGGGCGAGCGCGACGCAGGACATTGCGAGAAGAACTGCGATGGTCTCAATCGTCTTTGCGGTCATTTCGTGAGCTCCCATGTCCTTTCTGCCCTCACTCCCGAAACCGCGTCGCTCACTCGCACTCGCCACCCTCCGGGTGGATCGTTTGGCGCGAAGGGCACGAGCCATTCGCCGCGACCCTTCGCAAAACGCCGGACTCCTCCGTATTCCTTGCGCTCCCGACCAGAAGGCTCGAAGACCTGGAATCGCAGAGAGTGCGCTCCGGGCTCGCCGGCAATGGCGATGACTCTTGCTGCAATGCGGGCCTCGTTCCCGGCCCTTGCTTTCGTGGCGGGAAGAAGTTCCAGCTTCTCCACTTTGTAGGGCAACTGGGCATAGAGCTGGGCGACGCCGGCTTCGAGCCTGGTCGCGACAGTTACCGTCTCGCCAAGGTGCTCTTTTGACCGAACGTTGTAGAGATGGGCGCCGGCCGGGAAGCGAACAGTGACCTCGCTAAGCGCTACTTTGTCCTCTTTTGTCAGTTGTAGCGGGCCCCAGTGTCTTCGGAGATTGGCGAACTTTACGATTCCCGTGTAGCGAGTATTTCCATCCTGAAAACTGAAACGCTCGACTCCCGGTATCTCTCTGCCATCTTTGAGCACCTGCACTTCATGGCTTACGCCGGCCGCGGCCAGCAGCGCTTCAATGATGACGGATGAGCTCTTGGACCTGCCCGGCAGGAAATTCAGGGTGATGGTCTTCCCCTTGCCGAAAGTGTGAGTGATCCATGTGGGGAACTGTTTACCTGCGATGGAGACAGTACCGTGGGGCTTTCCGGTGGTTGCCCTGGCAATGCGGCGATAGGAATGCGCAATCTCGATCTCTGGCGGAACGTTCGGGACTTCGAGCGTTGCTTTGGCCGGAAGTCCCTTCGCCTGGGCCGGTGCAGGAATCCATTCGCATCCGAAAAGTTCAGTAAGCTGCCCCTTGCCGGCGCGACCACCATGGTCGTCGCGTGTCCCGGGATCACAATCGGCGATCACCGTGCCGCCCCTTTCCACGAATCTTCGGACCGATGCAACTTCCGATTTGCTGAGGCAGGTGCTTACCGGCAGGAACAGGCACTTTCCCGGCCAGGTATCGCAAAAGCCCTGGCCAAGCTCCTCGTAGCTGATCCAGCGGTACTGGTGGCCTTTCATCTCGAGCACGTTCCGGATGGTGGAAGCGGCGCCCCACGTGGCGCCCCGCCATTCCGCTTTGCTGGCCAGTTGGCTGGCCCGTGAATAGTGGATACCGATCTGCGGCGGGACGCGCCGGCTGTTCCGGATGAGTGTGGCAGGTCCGCTCCGGATTTCGCGGAGCTCTTTGGCGGCTGCGGCAATGCCGTCTCTCGGTGTGCCATCGGGCCGCCAGATACTCATGTAGAATCCGATGCCGCCACCCCACGTCGCATAGATCGTGCTGCCGTGAAAGAGCTGATGCCACGGCATGAAATGCCCACTCGCCACGTCGTCCGGATAGTAGCCGCCCGTCCAGCGGCCAAGGGCCATGTCAGGCCGGCGCCAGGACCGAAATTTCTCCCGGTTGCCCGTATGCTGCCGAATCATGCAGGTGAACATCTTCGACGCTTTCCAGATGTCCCACCCGTCATCGAAGCCTCCGCCGCTCGTCGACAGCCCCAGCTTCACGCCTCTCATGCCGAGGCTTTCACAGATGAACCGGTCGAATTCGACGTGGTGCAGATAGGCGGTGTCCATGAACATCCTCAGGTCTACCATCGGCGCCAGGCTGTCTCGCCCTTTCACTTGCGCCAGACGGAGAGGCATGACTTCCCGCCACTTCTCGTACTTTGTTTCCCAGACCTTGTTCAATGCTTCGAGAGACCCGTATTCGGTGCGCATTTGCTTGCGAAACTCGTGCAGCGAGGCGGGGTGAAAGCCATATTCCCCACCCAGCGATTCTTCGTCCTGGTCGATGATAGCTGCCACGCCAGCGCGCAGCATGCCCGGCACTTTCTGAGGAATGACGTTGAGACGCCACTGGTGAAAGGTCGGCCCCATCGGGGTAGGGTTGCGCTGGTAATTCATGGCCGGGGCGTGATAGCCCAGCCCCAGCCCGCCAAAGTTCAGCACCCACGGCAACACGCCGTTCGACAGGCACAATTCAAAATCCTTGTTGAGCCAGTCAATGCCTGCCTGGTGAATCATCGGGACGAGTGAAGCCTGCTTGCCGACCTTCGACCAGGCGGCGTAGGGAAAGTCCTTTTGAGGGGGCGGGACATCGACAATCCAGGGCTTCTCAAATGCCGCCAGGGTCTTGCCGTCTTTGGTCAGTGCTACCCGCACGGACACATAACGCCACAGGGGCCGGGCGACTTTCACCGTGCAGGCCGAATGGTCCGGGCCGAGCCGTTGCTCAGAGCGACCGCAGAGCCGGCCGTAGCGATCGATGATGCTCGCCGTTGCAGTCGTTGCTTCTGGGATGGCTCCTTCATGGACCAGCGAGAAACTCAATTCCTCGCCGGGGCGAACCATCGGCTTTTCAAACTTCAGATCTGTGACAACAACCGGGCCTTTCACGTCCACGATCCCCCAATTCCAACCCAGGCTTGCCCCTTTGCCGTTCCTGGCAGTTATCTCTGCAACGAAGCGACCCGAAGACAGACCTCCAATTGCGATACGGACTTCCTTCTTCGCGCCAGCGTCGAGGTGCAGTTTGGAGCGTCCTTCCGCTGCAACAGTGCCCGCAAGATTTCGGAAGGCGACTTCGACGGTGCAATCATGATTTTCCTCGCTCTTGTTCTCCACGGAAATTACCACTGAGCCGCCTTCGATCATCACTTGTTTTCCGATTTGGATTGGTGTTTCCCGTCCAGCGGCCCACGCGATCTGCTTCGCCACTTCCGCTGCCCAGTAGTCGTAATGATTCACTCGTGTGATCGGATGAAACGCGCCGGGCGTGACGAATTCGGCTGGTGCTCTGCCTGGGCGATTGGTGGCGATGATTCTTCCCTTGCCCCATTGTGAGCGTTCAATCGGGCCGAATGGGGTCACTATGGCTGCGAGCTTCGACTCCTGCGTCATCATCGGCATCGGGCCCCGCTCGCCGATGATGACGAGGCCGGTGCCCCTGTCCCGGCATACTTGAAGAAGCGTTTCCTGCAATCGGGCCGGTAACACGGACCACGTTTTCTGGCTGGCCTTTCCCGGTAGAGTCCGACCGGCGAGGATGACGACATCCCTTGGCTTTGAGAAAACCTGTTCGAGAACGCCAAAGCACACCGGTGTTAAACGCCCCTCCTCGAGCCCGAGATTGACGCCCCGTTTCGGCGCCCACATGTAGGGGAAGTGTTCGTAGTCCATCTCCAGACGCTGGGCCAACTCGATAGGATCGCGGCCGTTGAAGTTGGGCGTGATGAACGCCGCGCTGATGGCCCCAACGGGGAGCGGCGTGCCCCACGGCCGATGCTGGCTCGTGAATCCGTCTCTCGCTCGCCAGAGGTAGAGGTGCCTGTCGGGATTCCGGTCGCCGTGATGCCACATGAGGTTCTCGTGCCAGGGATCACGATCCGGGATGCCCAGTCTCGCCGCAGATGCCGGGTTATGCGCGGACAGCCCTGAGAAGACGACCCGGCCCTTGCCCAGCACGCCTTCCTGAACGATTGCGGCCGCCCGCCCGGCATTGTCCCGCAAGCGGAGCGTGGCCGACTGACCTTTGCTCCACTTGCCCCAGGAATAATCCGCAAAGACCAGGGCCGTCACATCAGCGCACAGAAAGTCGAACGGATAAGCGAACAGCCGATGAAAGTCAGGTACCGAGAAGATGCAGCGTTGGGGCGCTCCCTGCTTCCCATCCTGCGGCAGCGGAGCGCCCAATTCCTTGAGCATCCTGGAGACTTCGGCTGAGAGCAGTGACGGCTCAACCACCAGTGTTCCGCCAGCTTTGAGTGCCTCGCGAATCCGTGCCGGCCCATCCTTGATCGAGACCAGCGGCAAGGGCCGCAAGGCATCAGGCAGGGGCTTTTTCAGCCGTCCCGTTCGCCACCGCAGCTCAGATTGGGCAAAGCGTGCTGCCTCCCGTTCAGCAGTGTCCTGAGTTTTCGCTGTGACTTTGCTGACATAATCGATCGCTTCCGGCGCCAGTAGATTAGCCATAGCGCGGATCGCACCGATGCGGACGCGCCTGTCATCGTGTTCTGAGTGGAGCCTCTTCAGCCTGGCAAATCCCTGTTCCCGGCAGAACCCCAGCAGATCGATGACCCAGTCGTGTCTTCGTGTGCTGCTCGTTTTCCTGATGGCTGTGCCGAGCCCGGGCTCAGCAATCGTTTCATCACTCTGAAGACCGGCGGCTACTTTTTCAGCCAGAATGTCGGCATCGCAGGGACGCACCAGTGATCGGACCTGACGGTGTATGTCTGGCAGCAAGAGCTCCAGCTCTTCGTCCCCGCTGAGCATCGCTCCCAGGAGCAGCCCGCACTCTCCGCGGTCGTATGTTTTGAGGGCCTTCGCAATGCTCTCTCGCCGCTCGTCCGGCTCAAGCGCGGAGACTTCCAGCAGCCAGGATTCTTCATTCAGTCTGGCGATGTTCTCGCCAGACGCGGCCATGGAACTTCCTGCTGATAGGGCGAGAGTGAGCTGCGCAATGTGTCTGAACAGTTTCACCGGGATGGATCCTCGATTACTTTCCAGGTGTTCAACGGTTGCCGGGACGGTAAAGACGCCGTTCTCGACTGTCGAGTGGCTTGGCAACTGATGGTAACGTCTCGGCTCTAACCAATCCTCCGGCTTTAGTCGGAAGGGCCGGCAAGCCTGGCCGGCGCAGTGGTTCCTGCCGAAGAGCCGACTCGCGCCTGGATGGCAGCAAAAGAATTTGCAGCATCATTCCTTCCCGCGGCAGCAGTCCATTAGATTTGTAAAAACTCTTGCCCTTCAAGATCTCCTCGACTAATGTGCTCTTGCCTAACCGCCGATGCCCTCGAAAGACGACAGGACACGCTGTTCACCTTCGGCAATCGCAAGCTGGCTCTTCCTACAAGCATTCTTCCCCAATGTCGATTTCAAGTCAGACAGATCACCCGGGTCTCTTGACTTGAAATCGACAACGTGTCGATTTCAAGTCAAGGAACAGTGCGAATTATCTGACTTAAGATCGACATTGGCACTGACAGAGAACCTCGACAGGAGAAACTATGAAGCGGACAGACCTGCAAATACAACAGCTTCGGCCGGCCTTGTGGACGTTTCTGATATCGAC
>Ga0066834_10001293_pt1 | contig 11373 bp, 7 predicted proteins | sample ETNtaG_30_FD_66729 | JGI IMG/M metagenome (GOLD analysis project Ga0066834, IMG submission 66729) | Marine microbial and viral communities from oxygen minimum zone, Eastern Pacific Ocean - ETNP201306PF43B | ecosystem: Environmental > Aquatic > Marine > Oceanic | place: Pacific Ocean: Eastern... | reverse complement strand
CTCTTTGCCGGGAGTGGCAAAAGGAATCTGCCAGCGCTGGACTGCTTTCCCATCAATCTTGATATGGTAAGCGAATGCATCTTCCGGAGGTTTTGCAGTCAAGAGGACCGCGCCGTACTCGACCTCCGCCCAGTTCGGGGCCGGAACTACAGCCAAGTCACTCACCTTGTGCGGCGCGATGGCATCGTTGCCTTCCACGATAACTTCCAGGCGGGGGTTCTGGATGCGGCAATTCATGGAGTAATGGGTTGAACCGTCCATGATGAAGAGTCCATAGGAGGCCCCGGCCACGAGCGCCTTGACGAGAGCAGGATCGAGCCTGGCCCTGTGCGACCCGGTCACCGGGCTGAGACGCGTATTGTAGCGAAGGGTGTTGCCGTTCCCGCAGGCAACGTCATAGGTCTTGGCGCCGGGCCAGCCCCAGTCATCGCGAATCCCGTTACGATTCGCGCATGCTTTTCTTTGGTCCCAGTCTTCGCTCAAGGTCGTTACAGAGATCCAGGTCAGGTCCGTGCCGCGGTTGAGGCCGAATTTGTGGCCGCCGGCGGCCTTCACGTGGAGCCATGCCTCCTTGACTTTTTTCCCCTTCAGGCCGGAAACGTCGTAATCCGTGAGCCCAAACTGCTCGAAGAATTTGATCTTCATCCGCGCACCGCTGGTGACCTGGTCCCTTTCCCGGCGGTGGAAGGATGGGGAATTGGTCCGCGTGGACTTACATTGAATCGTCTCTGCGTGAAGACCAGAGAGCAAAAGCGCGCAGGACAGGGCCAGCAGGACCACCCTCACACGGCAAGCGTCCGCGTTGCCGAGTGTGTCGCGGCCGACGTGAGATGGAACGGATATGAGTAAAGGGCGAAGATTCATAGGGGATTAGACTCAGGAATTCAGAAAGTGTTTGCAGTTTGCACGACGATTAAGATTTGCGGCAGTTATCCACTCAGAAAACTCCTTGGACACATCAGGCATTTAGCCACTCTTGCCCACCTGGTGGACGGGTACTCGAATCTCGAGATTATGCGAATCCCAAAGCGCATGCAGCAGCTCTGACGTGCGGATACCGTCTTCGAGCGAGCAAATGAGGGGGGAGTCGTTCGCGATCGCGTCGAGGAAGTTGCGGGTCCGAGTCGCGTCTCCGTGGCTGGTATCGGCCCCTGCTACCTCGATCGGTCTCTGCTTGCCGTCGGTCACGATGTAGCCATTGTAGCCTGTCATCGTCCCCTCATCGCTGTATTGACGCTCATTCTGAGTGATGATGGTGCCTTCAGTCCCCTGGACGCAGAGGACGTGAGGGGTGGCGATCCCTTTGCTTGATGCCGATGCTGCGGTGGCTTTCCCGATCATGCCCGCGTGAAACCGCATGAGGGAGAACGTGCCGCTGGTATGGCGGAACGCGAACACGTCTTTCACTTCCCCGAACAGGTACCGCATCAGATCGAAGACGTGGGTGGCCCCTGTCATCTCGGAACTGGGGATGTACTGGCCTCCCTTGTCCGCAATCCAGCGCGGCTGAGGATACCCATCGTCTTTGGGGCGACCCGAGTAATCATGCGGATGGTTGTGGGACGCCTCCCCAAACAGTATCTCGCCGATGGCGCCTTCCTGGAGCAGTTCGCGGACGCGGATGTTGAGAGGGTAGTATCGAAGCGAGTAGGCGACTGCGACCTTCAAGTCAGGATGGCGTTGGGCGAACCACCTCAAACGCCGGCACTCTTCGGGATTGTAGCCCGTCGGTTTCTCCGTAACGACATGCTTCCCGGCCTCCAAGGCGTCAGCGATCTGTTCCGCATGGAGATGACTTGGAGTACAGATATCGACCACATCCACGTCGTCGCGAGACAGGGCTTCCTGGTATTCCGAGTAGACGTCGGCACTGTCGATACTGTATTGGGTCTTCCGCTCCTGGACGAAGTCCGGGACCACGTCAACCAGTGCCACGATCTCCGCTCTGTCTTTCTCGTTACACCAGGCCCTGATATGACCGGTGCTGACGTTCCCACATCCAATCACTGCGACGCGAGTCTTTGGCATTGTTACTCACATGGTTGGACAGGTGGCCTTTTCGAGCAGCATACAACAATCGGGACCATCGGGGAATGCAGTCTCTGGTTCAGCTCTGCCCCACGATCCGGTCGACTACGAGCTGCCGGAACTCCTTCGACAGGCTGGCAAAGTAAGCGCTGAAGCCGGTGACGCGGACGATGAGGTCCGGGAAGAGCGACGGGTCTTCGTGCGCTGCGAGAATCTGCTCTCTGTTCAGGATGTTCATATTGATCAGGGTACCGCCCTGATCAAAGTGGGTGCGGATGAGAGCCTTGACGAGGGCCAGGTTCTTCTCGTCGCTGCCGAGGCCAGGGTCCATATCGAGCTGGAGCGGAATCGTGTTTCCGTAGCCACACTGCACCGAGACGACCGCGTTGGACAACGACGTCGGCGCGCCCGAGCCCTTGCCGTCGTATCCGGGATCCGGGCTAGCGCCGTGTGAGATGGGTTCGCCGGCAAAACGGCCGTTTGGTGTGGCGCCGACTGCCCGTCCGAGAGGGATGGTGCTGGCCCACGAAAAGATGCCCGGGATGCAGTTGAATCCGTCCGGCGTCGGGCATTCCTTGACAATTTCGGTGAACCGTTCGGAGAGCCGCACCGCGTATTTGTCGCCCGGTGAATCACCGCAGCCGAAACGCCTGCTGTTCTTCAACATCAGCCTGACGTGTTCCGCTCCGCTCCAATCGTCATCCAAGAGCTGCAGAAGCTCGACGCAGGTGATGGCCTGGCCTGTGTCGACATGCTTTTCAATGGCTGCAAAAGAATCCGCTGCGGTTGCCAGAGCGGAAAGGTCGATGCACATGTTGTAGTAATCGACGCCGCCGTCAGTCACGTCTCGCCCGCGTTCGATAGGGCCGTGGCAGAGCAGATTGAGCGGAACCTCCGGGCACACGTCCTTCTGGTGCGCAAGGTGGAAGTCGATGCCCCGCTTGGTGACTTCGATGGCCTTGCGCAAGTGCCGATCGAAGTAGCCCCAAAGGGCATCGACATTCTTTTCCTCGGAACGCGACATGAAATCCCGGAACGCGACATCAAACACCTTTGCCGCATTTATTTTCACGATGTCGTTGAGCGTGTATTCGCGGCCGGGGATGGCGATCCAATGGCACCCGCATGCGATCCGCTGCCGGGCCAGTTCCATGGTGTAGCCGTTTCTCGCAAAGCCTTCATAGAGGCCCTTCGCACCCATGAACCTGGGCGAACCGACCTTGTCATCGAACAGATAGGTCACTGCCCGGTCAAAGAGCTTGGGGTCAAGCCCGTCCCAGACCATGACGGTGATGTTCGACGGTATTTTGAGGATGTGCAGAGCTTCGAGAATGAGAAACGAGACATGGCTCGTCTTGTCCATCCCGTCTTCATCGGGTCCGCCGACCTGGTAGTACTGGGTATCGATGACGAGCATCGAGATGAGGTGATAGATGGCCTCTTCGTCGTCGAGGATCCCATCGGCGATGTCTTTTTCATAAAACGGCCGGAGCAGTTCATCGAGTTGTCCCATGGCGCCGGCACCGTTGAACGTGCGGGTGACAACGGCCACCCACGAGATGAACTGGCATGCTTCGCGGAAGGTCCGAGGCGGGCCGGATACGAGGTGCTCGTTCATTTCCGCCATCTGGATGAGGTTCTCACGCCGGTCGGGCCGCCTCTCCCTCATGGATAGCTCCAGCGCTTTCCGCACGTGCCTGCGAATCCAGCTTTGGATGCCGACCACCGTGGCCTCGTGTCCATCGTAGAAATCGGAGCTTTCCGGGTGATCCTCCCGCGCCCATTGAATTTTTTCGAGGATGCCACCCCAGCCGAGGTCGAATCCGATCTGAAGGTCGGGGCAGAAATGCTGTCCCCCTCCGATTCCTGAGATGATGTTGTACTTCGCAAAATCTTCCTGAAGGTGCGAGTAGTCGAAGGCCGCGTCAGGCGGCCAACCGGGCCCGCAGCGATAGGAAGGGGCGTCGAAGTACCACGCGCCGGCCAGGGAGCTGTCTGGATCAATGGTGGCCGGGAGTGCATTCAAGAGGGCCCCGAAATTCTCTCCGACAGATTTTGGGCCGTAAGATCCGCCACTCCCGTGGTTTGGTTTGGGAATGAAATCAACTTTGTCGGGGAGAAGGATCGAGCCATGATCGTCGGTGTCCATCGGCCCGAGCTTCTGTTTAGCCCGAGTATTCTCCAGCTTCGTGGCGATCAGCGATTCGATGCGGTCCTGGTAAGCCTGTATCTGCGTGATCATAGCCTCAATGCTTCAACAGCGAGGGATGGCGTGCAACCTCAATCGTAGCGGGAGCGCTGCGAGGGCCGCAATTGCAGAGGTAGTCATCCGGGCATTGAAGGTGGCCATCGAAGCTCGGGGAGAAGCGTTCCCAAAGCGTGAGCTTCTCGCGGCAAAAGGCATAGGGAGTGTCTGGGCTGACTCGCTCCAATTCTGAAATGGTAAAGTCATAGACCATGGCGCGGTATTCGTCCGGTGCCTGGCAACCCTGGGAGTGCTGCTTGCCTTCTGCCTCCTTCATCGTTTGCAGGAATTCGTCGTCCAGCAGCGAGGTGTCGAAGCACTCGCGCATCTCAGCGTAGTCCAGGAACCGAATCGTCTCGAAGGTGATCAGGTCCGGGGTCACTTCCCTGAAAAGCAACTCGATCATCTCACGGTTTTCTTCCTGCCAGCCTTTGACGGGAAGAATGGGGGACAGCCTGACCCGCACTGGATATCCCGCCTGCTGGCATTTGCGCATGGATTCGATGCGTTCCACCATGCTCGCTGTCCTTTTCTCAAAGTGGTTGCTCTGCGTTCGGCCACTGAGACTCCAGCAACCGACCGTATGGCCCCGGTGATCGTAATCGAGCAGAAAGTCCACGTGATCACTTTTACCGACGTAGAGCTCGAGGGCCTTATCAGGCTGTTGGGCAAAGTAATCGATCAGGAGCCCTGCACCGCCGTACTCCGGTTCGAAGCAGACGGTGTCCGTGTAGTTGTCGTATTGAAACAGGGTCTGCGACGGGCAGCGTTCGAGCCAGTTGTCCAGGCGAGAGACAAAATCCTCGACGTTCATCATGATGTTGACGAACCAGCCAAGGTGGCAATAGGCGCAACGGAAGTGGCACCCGACGATGGAATGCAGTTGCCACGCCGGCTGGCAGACGAGCCCGGTCTTGCGGCGGAACTCGCCCGACCCCGAGTCGCGCCAGTCAAATCCGCCGTAACCATTAAGTTTGTGCCGATTAAGGAAGGGAAACGCCTCGGACCGTCTCTTTCGTTCGTCCTCGCTATCGTCGAAGCGAAAGCGATTGAAGATGACGATGTGATCGTCCTCTGCATTCATGCCATGCCGCCGGCGGCCTTCAAGGTCCCCTTCGGTGGTCTCGGCCAGTTCACCGTCATCGACCTCCCGCACATCCTCAGATGTAATAAACTCGCTCATTCGCTCGAAGCGCGCTTTCATTGCGGGGTCATCCAGGACACCTTCAACTATCAGGACTCGTTCGGCATTCAGTGAGAGCATGTGCTTGACTCCTCGTATGAAGCGGGTTGGGTTCTATTGGAAGGCTTACCATCATTGAGCGGGCTGGCGCAGACACACAACGAATTCACCGCTCCCATGACCACGCGGAACGCCATCCGGCAGATTTAGCTGGCCACCTCCCATCAGGCCCTGCACTATTTGCGGGGTTAGGCCTCGACTTTAGACCAAGCATTCCGCGCGGTGGACAGACAGCAAATATGGGCGCGCCGGACATTTCGTGGCTGTGTCCTCTTGTGTTACAAGGGGTAGACGGCCACGACCACCGGCAAAACTGAGATACTGGGCCCAGCCGGGGAGCTATACGCGGGTATGAGGCCAGTTGGCACTTATTTTGAGGACATCGAGAGGCCTGGATCAGTTTACAAACCAAGCAAAGGAGTAGGAGACTTGGCCTCCACAATAAATCTGAAGGACGGTACCGAAGTTATCATCCGACCGATGAGACTTGATGACACCGAGCGATCCTTTGACTTCTTCCAGGCTCTTACGCCAGCGGATAGAGCCTATCTTCGAGTCGATGTGACCCGGAGAGGTTTCGTCGAACAGCGCATTCGGTCAATGGCGACTGGGAATGTGAAACGCCTGGTTGCCGTCATCCGCGACCAGATCGTGGCCGACGGTGCCCTCGAGATCTTAGGGAAAGGCTGGAAAGATCATATTGCCGAGCTGAGGCTGATTGTCTCACACCAGTTTCAAAACAAGGGGCTCGGCACTTTGATGGCTCGCGAGCTTTACCGGCTGGCTGCCCACGAGAAAATTGAAGAGGTCGTGGTCAAGATGATGCGTCCGCAGGAGAAAGCCAATTTCATCTTCAAGAAACTGGGCTTCATGGAAGAAAGCGCGCTGCCGGATTACGTCAGGGACATCAGTGGCAACAAGCAGGACCTTATCCTCATGCGCTGTGACCTCGCCGCGCTTTGGCGTGAGATGGAAGACCGCTTCGCTGAGTCCGATTGGGGCCGGACACGGTAGGCGTATACGATCCGGGCTCTGCAATAAACATTTGCCGTCTTAGCTGGATGGCTGTCGCCACGAGGCATACCGGCGGCCACTTAAGAGAGTTGTGCGGTTATCACCCGACAAGAAAAACATGCAAGGACCTCGGTCCGTGCGCGCCGATGACCAGGGATTGCTCGATATCCGCAGTCTTCGAGGGGCCGGAGATGAAGCATCCGAATTCAGGCTTTGTGAAGGTGAGGCGCCCGTACGCCTCGTGCATGTTGTGGACGATCTCGGTTTTCGGGACGACGAGGGCAAGGTGCTGAACGACGAAGTAAACAACGCGGTGCCTGATGCCGGCGTCAGTGGCCCAGATGGCCGCGTTTTCGGCGACGGCGAACTGGCCACGCAGAATAGCGAAATCGATGGTCTCGACCTCGTGCGGATCGTCGATGGCATCGAGATCGATGTTGGCCTTTTCGAAGCCGGAGAGGGAGGAACAGACCTCACCAGCCTTCGCGTAGGCATCGACCTTCTGCAGACGGTATTCAATTTCGGCCTCTGAATTCACCTCATGACAGACGCCGCCAACCGCCTCGAGAGTGGCCTTGAACTGCTGGAGCGGATCTTCGTAGGTGATCTTCTCCGTCTGCAAACCCGGATGGGAGAGCCCGGGCAGATTCTGCTGCCGAATGGCTGTAAGGATGGTCTGTTTGCTATCGGACATTGCTGTGAAGCAGAGGCATGTTAATCAACCAGACGACATCGGATCTTGCCGAGTGGACCAAGGTCTGCATCGTAGGTGCCGACTGCAGCGGCTCCCTTGGCTTTATACGGCTTGCCAAGCGCTCCAGTCAGGATGACCTCGCCTTTTCGAAGAGGCCGACCTCGTTCAATCTGAAGATTCGCGAGCCAGAGCAGGACATTCCATGGATTGCCCAGCGCTGCGCTGGCGGGGGCTTTCGAGACTTCTTTACCATTCACAGAAAGCCTCGCGGTCACTTTGTTCATGTCGATTTTCGACGGCTCGTGGCCGGTCCCCAGCATGAACCGATGCGCGGCCGCGGCATCCGCAATGAGGTCAGCAACGTTCGGCTTGCCCTCGAATTTGAAACGAAGGTCGGGGATATCGAATGCCGCGTGAACTGAAGCGACATATGGAAGCAGCTCTTCGATCGTCTCGATTCTTGCCGTGATACCTTTCTTCAACTTGAACGCTACTTCCGGCTCAATATGAAAGAATATGAACTCGCTCTGCTTGAGCGTTCCGTTGGCTGGTCGCTCCATCGATCGAAACAGTCTGCCATAAACGGGGGCCGTCACACCGAACATTTCCTGGGCAGGTTTGCTGGTGAACGCCACTTTGTAACCGGCGGATGGGTCGCCCTGCCGGCTTGCGTAAAGAGTGAACGCATCCTGAATCCGGTAAGCATCCTCGATGCTGAAATCCCCGAATCGAGTCGTGAGCGGGACGTTGGTTTTCGCCTGCCTGAGATCTGCAAGATGAGAGGTCTCATTTTCATGAAGCTGGGGTCTGCAATATGGGCACGGCCGCCTGAGAGAGCAGGACGGAAGCGTCAGAAAGAAAAGGCACACCGCAACAGCCGCAGCCTTTCTGATACATTCTGGATCGAACAGACCGTACTTTGACATTGTCAGTGCGACTCGATGCGAACAGGAACGAAGTAGACCTGATCTCGAATTTCCATTATTAGGATTTGGTCAGTCATCATTCCACCTTCTCCATTCTGAATTCTCAGCAAATGAGCGTCGATGGCAACTTCACGGCAACTCAGGATGGGAAGACTCGGTGGTTTTTCCTCTGATCCTCCTGGTGCTCGGCTCCTGCCACGCGGGTATAGTGGCACGGGGCAGGTCCGCAAGGGCCTTGCGAAGCCGAGTGGTGGCCTGGCTGCAGGCCGGCCATTTAGGGAGCTCCCAAGAATCGAGAAGGGTCACCACCAACTCAGGATCGTTCTCCGATGGTCTGAAAGAGAGGAAAAAGTGAAACACCCACCCGGCTTGAGAACACTAACTGTTCTGATCTCATGTGGCATTTTCGTCAGTCCCGCTTCCGGCAGGGACGTCAGGCTCGTCAAGAACGGGCAGGCGAAGGTCACCATTTACACCCCGGTCAAGCCCGAGCCGTGGACAAAGAAGCCGAGGAAGGAGAATACTCGTCCCCTGCTGGCCGCGTCGGTGAACGACTTGGCCATGTACCTTGCCAAAATGACAGGAGCGGAGATCGACGCCATCGTGGGCGATCCCCCCGACAGACCCAAGTCCATACCCATCCTGATTGGGGAACTTGGAGAGAAGCGATTCGGGCCGCCGTCCGTCTCAGCTCCGGCAAAGCAGGGACATCGGTTGGTCGTCACGAGAAAGGCCATCGCCTGCATCGGGGAGAGTGATTTGGCCACCAGCTACGCTATCTATGAGATTCTGGATCGCCTGGGGTGCCGCTGGTACCTGCCGGGAGAGATGGGAGAAGTCGTTCCCAGGAGGAAGACAATCAGTCTGCCAGAGATGGACGTCTCGCGGGTGCCGGCGACGCTCTACCGCAGCATCTGGTACGCCGGCCCGGACTTCAAGAGACGCAATCGTCTCGGCGGCCTTCAGGTTCAAGGAGCACACGGCCTGGAGGGGTACATTTCAGCGGAACAGAGGGAAGCGCATCCGGACTGGAACGCAGAGCGGAATGGCAAGCGACCCCCCACCGGCCGTATCTGTTGGGGAAATCCGGAGGTCGCCCAAGCCGTTGCGGAGACCATCATCACCCGCCTGGACAAGGTCTACCGGCCTTCAGTCACCCTTTCGCCGGCAGACGGCACCAGCTTCTGCGAATGCAAGAAGTGTAAAGCCCTGGATGCAGGTGACTGGGACCCGACCGTGGGATGCGTCTCACTTTCCGACCGGATGGTCCACTTTGCCAACCAGATTGCCGAACGAGTGACCGCGAAGTACCCGGACGTCCTGTTTGGCCTCTATGCCTACGTTCAGTACACGCGGCCGCCGATCCGCGAAAAGCCGCACCCCAATGTCGTTATCGCTTTGGCGCCCATCACCTACTGCCGCGCGCATTCCATGCTCAATGCCGATTGCCCGTCCCGTCAAGCCATCCAGCCCATCGTCAAGGGTTGGGGAAAGGTAGCCAAATGGCTGGCATTCCGAGGGTACCTGTTCAACCTCGCGGAGGTGAACGCCCCCTACCCGATGATGAGGCTCTGGAGTGACGAGCTCCCGACCTACTACGCGAATAAAGTGCGGTTCTGGATGCCCGAGAGTATGCCGACCTTCGAGGGAAGCCTGCCGGGGATTTACCTGAACATCCGCATTCCCTGGTATCCCGACGAGAAACCCGACGAAATCCTCAATGAGTTCTTCACTCGCTTCTACGGGGCCGCATCGGCGCCCATGCGAAGATACTGGTACATTTTCGATGATGCGTGGACCAAGGTCCCGGAGCATGCGGGCAACGTCTTCGGACACGGACGCCGCTTTACGCCCGAAGTCATGAAAGCCGCACGCGAGGCCATGAATGAAGCCATGGCTGCCAGTCAGACTGTCATGGAGTTCCGCCGTGTGAAATTCGCGGACTATTCGCTCCGGCAGTTCGAGCTCTTCATGAAAATGCGTTGGGACCTCGCCAACGGTAGATTGCGCTACTTGGGGCGGGACGGTAACCGATTCCTCGGAACCTGGGCTTCCTTGGGAGACGAATACCGGCAGGAATCCGCCTTTGGGCGGTACCAGGGCCAGTATTTCGGCCGATTCTTCATGCCCATCTACCGTGATGGATCCCGCGTGGCAAAAGACTTCGCAATCGTTACTCGGTCGATCCGGAAGTGGAAGTATCAGGTGGATAGAGAAAAGAAGGGAGAGGCACTTGGCTGGGAAAAGGCCGACTTCAAAGACCAGGAATGGAAGGCGACCGATCCCTGCGTTGACACGTGGTCATCTCTGGGCCTCTTCGACTTCTTCGGATCGGTCTGGTACCGCACACAGATCAGGATGCCCGCAATTCCGGAAGGCAAGAAGGTGTACTTGTGGTTGAGCTGTGCCGATAGCGTGTGCAGGCTGTTCGTGAACGGACGGCATATCCCTTACGTCAACAGCAAGGGAGAAACTGTCGAGCACTTCATCGGTTACTCCGTCCCAGGTTCCTTCGAGGTAACTTCCGCCATCAGGCCCGGTGCCCAAAACCAGATCACGATCAAAGGCAGCCGGCCGGCCGGATGGATCAATGAATTGGGCACTGGCGGGCTGATGGGCCCGGTGCTCTTCTACCGGGAGAAATAGGGCTTCCGCCCTGCAAGAGCTGTAGTGCCCGCGCCGCGCTAAAGGGGCAACACGCTCGAGGGGCAACCCATGCCGGTATTCCCTGTTCGGCGATCCCCTTCCTTATCCTCTCACTTCTGCGGTCGAATCGTAGGATGAATCGTAGGATGGTCGTCCTCGCCCGTCTGAGGCCGCATCCACCTGAGACGGCCGAGACGGCCATCCTACAATCAGTTTTGCGCGCCTCTGCTACATCGCGGCAACGAAGTTACTCACAGTCTACTTACGCTGGATACGGATGCCGTCATCAGTAATCGTCAAATCCGGAGTTTGTTTGAAAAGTCCCTCTGATTCGTCTCTGGTGAGTGGGGCTTGCATTTTTCTGTGGTGAGATCGCATGTTTCGCTCATGGCGACGCTCCTGAAATGGTTGTCAGTGAAAAAGTGTCCATGCAAATTCTAGCGAAGCTTCGCCTCAAACCGTCGAGCAGCCCATCGTAGCGCTGCCCTCCAGGGCGGCGTCTTATGCGAGCCGAGGGCTCGCCCGCGAAACTCCGGCCTGGAGGCCAGAGCTACAGTGCTTCACCGAAACTTGACTC
>Ga0066834_10001291_pt1 | contig 11385 bp, 8 predicted proteins | sample ETNtaG_30_FD_66729 | JGI IMG/M metagenome (GOLD analysis project Ga0066834, IMG submission 66729) | Marine microbial and viral communities from oxygen minimum zone, Eastern Pacific Ocean - ETNP201306PF43B | ecosystem: Environmental > Aquatic > Marine > Oceanic | place: Pacific Ocean: Eastern... | reverse complement strand
CGGGGTTGTCAATCCCGGTCGGTTTCTCGACATGGCCGAGCGCCCACTTGCCGACGCCTCCGGTCCTGTAACCCGATTCCTGGAGCAGCTTGGCGACGGTCCGCTCCTTCGAGGTCAGCCGGCGAGGCCGGTTACCGATGAGACCGGTATGCCCGACGTGCTGACCCAGCCAGAGGACCAGCCTGGAAGGACGGCAGACCGTGTGACCCGCGTAGTGGTCGGTGAATCGCATTCCTTCTCGGGCCATTCGATCGATGTGCGGAGTCTTGACCTGCTTTTGCCCGTAGCAGCCGAGGTCTCCATAGCCGAGGTCGTCGGTCATGATGTAGATGATGTTCGGGCGCGGTTCGGCGCTGGTCGAAAGGAATGGTGCAATCAGGAAAAGGGAGAGGATTGAGAGTCTTCGGAACATGGCTCAGGACCGTCGTGCCGGAAGTGAATTAAAGTTGCGCCGTGCTGGCGAACGAGCATCTGCGAGTAGAGCGCGGCTGTCCAGCAGGACCGGCAGCGGGTCTCCCTTTTTCGTTCCAGAAGTTGCCGCTCTTCATTGAACCTGCTCCCTGGAAACGCGGGCGCACCTTCCTGGTTTCCCCCTGCCAAGCTCGCTGACGCGCTGGTGAATCACCGAACCGTTGCTCTGCCTTACCTCACTTCAGCTCGTACACGTGGCGCTCAAATCCCTGGAAGGAATCCTTGAGCTTTGGCCTGCTGCCTTCCAACGGAAGCTCTCTCGACTCGAACAGTACCTTGCACCGGGTCTTCTTCTCTGTGCCGGCGATGAAGAACTCCGCGTTGCATGGCTGGCGGGAGCGGTTCAGTGCTATCACGTACATACCGCCGTTGTGCTGTTTCACGAGAGTGGCGATCGTGGACGCCGGCATGACCGTGATCTCGGGCGCCTGTTCGGCCGAAAACAGTATTGGGGAGAGGGCCTTGACCTCGCTGCTCAGCTCCTTCATCCGCTCCCACGTCGCGCGGGGCCGCGGCAGCCCGGCCCAGTATGCGATGCCTCGCGCACCGCGAATTATCGAGACGTAGGTCATGAAATTCAGTTCGGCCGCGGTAGGGTTCCGGCGGTGGCCGGTCCCCTGGAGGATGATCCACACCGGCATGCGCCGCGGGAGCGCTTCCTTCTCCATAAACTCCGCTACCTTCTCGACTGTGTAGATCTCGCTGGCTCGGCCAGAACCGATGGGATAGCGGTCGATGGACAGGATGGGGCCGGGGTATCCGGCAAAACGCTGGTACAGGCCCCAACTGTTGTAGTTTACATAGGACGGCACGTAAGGGTTCTGCTTTGCCGCAAGGTCGATTAGTTGCCTGGCCTTGTCTGGTTCTCTGCCGGGCTCGTCGACGTACATCCGCGCCACGACGCATCTGAAGCCACTGGTGTTGTTCATGAATCTGGTCTGGAGCTTCACCGCATCGTCCTTCCAATAGTGCAGGTAGCGCGTCTCGACAACATTGATGCCGAGCTTGTCAGCCAGAGACAGATAGTAGCGCTCCATCGGCAGGGGCGACCACTTGTCGCCCATCCAGATTGTGTTGAAGCCGGCCTGGCTCAGATGATACAGGGCCTCAGCCTTCGCCCACCTCGTCCACAAAACGCCAAACGGGAACAGGGGCTTGCCGTCTACGTTGATGGTTCTCCGCAAGTGGTCGATCTTGACCTCCCGGACGGTCGACGGCTCCAGTTTCTTGAGGGGCAACGCCTGATGGACCCTCTTGCCAGAGCTGGGAAGACGCCTCACGAGGGTTCTGTAATTACCAGTGGGCCAGTTCCCTATCGGTATCTCCATTCTGGCGAGCCGATCTTCAGTAACGGTCATCGACTTGCCAAAGACTAACTGGCCCCGTGGCGAGTGGATTTCGACGTTCGCCTTCGACGGGGTGCCACCAGAAAGCGCTCTCAGGAACAGTGAGGCAACCTTTTCAGTGGTGTAGTAGTTGAACTCATAGAACGCCTGAAGGTCTTCTCCCTCTTCTTCAGTTTCCACTCTCTTCTCGGCCACGCTTCGAGCCGCGGAAACATCTCCAGCAAACAGGAACCCGAATCGCTCCGGAAGATGGAAGACACCGTAGGTCGGTGACCAGTTCTGAAGCTCTCTCGGCTCCTGCAGGTTCCGACAGACATTGACACGCAGGCACGCCGCGCCGGGAAACTTCGCGTCAGGGAACAGATCTGAGAAAGGAACAAAGGCTTCGCCCGACCAGAACCCTTCACGCCTTGCCGTGGACACGCGCCACTTGGAGTTCCAGGTGTTGTCCACGCTTCGACCGGTCTGGCACTTCTGGTCGAACTGGGAGCCGTAGGCATTGAACACGAGCTGATAGTACTCACGCCCTTCTCCTGAGGGGTCGATGAACAACTCAATCGAGTCGTCCCCGAAGATGGCTCCGGAATCGCGTTCGCGCTCGGTGGCCGGAACATCCTTCACCCCAGTGTACGACTTCGCACCGATGAGCAGCCCTTTGGGTGTGGCCGAGAATGAGATTTCCGTCTTCCGATCCGGAGGGACTCCGTTCGTGTCGCAGAGCAGATGTTTCTTCCGTGTTTGCCAGAGCTTGTCATCCAGAATTCCATCGAGCTTGATGGCCTCGAGTGAAGGCTGCTCGATCCTGGCCTCCGGCAGGAAGTCCTTCACTCCGGTGGCCTGCGCCCCGGTCCCCCGGGCAAACCGAGCATCGAGTGGAGAGCCTGGGCTGAATGCGGACGGCGCGTGGCCCTTCTCGAGCTGCACCGCATCGATCCAGAGCGTTCCCCGCTCCTTCGGGACGATGCTCAGGGACCGATAGGGATGGTCCGGCAGGGCGTAGGGGGAGAATTTCACGAAGTATCGCTTCCATCGCTTGCCCACGTGCACCTCTTCCCCCTGGCTCCGCCGGCCCGGGCTGGCAGCGCCGATGAAAGCGAGGAGGTCGTCTCTATCACTCCTGAGGTGTGCAGAGAATGTGTAATCCGTGCCTTTCGCCATCTGGTGCACCATGCCGTGGAGCCGCAGAGGGTGCTTGACCTTCATGGTGCGGCCGCCGTGGAAAGGGCGTGAAGTATCGAGGCTCCAGTGCTGATGCCACCGCTCGTACCCCGGCGCGGAACACCAACTCTCATCCGCTTCATTCCCCCAGCCCGGTTCGTGCGTCCATCCGTCGGGTATATCGGGGTTAGCGCAAATCTCGAAACTGGGGTTGCCGATCAGGTTGATGGTTGTGGGCCGCTCTTGGGGACCGGGCGCATCGTCGTCTCCACGGTTCGTCATCCGTATATCAAATATCTCTGCTTTCACGTGGTAGGTGTAGAAAGAGACCGCGCCCCCTCCCGGCGCGGGACCGAACTCGGCCGCCTTCGCCCCATTGACCTCGATGACGATCTTCTCCTGTGAGCATTTCGCCACGACCTTAATTGTGGCGTCCATGGGGCAGAGGACCGGTGTGTGTCCTTTGAAGGTCATCTTCTCCTTCTCTGACGCGGGCTTCCTGGGCTTGAAGTACCATTGCGCCCTATCGCCCCTGAAGAACAGTACCCATGTCCCCGTGTCTCTGGCGATGCTCAGCCCTACATGGTTGTCTTCCTTCCCTCCCTCAATTCTTCTGAAGCTCCATGCCAGATCGAAGTCTCGGAGGTTCTCTCGTGTGGACACGAGGGAATGAAAGCCCAGGGCGCCGCTGGTGAATGAACCCTCTTTCATCTGCCACTTTCCAGCACTCCGTTCCCATTGCGCAGGGGTGATGTCTTCGGCTGAAGACGATGCTGGCATCAGGCACACGATAACGGTGAGAAACAGCAAGGCGGAGGACTGAAGAGTGAACGATTTTGGGGCACGAGCCAACATGGTCATCACCATACCATGCCCCGTTAATCCTGCCTGGACGCAGAGCCGGTGAAGCAGCAGTCGGCCGCACGCAGTGGGCACGTTTACCAGGTCAGGCCATCGACAGCTATGACAACTCGTTCTGCGGGCTCTGTTGTGGAGCAAGGATCCCGTCGGGAGATGTGCAGGCTCAACCCATTCCTGGCGCCGGTCTCCCGACCGGCGGTGGGACTAGTGGGCCTCGTATTCCGCGGACAACGCAAGGCGATCTGGGAGCTCAAATCGGGTCTCTTCCGGTCCGACTGGTTCGGGCACACACACTTCCTGAGCCGAACGCTTCAACCCGTGTTTTGACCAAAGCTGGTTCCAGAACGTCGGGGAAGTGATTGATCCTGATGACGGTCCGGTCTGGCGTTGGGAAAGATGCATGGAACCGGTGTAATAACTGTTAGCCCATACGAAAGGAGTACAGAAATGGACGAAAGAGTAGGCAAGTTCTTCCAGAAGCTCGTGACGAAACTCGACGCAGGCAAACCGTTCCAGTCATCATTGCGGGAACTGGCAGCGTCCGATGAGGTCGCGCCGGCCCTGCAACCCGTGGCTGAGCAACTCGCTGACGACATAGGCACTGGGAGCAGTTTCGCGCAAGCGTTGGCGAAGCATCCCACGGTTTTCGAACCCGGATACGTCGCCATCTTGAAAGTCTTCGAGGACCAAAAGTAAAAGCAAAAGGCCAATGATGTGCCCGGGGCCAACCATGCCTTCCACGCGTTGCAGAAGACCGCCGCAGTGCTCTAACCTTGCGGGTTGCGCGAGGTCTGACGTTCATAGGGAGTTGGAGGCACGCGCAGCGTGAGCTTCCGGCAAGCCTGCTGGCCAACCGCTCCAATTCCGCAGGACTGAGAGTCGCTCTTGCGCATGGAATTCCTCCTCGAAGAAAACGAAGAGAATAAACGCATACTGCATACTCATTTCATTCACGCTTACCGGTAGCTCACCGTTGATACGTGACGATCAGGGATTGACTCCACTCGGCTTGGCTGAGATGTATGGGAAGAAGCCCGCCGTTCAGGAGTTCATGCCGAAGGCTGGGAGTGGGCACCTCATCGACTTTCATGGCGAGGTGGTGGACAACGTTTCGGGAGGCGGGATCGAAATCTTCCACGTTGATGGGGATGAGATGGCTGAAGCGACAGGCTCTTTGTCTGCAACCGCCATGGCATTCTCCGAAGCAACGATCGAGGGAAGACCTACGAGCTCGTTCACAGGACATCCGCGAGATAATATCAATGACCACAAACAAGGATGACATACCGTTTTCTCCGGGTGACCCCACCATTGCACCAGGACAGCCAGCGGCTGTGGCCATTCGGGCACCGCAAATTCACCACTGGGAGCACCAAAGGGAAAGGAGGCTCGCACGACAGCCCGGCCGACGTGCCCCCGGAGTATCGCAGGCTGGCCTCTTTCCCCGGCTTTCAGACATTCGTCTTAGCCCAAAGGGAGGCACATCTCCCTACCGCACCATCGAGCATGCGTTCTGATTCTGCCAACGACTTCTGCACGGCGCGGAACCGCACTTCTGTTGCGGCTCGATGCGGGGTCAAGGTGCCGACCGCTACGACTTCAAACTTTCGTATTCGAACTGGTCCAGCATCCCCTCCTTTTGAGCGCCGCCGAAGAAGCGGATGAACTCGCGGTAGCGGATGGCCATGGGCTTGGCTTCGTGGATGGGAGTCTGCCAGTCCGGGGAATCTTCGATGAGTTCCTCAATGGCAGGCAGACCTGCTTCGAGGAAGCGGACATCGCCCGTGCGCTCGTAACCGATCGCCAGGGCCGGGGCGGTACTTCGCGATGTGCCGCCGCTGGAATGGATTTTCCGAACCGCATCCGGGAAGGGCCGAAGAATCCCAACCAACCATTCTCCGAGCTCCCGGTCGTCTCTTCTTCGGGCGAAGAGGTCGATGGCTTCGATCATGTTGAGCATGAAGTAGAAGGCGGCGAGGAAAGCAGGGGAATGGATGGGTGCCTCCGAGTGCTCGGAATGGTAGTCCACGAAAAACTGGACAAGCCGCTCCGCTTCCGCTTCGAAACGAGGCTCACGCGTGATGTCCCAAACGTGAACCATGGCAAGAAGAGCCCAGCCCATTTCCCGATCGTAGTTGCCGTAAAGTTTGCCCCGCTCCGGGTCGTGGAAGAAGCGAAGAATTGCATCACCGATAGCCACCGCATTCTCCAGCACGTCCGGATCGCCTGTGAGGCAGAAATATTTCATCAGGCCCTCGGTCCAGAAATGGCTGGGGTAGCCTCCGGAAGTCGTATGCTTCGCCGAGTGAACGCGGCTGATGCGATGAAGCCACTTTTCATCGGAGTAATGCGTGAAATCGACTTCAATATTGTGCCGGACCTGCCACCGGAAATGCAGCCAGAGGTCATGCCGGCCGGTCCGCATGAGTTCCGAACCGAAGGCGTGAATGGCGTCATACTCGTTGTTTGTCCAAACGGGCTCGTAGTCGGACATGTCAGCCCACGGGACCATGGAGTGATGCGGAGTTTCTGGTCCAAAGACCCTCGGCTTTGCCGGCGCGCCGGGAACTCGCGGCTGCCGCTGCAGTCCCAGAGCCGAATAACTCCGCTGGTAACCCGAATCCGGGGTGTCCCCCAGGTCGAACATGTCGGCAAGCATGTCCAGCCGGACGAGACGTGTCAGCCATTTCTCAAATCGAGTGTGCTGCCGGTGCTTCAGAAGCTTGTCCTGTTCGAATTCGCCGCAGAAGGCCAGCCAGTCCGGATTCACACAGGCTCGGCCCTCCCAGAGCGGCAGCACCATTGTTGACTCAACGCTGTCGCGACTCAGCGGCTCGCCATCGGCAAAGGTCAGCGTCACAACATGCCGGCGTGAATGCCCCTGTTGCATTTGGAGAGGTCCCGCCCGCTCCGGCCAGACATCAAAGGAAAGTCGCGCACCTTCGCTGGCGATACGTTTCGGCTGCATGGCCGCCATGTCCTGGACGTGGAGATAGGCGCTTGTATCGCCGTCTGTGACGCCCAGCCATGGTGGCGCCTTGGTCAGAGGTGCAGCGAGGTAGGATGCGTACTCGTCGTCATCTGACAGCATCGCCGGGTCTTCCACGTGAGGACTGGGCCGCACCGTATCCGTCACAATCGCTACCGGATCGGGATTGAAGACGACCCTGGTACGATAGAACTCGCCATGGTTGGTCTGGACGAACTGGCGTTCTATCTCGCCGCCCAGAGCCAGGTCGAGATCCATCCCCATGCGCTCGACAGGCAGAAACTCGGCTCCGGGCTCGACCTGGAAGAACTGGTAGGCCAGACGGACGACCGGCATCCCAGCCCAGAGCTCGACATCCAGCCGGTAGGTCATCTTCCGCTGACCATCGCTGTTGTAATGGGCGCCTTCAGTTCGTGCCCTGACTCGAGCCGGACCGTCCTCAAGAACGGTGACGGCCCGGCTCCCTTCGTGAGCCGTGCTCGCAGAGCCAACGCACAATTGAAAGTCAGCCGGGCACGCAAGCAGCGACTTCCCTGACGCATGGATTTCGCGGATTGGGCCTCCACCCTCTCCAGACAGGGCAATCGCGACGTGCCCGTTGTCGAGAGTCGTGCCGGACTCGTCAGCCGTGAGTTTGACCTGTTCCTGACCTTCCGTGAACCCAGCCTGTGCTTTATCAACTACGACAGCGAACGTGCCGGTTGCATCAGCAATGAAAGACAGAAGCGCCCAGCGGACAGAGCCGTCTGGCCAGGGTACCAGGTTCCGCGCGGATCCGAGTTGGTGAACACCCTCCTGACTGACAATTGCCAGTGATGATGGATCAGAGAGCTGGCCTTCAGGAAAAGGCACACCAATGACAACGGGACCAGCAGCATCGACCGCGATTGTTGGGGAAGGATGACTCATCAGGGCTTGTGCTGGCGCTGCCAGAAATTACTCCGGGACCGAGAGGCCGGACTGCTCTCCAAATTCAATGACTTCCGGTTCATCCGGGTACTTCAGATCTTCATCCCGCTGCCAGCGGTAGTGGATGAGCTCGTCTATGAGCGTGACGCTGGTAATCAGGGTGTACTCCGGAACGGTCTGTTCGGGATGAAGCTTTACGCCCGGCTTGTTCAGGCCGTCCGGCCACGGTGTGGTGAAGAGCTTGAAGAGGTCGTCGCGGCGCGGGGTGCCTAACATCGACCGGACACCGGAGGCAAGCATCTCCTCTGCTGTATGGCAGGCGTTCCAGAAAGTCCAGTCCGGGCCGTCGTTCGGCAGACCAAATTTCTCGCAGTACTCCTGCCGCTTGGCTCTCTGATAGATGGCCTGCGGCGATTCGGGATTTCTGCAGGCCATTCCGCTGCAGTGGCTGAAGCCACTCGTCGGGTCGGGTTCGAAGACCTCGATGAAGTTCCGGCTGCATTTTTCGATGGCCACACTGCGCTTCTGCCGGTCGTGAAGGACGAAATTCATCCCACCGAAGAACTTTGAATACTTCGTCAGGAAGTCTACGGCAGAAGGCACATCGTCCGCGTAGTGCTGGTACATGGTCGTGATCGGCAGCGGAAATATCTCGTCCGGCTCGTCGTCCAGGTGCAGGCCGCTCCCCACGCCATCCCAGACCAGGTTGCCGGCGTGTGGCAGTGCTTCCGGTTTGGGCTGGGGCCGCCAGTTGGGCGGGGCGGGATCGTCGATGTTCTTCGCATGAAACTGCCCGTGGTCGGTCTGTGGGATGTAGACGACGCGGCACTTTTCCTGTTGCCGCAAGCTTGACCTGGCGATTCCCCGGAACATCAGGAAATCGTTAAGACTCCGATAAATGGCGATCTGCCGGGCATCAAGATTCAACAGACGCTTGAGTTCCCTGTCCACGCTCAGCACGTAATCCACCCACACGGACGACTCCGGGTAGGTCGTCGCAGAAGGTACTTTGTCGATACGTTCCTGATGGAAAGATTCGAGCCCGTCGAGCAGCGATTCAGAGGCGAGCCACGGCGCGTCGAAGAGGACGCGCTGTACGGCTCTTTCGAAAACGTCGTAGCCCTGAGCAGTGATGTGATCGGCCTCACTTTGGGCTTGATTAAGTGGATCGGTTGGTTTGACTGAATCCATGGGCATTGTGAAGGGTCACTCCTCTGGATATTCGCTCGATGCCCCTCGATGGGCACAGGTAAACGCTTTTCGGGTCATGAGATTTCCACACGACAGTCAGGCTGGGCGAAACTTATATCGATCCAGGCCGTAGACGAAACGTCTTTGCTCTTCCGTCAGATCCGCACCAAAGTCTTCCGGCGGATCGATATTCTCGCTCCACATTTTCATGAAGTGAGCACAGTAGGCGAAGATCATCAGATAGCGATCGCTGGTTAAATCCATGGGGGGCGCAGAGTGCATGAGAGTTTCGCCAAACAGGAGCACGTCTCCCTGTTCCGCATCGACCTGGCGTACGAGAGAACGGTCCAGAATCTTGATCATTTCCTTGACAGGTGTGGTCATTCGATGACTCCCCGGGACAACCCACGTGCCTGTGTTTGGCCCGTTGTCTGAAAGGTAGGTAGCAAGTTTTGGAATGAGGCAATGGTAGTGTCCGCTGGAATCAAAACCGGCGTAATCAGGATTGAGCCCGCGATGCCAACCGGTCCTCGGGAAGTCTTTCTCGAGGCATTCCTCCGAGTGTTTTCCAGGATGGCTGATGATGGCTTGATTCTCCTCCAGCCTCGATTCACCACCAAGGATGTCCTCTGCAATAGGCCTGAATCGATCGCTCATGGCAGTGTCCAACATGTGACTGTCGTACCAGGCGGTGCCCCAAACCACCGTGCTTTCTTCCCTGTCTTGACGGCGCAACGAAGGGTCCGCCCTCATCCTGTCGAGGATCGAAATGAACTCGTTGCATTCATCCACAGTGAAGACGGATTTCAGCAACAGGTATCCGTTGACGTCAAAGAATATGCGTTGGGCGGGCGTGAGCATGGCTCCTTCTGTCTAAAGAATGGTCATTAATTTGGAGAATTCTGGTAATCGACGACTACACCATCGATCAGAGTTTTGTGCCCTTCACGAGTCAGCTTGCCTTTGGACGGAGCGACAACGATCAAAGCCGCGGAATCGGCAGCGACAGGGAAGCTTGTCTTTCCCGTGACTTTCTTGCGGACATACGATCCGTTGGTGGTGTCATACAGGTCGCACGGACGAAGGCCAACGTCCATCTCAATTTCTTTGGTTTCGTCGTATGGATTGAAATAAAGGAAGGTAGGGAAGGCTTTGCTCGGAAACGATTCCGTCGCCAGGCAATCGAGCTGAAGGATGTACTTCACGTTCGTGGTTCGGATGATCCCGCCAAATACTCCTGAGAAGGCTGAACCGTAAATGCCATAGTCGGTTTTATACCCCCATTTGTGCTTCACGGGATCTCCGCTGGCGTACAGCGTTTCTTCAGCGTCCCAGTAATGCCGTAATCCTTCGTACGCGATTGAGTGGTCAGGATCGCCTTTCCAATATGGGCAGGATTGCCGTTCCGGCAGATGCGCGTCTGAATAAAACAACCGCGCAGCATTAGCCGCATGCAGCATCCATTTTCCAATAGCTCGTGCGTACCGATCATCGTAGCGAACGAGGGGTACCATCGGCCAGGCCAGGCAGAATGTGTTCATGGCGAATGCATATCCTCCCCCGCTTCTGCGCCATGGAGGGCGGTTGATGGCTCCGACCAGACCATGGCAATCTATTCCCGACCAATTAGCAGATATGACGCCGAAATCTCGACGAGCTGTGCTCGAATGATCGAAAGACCAGTTAATCAGTCTCTCCAGATCATATTCTCGGCCGAGCTCTGCATTCATTCTTGTTGCAATGTAAGCCCCGAACGGCACTTGAACTTCGTAGTAGGGGTTTTCATTTCGCTCATGAAGAAACTGCATGCACCAGTCGGCAGCCTGAAGGTATTTCTTGTCATTAAATCGAATCCACGCCATGTATTGGAGCCAGGCGATACCGGCAGCCGCGTCCGGTTCGGTCCACCTTCCGTTCTTTTGGGGTTTCATACTTTTGAAATTGAACCCCGTGTAGTCGAAGTGCGGCACTCCCTTCTTGCCGCCCATTTCACGGCAGGCTTCGTACCACCGGTCTGCAGTGACTTTTACAATCTGTTCCAAGTTGCCCGTGTCGGGGTATCGGTCTGCGAGCGCATAGAAAATAATGTGAGGAAAAATGTCGTACCAAAATGATGCACCACTGCTCGTGTTCATCCTGTTCAGCACTAAATTCAGGCCATTGGATTTATTGAAATACTGTTCGCACATCAGAACCCAATTGTGCGTTCCTTCTGTCTTGTCTATGCCGGCGAAGGTGGCCCCGAGTACACTTCCGACCGTGGTGATGGCTTCGTGGTTTTGCCCCTTGTCTTTGGGCCCAACGTAGGACGGTAAGCCAAAGCCTGCGCGATCCATATTGATTCGGCTCTCATCCAACCAGATGAGAGGCAAGTGCTCGCCTTTCGCTTGAAAGCCGAACGCAAGTTGATCGAAATTACGGGCAGTCTTGCGCCAGTCCTTTATGAAATACGGCGACGGG
>Ga0066834_10001286_pt1 | contig 11395 bp, 5 predicted proteins | sample ETNtaG_30_FD_66729 | JGI IMG/M metagenome (GOLD analysis project Ga0066834, IMG submission 66729) | Marine microbial and viral communities from oxygen minimum zone, Eastern Pacific Ocean - ETNP201306PF43B | ecosystem: Environmental > Aquatic > Marine > Oceanic | place: Pacific Ocean: Eastern... | reverse complement strand
ATCGCCTGGCAGGAGGCAAATGACATCATCGTGGCGGACCGATTCGATTACCGCACTTTCGAAGACGATTGGGACACTACGGCCATCACCCTCGCACCGTTGCCGCCCGTGCTGGCCCTGGCAAAGAAAGCCGGCGCTCCGCTCAATCTCCCTCAAGGCACTGTTGACACTGGACTGGCCACGAAATACGGACCGCTGCACGCCGTCCGGGACGGGCACGTACTTTACCGTATCCCCCTGCCGCCCACTGACCATTTTGGTGTCATTCCCGTGAAGGGAAAGATGGCGCTTCAGGAAGACATCGACACCTTTGCTCTCCACGGCATCTCTAAGGTCACCCGCGCTTCCGGCGGACTGACCTCCCATACCGAGTACATGGAAGACCTGCGCACTTACATGTCCTCGACTCGTTATCCACCTTTCGAGGCGCCGTGTATCGATCTCTACAAGTGGTGGTATTGCTTCCCCGCGCTGAGTGCCCGGCCCGCCTACACTGCGGGAGCGAGAGCCACCGTTGACGGCCATTACCGGGAGCATTATTGGCGGACACTGAATTTTTATCCGCACAAGTGCTTTGTCCGCTACCGGCGCGAGCCAGGGACGAACATCGATTACGCTATCTCCTTCATCTGGCCGGCGGTGATTCAGAATGGCGTGCGTTACTTCATCGATCAGAACGAATCCTCAGCGGTCATCGCTTACTGTTACGATGCGTGGGCGCGTTACTACGGAGACTGGGATACGCTGCGCTCGAACTGGAATCTCTGCCGACGCCTCTGGGACTACCTGCCGAAGTTCCACGATTGGGCCTGGATGGCCTCCTCCAATCATGAAGCCTTCGGCACCGCGGGAATCGACATGCTCAACAGCGAGTATCCCGGTAATCTCGCTTTTTCAAGAGCCGCCCGGCAGGTGGGTGATGCCGATGGTGAGCTGCTCGCACTCGTTCTGGCGGCCAAAGCGCTCGTCCCGGCAGTGGCCCGTTTTGCTATGCCGGAATACATCAGGGATATCACGGCAGATGGAGATCCGTGGCGGGAGTTTCGTTTCTTCCACTCGTTTCACAAGTCCGGCATCAGAGGTTCAAAGACCATCGAAATGCGCGGTGGCCCTTTCCACATCATGGATATTGCCATCGGTATGCTGAACACAGCGAAAGGGACGAGCCCGGAACTGGCGCTCGCCTATAAGTCATGGATACCTGCGGCCATCGAGGCATACGAACGGTCGCTGGCCGATGAGGAGCGGAAGCGCAATCGATTTGTGGGCTGGTCACACCTGATGCAGAGGAGCGTTCTCGGCTGGCCGCGAGACCGGGTCCTGCAGGGGGCGGAGCAGTTTCATGAGAAGCAGCGTCCCGTTGGGTGGCGTGCGACGATGGGGCCTCATCTTCTTGCCATGATATGCGTCTCCGACACTCCGTTGTTTCTCGCTGACTGGTCACCGGCCGAGTACATCAGCGGCGCCTATGACCTCTCTGCTCAAAGGGTCTTGTTGAGTTTGCGATGTCCGGCCGGTGAGCAGACCAACCTTCGTCTCTACACCCAGAGGAAGCCCGAATCCGTAACTCTGAATCAAGCCCCCCTGGCAAAGAGAGCCGCTCCCGGCTGGAACTATGACGCCGCAACAGGTTGGCTGAATGTATCCTTCTCGTCCGCAGGTAAAGCTGACGTGGTCATCCAACTGGGCTCGAAAGTCGCTCCACTTCACCCTTACTTCCGGATGAAGGGAAGGGGGACGGAGCAGTGAAAACACAACGGACTCTCTTCTCCATGTCTGAAATGCTGCATGTCTGTCTTTGCACGCTGATCATTTTTCGCTGGTATCCTGCTGACGCCGAGGAAAGTGCAAAGGGAACAGAACCTTCTTCTGAAAGTTCGGTGAACCTGGTCAAGAATCCCGGATTTGAGCTGAACAGCGGGGAGGGGGCGAAGCCTTCCGGATGGAGGCTTCCGCCTGCTGCCGGCACCAGCTTTTCACTGGACCTCGAGGTATTCCATTCTGGTAAGGCCAGTGCGCGAATCACTGGTAACGATCCCGCGAAGCAGACGCGATATGTTCAGGCATGCCGGCAGCGCGTTGGCGTGCCGGATGGGAAGCCGCTGTGGCTGTCCATATGGGTGAAGACTGACCGGGTAGATCGGGGGCGGATCAATGTTCTGCACATTAACAAGGATGGGACGGTCATAAGGAATCAGTCCATTCAGGAGTTTAATGGCACTCTTGACTGGAAAGAGATTGGCGGCCTCATCAAGCCGGCGCTGGGCACGGTAAAACTCGAACTGGTGATGGGGTTGGTCAAATCGAAAGGCACTGTCTGGTTCGATGATGTACGGGCTGAGATTCAGGGGACTGTTAAAGACGCAGTCGGTCAGTTCCAGATGACTTCCCCCCGGGGCGGGCAAGCCGGGATGGCCATTCCCGCACGTTTTGAGATTACTATGGGTAAAGGCGGGATGACGCAAGGCGGCAAGGTAACGCTCCGCTACGACCGATGGCGCCCGGCGAGGGAGTTCCGTCTTCGGAAAGTTCGCGGCAAAGTTGAGGGAACTGATGCAACGTTCCGAGCTGGTATTCCACCGCGGAAGAAAACCTGGCCGCCTGTGCCGCAGCCCGCGGCAGTCGTGCTGGAAATGGTCGATGGTGAGACACTGCCTGCGGGCTCAAAGCTGGTCCTCGATGGAGAGTTGACCTGGTCAAAGCTCTCAAACGTGGTCGTGAACTTGTCCGCAGAAATCTCCTCTTCCGCGGGCAGCGCATCCCGGCCTCTTGAAGGCAAGTTTCGCCTCCAGGCAGTTGGCGGCCCACCGGCAAGTCTGCGGTGCGTGGCTGAATCTCGCCCGCTGGCTGAGGAGACCGGCCGAGTGACAGTCGCGGTGACGGATCAGTATGGGAACCCGGCTGAAAGTTTTCTGGGAGAGGTGAAGTTTGTTGCAGACCAGAAAGTAAAGATCCCTGCGGCTTACACATTCACGAAAGTGGATCGCGGCAGCAAGGACTTTGATGTTCGATTCCCGCCGAACGAGGTGAGCCGCATCGTCGCTTCCAGCGGCAAACTCGCCACGATCAGTAACCCGGTGTTGCCGCGCCAGGCTGATGAAGACGGGATTTACTTCGGAGACATTCACGTCCATTGCGAAATCTCCGGCGACGGAGTCGGAGACCCGGATTTGGCCTACGATTATGGTCGGCGCTTCATGGGCCTCGACTTCGCCGCGCTCAGCGATCATTCTCCCCGCGGCAGGAACTGGCAGCGGGTCCGGGATGTCGGCAAGCGGCACCACTCGCCGGGTAAGTTTGTGACGCTGCTCGGTTTTGAGTGGAGCGATGCCAGGAACGGGCACCGCAACGCCTATTACCCGGATTTCACCGGTCCTGAGCAGCCCAGGCTTCGTGACAACATGAATAGCTGGTGGAATTTCTTTGATGAGAAGCAGATTCGAGTTGTCACTGTTCCTCATCACCCGAACACAGCCTCCAAGGCCAAACGGTCGGATGGCAAACCTGTATGGGGCCCGATGAACTGGTCGGTCATCAACAAGAAATATCAGAGGGTGGTCGAGCTTTGCCAGAACCGGGGATCGTTCGAGGCGCCGGGCGGGCCAATCAAAGACCTGCGCATCTCGCGGCAGGACCAGGGCTCGAGCGTCCAGGCCGCCCTCGCACTGGGGCACCGGATCGGCTTTATCGGCTCCACGGATACTCACATTGGCCGGCCCGGCACCGGCTCAGCGAGGTGCGTTCTCCTGACTCGTGAGAACTCTCGTATCGGGCTCTGGGAGGCCCTCCACCAGAGACGCTGCTATGCCACTTCGGGAGCCCACATCATTCTCTTCTTTCGGGTAAACGGCAGCGAGATGGGAAGCGAGATAAAGTTGGGCAAGAAAGAGGTCCGCCAGATCGAATGGCGGGCAATCGGTACAGAACAGATCAGCCGCGTTGACCTGTTGCTCAACAACGAAACCATCAAGAGCTGGCGCGGAGAAGGCAAGGATGATGTCTCCGGGAAGTTTGCACATGAATTGCCGCTGAACGCTACCGAATGGTGGTATGTGCGCGTCATTCAGGCCGATTCGGAGATGGCCTGGTCGAGCCCGGTGTGGGTCGACGCCGAGTGAGTGTTGCTGTCGGAATCTCTACCTTTCCTCACCCAATCAGATGAAGCATTTCCTCCTGCTGACCACATTCATGCTGATGGTCGCGACCACGCGTGCCGAGGCTGAAGTGACCATCGTTGAAAAGGGCAAAGCGCGCTCGCTGATCGTCTTGCCCGTGAATCCCACGGAAGTGGCTCGATACGCTGCCCAAGAACTGAAGTACCACGTGGCAGAGGCTTCCGGAGTAGAGCTTCAGATCGCTGCCGAGAACGCGGTCGTGAAAACTGCGGGCAATCGAATCTACATCGGCGACTGCGATCGGACGCGCGCTGCCGGCATCGAAGCGACCAGGCTTGCGGCTGATTCCTTTGTCATCCGGTGCACTGGGGGCGAGCTCTTCGTCGCGGGCAGAGACGCCGAAGGCGATCCGCTGGGAATGCGCACGTGGGCAGGAACATTGTTCGCTGTCTATGAGCTCCTTGATTCGGTGATGGGCGTGCGCTGGCTCTGGCCGGGCAAGTTGGGAGAAATTATTCCGAAGGCGGACACCATCGTCGTGCCCAACATAGATCGTAAGGTCGAGCCCCAGTTGCTCTGGCGGAACCTGCGGTCAACGCTTCATCTGCGGCCCCGGGAGGAAGGGCACGCTGGCTTTTCCGGGAAGGCGATCGGCAAGGTAAAGCGTGAACAGAGCGTGTTTCTTCGTCGGCACAGGATGGGTTACGCGGTAGACAACCGCTACGGCCACGCCTTCACGGACTGGTGGGATCGCTACGGCAAGGAGCATCCGGAGTGGTTCAACCTGATGGAAGACGGCAAGCGCCACGGCGGCCGACGCCAGTCCATGTGCGTCTCGAATCCGGGCTTCCACAGGCAGATCATCGAGAACTGGAAACAGAAACGGGCCGCCAACCCCGGCAAATTCATCAACATCAACGGCTGTGAAAACGATGTCTATGGGACGTGCCAGTGCGACAACTGTAAAGCGTGGGACGGGCCTCAGCAGGAGCCGATATCTGCTCGCTTTGGCGAGAAGGGAACTATCGTTTCAGGGCGCTATGCCCGATTCTTGAAAGCGCTCCGCGAACTGGGCTCAGAGATCGATCCCGACGCGGTTGTCATGGGATATGCCTACGTCAACTACCTGCCTGATCCGGGCCCAGTGAAACTTCATCCCAACGTGTGGGTTGGCTTTGTTCCCGATGCGTTCTTTCCCCGGTCGAACGAGGACCACCGTTGGCTCAAAGAGCAATGGGGGGCCTGGCGAAAGACCGGATGCAGCGTGTTTCTGCGGCCCAATTACTTTCTCGACGGCTACTGCATGCCTTACATCTTCGCGCACCAGTTCGGCGATGAGTTTCGCTACGGCGCCTCGCACGGGATGATCGGCATGGACTTCGATTCACTCACAGCCATGTGGTCCACCCAGGGGACGAATCTTTACCTGCTCAGCCGCATGCCCGTTCGGCACGAACAGCCCGTTGACAGTGTTCTTGAGGAGTACTACGCCGGGTTTGGCCCAGCCGCGAAGAAGGTCAAGGAGTATTTTGATTATTGGGAGCGCTACACAACGGAGAACCGCGAACGGTTCAGAGCCATCTCGAAGGAGCACGGAGGAGGATGGTCCCGGTTTCCCAGAGTGGCTCATGAATTTTACCCGCCGGATGTCTTCGAGCCGGGCTTCAAGCTCCTTGACGAAGCAGGCAAACTGACGAAAGAACAGCCTCCATTCAATGCCCGCGTGGACTTTCTTCGCCGGGGACTGAAACATGCCCGGCTTTGCGCTCAGGTCGGGGAATACATCATGTCCCCTCTCCGCCAACGGCCGACGGACATGCGCAAGCTGCGCCAGCTTCGCGAGGAGTTGGCCCTCTTTCGCCGATCTATCGAGTTGGACAACGTGGCCAACTTGAACTACTGCGCCTGGCTTGAAAACCGGAACTGGAAGATGAACCGCATCGCCGAATACGTCGGCCAGCCTTTGAAACCCCTGATCGCATCACCCAGGGCCATGGCCAACCCGCCCGCAGTTTCGGTCCGTGACCCTCACGCCTTTGTGGTGTTGCTTACAGAAGGCGAATCATTCCGGGCGCGCATCACCTGCAGCCAGCTCGGCCGTTACGAATCGTCCTGCCATTGGCTCTTGTTCGCTCCGGGACAGGACGAGCCTGTTGCCAGGGGAATTCTCAAGCCCAATCAGACCGAAGACCTGAACATCCCAGTCAACGAGAAAGGCATCCACAACCTCATCGTTAACGGCGGCAAGAACGCCGTGGCGGTGACGCTCCACAATCATCATGCAGCGCTCGCTGGTCACAGACTGCATCTCCTCGGGGAAACAGGCCCTCTTTACTTTTATGTTCCCTCAGGCACAAAGTCCTTCAAAGTCAATCTCCGAACCGCCGGACCAAACGAGACAGCGACCATGACGATCTTCGATCCCGATGGCAAAAAAGCAGCCTCCGGATTCACCGGAAAGAATCCCACTTACAAGGCGGACATCAAGGTGAATCCCCAGCATGCCGGTCGTCCATGGCGCATGCTCATCCGAAGAGCCCCCACGGGGATCGTCGAGGATGTGGATATCCAGCTCGATGACATACTCCCGGCCTACTGGTCCATCGCATCGGATCGGCTTCTTGTGCCTGAGAACTGAGCAGCCACCGTGCGACAACATTCACGGCAGAGCTGCCGGCGCGTCGCTTTGCCGAATTGCCGGACCTGATATCAGGATGATAATCTCCCTTGGTTTTCCAGTGTTTGCTGTGCCCAGTTGCGGCAGATACGGGGCAGATTGCAGTGCCAGCCGACAGCGAGGTATTTCTTGAAAATACTTGTCACAACCAAACGGGTACCAGACCCGGACCAGAAAATCCGCATCCGCGATGATGCGCGGGGCATCGATGAGGACGGTGTGTCCTTCGTGATGAATCCGTTCGACGCTATCGCCGTGGAGGAAGCGGTGAGAATCGCCGAGAGGATACCTCAGCAGGAAGTGGAAATACTGGCCGCTGCGATCTGCGCAGACACTCCGGACGCTGAAAAAGAACTGCGCGAGGCACTGGCCATGGGCGCCGACCGGGCCATTCTGGTCCCGTGCGAAGCAGCCCCTGACCCCTGGAATGTGGCTCAGATTTTAAAAGCGCTGGTCGAGCGAGAACAGCCGGACCTGGTGCTCATGGGCAAACAGGCAATTGACGACGACTCCAACCAGGCCGGGCAATTTCTGGCCGCGTTGCTGGCCTGGCCCCAGGCGACCTTCGCATCGCAGATTGAGTTCGGCCAGGAATGCCTGGTTGTTGCTCGTGAAACCGACGGGGGGCTGGAGACGGTGCGAATCACGTTGCCCGCGGTGATCACCACAGACCTGCGACTGAACGAACCCCGTTACGCCTCGCTGCCAAGTATCATGAAAGCAAAAAGAAAGCCCCTCGATCGAATCGGTATTGATGAGTTGGGGATTACGATAGAACCCCGGATTCAACTGCTGCACCTGGAACTGACCTCCACGGAGCGCGATTGCGTAATCGTTGAAAGCCTCGATGAATTGATGGAGCAGCTTGGTGTATCGTAGCTCTCATCGTGGGGACAGGTTTCTAGAATCCCACTGAGGGCTTGTCACAAAATTGGTGTGTCAGTGGAGACCTGTCTGCCCCATCTGTTACTGGATACTGGATACTGGATTCTCGATGCTGGATACTCGATACTCGATGCTGGATGCTGGATGCTGGAACGTGCAGCTCACTGAAACGCCCCCTGGGCACGCCGGCGTCTCGCCGGCTTTGCGACCTACGGTCGCTCCCGGAGCCAGCGGGAAGCTGGCGTGCCCATATCGCCTACCTTTGGGGGAATGCACCTTCCAGCATCCAGCATCCAGCATCCAGTATCGAGAATCCAGCATCCAGCATCACGATCGAATGAGCTCACGCACTGATCCTAACCCAAAAGGAATCCCCTGATGCGCGTACTGATCGTCGTTGAACATTACGGAACGACGGCTCGGCCTGCCAGTGCCTCGGCCGCCGGTTTCGCCTATTCGATTGCGCGGCAGACTGAGGGCTCCGTCGAATGCCTGGTGGTGGGTCATCAGATTGAAGACGTGGCAAGGCAATGTTCCACTTGCGCGCCCGTTCTGTGCTGTGACAGCCCGTTGCTGGCCGATCCTGTTGCGGACCGGTACGCGAAAGTGATCGCAACAGTGGTGACTGAACGAGAATTCGATCTGATCGTCGCTGCATCGACGACGTTTGCCAGGGACATTGTCGGTCGCGCCGCGGGGTTGCTTGGCGGGGCGATGGCCAGCGATGTCATAGGTCACGAGTGGCGCGATGGAGAGCTTCTGCTGAGACGACCCATGTTTGCCGGTGCGGCAACGGCAACGGTGGTTCTGAAGGGCGAACCGAAAATCATCACCATCCGGCCCACGGCCTATGAACCACCCCAGCCGGCTGAAAATCCTTTTGAGATTACCTCGCTCTCTGTCGATGAGAAGTCCCTGCCGAATCAGATTCAGTTCGTTGGCGTCGATTCCAAAGCCGGGCATCGTCCGGATGTGACCGAATCGCGAGTGGTCGTCTCCGGCGGCCGGGCATTCAAAAGCGCGGACGATTACGAGAAGCTGGTGGGCGGCCTGGCCGATTGCCTGGACGGCGCGGCTGGGAGCTCCCGGGCCCTGGTAGATGCGGGCATCACACCAAACGAACTGCAGGTCGGCCAGACTGGAAAGATTGTGGCGCCTGAGCTCTACATCGCCCTGGGCATCTCCGGCGCATTACAGCACTTGGCGGGAATGAAGAACTCCAAAGTCGTGGCGGCAGTCAACCATGACCCCGAAGCCCCGATTTTCCAGGTCGCCGATTACGGGCTGGTGGGCGACGTTTATGAAGTCGTTCCACAGATGATCGAGAAGCTCCATGCCGGGTGATCCGTTGACGCGCGAAATCCTGGGAAATATTGACGCGACTTCCAGGGGTGTCATGTACGCCCTGGCTGCGGTCTCGATGGGTTGTGCTGCCTGGGGTATCCACCGGCGAGCGCGCCTGTGGAAACTGGGACGCGATGAGGAAAGCAGATTGTCCTGGGGAACGGTCTTGAAGCGTCTGGTGACCGATGTCTTATCCCAGAGCAAGTTGCGTCAGGGCAGACGCGGCGCGGGTGTGGCCCATCGTCTTCTGTTTGGTGGATTCGGGCTCCTGCTGATCGGCACCGTTCTGATAGCAGTCGAGCACTATGCCGCGGCTGCCCTGGGGCGACCGCCGGGCGATCCGCTGTTTCACAAAGGATGGTACTTCGCTGTTTATGAATTGGTTCTGGATACGGCCGGGCTGGCGATGCTGGCCGGCTGTCTGTGGTTTGCTCAACGCCGGTGGAGAGGCGCATCAAGCATTGGGCATGCCTCCCTGGACTGGGCAGTGCTCGGAATGCTGATCGCCATCGGCCTGACAGGCTACTGCACTGAAGGGCTGCGCATTCTTCGCGAGCAGACTCCACAGCCGGGTTACTCATACGTTGGCCTGGGCGCTGCCAGTGTCTTCAAACTTCTCGGCACGACACGCAGCGCCGCTGCCACGATCCATTTTGGTTTGTGGTGGCTCCACACACTTCTGGCCTTTGGCCTGATCGCGGCTTTTCCGTACACCCGGTTGCTCCACGCCATCGCAGGCGCCGCGAGCATTGCCTCCGGCACGGAAAGGTCGGACGTGATGACGGCGCTGACGATGGAGGAAGTCGAGGAGACGGGACTGATTGGCGTGGGCCGAATACAGGATTTTACTCAGCACAAACTGATGCAGCTTGACGCCTGCGTTTCCTGCGGCCGCTGTCAGGATGCCTGTCCGGCGCATGAAGCGGGAAAGCCGTTGTCACCTCGTAACGTGGTTCAAGATATACGAGCCCACCTTAATGATGTCGGCCCCAGGATATTGAATGTGCAACAGAGCGGCGTGGATGAATGCGAAACAGCCGACGGCATTCCACCTTTGGCCGGTGAGGTCATCTCAGCCGACACGGCGTGGTCTTGCACGACCTGCCACGCATGCGTGGACATCTGCCCGCTGGGTGTCGATCCGCTGGGCCTGATCACCGACCTGCGAAGAAATCTGATTGGTGAAGGACAACTCCGGGGGGCGCCTGCCACGTCGCTCCAGAAGATGCAGAGGTCAGGCAATCCCTGGGGCCTGCCGGCCGATGAACGAGACGCCTGGGCCGCTGGGCTTGAAGTCCCAACCGTTGAGGACAACCCGCAGTTCGAGATTCTTTACTGGGTTGGCTGTGCTGCTTCATACGACCGTCGAATCCAGAAGGTGGCCCGTGCCCTGGTGAAACTCCTCAAGACGGCCGGTGTCAACTTCGCCGTGCTCGGCCCCAGAGAACGCTGTACCGGTGAGAGCGCACGCCGAATGGGCGATGAGTTTCTGTTCCAGGAACTGGCGGCGACGAACGTCGAGACACTCAATCAGCACAACGTGAAAAAGATCATTACGCACTGCCCGCACTGCTTGAACAGTTTCAAGAACGACTACCCGCAGTTCGGCGGCAAGTATGAAGTAATGCATCACAGCCAGTTGCTCATGGAATTGGTCGAGCAGGGAAAACTTCCTGACCTGCGAAACAGTTCACCCAGCGCAAAGCTGGCCTACCACGATCCGTGCTATCTGGCCAGAGTTCAGGGCGTGGTTGGACCTCCTCGCCACCTGCTTGGTTCTGGCAGTGGGGCCCAGGGCTGCGGCTCACTGGTCGAAATGTCGCGAAGCGGCAGTAATACCTCCTGCTGCGGCGCGGGCGGAGGAAGGATGTGGTTCGACGATTCACCCGATGAGCGCATCGGGGCCAGCCGTGTGCAGGAACTGCTGGATACCGGCGCCGAAGCCCTGGCGGTTTCGTGCCCATTCTGCCTGACGATGATCGGCGACGGCGTTGCCGCGACCAGCAGCAGCGCAGAAGTGAAGGACATTGCAGAACTGCTCGCCGAGGCCCTCGGCATGAACGATTCTTAAAACTTACTTAGCACCTGTTGCGGATATGAATATAGGCCGCGTAAGGAGTCCTGGGCACGCCGGCGTCTCGCCGGCTGAGCGACCTACGGTCGCTCCCGTTGCCAGCGGGACGCTGGCGTGCCCAGGCAGAACATCAAAGGTTGAGGCGGCCCCGTCCCCCAAACATATCCATAGCAGCAGTTACCTGGTCCTCCAAGACGGAGTCGTTTTGACGGATTTCAGGGGCGAAGCCCCGGGCTGTTTGCCTAGCCCAGCCCAACGGGCTGGGTGAATGGTACAAAGATTTGAAAAGGGGCAACGCCC
>Ga0066834_10001272_pt1 | contig 11460 bp, 6 predicted proteins | sample ETNtaG_30_FD_66729 | JGI IMG/M metagenome (GOLD analysis project Ga0066834, IMG submission 66729) | Marine microbial and viral communities from oxygen minimum zone, Eastern Pacific Ocean - ETNP201306PF43B | ecosystem: Environmental > Aquatic > Marine > Oceanic | place: Pacific Ocean: Eastern... | reverse complement strand
AAGGCGGCCGCGGACACCCAACAGGCCAAATCGGCCAGCGCTACGCAACAGAAAGCGATCACGGCATCCGAGGTGAAGGTTGAGAAGACCGATTCGGCGGCACAGGCCGAAGTCAACGAGGCCGCAACCGGCGGCGCCAATCCGGCATCCGAATCCAAGGCCACCGCTTCCGTCCAGGTTCAGTCTCCGGAAGTTAAATCCAAATCCTCATCTGAACCTTCCTTGTCCCCATCCCAGGAAAACGCCGCCAACGCTGGACGCGCCGCCCGGTCATCTGCATCCGAGAAGAAAGTCACCGAAGCGGCCGAAGGCTCTGCCGCACCTCGAGAAGTTCAGATGGCAAAGACCGCGAACCAGTCAGCACCGTCTCTCTCATCTGACCAGACCGGAGGTACGACCGGCTCGAAGAGCTCCGCGGCCGCGGGCTCCGAATCAGCCCAGGTTGAAACTCCCGAAGTATCACAGGCCAGCGCAGGCGGACAGTCCCTGGACATCCAGGAGCAATCATCCGGCAGCCCGGGTCAGGCCAGCCAGGGCGCGGCCAGCGAAAGCCAGAAACAGGTCGCAGTGACCGAACCCGGTGCCCAGGCTCCAGCCCAGGCAACTGGCTCGTCCAACATCGAGCAAACGTCTTCGCCGTCACTCTCATCCGGTCAGGCAGGAGGCACCACCGGCTCGAAGAGCTCGGCTGCCGCAGGCTCCGAATCCGCCCAGGTTGAAACGCCCGCAGTATCCCAGGCTAGCTCAGGCGGACAGTCCCTGGACATCCAGCAGCAATCTTCCGGCAGCCCGGGTCAGGCCAGCCAGGGCGCGGCGAGTGGAAGCCAGAAGCAGGTCGCAGTGACCGAAACCGGGACCCAGGCTCCTGCCCAGGCCACTGGTTCGGCCAACATCGAGCAGACGTCAGCGCCGTCCCTCTCATCCGGCCAGACAGGAGGCACGGCCGGCTCGAAGAGCTCCGCAACCGCAGGCTCCGATTCCGCCCAAGCTGAAACGCCTTCGGTATCTCAGGCCAGCGCAGGCGGACAGTCCCTGGAAATTCAGAAATCTTCCGGCAGCCCCGGCCAGGCCAGCCAGGGCGCGGCGAGCGGGAGCCAGAAACAGATCGCAGCGACCGAGACCGGCACCAAGGCACCGGCCCAGGCCACAGGCTCGGCCAACATCGAGCAGACGTCAGCGCCGTCCCTCTCAACCGGTCAGGCAGGAGGCACGACCGGCTCGAAGAGATCCGCTGCCGCGGGCTCCGAATCGGCCCAGGTCGAGACTCCCGCGATTTCCCAGGCCAGCGGTGGCGGAAAGTCTCTGGAAATTCAGGAACAGTCTTCCGGTAGCCTTGGCCAGGCCAGCCGTGGCGCGGCCAGCGGGGGGCAAAAGCAGGTCGCGATGACAGGAACCGGTGACCAAACTCCAGCACAGACAACGGGTTCAGCCAACATCGAGCAGGCTACTGAGCCTTCACTGGCCCAGGGCGGCGGGGCCCAGGCTGAAGGCAGGGCCGCCAAAGGCAGACCGGGGATTGCCGAATCATCGGCCGTCTCCGGCGTCAAGGCCGTTCAAAAATCAGACGGTTCAGGCGGAGGGCCCACGATAAATGTTGGAAAGGCATCGCAAGGTCAGCACGCCAGCGCGCCGGCCTCACAGGAACGTCAGACTGCGCCGGCCGCACAGGGAGATTCAGGAACGGGAGCCGGCACGTCGCCCACTCAACGCCCATCTTCCGGAGGACCCGCAGGGTCATCCCTTGCATCAGCATCCTCGGGCCAGACCGGCGTTGCACAGGCATCCACCGCGGGTTCAGAGAAGCCGAACACAACTGATGGAATCGGTTCAATTGCCTTAAAAAAAGAGACTTCTGGAAAGTCAGCCCTGGGTCTGACATCCGGTTCGCCCGCTGGCGGCAGTTTCAGTGGGGCTGACTCAGGGCGTGCGAAAAGAGCGGCCCGGGCGAGTTCTTCCGGTTCCGGCGCATCATCGGCAAAAGGCACAACGGGCGTCCCGAAGGCCGAATTAGAGGGCGAGGCGCAACTGGCAGGTCGAGGAGGAAGTGGCGGGTCCGGACGAGGCCATTCGTCCAACCGTGCAGAAGAAACAACAGTGGCCGGCGGGCCGACTGCAAAATATGTTGGAGGAAATAGTTCAGAATCTGAACTTGACCGTCAGGCTGGAGCCGCCACAATGGCTCGAACTTCTGGTGGTGGAGACCAGTCGAAAACAACTAGAAATGCCCCAAGGGAATTGGCCGAAAAAAGCCGGCTTGCAAATTCGAGTGTCCTCGGCCCCACTCGGAATCACGCTAAGCCTGGTCTTTATCCGGCCATTTCTTCTTCTGGCGGAAAACGCGGCGGCTCACCAGACATCGAGACCACAGCCATGGCGAATCCGGGCATTCCGGGTGAGGGCCAACAGGTCACCGGAGACCCGGGCGAGGGCGAGGCTTCCGGTGGGTTAAACATTGGCGCTACCGGCACCGGCTCCGGCTTTCATCAGGCAGCTCCGGGTACCGGAAAAGCAAAGCTCGGCAAAGAGACCGGAACTGTTGAAGGAACAGCGCGGGTCGGGGTAGGCGAAAGCCGCGGCAACGCGGCCGGGCTTCCCGGCATGGTCGGAACGGGTGGCAGCGGTCGCGGCACCGGCGGCCTTGGCACTGGTTCCGGCGCTGGCGAAGAAATTTCAGGAGGGGGGCCTGCTGTCATGGTCGCAAAAACTGAGGGAGGCGGGGGAGGGCTCGCGCCGTCAAAAGTGGCTTTCGGAGGACGCGGCGCCGGGCGGGCTCGCGGGGCATCGAGAGGCAAGAGCACTGCATCGAGGCATGCGACGGTGCAGGCCCCGTTTTCTCGGCTGCCCTTTACACCAAATACGACTTCAGAGTCAACGCCACAGATACTCAATCAGGATCAGACCACCAATCAGCCGGCATTCAATCCAGTGCCCGGCCGCCAGATGACGGAATTCACCACCTTCCTTGCCAGCTTTGGCGAATTCCACGGACGCACCAAATTCAGAAAGCGACAGGTCGGGGCCATGAGCTTCCTGAAGGATGAAGTCGAACGGCGGCTCAGTTTCATCCTGAGCAGCAAGGTCGAGACGATACCGTTTTCGAATCGCACCAAACTGATGCGTGCTCCCTGGCTTTTCATGACCGGTGAATTCCGTTTCGAGTTTTCTCAGGCCGAGGCTACCAATCTGCGTGACTATCTCGAAGGAGGCGGATGGCTGTGGATCGATGACTGCTCCGAAGAAACGGACAACACTTTTGACCGCAGCGTCCATGAACAAATCCGACTCGTGCTGCCGGACGCGGAGTATGGCGAGCTTCCGATGAAGCACCCGGTCTTTTCATCCTGCTATCCTCTGCTTGAAGGCTACGAAGGCTACGCCATTCCGCCGGGCGACAAATTCCGCGAGACGCGCCTGCATGCATACTTCATCGAAGGGCGCCCGGCGATCATTTACACCCGCAACGATTACGGATGCGGCCTTGAAATCGATCCCGAAAAGGGCACGGCCGGCCAGCGTTCGCAGACTGACCTGAGCCCGGAACAGATGCGTGAAGGCGCGCTCCGGATGAGTATGAACATGGTTTTCTATTTCCTTGGCGAGCGCGGGGTGCAGGTGGAGCGGACACGAGTGGTGGAAGAGGCAGAGGAAGAGATGAGTCGCCGAAAGGCCCACGAAGAGAAATGGCGCCGTCTGTTTGTGGGCGGCAAACTCAATGACATTGAGGATTTTGAAACGGACACCGCTGAAGAATGGATTCCCAGTCAATGGGCGGACACTGATGTCCCCGAGATCGGCCTCATTGGTGCGGACGGCCGAAGCAAACTCGATGTGAAATTTGAAAAGAATCACGACAAATCCGCATTTGAACGTGACTTCGGCGATGCCGAGAAACTCGACCTTTCCGCGGCCCACGCCATCATGCTCGACGTCAATAATCAGAGCACGGCCATCGTCCGCCTGGCGATTGCTCTTAGTACCGACGGGCAGGAATATATTTATCACGAGTCGCCGCAGGTGGTGCTCAAACCCGGCATGAACCGCAGTGTCCTCTTTCGCCTGGGCAAGAACTTCAAAACCGCGCCCAAGTGGGAATACAACCAGCCTCTGCAAGGCGCGAACGACGTGCGTAAAATGACGTTCCTGATATACGCCATCAAGCCCGGCCGGCTCATCTTCGACAACCTCCGTATCAGCACGGTAAAAAAGGCAGACTTGGTCAGATTCCTGCAGGCAGGCCTGAAGATTCAACAGAAACGTGCAGACAATGTAAATGATCGTGAATAGAAACGAACTGTTGCGGAGATTGCCGTAGGCTAGTGGTGTTGAGTAACGGCTCTAGCCGGGTTCTGAGAAACCTGACACAACCCGGCTAAATAAAGCCGTTACTCCAACACCGGCCACGAATACGATCCCCCTGAAACATCACAACTATAAACCATAAGAACCATGACCCTCTCCCTCCTCTCTCTCTTCTTCTCCACAACGCTCTTGGCTGACGAAGCGACGGATACGTTCAATCTCGCCAACGGGATCTTTATTGTTGAAGACTACGAGACCGCTCTCGGGTACTACGACGAAGTCCTCAACAAATTCCCGAAGTTCAAGCACGCGGAAGAGGCCCGATTCCGTAAGGCCGAGTGCCTCTATCGCTTAAAAAAACTTGAAGCTGCGTCCAAGGACTTCGAAGCAGTTCTGGCCAAGAATGCCGATTTCAAAGAAGCGCAGACCGCACGGTATCGGCTCGGCGAGATCTATCTGAACCACCTGGAAAAGTATGACAAAGCCGCAGCCTTCTACGGCGAATTGGCCCTCAAGGATCCAAAGCACAAACTCGCTGACAGCTCCATCTACTTTCAGGGCGAAGCATTCTTCAAACTCAAGGCCTACCAGAAGTCGACAGCGTCCTACACCAGTCTGCTGGAAAAGTACGGCGAAAGTGAATACGTCGCAGCGGCCACTTACTCGCTCGGATGGTCGCGTTTTCTGAGCGAAGACTTTGAAGGAGCGGTCAAGCACTTCGGCACGATCGTGACCAAGTTTCCCAAGGAAGAAACCGTGGCGGAGTGCCACTACAAAATGGCCGAGGCCCTCTTCAATCTGAAGAAATTTCAGGAAGCGCACGACGCGTACGCACAGGTAGTCGAGAAATACAAATCCGAGTACACCGACGATTCGTATCTTGGCCGCGCGCGCTCCCTCTTCGAGCTCGACAAGAAGGAGGCGGCGGCCGCGCTCTTCCTCGAAACGGCAGGCAAATTTCCCAAGACAGAGATCGCTGCCGTGGCCCTTTTCAATGGAGGCAGCAGCCTGTTCGGCCTCGAAAAGTACGAAGCTGCCCTTGCTGCTTTCGTCAAGATGCTCAAAGACGAGAGCAGCGAAAAGCTCAACAGCCAGGCCCAGTATTGGAAAGGACGCTGCCTGCTCAAGCTTGGCCGCGCTGCCGAGGCGGAGGCCGAATTCGCCACGGTGCTCAAAGAAGAGGGCTCTGACCGGGCGACCGCGCTTTACAGTCTTGGTGATGCGCAGTTCGCCGCAAAAGATTTTGGTCTTGCAGAAGAGAGCTACGGCAAGGTGGCGACGCAGTTCCCGGAACACGAGCTTGCGGACGATGCCTTTTACTCACGCTGCCTCTGTCTCGAAAAACTCGGCCGGCTGGATGACGGGCTGAAGAGGACTGCCGAGTTCCTGACCAGGTTTGAGAAAAGCCCGCACACCTCGCCCGTTCGATTCCTACAGGGCGAATTCCACTATCGTAAAGGTGAATACGCGGCGGCCATTCCCGATTACAGAGCAGTTGCCGAAACGAAAGGCGACCTGCAGGACGACGCTCTTTACAAACTCGGCTGGGCGCAGCGCCTCGCGGAAAAACCGGACGAGGCTACCGCGACGTTTAAGAAACTATCCACCGAAATGAAAGATTCGAAGTTCGCGCCCGAAGCACTCTACCTGATGGGCAAGATTGCGGACGAAAAAGATCAACAAGAGGCAGCGCTCAAGTATTTCGACCAGACAGTCGCCCAGTATCCGGATTCCGAGTTCGCCGCTCGCGCCATGTTTGAAGCCGGGCTGGTTCATTACTCGCGCAATCAGTTTGAGAAGGCCGTTGCCCGGCTGGAGAAATTCCTCGCAACTCACAAAGAGGGCGAGCTCATCCCGCACGGCATCCTGCATCTTTCCGAGAGCTACTTTGAATCCGGCAAGATTGACGAATCACTAAAGGGCTACCTGCGCCTGCTCAAAGAGCATCCGAAGAGCAGTGTGGCGCCTGCGGCCCGTTACGGATACGGCTGGTGCCTGCGATCGCTCGGCAAGCTCGACGAAGCGGCAAAGGAATTTGCCCGTACGACCAGTGACTTCCCCAAAGACAATCTCGCGCCGGAAGGGCTCTACTGGGCCGGGCTCTGCCTCGAAGAATCGAAGAAGTTTGAGGACTCGCTCAAGAAATTTCTGGAACTGACCGCCAGCTATTCCGACAGCTCATTCGTTGAAGAAAGCCAGTATCGCATCGCGGCCTGCCACCTGGGCCTCAAAAATTACGACCAGGCCCTCGAGCTCTTCGGCAAGTTCACCAAGCAATACAAAGACTCAGAATGGCTCGACCGCGTCTGGTATGACATCGGCTGGTGTCACCGTGAAAAGAAAGAACTGGACAAGATGAAGCTCGCCTTCGAAAAGGTCGCCAGCGGCTTTCCCGATTCCGAGATGCTGGCCGAGAGCTTCTTCGGTCTTGGTGAGCTGGAATACGACACGGAAAAATACAAGCCTGCGCGGGAGCTCTATCTCAAGGCCATCAAGACCGGCAAAGAGGAAGTCCTTGACCGAGCGCTCTACAAACTTGCCTGGACACACACACATCTGAAAGAGCCCATCAAGGCAATCGCGGCCTATCGCCGCATCATTGATGAAACAAAGGAATCCGAGTTTTACGGCGAGTCCTTCTACCGCCTGGGCCGCCTGTTTCAGGAGGCCGGCTCGCACGACCAGGCCGTGGACGCCTTCGAGAAGTGCCTCAAGAACACTGACAAGGCCGAATTCAAAGAGGCCTCGACCTTTCAACTCGCCGAGGCCAATCGTGAGCTCAAAGAGTGGGGCAGCGCGCTCAAGCTCTACAACGCGGTCATCAAGGAGTTCCCGAAAACCAAGGCCATCAACGAAGCCCTCTACGGCGCCGGCATCTGTTCCATGGAACTGGGCGCTATCAAGGATGCGGAAGACAACTTCAACAAGGTCATCGAGCAGACTGAAACCGTCACCTCAGCCCGATCCGAGCTGGGCCTGGGCGAGATCCTCATGCGTGCCGGCAAGTTCAAAGAAGCGGCCAAGCGTTTCCTCAAAGTGAACTTCATCTACGGCTACCCGGAATGGAAACCCCTCGCCCTCAGCAAGGCGGCCGAGTGCTGGGAAAAGGCCGAAGAGCCCAACAGAGCAAAGACCTTCTACAAGCTCCTGATCAAGTCCTTCCCGGATTCTCCGCAGGCCGCGGAAGCGAAGGAAAAAATCGGGGGGTAACGGGTGCATCTCGAAATCGCCGTGGCGATCATACAGCGGGAAAACCAAGTCTTAATTGCGCGACGGACCAAAGATCAACACCTTGGCGGACAGTGGGAGTTTCCCGGCGGCAAAATCGAAAAAGATGAAACCATTGATGAGACGCTGATTCGCGAGTGCCGCGAAGAGCTCGGCATTGAAGTCGACCCCACCTCGCTATTCCACGAGCAGCAATTCGATTATCCGGGACGCTGCGTTCACCTTCACTTTTATCTGTGCCGTCATCGGCTAGGCCTCCCGAAAGCGATCGAATCGGATGAGATCCGCTGGGTCGAGAAGAGCAAGCTGAATGAATACGAGTTTGCAGAAGCGAACCGGCAGGCGCTGGAAATGCTGATGGAGAGCTGAGCCGGTTGATTGGGGCTCTGCGATCTCACTCGACCGATTCTGATTGCCGTTCCGTCCCTCCTTCGAGAATCTAAACTTTCCTGGTCAGGCTTTCAAATTCCCTTGTAAGATTGGTAATCCGGAAATTCGCGTGGGTCGAGAATGCCCATCCCATCACGCCGAAAATGAAGGCCATCAGAGTGAGAATATCCATGTGCATTCTCCTGAAACAAGGTGTCTTTAAAATAAAAAAGCCCCTGCAGGATGCAGAGGCTTTTTCAGTTCGAATACTGAATCTCAACCGGCGGCGGCGGCCATATCGGTGTTGGTTTTGATGAAGCCTGCCCACTCTTCTGGCAAGTCCTCTTCCGGGAATATGGCGGTCACCGGGCATTCATCTACACAGACGCCGCAGTCAATACATTCGTCCGGGTCAATGTAGAGCATATCCGGGAAATCGCCCTTCTTGTCTCCATCAAGCTCATGGATGCAATCTACCGGACAAACAGCGACGCAGGCCGTGTCTTTCACCCCAACGCAGGGCTGGGCAATGTAATGGGACATCGTTCCCTCCTGTAAAATGAATAGTGTCCAATCTTGTTGCTTAAAATGGCGCCTTTCAAAAAAACGCGGGCGGACTATAGCAACTGCCCTGGAGGGTGTCAACTCTCTCCAGATAAGATGCTTGGCATGACATCTCTGTCGAAAAATCTCCGCAAAAAGCGCTGTTTCACACCGAATAGACTTTGCCGAAGGCCTTACATAAACTGCCTGAAATACACCACCAACATTGATCTGGAAGCCTCAAAATGAGCTATCTGATTACCGGCGCGTGCGGATGCATCGGCTCGTGGATCGTTAAACAACTGCTGGATGAGGGACAGCCGATTACGGTCTTTGATCTTCAGAAGACCACCCACCGCCTCGAACTCATCATGCCGACAGAACAGATCGAAAGCGTCGATTTCGTGAAGGGCGATATTACGGATCTCAATGCTGTCAAAAATGCCATGTCTGAGAAAGGAGTGGACCGGATCATTCATCTGGCCGCGCTACAGGTACCGGCCTGCAAAGCCAATCCGATTCTTGGCCGCAAAGTCAACATTGATGGCACACGAAATATCTTCCAGGCTGCTTCGGATCTGAAAGAAAAAATCAAGACGGTCGCGTTCGCAAGCTCGGTCGCCGTGTACGGACCGGAATCGGATTACGTGGATGCCTACGGCGAAGATCCTGTCCTGCCAAATGACGCGCCGCAGACCCCTCGCACTGTGTATGGCGAAACAAAGAAACAGAGCGAGCTGGAGGCCATCGAATTCTCTGAAAACGATGGAATCCCGCGCCTTGGAATCCGGCCGTGGGCAGTCTACGGTCCGGGACGGGATTTCGGTCTGACTTCCGACCCCACGAAAGCGATGAAGGCCGCAGCCATCGGCCGCGATTACGAAATCGGCTTCGGGCATCTGATCGACATGCAATACGTGGCCGATATCGCTAACGCTTTCATTCAACTTTCCCAACAAGACGACTTCGTTGGCGCCAAGTCCTACAACATTAAGGGGTGGTGGGTCGAGGTCGCTGAGGTGGTCCAGGCAATCGAAGAGGTTGCCCCGGAAGCCGAAGGCACCATCACCCATTCGGACGTGAAGATTGATATCGCCACGCGCACGGATGATTCAGAGCTCCTGGCCGAAATCCCCGCCGTTACCATGACCCCGCTGAAGGATGGAGTGAAAGAGACAATCGATCTCTTCCGCAGCCTCCACGAGGAAGACCGACTGGATCTGAGCGACCTGGATGCGTGACGGAGCTCACCGATTAATTCAACCCTCCTGCTTCCCGTTTTCGTTAACGATCCAGTGTTCAGTGCTGAGTTCTTTGACCCTGGTTTCGTTAACGCAGACGCCCAGCCCTGGCTGCGTGGGGACGACGATTTCACCGTCGACCACATCGATCGGCTCCTCGAGAATCTGATTCACCGGCCCGAACAGGTCGTATTGATGTTCTTGGATAAGGAAATTCGGGAGCGCTGCCGCAACCTGGCACGTGGCCGCCATTCCGATACCCGTGAACAGCCCGAAATGCAGCGCGGTTTCCAGGTGGTGCGCGTGTGCGATGTCAGCAATCTTCTTCGCCGCGGTGATGCCGGTACGTGGAACATCCGGCTGTGCTATTCGGAGCGCGCCCTTCTGAATCCAAGGCATGAACTGCTGAACGCTGCGTAAGTGTTCGCCAATCGCGACCGGTGTCGAGATCGCTTCGGCAAGCCGGGCGTGGCCGCCGATGTCGTCAGGATTCAGTGGCGCTTCAAGCCATGCCGCACGGCCCTCGTCAAGAATGCGACCGAACTGAATGGCATCCTGAAGTGAAAACTTCCCAAGCAGGTCGACCGCGAGGAACGCTTCCCTGCCCATAGCCTCACGAAGGTCTTCGAATTCGTTCTGCACTTCTGAGAGCGATTTACCGGTAAAGATTTTCACTCCAGCGAAACCCTCCCTTACCCGTGCTGCCGCAGCCTCGCACTGCTCTTCCCATGTCGGCTGGCGCAGACCTGAAACATAGGCCGACAGCCGGGCGCGCAAAGGGCCACCCAGCAGTTCACTCACCGGGGCTCCGTAGTGCCGGCCGCGCAGATCCCAGACTGCGATGTCAGCGGCCGCGATCGCATCCATCATGAATCCGGACGTGTGACCGCGAACGTCCATCAAGTGAAAGAGCCGCTCATATATGGCTTCGTGCGAAAGCGGGTTCTGACCGATCAGTGCTGGCCCCACCAGATTGGCAAGGATGGATGCAGGGGTCTCGGGTACGAGCGGTGCCGAGGCTTCACCCCAACCCGCAAGACCGCATTCGGTTGTTAGCTTGATGATGCACGATTCGGCCAGGCGGCTGTACGCGTGGGGCCATTGCGGCTCGATGTAATAGTCCGTACCTGGCAGGCGGCCTGGAGTATCCTGGTGGCCACCGATGCCATAGTGATAGTCAATCTTGAGTGCGAAAATTTCTACCTGGGCGATCTTCATGCGCAAAGTGTGAAGTGGTTCTGATTAGACGGACGAGCGAATCCCCGCAATACTGCCAATCGCTTTCTTAATCAATTGCCTCCGGCAAAGTCACTGCATCCACATCTCGATCCCGTGCCACGCATCGACGCTCACGTCCACGTTTTCACTAAAGAGAGCGCGGAGTTCCCTCGCACCACCTCCGACTGGTTGCCGCCCGAACGCGAGGAGCCCGTCGAGAAATTAATGGAGCTCATGGAGGCCAGCAACATTGATCAAGCGGGGCTCATTCAGATCGGCGGCAATGAGATCGAGCAGCACAACTATTTGTTGAGATGTCTAAAAGATTATCCTAATCGGTTTCTTGGCATTGGCCTTATCCCGCCGGACTGCAAAGACACCGCGGAGCACATGAAACGTCTAACGGACGGTACTGGGATTATCGGCTTCAGGCTCTCAAAGATTGGCGGCCCTCGTGATCCATTCGCCCCGATGGATGTCAGGCAGTTTAAAACATGGCCCATCTGGGAATACGCGGCCGAGAACGATCTTGTCATCTGGCTCTATTGCTGCGCACGGGATG
>Ga0066834_10001268_pt1 | contig 11487 bp, 10 predicted proteins | sample ETNtaG_30_FD_66729 | JGI IMG/M metagenome (GOLD analysis project Ga0066834, IMG submission 66729) | Marine microbial and viral communities from oxygen minimum zone, Eastern Pacific Ocean - ETNP201306PF43B | ecosystem: Environmental > Aquatic > Marine > Oceanic | place: Pacific Ocean: Eastern... | reverse complement strand
ACAGCCAGAATCCCCGTTCAACTGGAAAAAGGAAGCAATGAACTCCTGGTAAAGACCAATAATTCTAACATCCCTCCCAACAAACGACTTTGGGTAATCAATGCAGCCATAGAAGGCTAATGGCCATGAGATCAAAGGCTTTACCATGGAGACAATAAAAGCAAGAGGTACGGATGGATAATGTCTTCCTGAAATGGTGGAGATAGGCATTATCCCTTTGCTAATGCTAGCCAAAAATTATAGCCGCCTGGAGATTGAATGAAAGTGTACGACCCAACAATTTCTTTGCCTAGGCGCTTTGAATCACCCGTTGCGACACTTGGAGCCTAAGTTAGCGGGGTTGTAGTATGAGGCACGATCCCCCATGTCGATCGACAGCACAAGGTTTTGGTACTGGACAACACCATCTTGGAAATGGACTTATAGCAATAATGAATTTAACTGTTGAAGTAAAATATTGTTCTCAAGCATAAGGAGCTGTATATATGTCTAACACCATTTTGCTTGGTTTTGGCCTTTTGGTGACGTGTAGTGGACAATCTTCATCCAAAGTTTACGATATAGGATCGCGTCTGGAACCTTTTGTAGACGACTGGCTAATTGAAAAAATGGATGGGGTGCAATTACAGTTGCATCATCCTACGCCAAGCGAAGTAGCAATTGTATTCGATAAATCGTGGGAAGGCAATACTTGTACCTATGTGGTTGTATTCCAGGATGATGATCTCTTTCGGATGTATTATCGTGGATCTCACTACGATTTTGCGACTAAAAAAAGCCTGCATGAGCTCACCTGTTATGCTGAGAGTAAGGATGGAATCAACTGGACTAAACCAGAATTGAACCTGTTTGAGTTCGATGGATCCACCCGCAATAACATCGTCTGGCGAGGGGAACTGGAATGCCACAATTTTTCGCCCTTTAAGGACCCCAATCCCTATTGTCAGCCAGAAGCACGTTATAAGGCACTTGGAGGCGGACAAGAAGGGCTATTTGCCTTCCAATCATCGGATGGGATCAACTGGTCTTTGATGCAACCAGATCCAGTTATTACCAAAGGGGATTTCGATTCCCAAAACTTGGCGTTTTGGGATACAATTCGGAAAAGGTACGTTGATTTTCACCGGGCAGGACAGGACGGCGTTCGATCTATTATGACCTGTACTTCGGATGACTTTCTTAATTGGTCAGAACCGGAATGGGTAGACTTCGGGCAGTCACCGCCTGAGCATTTGTATACCAACGCCATCACACCTTATTTCCGCGCACCGCATATTTTTCTTGGTTTCCCCAAGCGATTTCTGCCCTCACGAAAGATACCTCATCATCCGGATTCAGGAATTTCGGATGGTGTCTTTATGAGTAGCCGTGACGGGTTACACTGGCACCGGTGGTTGGAGGCATTTATCCGACCGGGACTTCAACCGGAGAGATGGGTGAACAGAAACAACATGACCGCTTGGGGGATTTTGTCCACTAAGACAACAACAACCGGTCCTACTAACGAACTTTCTATTTACTCCAACGAGAACTACTATTCAGTGGACGGCTACTGCCGTCTTCGGCGGTTCACACTACGAAATGATGGTTTTGCCTCTGTTCATGCTTCCTACGCTGGTGGCGAATTCGTAACGTATCCACTCAACTTTTCGGGAACCAAACTCACTCTTAACTTCTCCACTTCGGCTGCCGGAAGTATCCGGGTAGAAATTACCAATCTAAATGGCCAACCTTTGAGCGGGTTTTCGCTGGATGAATCTACTGAGATTTACGGGGATGAAGTTGCCTACGTCGTAACGTGGAAATCGCAATCCGACCTGACCAAGCTTGTAGGTCAACCTATTCAGTTGCGTTTCGTCATGAAGGACGCCGATCTGTATTCTTTACAGTTTCGTCCTTAAAGGAGGCCGCAGACATAAAACCATTTTGGCAACCAACCTAACATAGCAAGGGGAAATGGCGGTTACTGATAGATTCTATGCGTAACGCTGCTCGAAGACATTTACAGCAGTTTGGGCTGCCAACATGGAAGTACGGACACGATGTTGAAAGCCCGACTGCATACCTGTCTCGATAGTAAAGGAGAGACCGTATTGGTTAGCAGCAAAATCTGCTAGGTTCAAGCCTTCACCTCTTTGTTGGGAGTTAAGCCAGAAGACACCTGGTTGACCTTTGGTGAAGAAAGAGCCGGGCAGATAGTCTTCCTCCACCAATTTTGTATTAGATTCGACCACGGTCTGGATTATGCTGTCAGCTATCTTTTGCTCCCAGACCTGGTCATCATCACTTTGCTGGTGCCGGGCAGAAAACCAGAAAGCATCGCCGCCGTACTCATGTAAATCCAACGTTAGACCTGGCTGAATTTCGGCCATCAGACGGCGTGTACACTGCACTTCTACTGGTGCCCAAGGCGTATCATGGAAACGGTTGATGTGGAGAATTTCGCCTGCCGGACTGACGACCAGCGTATAGGCTCGTTGGAATGGCGCCGTCCCATCAATTCCTTCGGCACTTGATGGGAAGAAGATGCGGCGTCCAACCAGCGGTTCTAGCAAAGCTTCGCCTGGGGAAAATCGACCATACAGACCGCTAGTTGCATAACCGTACTCACCGATGATAACCAGAAGCGTTTCCTCATCTTGGTAGAGCACTTCACCACTATCTTTCAGAATTTCTTCGCTATCTTCGACGGAACCCAGTTCTGGTTCTTCACCCAAACTGAGACTTAAGGCATAGGAAAACCCGTTCATGCCCATTGGATCACGGCAGGGAATAACATAGACCTGATGATCCGTTTCAAGTTGATCAACTAGTTCGACTGCAGCGGTGACACCAGCTTGTTCGGTCGAATGACTGCCTGCGCTAATGAAAATGGCTGGTTTCTTATCTCCACCACCTTGCCAGCAAGCTATAGGTGATCCATCCAGTGTGTGGCCCAGCACCCTGGGGTAGTTTTCCTTACACTTCATCCAATCAAGAAGGTTGGTGTAGCGATCGAAAATCTGCATCCCATTTCCCCTTTAGCATTATGCCTTACTGATCTTCCTCTTTGAGTGTTGCTAGCTGTTGACCTGAAATCAATCGATGCGAATCTCGTTTTGTCCGGTAATATCTTTGGTATGTGTATAGTGGGCCGCTTCCATCAGTTCTAAGGTTTCGGGCGATAAGCAGGCTTTCAGTACTTCTGAAGGTCCACCCCCACCTCTATGTTGCGGCGTGTAGCGCAAAACCAAGATTCTGCGAATACGATCCGATGGATTCCAAGGCAAGATGCCATGTGTTAACAACTCTGAGATAATCAGCACATCGCCGGCACGCGGCGTCAAGTTGATCACTCCCTGTGGTAAGTCATCGGTATCGATTACATTCCCATTGTAAAACATCGTTTTCGGTCGGGGAAAAGATGCCTTGTGGGAGCCTGGGACTACCAGTAGTCCTCCATCACCTGGAAAAACGTCATCAAAATAGGGAAAAATGACAAAATTATCGCAGTAGATCTTGTTATTGCGAATCTCGTATCGACAACTCTCCCAACCATAGTCGTCTCGGGCACAATGAAGCCCGCCTCCTCCTGCACCAGGCAGATCAACTTGTAAGGTGCCGCTGGTTAGGCGTGGTTTGCTGTTCGTTAGTTCCATTACGATTGGCCATGTTTTTGGATGGAAAACTAGGGCTTCCAACGTTTTGTCAAAGGCAAATCCGTTAATATGACGTTTGCCATCTTTACCAAATCCTTCTGGAAGTTGATCAGCCGGGGTATCGATATAACATTGTGTTGCCTTTTGGCAGGCTTCTAGCTGTTCAGGACTAAGAACATTTTCCAAATGTAGATATCCGGACACATCAAAAAAGTATCGTTGTTCAGGTGTCATAATCCGTTGTGTAAACCTTGATTTCCTCCATTATATCGTAATCTTCTCCGGTTATTTTCCTAGACGTTTTTGTCTTTTTAAATTTGGAGAAGATTAGCCCTAAAAAGTTGGATAATATTTCTTAATTTGAGTAAAAAGGCACAAGTATTCAAGTTGAATTATAGTCATGATTGGACGATATGTCAACTTGCTGGTACAATATGAATACGGTTGTCATTTAAAAAAGAAATCATGGCTATGCCGATAAAGACCGGACTAACTTGAACAAACCAATTGAGAACTGCTATTGGGTCAATCCACATCTTCTGGCCAGTGAATATCCTGGACATCAGGATTCAGCGAAAACACGTTTCCGTCTCAACAAATACTTGGATTCTGGATTGAGCTGTTTCATTGACCTAACTCAGCCGAAAGAACTTGAACCTTATGACCTGATTTTGAGCCAAGAGTCTCAAGATCGAAACTTGGCAACAATCTACAGGCGAAAACCGATTGTGGACTATTCGGTTCCAAGTCGAAATGGAATGATTGGGATCCTGAATACCATTCAGTCTGACATACAAGCTGGACATAAAGTGGTTGTCCATTGTTGGGGTGGAGTTGGCCGGACTGGTACCGTTATCGGTTGTTATCTGGTTGGGCAGGGATTATCCGGTGAGGAATCGCTCCGAGAGTTGAGTCAACACTGGAATACAGTTGGCTGCCTCAAACGGAGAAACCATCCAATCACACCGCAATCCGAAGACCAGTTCCAGATGATTCTGGATTGGAACCAGTAACGATTTGCAACCTGCATCGAGGAACTAAGTAATATGAATTCACCAAATGTGTTATGGATTTTCATCGAAGATATGAATGACTGGCTGGGGTGTTATGGGCATCAGGCCGTACCAACACCGAACATAGATCAGCTGGCTGAAAATGGTGTTCGGTTTGATCGAGCGTATATGCCGGCTGGGGTTTGTTCACCCTCCAGGTCGGCCGTTATTACTGGTATGTATCAGACGACAATTGGTGCGCACAACCATCGGAGTTCAAGACCAAACTTTAGGGGAATGAGCATGGGACAAGACTATGATGCTATCTCACTACCTAATGGTGTGTCTACTATTCCTGAACATTTCCGTGATGCTGGTTACTACACGTTTATCGAAGGTAAAACAGATTATAATTTTGTCCATCAGAGTACTAATCTTTACCATCATAATAATCCAAAGATGGGGTTCAAAGGTGCCCAAGATGGTAGTGATTGGTCGGGTTGTCCAGATGGTAAACCCTTCTTTGGACAGATTCAACTTACAGGCGGTAAGCAGTTTGGAAACCCCAACCTTCAACGACATACAGATCCATCAGATATCACGGTCCCACCGTACTACCCAGATCATCCAATCATTCGAAATGAGATCGCTTTGCACTATGATTGCGTTAGCCATACCGACACCGAGGTTGGTCAAATTCTCACGCGGCTAAAGGAAGATAGCCTGCTTGAAAATACGATCATCTTTCTGTTCAGCGACCATGGTATGCGCTTACCACGACACAAACAATTCATTTATGAAGGAGGACATAAAGTCCCCTTAATTATTTCCGGGTTGGATCATATGGACCAGTTGCAACCTGGGATTGTCCGTCAGGATCTGGTCAGCGGGATCGATATTAGCGCCACCTCGCTGGCCTTGGCAGATCTCGAAGTACCAGACGAGATGGAAGGGCAACATCTTTTCTCCTCCAATTTCACGCCGCGCCAGTATGTAATCGCTGCCAAGGACCGATGTGACTATACAATCGATCGGATTCGTGCAGTGCGCACACAAAAGTATGGTTACCTTCGCAATTTTATGACCGACCGACCATATATGCAACCCCAATACCGGGATGGTTCTAACTTTATGACTTTGTTGCATGATATGTACGATGACGGTAAACTGAACGATGTACAAGCAGCGTTTTGGTGCCCAGATCGACCTGGCGAAGAGTTGTACGATCTGGAAAACGATCCGCACGAAACGATAAACCTAGCAAATAATCCGAATTATACTAGCATTCTTGCTGAACATCGGGAGATTCTGAATAACTGGATTGACAAAACGGACGACAAAGGACAGTATCCAGAATCAGAGATTGGTTTGCGTTGTGTACTGAATCGTTGGACTCACCAGTGTGTCAACCCGGAATATGCTAAGCTGGAAAATTAGATCTAATAGCCTGCTGGATGTGCAACGGGTGCTGACCGAAAGAGGTACGATTGTATCGTTAGCTTTACTGCCATCCGATCGGCATACAATTAAAATCTTAGCTTGACATTCAAGAAGGAAACATCATGTCAAACCCGACCAAAATCTATCGTGCCGCGCTGGTCGGCTGTGGAGGACGGGGTATGTCTTTACGTAATACAGCCAACCAAATCGACCGGATTGACGTTGTCACTGCCGCCGACATGAACGGCATCAACTTTGAAAAACTGGCATCGGAAGGAATCAAGACCTACCATGATTTTGAGGAGATGCTGGAGAAAGAGTCACTAGATATAATCATAGTGGCAACGCCCATCTCTTCCCACTATCAGGTTGCCAGTCGTGTGCTGGATTTTCCCATTACCGGTTTGTACTTGGAGAAGTCGATGGCCACCAGACTGTGGGAAGCCGACCAATTGGTCCAAAAGGCAGATGAATTTGGTATCTACTTGGTGGTTGGACATCAACTGCGGTATAATCAAGGTTGGGCCAATGTTAGAAACCTGATCGATCAAGACGCCATTGGCCAACTTCATTATATTCGGGCTCATCGTGGAGCCGCCATGCTAACTCATCATACCCACCAGACTGACCTAATGAGATACTATCTGGATGACTCTCCTGTCTCATGGGTGCTTGGACAGGTCCATCGAGATGGTCCGCATCTTTCGGAGGGACTGGAGTCAGAGATGCAAGCACTGGGGTTTGTTCAGTTTGAAAATGGCGTTAGCGGTATTATCGAATCCGGCCAGTACAAACCACCAGCTGGCAATCACTTGATGTTAATCGGTGAGAAAGGAGATATTCAGGCTGGTTCAGATGCCCGATATCGCAATGAAAATACAGGAGGTTCGTGGCAACCAATTCCATCTTTTGATCAACCACACATTTTCGAAGACTTTTTACAATGGATTGAAGGTGGTCCAGAACACCGATGTGCTGGGCGAAAAGGCCGGGATACGCTGGAAGTCCTACTGGCCATCTATGAATCCAGCCGCAGCCGAGGGAGAATCGAATTGCCTCTGAAACAACGAGGAAATGCGTTAGAAGAAATGATAGACGACGGTACATTGCTTTAAAGGACAAGCCGCAGCCTGTTCAACGAAGCAAAACCCTGCGAGGGGAAATATGAACCTGAAAGGCGTTTCAACCAACCAACTTCTGAATTTCCTGTTCCCAAGTTCCTTCAACCTTCACACCATACTCACGGACCCCTCCTGTAGCATCTGGACCAGTTATGACAGGTAAATTATGCATCTGTTGAGATTGTTCTGGAATATAGTCTTGGCGCAGAAAATGATAGGCACACCCTCCACGCATTTTATCAGTTTTATTTTCTTTTGTGCAATGCGGAATACCGTAATTAAAGAAAACAATCCCGCCAGCATCAACCTCCACAGGTATAGCTTTTGATTCGTCTGGATCACAGGTGATATGGTGATTACTGTAAGGATCACGTTGATGCGAGTATTCAAGACTATGGCCGTTGGGAATGACTTGCAAAGTTCCGTTTTCCAATGACGCGTCGTGAAGCGCTATCCACATCCCTGTTCCCTTGGTAGGATCACTAATGCGAAAATAACCATTGTCCGTGTGCCAACTGGTTCCAATACCAGTTCCAGGTGGCTTCAGGAAAATCTGATCCAGATGACGGATATATGGATCTCCCAGCAACTGACTAACAACCGCTTTGACTTTTGAACAATAAGGCAGTGCTCGGTAAAGGTCGCTGATGTTATTGAGGGGTATAATCTGGTAATTATGCATGGTGGTAGAACGTGTCTCACCATCACCATCCGTGGCTACGTTTCTCCCCAAATCCTGACGGTAAAATCTTTCCAGTTCGATTACGAGTGCTTGAACTTCATATTGATCGAAAAAATTGGATAAAATTAGATAACCTTCGTCCTTAAATTGATTGATTTGTTGTTCTGTTAGTTCCATAGCATCTCCTTTGGAAAAATTACATATGTATAGATCTTCAGTTGACTCTCAGTCCGTTTCGCAACACCGGGAATTGATCCCCAACTGGCTTTCCTGTTTTTTTCAGAATAACACCAGGAACATGGTACTGGGGAACATAACCGCGACGTATGCTGTTACAACTAGTATTGGGACCACTCATATGAAGGGTCAATGAGCTGAAGATAGCGACTTGTCCAGCTTTCATTTCAACTGGAACAGCACCACTATAATCTGAACACTTTGCACGCAACCCACCGTAAACTTGCTGATTTTGTTCTTCGTTTTCGTGTTCCAAAACTCCCCATTTGTGTGATCTTGGTAGCACCCAGATACCTCCGTTTTCCAAATTTGAATCGCTGATAGCTGTCCAGCAGGTAATGTAGGCGAGTGGAACAGTCTCAGTATAACCAGAGTCTTGGTGCCAACTGAAAGTTTTCCCCAATTGGGGTGGTTTTGTGGCAGCTTGATTCCAATAGAGGTCAGCATTTGGTCCAATAAAAGCGCGGCACGCTTCTAAATAAATCTCAGACCTAACGAATTCGGCTGCTATTTGGCTCCGATTGTGAACCTGTCCATAGGATCTACGTCCCTCAGCAGCAAGAACAGCTTTAGAGTCACCGGTGGCTTTGGCTTCTTCAACACCTTCCCGATATAGACGATCCATTTCGTCCGCCATGAATTGGAGTTGATCTGGTTCGATGACAACGTCAGTGACGAAATATCCAAGCTCCTGAAATTGCGCTTTATCTTTTTCATTGATCATTTTTGAAAACCCTTTCCCTAATCGAACAATAGCATATGATAGCCCACTTAAGCATGTCAAGAACTAGTGATTGTTATGGATTGTTCACTATCGTCATGAATCAGTCGTTGTAAGGTACCATCATCATCCAAACTCTGTCGACCGGCCTCAAGAATAGCTGTCGTTGTTAATGTCTGCTGAATTGTGGCCAAACGATCTTGGAAATCAGATGGTTTGGCACTACCCTCTCGAATTTGACAAACGGCATCAACGAAAGCTGAGATACTCCTGTAACCATATCCTGCCTGACCAGCGAAGTAACCTTGCGTATTTGGTGTGTATTTCATAAACAACGGATTCGCTGAAGTGTAACCATTTGCATCGGTGGCAACACTATAGCCGCGGTGTGCTTGATCTACAATAATTTCTCCTTCGTGTCCCATGTAAAAGAAACGTTGTTGGGAATGGACATCGCTGGTTGGAGCAATCCATGAGGCAGTGTAAACAGCTGTGCCCAAGTTCTGACTCTCGTTGTTCTTCCACTGTGTTGTCAAGGTTATTGTATCCTCGGTATCGACTTCAAAAGGTGAGTGATTAGCAACACCGTTGGAAGCAGTAGCAGTGACACTCACAGGAGACGCAAAATCACCAATCGACCAAGTATGAAAATCAACATGATGTGAATTAAGGTAATAACTGATGTCACTCGATTTCCCCGCCCAGTGACGGAAGGTTTCCAGTTGTTTTTTTGGTTGACTCATGTAGGCGTTAAAAAAACTGAAATCGCCTAGATTCCGGATTCGATCTCGGGCATCAACATAAATTGGATCCCAGCGTTTATGAACCTCCACAGCCACCAGTACTTCTTGGCGATTGGCTGCATCGATCAGTGCTTTGTGCTCCTTTAGAACCTTAACTGGCGGTTTAGTTAAAAGCACGTGTAATCCCCGTTCTATAGCATCATAGGCAATTTGAAAATGTGTATCGTCAGGAGTGAAGATAGTTACCAAGTCACCGGGTGACATCGTATCTAATCCACGCAGATAGGCTTGCGGATCAGATAAAATGTCGTCGTTTGGAAAAGCATCGAAACTGACATCCATCTCTTTATAGGCACGGTTAATCTGATCTTTCAAGTGCTGTCGAATGGCAGAATATTTGGTACCATTAGTGCCGGCCATAGCAATACGGCCAATTTTTCCTTGCCGACGCAAATCGAAAAGCGTTAGAGCAATAACCCCCGCCTTCTTGTCTGAAGAACTAGCTGTAGTATGAACATAACCGGTGGTGTACTCCCCCGTACCGATCATCAGTGCTGAGGTAATAATTACTCCTCCCAAATGTTGTATGTCTAAATTTTATCAAGTTAACATAACCAGTGCAACGAGAATCGAATTTCAGAAAAAATGCCGTTAACCCAAGAACTTGTGTATCTAAATAAATTTGACCGATAGTAGATCCACGTCCCAAAATAGTGTAAAATGGAGGCAGTTATTTTGACAAGGTCATGTTTAGAAAAATCAAAATCCGATATTTTACTTGTCACCAATTGAGGAATACCTATGCGACCTGTTACTTTTCTCGGAGATTGCGAAGTTGCTTTTCAAAGCCAAAATTTAGGAAGTCTTAGGGATTGCAACGATCTATTACAAAACAATTCAGATTTACATTTGCAGATGAAAGAAGATGGCTATTTGCTAATCCGTGGTTTGATAAATCGGGAAGCTGTGATCAAAGCAAGAAAAACTATCTTGAGGCACGCTGATGAAAATGGAGAATTACCGTTCAAGGCTGACACTGAGCTGATGGACGCAGTTTACAATCCGGATGGCCGACCAGCTCGTACGATGGGCGAAAAAGCAGTCACGCATCATCCAGATGTCTTAGAAGTTTTGGAGGGAACAGAGCTTTTTAATTTTTTTCGAGGGTTTTTTGATCAACCCTCTCGGACTTTCGATTATAAATGGTTGCGCATGATGCCACCAGGCAGAGCGGCTGGTCCCCACTTTGATGTAGTTTACATGGGTAGAGGCTCCCAACGTTTACACACTTGCTGGATACCGTTCGGAGATGTTCCTGTGGAAAAAGGAACGCTGGCTATACTTGTAGGTTCGCATAATCTACCCAGTTTTAACAAGATTCGAAAAACTTATGGACAGACTGATGTAGATCAAGACCGTACTCCTGGTCATTTTGGTATTGATCCGCTAGCAATTAGTGAGCAGTTCGGTGGAGTATGGAAAACCACAGACTTTGAGGCCGGTGATGTAATTATTTTCACCATGCATACACTCCATACCTCTACACGAAATATGTCGGATCAATGGCGAATCAGCTGTGATGTCCGGTTTCAACCCGAGACCGATTCGGTCGATAACCGATGGGTAGGAGAAAATCCAGTAGCCCACTCGATTCAAGACCAGTCAAAAAAGCCAATCACCTTTGATGAAGCACGGGAAATTTGGGGGGTTTAAGCTTTTATTGAGAACCAGATAGCACAGTAGTGTTGGACTGGCCGAGTCCAAACATATTAATTATATAATCCTCATAAGGGCTGTAATGGGCTCTATTAAGACTAAAGATGAATCAAACAGGCAATGGTCCTACTCTACCAATAAATCTCTAGCTTTATCTTCTACCTACAACCTCCTTCAACTCACTAGCAAAGTCTACA
>Ga0066834_10001264_pt1 | contig 11497 bp, 21 predicted proteins | sample ETNtaG_30_FD_66729 | JGI IMG/M metagenome (GOLD analysis project Ga0066834, IMG submission 66729) | Marine microbial and viral communities from oxygen minimum zone, Eastern Pacific Ocean - ETNP201306PF43B | ecosystem: Environmental > Aquatic > Marine > Oceanic | place: Pacific Ocean: Eastern... | reverse complement strand
GATACGAATATCGAATTCAACATCGACGCAGGTGATTGGTCGAATGACGAAGATGCAGTTGCACACGAAATAGACCAAGTACACGATTGGGATGATATTAAAAATCAAAAATGGATCAATATTTATTTAAAATAGGATAGAAATGGAACATTTAAAAGACCACGCAGACTATAAATACAACAAACCAAGAAAGATTAATACCAAATATTCGGTGATCGGCAAACGGAACACGATGCACGATTTGATCAATGCTGGTTTTGAACCACTTGAAACCGAAGATACGGTTGAGTTGGAATCTGAGAAGGTTGATCGTGACCATGAACTGTTATGGGATTTGCACCATACCGACGAATTAAAACGATTTTCCAACGAAAAAAAGTGAAAATAAATCCCACCCCCGACACAGGATGTCGGGTGTATATGGTATAATAAGGGTATTAAAGACAATTGAGAGGTTATAAGATAATGAAATTAGATGATGCAGTTAGAAAAATTAGCAAAGCAAAAAGCAAAGTTAGTGATTTTATGTTGAGTGAAATTGGTGATACTTTTGACCTGATTGAACTCTGTTATTCAGTGTTTCAAGATGGTGATTTGGTTTCAAGTGAACGATTAGACCGTGTGTTGGAAAACGCAGACAAAATCATCAACAATTCATAATGAGAATAAAGGATACAAAATTGAATACCGAAGTCAGTCGCACACAAAATTCCAATTTAGCAAAACTGCTGGCAACCGAAAACATCACGGTTGAACACCAAAATATTGCTACCGCATATTTCGACGTACAGAACCGTATTTTGGGTCTGCCTATCTGGAAAGATGTCGGTGAGGATGTATACGACTTGTTAGTCGGTCATGAGGTTGGTCATGCATTATTCACACCTGATGACAAACTTGAGGATCTCTGTTCCAGTATAGATGATAATCCCAATTCCTACCCTGTAGTTAAATCCTACATCAATATTCTTGAAGATATCCGTATAGAGAAAAAAATCAAACGCAAATTTGGTGGTCTGCGAAAGTCTTTCTATCGTGGTTACACCGAATTGGTCGAGAAGGATTTTTTCGGAACTGATGGTCGTTTGCTAGAATCCTATTCCTTTATCGATAGAATCAATCTCCGTTTCAAAACTGGAATGGATATTCCTTTCAACGATAGGGAAAAAGATGTTGTCAGACGACTTGAGAATCTTGAAACCTTTGAAGAAGTTTTGAGTATTTCCAAAGAACTCTATGAAGGGTCTATGGATAATGAGAAATTTGAGACTGAGGTTTCTGTTGAGATAACTGATGAATCAGGAGAAAATTCGGGTGACACAATGGTAGAGACATCTCCTAGTGGAACTGAATTGTCTGATTCTGATGAAGAAACTGAAGAAGGTTCAGATGCATCTGAAGAAGATGCAGATGGTGAAGAAACCGAAGATGAAGATTCTAATGAAGATTCTGGTGCTATAGGAACATTGGGTGCAGAGTCAGAAACCCAAGATGCATTCGATAAGAATTCTGAACATGAATTGATTGATCCTGTTGCAGTTCCACCATTCTATTGCAATATTCCCGAAATAGATTCAGAACCTTTTATAGTGGATACCAAAATATTTCACAAAAGTCTAAAAGATGCATTGGGTATTCCCTATTACACCGATAAATTTGGCAAGACTGATAATTCCTTGGTTGGAAACTTCAAAAGAGATTACACCGTTTTCAAGAACGATTCCAAGAAAACTGTCAACTACCTCGTCAAAGAATTTGAAATGAAAAAGAATGCAGAGCAATATGCTAGGGCAACCACATCGAAGTCTGGTGTTATCGATGTCAATAAGTTGCATTCCTACCGTTTCAGTGATGATATTTTTCGCAAAATCACGGTTGTTCCTGATGGGAAGAATCATGGTTTGGTGATTTTTGTTGATTGGTCGAGTTCGATGCATGATAATGTATTGAACACCATCAAGCAGTTGTTGAATCTGGTGTGGTTTGCCAAGAAAATCAATATTCCTTTTGATGTATATGCATTTTCAGATGCTCACATCTATGACCGTGACTATACACAAAACTATAAAGTCAAGGATATCGTTCTGAATAACATCAACCTCTTGCACTTCTTTTCTTCCAATCAAAAAAGCATGGAATTTAATGAATCTTGTGTCAACCTGTTTTGCTTGGGTTCGGCATATGGTCATGGTGTGAGTTGGAATCTCTGTACAAAAGTTCGACTGAGTTCTACCCCACTGAATGAGGCAATTATTCTCGCACATGACATTATTGAGAAGTTCAAGACCAACAATAGGTTGTCGGTTGTCAATTCCATATTTTTGACTGATGGTGAGGCAAACTCGATGAACTACATTATGGATGATGAGTTTAAACTCAAATCTTTTTCGATTGGTAGATTTTGGAATACCAGCAATAGTTATCTCACAGATACAAAGACTAAAATCACCTACAAGATTTGTGATAGAATTGATGTGACGAATGCACTTTTGAAATCATTGCAAGATAGGTTGGGAATCAATGTGATCGGGTTTTTTATTGCTGGTCGAGGATATGATGCCGTTCAAGCAGTTCGTATGCATGGGGATGTTGGTCATAGTTATGATGCGAATAGCATAGTCGTGAGAGAACTCACAAAAAAATTGAACAGGGATAAATCTCTGATAATCGACCATGAGGGGTATACAGAATTCTATATCATCAAAGGTGGATCTGAATTGGATACGAATGCAGATGAGTTAGAAGTTGATGCAGATGCGTCTAAACGAGTCATCACAACGGCATTCAAAAAGCACACTAAATCTAAGACACTCAATCGAGTCATCTTATCGAGATTCGTTGAACTTATAGCATAGGAGAAATAATGCCAACAACACGACCATTTGAAGGAATCGACAATCAGGTCAATGTAGCAGAGTATGATCTGATTCCACTGCTGGCAACAGCAAAAAAGTTGGTGAATGAAGGTGAGTTTGTCAGCAAGGCAGATGCAACTAAACGTGGATGTAAATCGACTGCTGATAGGGTTCAAGAGATTTATCGGAATACAGTCAACAACCTATCCTATATAGACATTAAAGGATTTTCAACCAAGATTCAGAACTATGTTGATGGATTGATGGAATGGGTATCGACCGATGGAGTGTTTCCTTATGCGTCAGATGGATATGACTCCAAAGTCAAGAGTATCTACAGTGCGATACAGGTTGCCGATAAGGATATACCATTGGCAGTTAGCACCATAGGGATGTATGATCGATCTTTGCAACAGAAAAAGTTGGATGATATTGTTGTCGATTCTGAATATGTTGGTGAATTAACAAAACGTGATGAGTTTTTTATTAAGTTGATAGACAAAATCAATCGTGACGACTCCATCATGTATAAGTGCATAACCAAAGAACACAACCTTTGTTTGTTCTACAAGTCAGTGAGTTCAAATAATGGTCTTACACGAATGGAGAATGAATTCAGCGTTGAATTGGGTGACTGCTTTTTGATCAAGGCAACACCAGTTAAACATGAAATTTCACAATACGATAGTGGAGCAAAAATGACCAGATTCAATCGGGTTGTTTTTGTGAAGAACTACGGGAAACCCGAATAGTTGGCACAGATATTGCTCTTATATAGATAGAGACACAAATAAGGAGAAATGGCTACAATGAGTAGGAACACAAAATCACAGAGAAAAAATCGGGCATTAGAAAACAGGAGATATCAACTCCATCATCAATATCGAAAGGATGGGATTGATGTCAACCAGAAAATACCAAAGAAAGTGAAGAAGAACAAAAAAAGTTTGAAAGTTGCATGGAAAATTTAAAAATAACAAGGAGATATACACGATGAGAAAACCAATGAGTAGAGCAGAAACTAGACGACAAAAACGATTGAAAGATTCAGCACCCATATCACTTTTTTCACCTAATACAGTACCTTTGACAGATGAGTTGATCAAGGAACTTCTTGACACTAAACAGATAGAACAAGAGGATTTGGATTTTGTGATCGAGATGTGGGAAGATGAAATTAAAAGTGGGGATGCTCAATTAGAATGGGATGTAGAGAGTAAGAAAATGAGTGTAGTTGGAACAACATTTATGGTATAATAACAGAGAATTGATAAGGAGTTACATTAATGGCAACACTGCATAGAGTTCAAAAGAAACGTGTTAAACGCAATTTAGTTTCAAGAGATAAGAAACGTGCCAAGAACAGGAAGATGAATGCGGATTTCATCATCATGAAGGCACTCAAGCAATTCAAAAAAGTGGAGATCAACAATGCCACTGATATGGAAAAATTCGTGGATCACCTTGATCCGAATGAATATGGAAAAACTTGGGGCATAAGTGATGAGAACACAGAGCTCAAGGAAAAAATGGATAAGATAGTTGCCGATGAACTTCAACGACGAGCAGAAGAAGAAATAGTGCAAACCACTGATGGTGGAAAACTGAAAATAGCACCATCGACAAAGGATACAATTCTATAATGCCTACACAACCTAAATGGGATAATCCGATGAGTGATCTTGATATGATCAAGGCACTAAATTGGTTTCATGCATACAGCACCGATTCTAAAAACAAACGGTATGTTAAGAACTATATAGACAAGTTCAAAAAATCTATAATTCCGAAATTGAAGAATGTTAATGAATATGTGATCCAAGAACCAACTTATGCTTATCTTGCACGACTGTTGACGGAAGGATACGAGATACCCAAAACAGCAAAAAAGAGATTCACAGAAGAATTGGAGAGACACATACTACCAACACTACATAAGTTGGAAAAGGAAGTTGTCACACCAAAGAAACCTAAAAACAGGAAAAAGAATATGGAAACCGTTATAGAAATAGGTGAGTTGGAACATCAACTTGATGTGTATATTTCTGGTGGATGTCAACCCAATGGTTTTTCCGTATACAAATACCTACAAGGCAAGAATGCAAAGCAGATGGATGCTACGGAGATCAAGAAATGGTTTAAACCACTGATAAAGGAATTGGAAGATGCTTTGAAGATCGGTCTGGAATACAAATACGTACGTGAGTCGTATTCATTTTTGACTAAACCTCAATTGAAACGATTGGTCAAATATGTCGATACCATGATTCTGGAATGCGATAAATACATGAAAGAGAAACGTGTGCCACGAAAGAAAAATGGTGCGTCTGAAACACAGAAATCGTTGGAGACTAATCTTGTCGGAATCACCACTAAGTGATATTGTGCAACATCCAAGTACACCAGAGGATGTCAAAAGACCGAATATGATGGCAGAGTTGGCATTGAGCGACTTGGTTCCGTTGACGATGGAAATAATGAATGAATATGGTTTTGAGACTTCATCAGAGGGTTTTGTCAAAGACTATAAAATCGTGGTTGAAATCATCAGAGCAATTCTCTATGGGCAACTTGGATTGAAACATGACTTGCATATTGGGTTGGGTAACAATAACCCCCTAAATAATTATACAGGAATATCACACAAGGATTTAGAGAAAAGTGAGGAATAAATTATGCCGATTCTAGTGGACTTCAATCAGGTGTTCATCAGTGCCATGATGCAACAACCTAGTCTACACCAATCGGGGGTGAACGAAGAAATGGTCAGGCATATGGTGCTGAATATGCTCCGTTCATATCGATCTAAATATAAGATACAGTATGGGGAATTGGTTCTTTGTTGTGACAATCGTAAGAACTGGAGAAAAAACTTCTTTCCATACTACAAGGCACATCGGAAAAAGTTGCGTGACGATTCAGATCATGATTGGAATGCCATCTTTCAATGTTTGAACCAAGTCAAAACAGAGCTTGTTGAAAACTTTCCCTACAAGGTTCTTGAAGTTGATACAGCAGAGGCAGATGACATCATTGGGATATTATGCAGATACCTATCCGATGTGCCAATTTTAATATTATCAGGTGATAAGGATTTCATGCAGTTGCATACCAATCCAAACGTTAAGCAGTACTCACCGATACAAAAAAGGTTTCTTAAAACCGACGATCCCAAAAAGTTCCTACAAGAGCATATTATGCGTGGAGATAAGGGTGATGGTGTGCCAAACTTTTTGAGTGCTGATGATACATTTGTCAATAATGGAGCAAGACAAAAACCCATCAGCAAACGAAATATTGCCGAATGGACAAGACACGATAACCCCGAAATATTTTGCGATTACAAAATGTTGCGTGGATATAAACGCAATCAACAAATGGTTGACTTGAGTTTCGTACCAGACGATATTCAGCACAAAATTATAGAGTGTTACGACAACTATACAGATGAAAGAGATGAAAAACGGAAATACCTAATCGGGTACTTTATGGAGAAACGATTGAAAAACTTAATGGAGCATTTAGACGATTTTTAGGAGAAAAACTATGAATAAATCATTACACGAAATATTCACTGAAGTGGAAGAAACGAAATCACCAGTAGAAAAAGCAGAAATCCTCAAACATCATGAGAGTGCTGGTCTGAAGGCAATTCTCCGAGCGGCATTTGATACCCGTATCGGATGGGTATTGCCGACTACCAGACCACCATTCGAGCCCAGTACTGCGCCAGCATGGGATTTGGCAGATATGCGACTCGAACAGGAAGCAATGAAGTTAGGTAGATTTGCCACAATGGAAGGAAAGTCAACCACACAAAGTCGTGACATACCCAAAATCCGTAGAGAGGAACTTTTCATTCAGTTGCTAGAGGGATTGCATAACACTGAATGTGAGATCATGCTGTCACTACTCAAGAAAAAGTTGAACTATAAGGGTCTGACGGCAAAAGTTGCCAATCGTGCATTTCCAAACTTGATACCAGATGAACACATGGTGATACCAAAGTGAATAAAACTTGGTTCATCGATATCGATGGAACATTGGTCAAGCACCTTGAGAATAAAGAAATCGAAGAAGGTGTGCGTGAAGAACTTCTTCCCTATGCTGTGGAATTTCTTGAGGGGGTTAAAGAGAGAGGTGATTGTATTATACTCACAACAGCAAGGTTGGAAGAACATCGATCAGTGACTATCCAGACACTGGATCATTTTAACATACCCTATCACCAGATAATTTTTGGGATAGGGTCACAAGAGAGGATATTGATTAATGACATAAAACCAAAAGGAGCAACAGACAGCAGCGGTAGGCAACATTCACTGCCTACTGCATATTCGATTAATGTAGAACGGAATATTGGGTTTGCCGATATTCTCTGTTACAATTTTAATAGACCAATCCAAAACAAAAAAGATTATGCATGGGAGTTGATATAATACGATGAAACGAATAACAGATCATGAGAAAGAAATAGTTGAGTTGGCAATGCACATCAGTCAAATTGAGAGAATTTTAAAGCAACGTGGACACAAGAGGATAAAAAATGTATTGAATGCATTGCCTATGAAAGAGTGGAGTCTTGTAAGACGATATTTTAGTGATATCGGAACACAGACAACTGCTGATGCGTCACGATCTCGATTCGTCGATTTTGAGTATAAAGCAGACTGATCATATATGACCATCCACGAAAAATTAGATGAAATCCAAAAATCAATCAAGGCATTCGGTGAGTTCCAACAGGAATTTGCCGATGCCTTTGAGAATTTTTGTGCAATATCGTCGATGATGACTAAGAATATGATGTCTGTCATATTGACCAACATGACACAAGATGATCGAGAAAGGTATGAAAATATGCTAGACCAAATCAATGAGATGTATGAAGATGAGGAATTGAACTCAGAATGGGAAGAATTTCCCAATAACGATAGTGAGGAATGATAGGATGATTAAAATTACAGTTGCATATGAGAACAAGAAACCGAAACATATATTTGCGGGTACGGATGAAAGTACAGTTGAGGATGTGATTACACAGAACTTCCTTGGCAAGTCTGATGAGGTGATGTATTTGGTCGATGAAGATGTAGTGGAAATAAAAATCACCGAGATCCCTAAACGAAAAGAGGAATGATAGGATGATAACAGTTACAGTACGGGAAGATGAATCTATAGATAGTGCCTTATCACGATTTAACAAAATTTGTGCCAAGGCAGGGATTATAAGAGAAGTGCGTGAAAGAAGTTATTACGAGAAACCATCAGAGAAGAAACGTCGATTAGAAAAAAAACGTCAGAGGAAAGGTGCGTCAATATCAACAGGAGCAAGAAAAAGGTAGATGTACACATATCCACATTATGTTTTTAATTGTGTGTGTCACCTTTGGGTGACACATATTGCCCCATATGGTGCAACTTAATTAAACGTTAAAAAAACATGTTTCTCTAGGATGTCCAGGCGACTCAAGGTTGCACCGCAACGATTTTTTTTTCAAAAAATCTTCGATTCGTGTAAACCTTTTGTCAACTTTTTACGTTTATACCTGTGTAGGCATTAAGGAAACGATTGAATGAAAAATAATTTCAAATTAATTCGCACTACCGACACAGGATGTCGGGGTTATATGGTATAATAAGGGTATTACACAAACAATTGAGAGGTTTTAAGATAATGACTGATCGTCAGCAACAAGTTATGGATTTTCTACATGGATATTTTGGAGAAGCAATCGTTACAAAGAAAGAAATCACCAATGCAGTCGTCAAGCACCTTGGTGACGATTTCAGCAATTGGAAAAGTGATCAACATTGGTTTCGTAAGCAAATCGTTTCTACTGGTCAACGTGGAAAATACACACTAGGTAGTAATACCGTATCTGTTGCAAAACCTAACATCGATGTCACCCCCGACTCGGTGAAACCTAACACACCAAAACCAGATGTTAAAAAACCTAACACATCTCTGGGTTTCATACCAGAGGTTGACAAAGATTATGTCAAGTTCGGTCATCACAAAGACATCGAAAAAATCATCAAGTCTGGAATTTTCTACCCGATATTTCTCACAGGTCTGTCAGGCAATGGCAAGACTTTTTCAGTCGAGCAAGTTTGTGCGAAATTGAAACGTGAAATGGTTAGGGTTAACATCACCGTTGAAACTGACGAGGATGATCTGCTAGGTGGATTCAGGCTAGTAAACGGCCAAACCGAATTCCATAAAGGTCCAGTTGTCGAGGCAATGGAACGTGGTGCAGTTCTGCTGTTGGATGAGGTCGATCTTGCGTCTAATAAAATTCTTGCGTTGCAACCTGTGCTTGAGGGCAAAGGTGTATATCTCAAAAAAATCAATGAGTGGGTGCAACCTGCTGATGGGTTCAATGTGATTGCCACTGCCAACACAAAAGGCAAAGGATCAGAATCTGGTGCGTTCATTGGCACTAACATTTTGAACGAAGCATTTCTCGAAAGATTTGCAATCACCTTGGAACAGGAATACCCTGCCCCATCTACCGAAACAAAGATCGTCAGTAATGTGTTCAATGCACATGGTGTGACCGATGCAGACTTTGCTCGTCGTTTGGTAGATTGGGCAGGGATCATCCGTAAAACTTTTTATGATGGTGGCACTGATGAGATTATCAGCACACGCAGATTAGTTCACGTTGCCAAAGCATACAGCATCTTTGAGGATAAGTTGAAATCCATCGAACTTTGCATTGCACGATTTGATGAGGATACCAAAGCAACTTTTCGCAAACTCTACGAATGTCTAGATGAAACCGTTGAAGATGCTGTTGAGAAAAATATCGATAATGAACGTCAACCGTTCTAGTAATGTTGGCATGGTTCTTGCTCCTTATAGGTTAGGGGGCAAAACCACTTTATGCGCCCACAAGCATCACGGGGGTCAAAACAACAGTCAGGGTTTAAAGGAATCCCTTATTTCGACAGTACTAGTTCGTTAGATAATCAGCTGCACCGAAAGTATCCAATAAACTAAATACACACAGTGAAAACTAAAAACGTTTTTTTGAAGTGAATCGCAAAATTTTTTTCCAAAATTTTTTTAAGGTAGGGGTAAAAAAATGCTACACCGTATCGTAGGGTTCTTAGGAGTTGTCATGGCATTCCTGAGTATGTCAGTACTAGGGTTACTATCTCTGTTCGCACCATGCACCGCAGACACAATCACAAAACGCCTGATGGAATGGGCAGAGAATGACTGAAGATTTCTGGGAAGTTGACTACCTGTTCATCACACATATAATGGAGATGCCTCCGCAGTGTATGGTGGATGTATCAATTAAGGTAGAACAATTCATTGAGATGGCAAACCTTGTTGATGAATATCTGAAAATCGCAGAGGAATATGTGCATCCTCTGATAGACAAGAAGGAATTAAAAAGTGAAACTTAAAAAATTATTACAGGATATGGATGTATCACGGTCGGTGCATTGTTCTGATGAAGATGGTGAATTAGAAGTAATCCTGAGAGATTTGGAAACTGAGGAAATTTATGATGTCACCAAACGATTACACGTTAATGATACACACCTTGAGAAAATAGTTTTCGTCAGCAGAGAAAAGGATGAGGAAGATGCCTGAGTTATGCAAAGAATGTCATAGCAAGATAACAGGAAAAGAATTAGAGGAATTCTATGGTTGGGAAAATGCAGACCAAATACTTAAAGGTTCCTCGCACACATTAATGATATACATTAGTAATATTGTGTTGCGTAGTGAAATCGCAAGGTTAAGAGAAGAACTCGATGATGTTGAAACACGCTGGGATTATTGGGGTGACTTAGATACAGGAGAAGAAGAATGATTAGATCCGTCATTGGTTTATTTGCAGTATTTACTTCCATTGAGTTAATGGAGACATATGGAAATTTTTGGATTAGTATGTTGATATCTACTCTTGGTCTATTAATCTTTGCTTGGCCAGTACTTGATGGATATTACAAGTATGCACCAGAATATCACTGGTCGCATAAAAAGAAGTGAATTAATAATGTAGGAAGTTCCACATCTATAATGTATGGGATTGATCCCCTATGCATAACCCTACTTAGATGAGTCGTGGAAGGCTGGTACTAATGAATAAATTGCAAGGGAGTCCTGTTAAATCAGGGCATAAAATTCGTGATTTGATTCTGCTGGGAAATTAGCTAATTTCCCTGAGAGTCTGATGGGTGGATCTTATGGGTTTACTATCGTTGTGATCAATCACCCCCATGTCGTGTTCATGGTTAGGAATTAATTCCAAGGGCAGCTGAGGACGGGAACTTTAAAACGTAAACTGGAAAACGTGTCTAGGACTAAGTCGGAAAGTCGTAGTGCAGTCTATGCAACGGAATGTACTGATACGATCCCACATTAATTTCACATTTTTTAAAAAGGAAATCATGAGAAAGTTTAGAATAGAATTTTTGCTGAGTACCGTAGTGGAAGTCGATGAAGATTTACCCAAAGATGAATTGATGGGACAATTATACCACGCATTAGATCTTAATAAATACAAGTTTAATGGTTTTGAGGTTACTAACTTTCGTGGTGAAAGCAACGTATCGAAGTTGAATGATAATGATGAAGAAGTTAATGATGAAGAAAAACCAATACCACTTGCGGAGTT
>Ga0066834_10001245_pt1 | contig 11588 bp, 11 predicted proteins | sample ETNtaG_30_FD_66729 | JGI IMG/M metagenome (GOLD analysis project Ga0066834, IMG submission 66729) | Marine microbial and viral communities from oxygen minimum zone, Eastern Pacific Ocean - ETNP201306PF43B | ecosystem: Environmental > Aquatic > Marine > Oceanic | place: Pacific Ocean: Eastern... | reverse complement strand
GACGTTGAGGAAGACCGAATTTTTTTTCAACGAGATCTAGATAATTGGGATTGGTGAAGTAAGTCTGCCACGCCTCGTCGCGGAAGCGTAGCACATCGGCGGCGCTCAGGTGCTTGGTGGGCAACGGCTGGCTCTCGTAGGACAAAAAGGCGTAGCCGGCATAATCGTTCGGCAGCTTCCAGCCTTCCTGTTGCGCCCGCAGGTGCAGCGGGCTGCCAGGCAGTGCCTGGCAGGGATACATATTTGCAAATTCCGTGTTTAACTCCAGCGCCAGCGCCAAGGTCTCTTCCATGCTCTCGCGGGTATCATCCGGAAAGCCAAAGATAAAGTTAGCACCCACGTTGATGCCGCTATCTTGTATGGACTTCACCACCTCGCGAATATTGATTTCTTGGAAGGTGCCCTTGGAGACCTCTTTGCGAATCACTTGGTCCGCTGCCTCAATCCCAATGCCCAGCCAGCGCATGCCGGCCTTTTGGAATAAGTCCAAGTACTTGGGCCGCACGGTGTCCACCCGAGCATAGGACCAAGTGCGGATGGGATAATCGCGCTCCACCAGTCCGGTTAGCAATGGCTCAAAGAAACGGCGGTCGAGAAAAAACATTTCGTCCGAGATTCGAATGGTTTCCACGCCCATCTCCGCGAGTTTATCGAACTCTCGAAGCATGAATTCCGGTGACCAGTATCGCATGTTGGGCGAGTGCGCGGATACCACTCCATCGCCATCGTCATTGCGGTTGACGATGTTAATCATGCAAAAGTCGCACTTGAAGCGGCAGCCCAGCGAGGTGTAAATGGCCGCGAAAGGCGTGCGTTTTGCATGGTCATACTCGGTATGCCAAAAATGAGAGCGGTATAAATCCAATGGCTTCTGGTCATAAGGCAGCAAATCCCAGGCATAGCCGGGCAGGTCTTCATCCATGCGGTCTTGGGGCACCACCTGCTCGGGCGGATTGAGCGTGGGCAGGCCGTCCAACTTGTGGCCCACGCCTTTTACCTTTTTCAAATCTTCCGGCCCCAAATCGGACGCAAGCAGATTGTGAAGGGCGTACACGCCTTCATTATACAGCACCAGATCGATGCTCTCGTGATCCCGAAGCACTTCGAGCGGCAACGCGCTGGAGTGTGACCCCACAAAGCAAATCAAATGCTCGGGATACTGTTCTCTTAACATATCGGCCAGCGCGGTGTTGCCAATCATGTTGGTGGTGCCCGAGTTGGGGTTCTGCCCATACACCACAAAGCAGACCAATCGTGGGTTGGCTTCGTGAATTCGCTCCACAGACTGGGCCGAGGAAAGGCGCTCGGCGGTGCAATCAAGAATGCCGGCCCCATAACCTTTGCTACGGCAACTCTGTGCCAACAACAGCGCCCATGTGGGCGGTTCAATGGCTGAATAGGTTTTAGCCAGTTCCTGATACGCCTGAATGGATGAATCGGCACTGACGAACAGAACGTCGAGTGGTTTTTGAATTGGCCTGATCATGAGTTATAGAGCATTTAGAAGTTTACAAAGGTGAATGATTTTCTCCGGCTCAAGGTCGGGATAGTTGCCAATGTACCAGCCAAAGAAATGCACGTGGTTGGTAAACGGATAATTTTGGAACTCATCCCCAAACCGCTCGCGGGCATAAGGCTGGCGAAGCTGGTTGCCGCCGCCGGCGGTGCCGCGGCGGAACTCCACTTTCAATTCGCGCAGCGTTTTCTCCACGCGATCGCGCAGGGCCTTGTCGGGGCTGCGCAGGATGAGAGTCAAGGCGTAATTGCTGCTGCCTTCCACGGCGAAGTCGGTCTGGTATCTGCCCGGGTCCAGGCCGTTCAGAAAAAGTTTCAGGTTGCGGGTGCGGATGGCGTTGTTGTCGTCCAGCCGTTTAAGTTGGTTGCGCCCGATTACCGCATTGAGTTCCGTGCCGCGAACGTTGTAGGCGGGATAGGCGAAGATGAAATCGGGATTCAAATCCGGATGCTCGGATTGATACCGGTCTTTCGTTTTCTGCTCAGCCGCTTCTCGCACCATTCCGTGCGAACGGTAAATGCGGATGGCCTCGTAAAGCTCATCATCATTCGTGCAAACCATGCCTCCCTCAACAGTGCTGAGATGGTGCGCGTAATAAAAAGAAAAATTCGAAGCCCAACCCATGCTGCCCACGCGTCGGTCGCCATATGTCGCACCGTGCGCCTCGCAGCAATCCTCGATGAGAGGGATGTTACGTTGCTTCAATTCATCGAGCAGGCGTTGATCGAGGCCATTGTAGCCGAGCACGTGCGTGAGAAAAACGGCCTTGGTATTGTCGCTCACTTTATCCAGTACTTGGCTGATGTCCATGCCGAGCGTGCGCGGATTAATGTCTACAAACACTGGCTTCATGCCGGCGTGTAGCACGGAGGCGATGTCACTCACCCATGTGAGAGTGGGCACAATCACTTCGCCATCGCCCTTGAGCTGGCGCAGAGCGGCCATGGTCACGAGATTGGCGGCCGAGCCGGAATGCACAAACACACTGTGCTTCACGCCCAGCCACTCGCTCCATTCGCGCTCGAACTCACGCACGTTGGTCGATTGGGTGAGTATGGGATCATCCTGCCGGAGAAACTCGATGAGGCAGTCGAGGTCATTGCGTGTGATGTTGTTGCGTATCAATGGCCAGTCGAGTTTTTTCAGTTTGGGTTGAAGGGCAATATTCATGGGGTTGTCTCCAGTTTCACCGGCTGAATGAGGCGGGCGATTTTTGATTTCAGCTGGCGCAAGTCTGGGAAGACAGTTTCGCTGTCGGGCAATATTTCCAGGTCGTGGGCATCGATGCCGAGGAAGGCGATGCCGGTGTCTTGCGCGGCCTGCCAGTCGGTCAGGGAATCGCCGATCATCACCGCTTGGCGCGAGTCCAGTCCGTAATGATTGAGGATTTCCCCGATCCAGTTCCGCTTACTGTTGGGTGAGCCAACGACGCGCTCAAAGTGGCGGCGGATTTTCAGGCGATTGCAAATCACATTGATCTCGTCGTGCGGGGTGCCAGAAATGACAAACCGCAGCGTGCCTTCGTTCGGCGACGTGATGGCCTCCATTGCCCCGGGCAGGAAAGAAGCCTTGAGCACTCGGCTCAAGACGCGTTCGGTATATTTTTTGACCAGCGCTTCCAACCAGGCCGCGGTCAAGGGCGTGTTGAGAATGTGACGGTGAATGTGGATAAATTTTTCGCGCCGGGGCATCCCACCCTCGGTTAGGCAAAAATCCATCGTGGCCTCTGTCTGCGTGGGAGTGAGGCCGGGGAGCAGTTCCACAAACAGCTGGGCCTTGATGATCGCGGTGTCGAGCAGGACGCCGTCAAAATCAAAAAACCAGGCTTGTGGGTTATGGCTGGACATGGTCAGTTGAGCGTGGGTTCGGGGGGTTTCTGTTGGCCGATGGTGTGGCGGACGCTCCGGACGATTTGCTCGGCGCTCGGGGTGCCGTTATCGTGCCGGGTGGCAAAGCCGGCGGAGCGATCTTCCAGGCCCAACGCATGCACGGGATGTCCCGTTTCGTGCATCACTTCATAGGCAATGGACCGGCCGGCGGCGGCCACCTCAAAATCGGAATCAATCACCAGTCCCAAGCCGGTTTGGTCCAGACTGTCGCGGATGCTGTCCTTCAGCAAAAATGGCTTGAGCCACACGGCGTGGACGAGGTGGCAGCGAATGCCTTCCCGGGAAAGTTGCTCGATGGCTTCCAGCGCATTGAGCCGGGCGGCGCTGATGGCAATGAGGGTGATATCCGCGGGCCCGGATATTTCATCCTCCATTTCGTAATCAATGGGAAACCCGCGCCGGTGTTCGCTCATGTAAATGGGATCGTCATGCTCCAGAAACCAGCGCCAGCCCTCGAGCCATTCGGCGGGGGTCATCGGGGCCATGACGGGGATGCCGGGCATGCGCATGACCATGCCGTGATGGCTGGCCGAGGCGACGGGGCCGATTTGGCCCTCCATGGCAATGGAGCGGACAAAAAGCGGGCAGGGCACGTTCCAGAGGTCCTTGCTTTTGGCCGCGTAGTTGAGAATGGGCGCGGCGTTGTACCACATGAATCCTTGATAACGGATGACGTAGATTGGCCGGCGGCCCATCAAGGCAGCGCCCACCGTCACGCCCGCCCCGGCCACATCGGCCATGGACAGTTCCACGATGCCCTCCTCCTCGGTCATCTCCGGCACCGTGCCGCCAACCCAACCCACAGCGGTCACACATTGGCCAAAGAGCAAGCCGTTGTCCCGCTCCAAGTGGTTGCGGGTTGCTTGTTGGATGGTCTCGGCGAGGGTCATTGTATTATCATTCAGGCAAGTTCCTTTACCAGCAAATTGCTCGGGTGCTTGAAGCCGCCTTGGCCGGCCTCTTGTTCATCCACCCGAGCGGGAATCTGATAGACTGCTATCAAGGGGGATGGCCGCTGGCATTCAAATTGAGTGGTCAATTCATCGAAGTCCATTACACGGGCATTCAGATCCGAATCTAGTTTGCTTTGGAGAGTCGATTCGTATCCAATAGTTGTTGCATTATTCATGATTGTTCATTTTTAGCTATTTTTCCACAAATTCAGTGCGCGCTCACGCTCTTCGCAATCGATCTTCCCGCACGACTTGCCCAACCCCAAGTCATTGAGTCGGGCTTGGATAAGCTCAAATCGGTGCCACTCCGGTGGACCATCACAACCCGCTCCGGCATGCCACAGATGACGGCAGGTACGAATGTTCAGAAATGCAGGCAAATTGGTATCCATTTGAGCAATGTGCCAGGCGATCAGCCATGGGTCGTCAGCAATATCCACTGCGTACATCCCCAGCGAACGAACCACATCAGTCATATTCCATTGGCGGCGCGTAGCTACTGGAGTAAGAATCGAGAGATCATTATCCTCACAAACAAATAAAACGGGCGCTTGCTTGGCTTGGGCGTATCCCATCGCACTAAAAACATAATCTTCCTCCACCGAGGCATCGCCAGTAACCGCCAAAGTGGCGCGGCCCGAGGCGATGGCTGCACCGACCGCGATCGGGATTTGGTCGCCCATCAGTCCGCTGTGGCCGAACATGGGAATAGCCGGATCATGGATCGAGGCCGATCCCCCCTTGCCCTGGGCGCAGCCCGAGTCCAGCCCCAGCAACTCATCCCGCAAAGCGGCTGGATCGCCACCGAAGGAGAGGTAGTAAGGGTGCGCCCTGTGCTGAGCAAAAATCATTGGCTTTGGAAACGTATGCGCCAGCGTCGCTGCAATGTGTTCCTGCCCCACGGCGAGGTAAGTCGGAGTGGTGATCTTTTTATCAATCAACGCCTCAGCCACCTGCAGCTCAAATTCTCGATTATAGACAATCTGCCGATAAATGCTCAACGCCTGTTGTTCAGTGAGAGCGCTTAATGCCTCAGGCACCCAGCCGTGTTCGCAGGAACGACCGGCTGGATGCGGCTGTACGGGATGACGAACTTGGGGCTGTGTTTTTAGCTGAATGGCGGTTCTCAAGATTTATTGATGGTTAAAACGGTTATACCTTTTGGTGCGTTAAAATTATTTACGAGTCGTTGCCAGGTTACCGGCTTCACAACATCGCCGGCCACAAGTATCGGATCTTCGTCTGGACTATAGAGGCCACCATCGAGGATCATAATAATGTCATCTTGGCGGCGCGGTTGCAGAGCGCATGCGTCGGTGACACGGTGTAATTTCAAGGTGCAGCCGTGTAATTTATAATCAATGGCGAGATCATTTTCCGGCGTGTCGAACACGAGCCGGTTTCGGCCAAGAGGAGAAATGTTCGGTCCGTCTTCGTACGACTGTGCCTTCCGTCCATATGTATCTTCCAGCCGGACAAGATCGCCCTTGAGGCGTGGTGTTTCGATCTCCAGCAACACGATGCCATCTTCGGAAATTGCCTGGGTGGAATGGAACAAGCCCGGGCGTATCATCATACGGCTGGGTGCCTTCATTCTCGCGGAGTCGTTGAGAAAACTGATTTCCGCTTCACCAAAGATGAGCACGAGCCCAGTCTTCTTGCGCGGATGACAGTGTAAAGACGTGGCCGCTCCGGGTTCAAGATGCAGATACCAAAGAGCAACATCATCATTGCCGTACATCATGTACTCAAAGCCCCAAGGCTTCTTAACTTCGACGTTTTCAAATTCCTTAGCGGGCACGACCATTTTGCTTCCTAGGTTTATCGGCTCTCAAAATACTCTACAGTGGCTTTCATGAATTCCGGGTTGTTCCTGTAATGCGGAGCAGAGATTAAATTCCCATCGATTACCAACGGTGCATCCACATATTCCGCACCGGCATTTTCTAGATCAACGCGTATACTCTCAAAGCCGGTCACTTTCCGGCCTTTGAGAATACCGGCTGAAACCAGAATCCACGGACCATGGCAGATGGCGGCAATGCATTTACCATCCTCATTCATGTCCCTCACAAATTGTAAAACAGTTTTATCCAAACGCACGCGATCGGGTGCTTCGAAGCCGCCGGGCAACAGTACAAGATCGTAATTCTCCGCCCTTAGATGAGCCGTTGGCATGGTCGGGCGGGCGGGCACACCGTATTTGCCAAGTACCTGCACTTGGTCTTTGATAGCCACGTCCAACTTATGGCCAGCCTCGAGCAGGCGATAGTAGGGGTACACGTATTCCTCGTCTTGAAAGCCAGGGCCGGTGATTATAACGGATCGGATTTGTTTGTAGGTACTCATGCCTTTATGCGACTGCATAGGTTTCCAAAACAGATTCAGGAATGTCCACGCCCAAACCGGGCGTATCGTTGATTTCAAACTCACCGTCCTTCAGGCAAACCCCTTCCATAATCAAATCATCGTAAACCGCATTACCTGATGTATCCATTTCCAACAGCATGGTGTTTGGCGTGGCAGCCATGAGATGTGCTGTGGCTGCAAGCAAAACCCCTGAAGAAAAGTTATGTGGTGAAACTGGTACACCCGCAGCCTGAGCTACTGCACAAATGTTTTTGGTTTCTAAAATACCTCCGGCTCTTCCTATATCAGGCATTGCTACATCTACTGCCCTGTTACGAAACAATTCATGAAAGCCCTCAGCAAAAAATTCGTTCTCACCCGCAGCAATTGGGATATCAATGCATTGCCTCAAATCGGCCAGAGCATCCACATGGGCCGGCATGAGCGGCTCCTCTAGCCAAAATATATCAAACGGGCTCCAAAGCTTCGCTGCACGCCTTGCTTCATGCAGATTATATCCAGCGTTGATATCCACCATTAGGCGCATTTCCGGGCCAACCGCTTCGCGAATGGCCTTCACTCGTGCCCTGTCTTTCTCCGGCGATTCCCATCCCACATGCACCTTGATTGCGTTGAAGCCGAGATCCTGAATGCGACAAGCATTGTCCGCCATGTACTGGATATTTTCCTCCCAGTAAACATCACTAGCATAAGCAGGAATACGCTTGCGATATAGACCACCGAGCAGGTCGTAGCACGGCACGTCGAGCGCCTTCCCCTTAATATCCCAGCAAGCCATCTCAATCGCGCTTGCGGCACAGACTACTGAACCTTTGCGCTCGAAATAAACCGGCGCATGAAAGAACCGCTCGCGCAATTGCTCCACATTCATAGGGTTGAGGCCTACCGCCTCGGAGCTGAGTTGCGAATCAATTATTGTCTTGATGAGCGGCGCATTGCCAACGCCCTCGCCAAGCCCAGTGATGCCTGCATCCGTATGCACCTTTACCAACGCATGCTGGCGCACTTTGAAGCCTCCTCGTGAAATGTGCATGGGAGAAGTCAGTGGCCTCTTCAGCAGAAACACTTCTATTCTAGTAATTTGCATGTCGGTTCCTTGATTTTGGATGCGTTGAATCCGCCCGTTATGCCATCCTCAAATGAAATCAACTCTTCAGGTGTCCACTGTCTCAGTTCGTTCCCAGAAAATGGCGCTACAACGGTCGGCTTAGATCCAGAAATAACAGTGTTTTCCATGGTTTTATGCAAAAACAGCTGTTTCTTTGCCAGCAGCCTCCAATTCATCAAGTTCGCGGAACTCAGTTAACTGACGAGACTTGTTGTCGGCTTCAGTTGTCGAATAATCCTGATCTCGATCATAAAAAATGACCTGACTGCCGGCTTTTTCAAAATTGAAGGGTACGTGTAATAGCTTTTTGAGCTTTTCACGCACCACAGGTTGGTGATGTGGCGGAACAAAGAGCAACATAAAGCCTCCGCCGCCCGCACCGGTAATTTTGCCGCCAATAGCACCCGCATCGCGTGCGGCGTCGTACACCTCAGTAATAGTCGAGTTGGAAATCTTATCGCTAATGGCCTGCTTAGCTAGCCATGATTCATGCAACAGTTCACCAAGTTCCACAATGGGGGCCTGACCGCAGAGGACAAAGATAGCCTCGTCAACCATGTCCCGTAAAATACGGAGTTGACGCCGTTTGCCGTCCAGTGTGGGTAGATAGCTGCCAGCCACCTTGTCGGCTGTACGCTTGATACCCGTGTAAAAAAGCATAAGATGGGAAGTGAGCTCCTCCAAACGATCGGGTGGGATGATCACCGGTCGCACAGAAATTTCACCAGACTTATGAAATATAATATGGTTGAACCCACCATAGGCAGCGTTAACCTGATCCTGTGAACCGACATTTTCTCTTAGAATTTCCTGCTCGATCTTGATGCTTTGATTTGCCAACTGTTCTCGGGTGGGCATGTGCCCTTGCAGAGCGTGCATGGCATTTAGCAGACCGACAGTGAAAGACGAGCTGCTACCCATACCGCTGCGTGCCGGCAGATCGCCGTCGTGATGAATTTCAACCCCACGGTTAAAGTTCAAGTACTTCAACGTAGCACGCACTGAAGGGTGCTCTATCTCTTCTATTTTGTTTGTGCTCTCGATCTGCGAATAAACCACGCGAAATTGGTGCTCAAAGAATGGCGGTAAATAGCGTGCGCTTATGTAACAGTACTTGTCTATTGTAGTAGACAAAACAGCTCCACCATGCTCGCGAAACCAAGTCGGGTAGTCCGTGCCACCTCCAAAAAGAGAGATGCGAAACGGTGTACGGGTGATGATCATTACCTGTTGATTTAGCCGTTTTCAGCCTGATTCTTGATAGAAATGCCCTAGAATCTAACGAAAAAAAGAAGCAAGCCGAATGCCACACCTTGGGAAAACACCACTTCTAACATCAAATCCCTATAATTCGGCCTTAATAAAGCGAATTAGGCAAATTGTGCCTGATTTTCTTCTATGAAAGCCTCAGCTTGTAACAAAGTCTCGGGAGTACCAATGTCAAGAAATGGCGCCTCAACTTGATGAGCCCTTAATCCGCCATCGCGCCTAAGCAGGGATGGAAACACCTCACGCTCCAAACTTAGCGGACAATGCTCCGGAAAGTCTCGCAACACCTCATGGCGCAACAGATATATGCCGGCATTGATATGTCCGAAACCGGGTTGTTTCTCCTCAAAGGCCGTGATCCGGCCAGTGTCATCCGCACGAACGCTGCCGTAGCGGGAGGTGTCCGGTACAGCGCGAGTCATGATTACACCGTCCGCATTGCCGAGATTGACCGTAATTTTGGCTAGATCAACAAATACTAATGAATCTCCATTGAGCACCAACCAAGCCTGTGGTTCGGATTCACAGGCTGCAGCAGAATAGGCCAGACCGCCACCGGTGCCCATTGGCTCGGGTTCGGCCACGCAACGGACCTTCATTTTTGGAATCGGTGTTTTGGCGAAATGTTTTTCCACCTCTTCTGCGCGATAACCGGTGGAGATAATTACATCATGTACATCCTGGGCCTTAAGCCAGCGCACGACCCATTCCACAAACGGCCGGCCATTCACCGGCGCCATTGGCTTGGGCAGGTCGCCCAGCAATCCCTCCAAGCGCGTGCCGAAGCCACCTGCCAAGATCACCGCCGTGATGTCGCGCGGCGATGTCATTACACGTTCGAGTAAATCGTATTGCGAATAATCGTATAGCCTTTGATCAACTCGCGAATGCCGCGGTCCAGGTTCCATTCGGTTTGAAAACCACTGCTAAGCAGGCGCTTATTGGAAACGATGTAATCGCGCTTGTCCGGGTCCTCACCCACTTTAGCCTCAATGTAAACGAATTTCGGCAAGTGCTCATTGATCTTCGCGCACAACTCTAGTTTGGATAGATTGGCCTCCTCCAGTCCGGCGTTGTAGGGCTTACCCTTCATCGATTCAAAATTGTCAATAGCATGCTCAAACGCGCGAGCTATGTCGCGGACGTGGATATAATTGCGCTTGAAATGACCTTCAAAAATCAACAGTGAACGATCGTTCGCTGCGCGGTAAACAAAATCGTTTACCAGTAAATCAAGTCGCATGCGTGGGGCCATTCCAAACACGGTAGCAAGACGGAAACTTATGCTATTATCACGCGAGAGCACCTCCTTCTCTGCACTCACCTTGGTTTTGCCGTAAAGAGAAATAGGACGCAACGGTGTTTCCTCGGTACAAAACTTGCCTTCCTCTCCAACTCCATAACCGCTATTGGTGATAGGCACAATTATACGCTGATCTGGGCTTACAAGATCACAAATAAGCTTTACAGCACCATGATTCACGCTTTCAGCAGCCAGCTTGTCTTGATCACACAATGGCGCACCCACCATAGCTGCTAAAGGAATGATGACGTCCACATCCTTAAGCAAATTTTTTAGTATACTGGCATCACGACAGTCTCCTCGCACCACGTTAAATGATTCGTAATGGCAGCAGTCGGCTAGACTGTTTTGGCGAAACTGAAAATTGTCCAGCACAGTGACTTCATGCCCTTTATTCAGTAAATGAGGTGTCATAACCGAGCCAAGATAGCCAGCACCTCCTGTTATTAATATTTTCATTTGTTATACTCTTATAGTCTTATCAAAGATTCCTTGTTTATAATTCTTGTATGCCAAACCAATGCCCTCCTTTAAAGAAACTTTCGGCGCCCAGCCAAGCTGCCTTATTGTTGTCGAGTCAAGCAGTTTGCTTTGGACGCCTTCCGGTTTGGATGCATCAAACTTAATTGAACCCAAATACCCCAAAATATCTTTTATCAGATTTGCTAAATCCTTTATTGAAATTTCAGTATTAACTCCCAGATTTACCCTTAATGGTGGATTTTCTATCTCAAGCAATCTAAGACAGGCAGAAGCCATGTCATCTACATACAGGAATTCTCTCCTTGGATTGCCTGTGCCCCATAATGTCACAAATCGACTGTCACTCGACTTGGCTTCATGAATTTTTCTTATTATGGCAGCCATTACGTGACTGTCTTGAACGTTATAATTGTCACAAGGACCATATAAACTGGCGGGTAAAATAGAATGGTAAGTTAAACTATATTGCCTGCTGTATTCCTCGCACATTTTCATCATGCTTATTTTTGCCAAAGCGTATGGCTCGTTTGTTGATTGCAGCCCACCGGTTAGCAGGCAATCCTCGTTAATTGGAATTGTTGAATCAGTTGGATAAACGCAATTACTGGACAAATAAATCAATCTTTTTACACCGGCTAAATATGCCCCATGAATTAAATTGGTCCCAATAGTTAAATTCCTGTAAAGGAATTCAGCC
>Ga0066834_10001241_pt1 | contig 11608 bp, 10 predicted proteins | sample ETNtaG_30_FD_66729 | JGI IMG/M metagenome (GOLD analysis project Ga0066834, IMG submission 66729) | Marine microbial and viral communities from oxygen minimum zone, Eastern Pacific Ocean - ETNP201306PF43B | ecosystem: Environmental > Aquatic > Marine > Oceanic | place: Pacific Ocean: Eastern... | reverse complement strand
TCTCCACAAACCCACCATGCAAGTTTACTGGAACGGGGGAAGACCATTGATGGTTCTAAATCTCCATTCTTGGTTGGGTGCCATTCTTTAGATACTTGTGGGCACATCTCCAATAATGAATTACCAGTCTCTGGTATTGACCTCTTTTCAGCACTTATCTTGTGGCCACAATCTCTGCAACGTTTTGAGTTCCCCAAGGTCCTGTTAGTTATTTGTGCTTTCCAATCATCTCCACAATCTGGGCAAAGCCACCACACTTTCTTGTTTGAGGAATAAGTAAAATCCTTGGGTGTTTTGTCCTCGTTCCTAGTAGGGTGCCACTGCTTTGCTACTTCAGGATAGCGAGTTTCTAAACAATTAGTTATTGATAATGCTCTTCCAGAACAGAAAGGGCAACCTGCGCCTCGCCCTGTCCTGCTCCAAACGGCAGCTTCCCATTTGTGGTCTGGGCCTTTGTCACATACCCATTTTAATTTCTTATTGGTGCCTGCAGTAATTGTTTGAACGTCTAAGTCAGAATGGGTATCTTCGTCAATCTGTTCCACGAGTTCTGGGAAATCAGCTAATGTCTTGCCAACAGTAGATACTTTCACAGCTCTAACTAACCTATTTCCTTAATGTAATTTTACCCACCCCTTTTTGGACCCCTCTCTATTTTGCCATTATGAGCTCAAATCGACGTGAAAGCACAAGCACACGTCGTCGAAAGGAATCATGGCGCCAGGGGAGGGATTTGAACCCCCGCGGGATTTCTCCCAGTGGCTTTCGAGGCCACCGCAATACCGGGCTATGCGACCCTGGCTACCGATAAGTCCAGAAATGTTGGGTCTTAATATTCACGGTAAGTATTTTCCCCTCACCTCTCATGAACAAAAATGAAGTGGCAAGTGACGATTGATGACGAGGTCAAGGATGTCGAATTGCCCAAAGGTAGCACTTCCAATGATCTGGTCAGGCATCTGGACCTGCATCCAGATGGATTATTGGTTGTGACCGATGAAGAAACGATGAAACCGGTGCCCCTGGTATCTAAACTTCCTGATAAACCGCTCCGGATTATCCTCGTTGCATCGGGCGGTTGAAGACTAACCATATTATTTATTAGTGAGGAGTATCGCACCCAAGGAGAATAGTCTAAGTCAGAATGGCCAAGAAGAAATCTACTAAGGGGAGTAAAAAGGAAAAAGCCCCAAAGAAAAAAGAGAAGATTGACAAAGAAGAGAAGGTGCTCGAAACTGATTCTGATGATGAATCTAAAGGGAGGATCATTGTATCTCAAAGAGAACGTGATGAGATAGATGCAGTAGTAGATACTTTCTGGGCTTTCGTGGACGCGACCAAGAAGGCTCCCAAGATCCTATTATTCGTTGGAATCTTCCTGACGATTATGGGGGCGAGCTTTGCGGGCTGGCCTCAAGATGCCTTCGATCTGGAGATTGAAGGGAAGACAGGGGTGTGGGTACTGATTACTAAGAATGACTACGAACTGGCTAAGGATACTAATGGAGATTATTCGAATTTTGAACCCGGTGACTCGGTCTGGATTGAAGGTGAGTTGAATGAAATCCAATATTATGGTGATATCGAAGCTCGGTTGTTTCCTGAGCTAGGCACTTATCCAGAACCTGCTGTAGCTCCCGGCGATAAGGGGCTGGTGATTGCAAAAGGTGAATTTGGACCTCTCTTTTCGCCATTTGGTACTGATTCGAACGATGCTGTAATCAATTACGCAAACGGGGAGAATATAAGGCCGGAAGACACGAATAAAAAGGAATTTTCGGATGCCGTGCTCAATTCTGCTCTGTTTAATGATGTGGTATTCAGGGACGTTATATTCTCGAATCTTACTTTGAATGATACGTTCTTTGTGGACTGTACTTTTGACAGAGTGACTTTTTACAACATCGATTTTAACAGAACCGTATTTTCGAACAGCTCGTTCAATACTGTCTTTTTCAACAATGTCAGCGTTAAGAATAGTAAATTCGATAACGACGATTTCATTCATTTATGGGTCAAGGATTCTGAATTTGACAATACTATATTTGACAAGACAGATATCTATGGGTCAAAATGGTCCTACACCTCTCTGGAGAATGGTAAATATCAAAGAGGGAATCTGAATGTTGTCATCTTTCGCACTCTTACAGTCACTAATTTTGCACTGAATGATGCGCACATCAAGAACGTCCTAGATGTCCCGAACAGCGCTACTTTTGATTTTACTTACATGACTGTTGGAAAGACCGAAATCAGGGTCGATGAAGACATCGAAGGTGATTATCCCCTGGGTCAGAACATGCTCGTCTCTGCAGTGGTCGGCGAAGATGGAATCGGGGCAGGTATAGAAGGAGAGGATGGCGAATGGGTTGGAGACATCTCTGGTGAAGGATTCAGCAGGGAGGGGTCCGAAATCAAGGAGAATCTCAGCTACGAGTATATGGTAGCCCAGAATCCTGAGGGGGCCTATGGTTACCTGATTACCAACCTTCTGAGAATGGATAATAGTGGTGTTGATACTACTTTCTGGTACACTATCTTCTTCAATATGATTACATTCGCTGGATTGGTCGTAATCGTCTATGCCATAGGTACGCTCAGCGCGATTTTCTCACTTTTGAAATTCTTCTCGCCTTTCCTTATGACTGTTGGCTATTTTGTCCTATTATGGGCGATCATGACTGAAAGGGGATTCCTGGACCTTTCGAAATTGATGTTTCTCTATTTTATTCCACCCTTGGGTAAGGAATCTATAATTCCAATAGGAATCGCTCAAGGTATTCCTTGGATGGTCTTGGCCTTTAGTATCGCATTTGTGGATGTTGTTGTCTGTCTGTTCTTAATATGGAACTTTGACCTTGCGAAGAAATTACCTTTCATCGGTAGTGGTATCAAGAGAGTACAGCTCAAAGGTGCATCTATACTGGAGAGCATGCCGTGGGTCGAAAGACTGACCTTCTTTGGAATTGTGATATTCGTTATGATTCCGTTTCAGGGTTCAGGAGCCTTTGCGGGGACCATCCTTGGTAGGGCGGTTGGATTGTCTATTTCAGCCAATCTGCTAGCTGTTGGTATGGGAGCTTTGATTGGTTCGGTTTTGATTGCTTTGTCCGTTATCTATGGACTTGGTTTCCTCGGTTATCTAGCGCCTCTCCAACTTGCCGGTTTCATAATTTTCATAATGGTCTGTGGAACGCTTTATTTCGTTTATCGTCATTGGGACGAACTAAGTATGGACGAATTCACCCAGACATTAGGCCTACACCGTGATGGTGTGATTGGGGCGCCTCTGACAGCTGCTGGAGAGATGGTAGGTACTGCTGGTGGCACTGTGATAAAAGTGGCCGAAGGGACAGGAAAGACCGTGATAAAAGCGGCCGGAGACACGGGCAGAAAAATAACCAAGACGACCACTGACATAGTCGGTTCTTTCGTCGACACATTTACTGATGACAGATATGATTACATGACAGGGGCACAGTCTGATAAGGCCGCGCCGACGGAATTGGATACTGGTGTACTGGTCTCGTTACCTGAGGGTGCACGCCGTGGTATGGTAGTCACTGGAGGAGCTGGTTTCATTGGCTCCCATCTGGTCGACCGGTTGGTAAAGCGTGATGAGCATGTGGTTGTACTCGATAACTTCTCATCAGGCGAACTTGAATTCCTGTTTGATTCAATCGAGAACATAACTGTAGTGGATGTGGACCTTCTGAAAGATGATTTTGATGAATACCTGAAAGGAGCAAAGATTGTCTATCACTTGGCTGCCAACCCTGAGGTCCAACTCGGGATAACGGAACCTGAGGTGATGCAGGAACAGAACGTAGATGTCACCGAACGAGTTCTCGAGGCGATGAAGAGGACTGGTTGCAGCAGAATAGTGTTCACCTCGACCTCAACCGTCTATGGTGATGCAAAGAAGATACCCACACCCGAGGAAGCGGACCTGAAACCCATATCGGCCTACGGAAGCAGCAAACTGGATGCCGAGAGACTGATCGAAAAATATTGTAAGGAACATGATTTCCGTGGCGTCTCGTATCGATTTGCGAACTGTGTCGGACCCAGGAGTAACCATGGAGTAACATATGATTTTGTTCACAAACTCAAGGATAATTTAAAAAAACTTGAGATTCTTGGAGATGGGAAACAGAATAAATCATACTTCCATGTTGATGATTGTATATCTGCGATGCTGGCGAAGGCACCTCGTGAATTGTGTGATGCTGGGGAATTCATGGCCTTGAACGTTGGTTCCAAGGATTCGATTGATGTCGTGACTCTAGCAAATGAGGTCTGTAAATCCATGAAATTGAAGGGGGTTGAATACAAATTCACCGGAGGGGTCGATGGTGGAAGAGGGTGGAAAGGTGACGTGAAGAACATGAGACTGGATATCAAGAAGATGAAATCGCATGGATGGGATCCTCAATTCACTAGTAGAAAGGCCATTCGTGATACTGCAAAATGGCTTGACGAAAATTATTAAGTTGGACCGTTCAAGGCCCTAAGGTAGCTCCTGTAGTGTAGTCCGGCCCATCATTTCGGCTTCTCGAGCCGAGCACCCGGGTTCAAATCCCGGCGGGAGCACCATCCCTTACATTTTAAATATGAAGACTCGAAGTGCAATATATGTTAGAAAGTATCATACTTGTCAATCTAGCTCTTTGCTTTCTTTTTGGAACAATTTTATTCAATCGGAAATATGATTTGTCTAAAGTATATGGAGTCGAATCAAAATCATTAGGAATTGCATTTCTGTTGTTGATGGCGTTCACCCTCAATATGATGCCTTTAGTCTCTGCAGCAGATTCGGATGGTGATGGGGCGGACTATGTTTTTAGTAATTATCTAAATTCATCACAATTAGAAATGCAAAGTGTCATTACTGATGATGAAAACTATGAGGATCGTTTTAGTTCTTGTCTAGTCTATACAATTGAAGAGTCTGGCCGGCAGGTTCCTTTAGAATGTTCATTTTACGAGATCTATTACGATGAGAATTTGGATATACATTTGCTTTGGATGAAAAGGGAAACCAATTATGATTTTTATGAAGGGGAAATCTTTTTTGATTGGTGGCCTGAAGAAGAAGATAACTAATAGGGTAGCACTATCTCCACATCGTGAAAATTCGGCACATAGGTATTGCTGTAGACTCTATCGAAGAGAGGCTCCCTGTATGGGAATCGTTTGGACTAAAACTGGTCCATACTGAGAAAGTTGATTCGGAGGGTGTGACTACCGCCCATCTGAAGGTCGGGAATTATGAGATTGAATTGCTGGAACCTATGGGGGACGATACGCCCGTTGGTAGATTCATAGACAAGAAAGGCCCGGGAATCCACCATCTTGCACTGGAAGTAGAGAATATCGAAGAATCGCTAGCTAAAGCCAAAGAGAATGGTTTGGAACCGATTGGCGAAGCTCCGCGCCCGGGTGTAGACAATACGAAAATCGCTTTCTTCCACCCCAAGGATACTGGCGGTGTACTTCTGGAGATAGTTCAGACTAATTGATTGATTGGCTCAGTTGTATCAACGAATCTACTTCTTCCTTGGGGAAATGTTGATACAATTCGGATTTTGCGTCTTTTACCCATTTGATTCTCAGATTGGAAAATGTCTGCGTTGTAATGTTCTCTCCGCCACCCTTGATATCCATAGCGAATGTTTGTAATTGTTGCATCGTGAAGCCCTTGATTTTGTGGCCTCTCTCTTTGAGTCTCTCGTCACAATTGGTATCCAGCCATTTCGATAATTCCTGTTCCTGATCCCATATCTCCCAGCCTAATTCATCCATCAATTCGCGACTGAAACATCGCCCAACGCCCACTGTCTTACCACGGTTTCGCCATGCCCACATTCTCTTTGTATTGTTGAAGAAACCATAACCTGGCCAACGGCCAAGTCTGAACGAGGGCAGATCCAGAAAATACAGGTCCAGTAGACCGACTGCCAAATACCCCTCATCTATCTTCGTCAGGGAATTGGTAATCGCATCAGATGTTATCCAATCATCAGAATCGATACGGTACACTGCGTCCGGATTAGATTCTTGAGCCAGACGGCTAGCGGCATTGTACTTCCGGTTTAGGGGCATATTGTCATGCTCCACATAGGCAAAGCCATGATTCTCACAGAGCTGTTGCGATTTGGCGTCCTCTGAACCGACTGCAATTAATTCCAAATTAATCATATCTGCGAGTTCAGCTTTGATATTTCTGAAACGATTCAGGACAAGGTCTGTAAGATCGTGTCTCTTCCAAACGGCTGTAATTAGTGTAACTCTTCTTTTCCCCATTCTCAAATATAACCGAACTTGGCTCCGCTTTTCGCTTCAATTATGGTAGACGGTCGGTCCAATCTTTCGGAAAGCGAATTCAGCAATGACGCTTCTGCTTCTCGGTGTATGTCATCGACAAAAATAGTTACGTCAGTCTTGAATAAATCAATATGAGTTAGGAATTGCTGTCTAATCTTGAGCCTTCCTAAACTTTCAGGGGATGTAGGGCCGTCAATCAAGATAACATCATAATTGCGGGGAAGCTCCTTTTCCAAGACTTCTCGATCATACCACCCCTTTTTGATTGGTGCATAAATGTAAGTGCTCTCATATTTGTCGAGCCACTTCGAATCTTCCTCAATGGAATAAACTGTATAGTATTTTGAGAAAACCGATGTGGCCCGTCCACTTCCAAGCTCTAATAGAGTCCCTGAAGGGACTAGGTGTATCATCTGGTCAACCAATTCGCGGTCAACGGAGTAGCTGCCATAAACTCTTATGATTTTCCAGATTTTTTCCCATTCGTTTCTGAAAAACTCTGCTACGCCCATTGATTAGCCCTGCATGGTCATTGTTCAGACGTAAATCTGCCAAACTTAAGTGTTCCTGCACAATCAGTATAATGCCCTGCTGGCTTAGAATAGTCAACTGGCATGAGTAAGGTTCGAACTTCTCCCTATCGACAGACGCCGACCCCTGAAGGATTGAAAGCTATCGAAAAGGGAACTTTGGATTATTTCGATACGGAAATGTATGCCAATTTCAACACCGAGGTTCTGGAGGAATACCTGGAAGAGAAGAACCGCAAAGATGGTTTTGGTTCGACCACATGGAAATGGAACCAGATGATGCTGGGGCTGATTATTGGAATCATCTTCGCAATAATAAATCAGTACGTGGGGCTCAAGGTCGGAATGATCGTCTCAGGATCATGGTATGTTGCGTATCTGGCAGCTATGGCCCTGCGCTGGTCGCCGGGAGAAGTCAATCTGTCGGCATCAGCCTCAACGGGGGCCTCCATGGTCTGTACCGGATTTGTGTTCACTTATCCTGCAATTTACTTGTTAGCATATTCAGCCAAATACGAAATGAACGGGACCTATCTGGTAGATTCATCATTACTTCTACCTAACTCATGGGCTCTGGCTGGAGTTGCCATGGTCGCCTCGATTCTCGGAGGTTTCCTAGGATGTCTCTATTTCATTATTTTCAGAAGAGTGTGGCTTGTTGAGGATCCTTTGCCGCTGCCTGGTTTCGAAGCGAATATCAAACTAATGGATATCGCAGGCGAAACTGCCAAGGAAGGAGGCATGGAAGGAGCTATGCATTCAATCCGATTAGTTGGGATCTCGACTGCAATAATTATGGCATTTACATTCCTTAGGGATTGGCCACTTCTTGGTACTGGAACCAGTGATGCTGCTGGAAAAGAAGTCAAGACCTCTATTCTGAGTCGGGCGACAGAAAATATCTCGTGGTACGATGGAGGGGACCTTACGGTGCCGATGGAGAATTCACTTACCAATTACACCTGGCTGGGCTTTGGGCTTTACCCCATGATGATCGCAATCGGCTGGTTCATGAGATTCCGGGTTGCCCTTCTGGTCAGTCTCGGTACCTTCTTCACTTGGTTTGTAGTTACGCCTCTAGCTTTCCATTATGATTATCCTTTCTATCTTCCCATAGACGGTAATTATCATTCCGTTAGTCAATTTTCTCCTATGGGGTCGTTAGTTTCTTACGGTTATGTTGCAAGGCCAATGGCCATTGGTGCCATCTTGGGAGGTGGAATTACTGGCCTGCTGAAGATGGCCCCGGTTTTCAAGACTACGGCCTCGGATGTGATTGATATCTTTAGAGGAGAGAGTGATAACGCTTCCAGAAAGGACTATGTTGAGGGCAAGGGATGGTATGAATGGCCAATCAGCCACATCCCTGTAATGTTGATTGTTTCACTGATTGGAATAACTCTGACCTTTTCGACACAATTTGGTTTCTTTCCTTCCTTGATTTTCTCTTTGGTATTGTGTCTGACCACTTTTGCACTAGGTGCGATTGCGGTCAAGGTCATGGGGGAGACCAGTATCGAACCTGTATCTGGGACCAGTTTCATCGTCCTTTTGATGCTCGTCGTGATCTTCAAGGGAATCGGGCTTAGTGAAAGTGATACGGCCGTTCTGGCCCTGGTTGGAACTACTGTTTTCGGTGGAGCTATCTCGATGTCGGGAACTGTTATCGGAGACTACAAGCCCGGATTGTATGTTGGTAACCGGCCCATGCACATCATGAAGACCGAGCTGGTCGGAATCGTGCCAGGAACTATCGTGGCGGCTTTGTTCGCTGGAATCTTGTCATTGGCACTGGCCCGTGGGGATCTGGTCCTTTATGCTCCACAAGCAAATGCTTTCGCTGCCTTTGCCCAGATAATGCTTGGAGGGCAGACGCCTTGGAATCTGTTGCTTCTTGGGATTATAATTGGGGTCTTCATGGAATTGATTACCGGAATGGGTACTGCTTTTGGACTGGGGATGTACTTGCCTATGGTTGTCACCTTACCTATGGTTATCGGAGGGGGGCTGAGGGATTACTGGGAATCACGTTTCTTGGATGTAGCTGTTGAAAAGGAGAACCTTAGCGAGAAACAGAGAACTATGAGATTGTTGAATACCTACATGATTGCGACTGGCTGTATCGTCGGTGAGGCGTTGTTAGGTACCTTATTGGCCATCTACTACGTTCTACCTCTACTAACTGGATGAAATTGAGGCTAAGTATCTTATAAGGCCCCAGTTTGAAACAATCGGAGTTATTTAATGGCAAAGGAAGAATATGAGACGCCTTTGATTGATGTTTACAACCGGACTCATATGGATGCTCTTCATGAGGATGGAGGGTGGTACCACCGTTTTTTACCAGATGGGGTCTTCTTGGAAGATTTAGGACAAATTATAGAGGAGGAATTGATTAAGGCCTATAATGAGGCCGAGAGGGAAAGTGACGAATTCTTTGAAGCTAGAGTAAAGGAACTCTTTGCAGACATCTTTGCACAGGCGAATCCAAAGGATCTTCGTGGGCTTTTGCCCAAAAAGCCTCTGGTTGCCTGGGCCGAATTACCTGTAGAAATTCAGAGGGAAATACAGGTTATGCATGACAATGCGGAAAGCGAAGGTGTGACAGAGAGAACATTGAAAAAGAGGGTCCGGCAATACCTTGTAGACCAATTTATAATCGAGGAGTGATTAAAGATGGCCAAAAAAGATGTGACGAAGCCAATCAGCCTTGACCCCCGTGGTGGTAGGCCTAGGGAGAAGTGTGTCACTCATATTGAAGGCATTGATCGAATCTTAAATGGCGGGATTCCTGTCGGAAACATCGTCCTTCTAGCTGGAACTGTTGGTTCAGGTAAGACCACTTTGGCAATGGAATTTCTCATAAATGGGGCCAAGAATGGTGAAACCTGTTGTTACATTTCTGTGACGGAACCGTCGTCCAAGATGTTATCTAACTTGCAGACTTACGGTTTCTTTGATGACAGTCTGGTCAAGGAAGGAAAACTCAATATTTTTGATCTAACCGTCATCAATGACCGCCTTGGTGTTGAAAGAATGGATGGAACCTACACTGCCAAGGATATGGAAGCGCTTCTGGGTGCCTTCGAGGATATTGTTGACGAATTGGGTGTCACTAGGTTGGTCGTCGATTCTATCACTGCCGTTTGCTATCAGCTCCCTGATAGGGGAAGCATTCGAAACTTCATATTTAGATTGAGTCAATTCTTGAGTACTTTTGGTTGTACCACGATGTTGATCTCGGAGACCGTCGTGGATTCGAACGTCCAGACTTATTCGATTTTCGGTGTCGAGGAAGCTGTTGCGGATGGGGTTTTCCTTATGGGGAATATAGTAAGACAAGGTGACTTGCTTCGAAGTCTACAGGTTGTCAAAATGCGTGGAGCCAAGCACTCTCGTGCAAGGCACCTGATTGAATTAACACCCGTTGGTTTGGCTGTCATTCCACTGCTCAAGTGGGGACAGGATGGAGGACAGGCGTTCACATGAGTGTTGCTGATATCGCAAAATCCATCATAAAAAGTATCAATGATGGAGATACGTTAGCTACGGTCGGCCTCCCTGCGTCTAATTTTCATGAGGGGACCGTCAAACTGGCTACCGTCCTTTTGGGGAAGAAACTCGGTGGAATTTACATAACGACTTCCAGACCCTCCTCACACATTGTTGCAGAATTAGAGGAGGCGAAGGCGAACCTATCGGATTTGTACTTTGTCGATCTGGTGTCCATGACTGTCGGTGGAAATACTGAAGATGCAAGAACGTTATTCATTGAATCACCCACCATGCTGGAATCGATTCTCTTGAATATTTCCCTCTTGGAAAGGAGATTGAAATCAAAAAGGAGATTTGTGTTGTTTGACTCGATTAATGGACTGAGTATCTACTCCGAACCTAAGGTTTTGAAGGAATTCATCAATGTTCTTGGGAATTCTATGCGAATCAAGGCCATTTACACTATGCTGATGACTGTCGAAGAACAGACTGACGGCGACCTTGCAGCAGCGTTAGAGTTATTATCTGATACCATGATAGGTGTCTAATAATGGCTGATATCGTATCAATCGGTATAGAAAGGCTCGATGAAGCTTTAATCGATGGGAAAGGGATCACCATGGGAAGTTCAGTCCTGATACAAGGTACTTCGGGTTCCGGAAAGGAGCTGCTATCGAAGCAATTCGCTTCTGCGGGAGTTGGTTCCGAGAATGTGGTTTACTTCTCAACCGACGAGACGTCAGACGAATTGATTGGGACTTTTGAGCAATACCGCTGGCCTACGGACCTTCGTATCGTTAATGTCGGAACACAGTATTTCGAAAAGGTCTTGTCACGTGAATTACAAGCTTCCAGATTCAAACAGGAAGGGCTTTCAGTCGCTGAACTTAGGAACATTGGATCGTATGGCTCTACAGTCGACCAGATCAATTTCGTTGCTGATATGACCTATGAGATTTCAAAATTGAGAGCCCCTTTCAGGGTCGTTATAGACTCTCTGGATTTCTTCTTACAATATTACGATCCTATCGAAGTTCTTTCTGCTATGAGAACTATCAAGGAATATGCGCAAGCAAATGGAGGGACTGTGATGTACACCGTCACGGAGGACGATGATGTCCGCGATGCCGCCAAGGAAGCCTTGAAGAAGCTCGGCCACGAGGTGGATGAATGACCGACGACGCCTCCCCCGAGAACCTGCGCAAATTCCTGGAGAGCGATGATCCTGCTCTGGTCCAGATGGGGCTGTCGATGGC
>Ga0066834_10001236_pt1 | contig 11661 bp, 2 predicted proteins | sample ETNtaG_30_FD_66729 | JGI IMG/M metagenome (GOLD analysis project Ga0066834, IMG submission 66729) | Marine microbial and viral communities from oxygen minimum zone, Eastern Pacific Ocean - ETNP201306PF43B | ecosystem: Environmental > Aquatic > Marine > Oceanic | place: Pacific Ocean: Eastern... | reverse complement strand
GATGCCGGAGTATGCGGGCCGATGCACGGAATTTGCCGAGCCGGTCTACTACAACCCGATGTACGGCAGACGCTCCCCCACCAAGCAGAGACGGCCCGCGGTGAAAGTGCTGCCCTTCAAACGCGGCGACACCATCAAACTCACCATCGGCAAGCTCGACCGATCCATCTACATGCTGCGGCCCATCGTGGCCGCGCCCGGCGTGACGACCGTGGAGGAGCACAAGCTCCTGATGTTCAAACTGCTCATTAACGACCAGGAGGATCCGGCACAGATGAGCACCTACATCCTGCGCGCACCGTGCCTCGATAATTTCTATGCGGTCACGGATTTCGCTTTCCGCTCTCATGGCGATGGGCGCACGTTCCGGGCAGAGCTGTCGCTGATGGTCGAGAGCGAAGTCGATACCGTCCTCTACAACATCGATGTCCACGATCGATTCAGAGAGCTAGCCCGTCACCGCGGCAAGAAGCGTACGGTCGAGGGCGCCTGGTTGCCCACCGACACATCCAAGTGGCCTGCCATGTGGGAAAAGAACCGCAAAGAGCATGAACGCCAGTATGGCGACTGGACCAAGGGCCGACATGCCAAGCGCACCCCGGAAGAGCAGAAAGCGTTCGACGACCTGATCTGGGAGTTCATGACCACTCCGATTAATCATCACACCCCAGGATGGACCTGGTATCTGCAGAAAACCGACTGGGTGGCGATGCGATTGATTCCCGTGCCCGATGATCAGAAGGAACGGTTGGCACCATTCAGAGAATTCGCCGATGCCGCTGAGAAGAAAGAAGGCATGTACAAATACCTCGGATTCAGGGCCCGCTATCCCTACCTGAATCTCACCGAGGGCAAAGCCTGGCTCGATGGCCACAACCTCTTCCACGACCGCGCCCCCGCCTACCAGTTGAAGGAAGTTGGAGTTTTTGCCCCAGGTTCCTGGACCACCAAACAGGTAGACGGTAAGCCAAAACGAATCTATGTGCCTGGCGAGAAGCTTGGCGTGTCCAGCGATTTCAGCTTCTCCGGCAACACTGCATACGTCAAGGGAAAGAAAGTAGATCTCCGCCAGCTTCGTTTTCGCGGCAAGCTCTTCATAGACGGCAAGCCCGCAGACAACGAAATTGTCGAGACTGCCACCGTTTCAACAGGCTGGGAGTATTTTGATAAAGACCTCCGTGTGGGGATGAAACGTGTGTTCGATGTGAAGCCCGGGCTCTACTACGACGCCAACCTCATCACCTGGGGTAGCGGCGTGACGAGCATGAATCATGGACGTTACTTTCACGGCATCGTTCCCTGGGTGAAATTTGGCATCGAGCAAAATGTGCGGGACGAAGCGATGAAATTTGTCCAGTACGCCTACAACATACCGGTGAACAACCCCTCTCAGACACTCGCCTATGTCGCCGGCTTCGAGGGACTCGACCGCGGGCTGCTGAAGATGCTCGGCTCCGGCGGCACACCGACGGCGGTGCGCTTTTACGATGTGATTTACCCATTCCTCCATGAAAATGAAGAGTTCGCACAGGCCGTCGGGCGCTACATCCCGTGGATCAAGACATCCGACGACCTCATCACCATGCTCGACACTTACGTGATTCAGGATTACGCCAACTGCATCATGAAGTCGCGGTCGTTCACCGACCACGAGCAATCCAAAATGATGATGACCTGCGTGCTGGCGCAGGACGACACCAGCATCAGCGATCCCTGGATGGAATTCCTGTTCACCCGCGGCTGGGAATACCCGCAGGCCCTAAGCGGTTTCGCAGACAACATCATCACCGGCACCACCCGCGACGGCGGCACGACCATCGGCTCTTATATGTATGGGCTCGGCGGCGGCATGGCCGCGCTGGAGATGCTGGGAAAATACATGAAGAACGGAGGCAACCCGAAATACGACATCACCGATCCGCGCCAGTGCCCGTCCACCCGACAGAAGGGCTACTTTGTGCTCGAAGGCTCCGCAGCGGGCCGCGTCAATCCGGGCATTGGCGACGTAGGTGGACCGGCAGAGCGCTACGGCCGCATGACCAACATGTCGAGCGTGAAGAAAATCCACGAAGCCGCCTGGCGCTGGACCAAAGACCCCAAGTTCGCTTGGGAACTCGTGAACACCTGGAATCGGAGCGGCCAGACCGACGAAGAATGGGCAGAGATCGAAACCGCGGCCAAGACCGTGCCCCGCGATCCGTTCCTCATGAACAAGTCGCGCATCCTCTCCGACTGGAACGGATTCCTGACGCTGAACAAAGGGGTTGGAGTAACGGCTTTAGCCGGGTCTGATATTGGCCACGGTGATCCCCGTCTCATCCGGGAAGTCGCCATCCGCGTCGGCACCGGCTGGGGACACGAACACTACGACACCCTCGACCTTCGCCTGTTCGCTTTCGGGCTGACGATGTCGGGCGATTTCAATCAGCGCAAAGCCTACGGCAGGCCCGCCCATTCCATGACAATCACACACAACCTGGTGCTGGTGGATCGCAAGAATTGGATGGGCCATGCCTGGATAGGCGATCTCTTCGATGCTCCAGGCTCGCCCTACCTGACCGCCGAATCCGTGGCCCCCTACGAAGTGCCCGGCGTGAAGCTCTATCGCCGGCAGGTAGCGATGGTTGAGTGTAGCTCCGGTCTCCAGGCCGGAGATGTGTCCTCCCAATACGTCTTCGATGTGTTCCGCGTCTCCGGCGGCGGCGAGCATGCCTACGCGTTTCACGGATGCGTGGATGATGGCTTCGAGGCCAACGTAAAGAACAAGCAGATGGTGGAAGGCGGAAAGAACAGTCCGGACAACGGATTCCTCAGTTCCTTCCGACCCGAACGAAAATCCACCAAACTGGATGCCAGAAGCATCGGCGCCTGGTCACTGAAAACCCCGCCCGAATACTGGGTCGCCGATCCTGATGGGGATCATCTGGTCGCCACGTGGAACCTGGATCCCAAGGCAGAGAAGCTGATGGCCAGAAGTTTCGATGTGTTCCCTGGCGAAAAATTCACGCGACTGACAATGCTCAATCCTGACGATTCGCGCATCATGCACGGCATCGCCCGCTCATCAAATTATGAAGCGTACTATGGGCGGTGTCTGTTCGTCGTGAAAGGAAAGCCCAACATTGCCTCCCCGGATATGAATACCGGTGCGGAGAATCTGCTGGATGATGAAGGAACTGCCGCGCAGAAGAGCCCGGCCAAAGCCGGTACTCCAACCTCGACCGAATCGGTCTTCGTCTCTTTGATAGAACCTTACGCCGGCGAGCCATCCATTACCTCGCAGCGAGAGCTGACGGTGGCAGATAACGAAACCGATGCTCGCCGTGCGGTGGCCGTCGAGGTGAAGACGAAGCATGGCCGCACGGATCTGCTCTTCGCCGATGGCCGGACGGGCAAAACACGAAAGGTGTCAGGTGTCAGTGTTCAGGTGTCAGGTGAATACGCCTACGTCTCAACAGACCAGCAGGGCCTGCGTCAGGCGACGCTGACCGGCGGAACTCTTCTCGAGACCCAAGACCTGAAGATTGAAGTCGAAACTGCCCGCTATGGAGCCACTGTCACCAAGGTGAACTACCTCGACCGCATCGTCACCCTCAAAGGCAAGATACCCGAACGTCTGGCCGGCCATTACTTTGAGGTTGGTAACGACCTTCACAAGACCAGCTACGAAGTATCGACCATCAAGAACAGACTCTTCGGCAAGACCGAACTCACACTCCGCAAGGGCATGGAAATCATGCGTACGCGGGTCCGCTCCGCCGATCCCAAAACTGGAAAGGTGAAAGGCGCCATTGCCATGATGCACTTGCGTGGCCGCGACAGTGGTCTGGTCGCCAGCAACGATGCACTGACGAACTTCTGGCGCGTGGAGTACACCGGCGGCAACCGCCACTACGGCCACAATTTCAATCTGACGCCCATGGATCCTGATTCACAAGCTCCCGCATTCGCCGCAGCCGACTTCCCCGCCGGCGAAGGCATCCGCATCTGGGAATTCGGAGTTGGCGATACCTTCAGCATCCAGACCGGTGCATCCCTCCAGCGCACAGGCGAAAACAAGTACGCTGTGTACGCCACCTCGCCCTTCAAGCTCACTATCGGTGGCAAATCCCACAACATCACGGAAAAGAGACTCGCCGCTGGGAATCGCATCTTCCTGAGAGTTCAATAGAACTTCTTTTGGCTCTCGGGCTTAAATTTTACCTCGGATAGAATTTTTCTAGGGTACACGTTGCCTGACCGAAAAATTCAATACTTTTCTTACACCGCTAATCACATCCCTGAATTCGATCTTCCATTCTCCAGAAGTGGCATTCTCTGCCAGGGGTAATCGAATTTTAAAAAGACCACGAGGCGCCGAGACGTTCAAGATATGGTAGCGCGGGCGATTGCCACCAGGCTCCACGACTTCACAGCGAATGACGTGGAACTCCGAGACTCTTCTATCAGCGCGAATCTTCCCCCTTATCTCGATTACATCTCCTCGCTTAGCATGACCGGTTAGCTCTGTGGAGATGCCCCTGACTCGATAGGGAAGTTGAGCATATATCTTCGCATAGGTTGCAGGATCAAAGGCATCGTTAAACGTTGACACTTCGCCAAAGTATCTGCCAGACCGGACATCGTAGGTGTGAGCTTCCTGATTCAGCGTGATTGTTGCCTCTCCCTTTCTTCCAGAGAGAAGAAGCCCGTAATACCTGATGTGGCCGTCTTCGAACTCACTGATAAGTGTGGGCCTGAAATCTGCGGGATTAAATCGGACGGGTGGCACAATCCGGGCCCCGGCAACCAGGAATCTCAATAGTGGCAGGGCTGCAGCTTTAGTAGCAGGGGCCTCCATCTCTGCATTAAGCCACACCGCCAGGGAATTGGAATTGGATTCTTTCGCTACGACAGCAGGAGAGCCATCGGGAAAAGTCCCCCATACTGTTCCCGTTTTGATAACAATGCCCTTTAGCGCACATGCCATTTCCACCTTTGACGCCCTCACTTCAACCGGCGCCTCATTACTCCAGGTAACAGGTTCAGTAGATTGCCTTCCCGTTCGTTCCGAGCGGCCTCGGTCGATCCCAAATGCATCTTCGAGTCTTCCGAATCTCACGCGCCCACCATGTCCATTGCGAACAGCGACGTCCGCGTCCGCGAGTGCATAGCATCCGCGGTGGATCGCCATGGCATAAGAGTCTGCGGCTCGTTTGGGGATTGACCGGGCTCCGGCAAAGACAAAGAGTTTGTTCTTCATTGACTTCAGGAAGCCACTTTCAGCCTGCTCATCAGCAACGAAAGAGTATGGATATCCCTCTTTGGCCAACAAGTTTGTTGCCTGTGTGGTCGCTGCGACAAAATCCCTGCCAACTGCATTACTTGTGTAGATCGACGCCTGTGAATATGGAATTAACGTCCTGGGCGCCTTGAGGCGAGCGTGGTGGAAGAGCTTGCCGATTCCTTGTCGGATCTCGGCTTGCTGTTTTCCTATCTCCACAAAACGTCCCTCTATCGTCAGGTCTGGCTGAACCATTGCCATGTGTGGGAGCCCTTTTGCCATGTAACCCCACCAGGCGAGCAGGTGAAAGCCCTTAAACATCGCCTCCCACGGATGCCTGGGATTCTGCGCGCCGTAACCCATCCAAGTACCCGCAATGGCATCCTTTTTCAGAAAGGCCTGTGTCCACTCAGCCCTTAGTCCGGAGTAACTCATCATCAACGGGCAGGCCTGGGCAACTGAGAAGTAATTGACCCCAACGTCATAGGAAGGCGTGTACATCCCGCTTTCGCCCACACGAATCAACGGTGATAGCTTGCCTGCCTCCTCATTTGCTATCTCGTAACGACGCGTCACATAGGCATCCATGTACAGTCGAAAATCCAGCCAGGGCCCTAGACTCTCCGGTTGATTCTTTGCCTCCCTCAGCAAAAGCGGCATCACTTCATTGAAAGATTCATAAGAAGTTTTCCACTCGGTGTTGAGTTTCTTGATCTTTCGATAAGTACGTTTCAGATGTTTTCGAAAAACGCTTAGTGTTTCTGGCGACCAGTCGTATTCGCCTCCAAGGCGAAATTCATCCTGTAAACAGAAATAGGTTGTCCCCACACTTTCGTAACGCTTCCGCAAAGTTTCTGATATTCGATTACGAAAAGGTCGTTCGTCAACGATGGGAGGCGAGAGCTGACTGCCTTCAATTCTTCGCCAGGGAAAGGAAGCGTTACCTAGTCCGAACAACCCGAGGTGAATCAGCCCACGGTCGTAAAATGTGGCATTGAGTCCGGCCTCCTCGACGGCCCATTTCCTCATGATTTGAGTGACATACCAGTCAGCCTGCACGCCCGTAGAGGTGGTGAAGACCATTTCATCTTCGGCGATGTCACCAGTGACTCTGCAACTGAAACGATGCGACTTCATGCTCAAGGTTTCACCACCGGACCGAACCAAAATGACTGCCACGCTCTCAGGTGAGACCGGCATATAGCGAATGCCTTTAAAGGACACTCTCCTTCCTCGTCCAGGTTTCCAGCCCTTGCTGTCACGCCAAGCCACACGCGAATCGCTGCCGTTGCGGATCTCGGCGATGATGTTTAAAGGCTCATGTCCTTCTTCACCCAATGAGCTCAGAGCTACGTGAATAGCTTTGGGTACTGCCCTGTCTGAGTCATCTATGGTGACCTGTTCAACGTTCACACCCCTTCTCAGGACGCAATGCCTGGCTGTGAAATCAATTACTTCTCCAGGATGTTCCTCGCGAATGTAGGATGTTGCGCCGGCATCGAGGTCGGCCCCACTTTCGAGTAGCCATGCATGCAGGATAAATTCGCCTCCAGGACGCTGCTTCGTTTTAAAGGACAGTTTTCGTCTCCCGGCTTGCAGCCTGATGGGTCGGGCCCCGTGCTCGAACCGAATGTTATTCGGCGAAATCAGGTCGTATACCAGAGTTGCATCTCGCTCGTTGTCGGATTCATAACTCAGTTCCAGGGCGTCTGGTCTTAACTTCACATCCACAATCCGCGCCGCCGAAACTACATTCGTACTCCTCATCGCTTTGATGTACTGAGCGAAGTGGTATTCCCAGTCGGGCAGGCGAGTCTTGCCGCGTATCTGCGGAATCAAGTCATTCCTGGAATAGGAGTGAGCTGAATAAACAAAAGGCTTCGTGATCCAGACGATGCTGCCTTTGCCGTAGCTATATGTTTCGATCTCGCCAATGGGGCCGGGGGCAATACCGACCTCAAACAGGGATCGAAGCGGCCCCATGAAGTCATTTTCTGTTTCTGTGAAGTCGTGCCCCTTAAAGACCGCGGGCCATAGCCCGTCATAACTGGCACCCGGTTTTCCCACCACGACGAGTCCCATGCCCTCTTTGACTTTATTCAGAAGAGCCTGGAGAAAGAACTGTTCGACATTGGCATATTGAATCCCGGCTGTAAGGACGCAGTTGGGGTTCATCTCCTTGAGCTTCTGCTCGACTGACTTTTGCTCCAATACCCGATAAGGTTCGTCAGTGGAATCCTTCGTGACGTATGCTGCTGCCTGCACACGGCTCAGATTGACAAAATCCCACTCAGCATCAGCCCGGCGGGCGAGGTCGCGAAAGATCCCTGTGGTATAGCCTGGGTTCCCGATGAATAAGACTTTGAGCTTTCTGTCAGCGGCGGGAACGTTCCAGGGAACCATTGGATGCTTCACGGAACGATTGCACGTACGCATCCAGGAGGGCTGTTTGCCTTCCAATCTCAGCGACCAGAACGGTCGGCCTGCTGAGGACGGTCTCTTCAGGGAATAGCTCTCGGTTGAAAGCCCGACGGTCAACGGCCTTTCCAGGTGCAACTCGCCCTGTGAAGACTTTATGTCACCGGAAAGAACATATGTCCCTTCATCAGGGATGGTAATAGAGCCTGACTTCTTCAGCGCTTTCCCAGGGCTCAGGGAAAGCTGGTACTCCTGGACTGTCCTCGCTCGTCCGTCAGTCAGCTTAAGCAGAGATACTCTTATCGATGATTCCGTCTTGAGCGCTGAAGCAACTGAAAGATCGAACCCCAAAGCCTGACCTGCTATTACCTTTTCCCGGTCTAAGGAAATCCCGCCAGTCAGAAAATCCGATGCGCCATCCAGACGTCTGTGGCCTGAAGCCGCTTGAAACGAATATTTGATCGAGAGAGCTTTTCCCGGTGCCACATCCATTTGAGGCGTACCGAAGCCGAGGGTAAAGCCGGTGAATTTCGCCAGCCAGTTATAGATGGCGTCGACTTTTCCCTGACCTGCGCGGACGCAGATTGTCGTTCTCTCCTCGTCATCTCCTACGGCGCCGGTCCAAGGCTCCGGCGGACGGGACACGATGAGAAAAGAAGACGCGCCCTTAACCCAGGGATCGGAGCGCATCATCGTGCCCCGGCTGTATGGTGCGAAGCAACTGGAATCACTTTCATTTACCCGCAATCCACTCATCACCCACAGTGCTATGGGTAATGGATCGTCACTTTCGTTTTTGGCTTGAATAGAGATATCGAGCTTGCTGGAACCGGCACGAAGCGTGTAAGTCTTGATGATTCGAACCATGCTCATCGCCTTAGAGATTCCTGTCGCATTCGCCGGGGCGAAGTAAGGGAATCCGGAGAATTGGGCAACGGCCTGATTATCGCGCGCTTCGAGTCGATCCAATTTATACGGGCGGCCCAAGGGATCGATCCGTCCTTCTCTCATGCGCTGGATAGATAAGCTCTCTCGAAACGCTTTGAAATGCCTTTGGCCGTACGTATCGCAGATGGCGAGCTCCTTGCCGGTGAGCTTGAACCAAATCGATGAAGCCGCACCGGAATCTTCAGGATCGAAAACGAATCGAAGAAACTCATTTTCGAGACACACCTTTTTATCGGGGAGAAGTAAAGCTGAAACCGGGCCTGATTTCCCCGGTTCGATGACAGGTTCTTCCCCATGTACCTTAGAGGAAGCTGCCAGATGAATAAGGCCGATCAATACAATACCTGTCATCTGACAGGCAAGGCGACCGTTGGAGTATACGGCTATCTTCATCGCGCAAGTCTTCATGATTCCCGTATAGTCAGAAAACTCATCCGGTCGTCAAACACTCTGTTATTCAGGATAGAGCAGCCGAATTGGCCAGGATTTCAATGGAGGAACGGCTATTTGCCTGGTCTGGTGCGATGGTCAGAACCCAGGAAGTGAGAGGGCTCTACTTCTGCTGCGCTACGGACTCCCCCATGGCTCGTCCCCCCGGTTCGTTAGTAACGGAAGAGTGCCCCACACTATCGATAAAAGTACCATTGCCGGTCGCCGGTAAATGCTGGGCCTTTGGGAGCGGTTCTGTCCAGCTTTCCCGAGGCACCCATTACTGTATTCACGCGCCCCTTACCTGTTGTTCCCACGTAAATCAGATGCCATGTGTTTCCAATAACAGAAGTGGTTGGCCCGCTCAATTCCTCATGATCATCCGCCCCGGCTGGTCCTTGCCCTAATATCTTGCGACACGCCCGTGTCATTGTCTTACCGTCATTCGCAAGGAAAACTTCATACAGTTCCACGCGACGAGCGACAGGTCCAGCAGCCCTGTTCCCGCCCGCACAGATGGCGACATATTCCCCATTGCCGAGGCTGGTAATCGAATTTGGATCGAGCTCATGCCAGATGAGGAGGGTGTCCTTGCCGATTCCGCCAGCTCCTTCTCTTGGAACGAACACCTGCAATCTGACCCAGTCGACCGCGTTGTCGGACCCCCACATTGCCGAAAAGTAGTTGCGAGTGCCGCCGTGAAGCGAGTAGCCCACATACTTGTGTTTAACACCGGAAAAGGGATTGGGTCCCCACCGGAAGTACCCCGTATGTCCATCACCCGGCGGGTCTGTGTAGGCGAGGATTATAGAATTCTTGTCTCCATGGATCCGGGCGAAGTTGACTCCGTCTTGGGAGGTGGCCAGCAGTGTTGACTGCCGCCGCCCGCAATTGTCATTGTGATAGGTCATGTACGCCACCCCATCGATTATGTTGACGTAGGGAGTTTCTGTTTGGCGGCCCTGCGTGGTGTCGACGAATATAGGGTTGGCAGCGGGTTTCTTCTCGAGATAGTCGAACTTACCATTGGCCAGAGCCCAGTCGTAGGATTTCCAGTTGGCGGCTTTGGTCGGCGAGCCGTTACAGACCCACATCCAGATCCCACCATCACCGGGCTTGTAGTTGTGGTCGGTCGAAAAGTAGAGGGCGTAGTCGTAGGGGAAATGCTCTACATCCTTCATACTCACCAGGCATGTGTAGTAGGGGCCGGGCTTTGGCATGGTGGGAGAAGGTGATGTCAAACATCCCTTCTTGGTAAAGGTGAAATGAGATGCTGGCGACGACAGGGAGGAACCTTCTTCGCCGAGGACATGGCCAGCGGAGACGGCGGTCAGCAAACCCAAGAAAGAAACTGTTCTCACAATTTTGTCACTTACAGGCATTTCAAGATCCCTCCTTTCCATAGCGCTGGGGTTGTGCTGCTTGCACGAGCTCTGCCCCATGAGTAGTTAAAAGAGATCATAGGGGCGAAGCGGCGAGTAACCAGGACAGAAACCTTCGGGCAACCCTCAAAGCTGGAATCGAGATTTAACTGCCACCCAAATGGCAAATGGAGGTTGATCAAACTGCTGTGATCGACGATTCAACCTGCTTCACCTGCCGCGCAAGGCGGCAGGGGTCGTTTGCTGTGGGCTTCCCTCCTAACCATTCAACCTGCTTCACCTGCCGCGCAAGGCGGCAGGGGTCGTAGAACATTGCTCCGGACCGCGCAGACAGGTCGCGCACCCGACTTTGTTCTAAACTTGTTTTGAACTGATATCTCTATCTGCTGCAGAGAAGTTCAGAACAAAGTTCAAAACAGAATTTGAAGATTGGATTTACTGATTCGTGAGTATTCTGTGCGATGACATTCAGTCTCGAAAAGCTCTTGCTGGTTACCAGTTGGGGCTAGATTCCTGCTGCTGGAACGACCCCTCGAAGCTCTAACAGGACTAAAAAAATGAACAACGATCCCTACGACGGCTTACGGCCGCTTTTTGGCGACATTCACAATCATTGCGGGATTTCCTACGGCCACGGCTCGTTGGAAGACGCATTGTCGAACGCCCGCGAGCAACTCGATTTCGTGTCGATCACCGGTCACGCGCATTGGCCCGACATGCCCCAGCCAGAGGAGCGAATTCAATACATCATCGATTATCATGAAGAAGGTTTCGCACGTTTGAAATCGGTCTGGCCGCAAATGATGGAGACGTTGCGCGCGCGTAACGCGGAAGGCGAATTTGTGATCTTTCCAGGCTTCGAGGTCCACTTCAGTGCGACCGGCGACCGGAACATGCTCTACAAAGATCTGGACGGCGAGATTTTGTATCCCAACGACCTCGCCGATTTGCACCGGCAGTTGCAGGACCTTCGCAACAACGGAAAGGACAGCATCGCGCAGCCCCATCATGTAGGTTACCGCACCGGAACGCGCGGGATCGATTGGAACACGTTCGACTCGGCGTTCGCGCCGTTCGTCGAGATGTTGTCGATGCACGGCTGTTCGGAAAACAGCGAAAACACGCGGCCGTTTCTCCATTCGATGGGGCCGTCCGATTGGGAGAGCACGCTCGCCTGCGGGTTGAGCCGAGGTCACGTTTTTGGTTTCTCCGGCGGCACGG
>Ga0066834_10001231_pt1 | contig 11680 bp, 5 predicted proteins | sample ETNtaG_30_FD_66729 | JGI IMG/M metagenome (GOLD analysis project Ga0066834, IMG submission 66729) | Marine microbial and viral communities from oxygen minimum zone, Eastern Pacific Ocean - ETNP201306PF43B | ecosystem: Environmental > Aquatic > Marine > Oceanic | place: Pacific Ocean: Eastern... | reverse complement strand
AACTGTATGAAATGTTTGATAAGTTTTGGTGTGTCTATTCGAATTTGAACCCAGATGCCAAAAAGATCCGAGATGTTTTATGCGAAGGACGAGAACAGACTAACGATCACATAGCATTTAGAACCCTTAATCTAGAAAATTTCGAAATAAGTAGATTAGCTGAACCTTTTATTTCTAGAGGTTATTCTCTAAAGGGAAGATATCATTTTCAGACTAAAAGGCTATTTGCGTGTCACTATGAACACACTGATCCATTGGTACCTAAAATATTCATTAGTGAATTGTTAGTGGAGGAATTTTCTGATTTTCTGCAGGAAACCATGCGATTTATGGTCAAAAACGCACGGCCCTCTGCAGATTTATTCCTCGCGACAGGCCGTAAATGGGATGTTAATTATCAAATATATAGTGAGTTACTTCGTGAGAGTGAGTATGCTGCATGGTTGTACATTTTTGGATTTGTTCCTAATCACTTTACAATTTATATTAATCCATTGAATCACTTTGATAGTTTGGTAGAGGTGAATCAAGTTCTTAAGGAACGCGGTTACAAAGTTAATTCTAGTGGTGGAGAGGTTAAAGGTAGTCCTGCATTAGGTTTGGAACAATCTTCCACTCTAGCCTATAAAACAGAAATTCAATTTGAGGATCTCACTACAGCCAAGAAAATTCCCGCTTGTTACTATGAGTTTGTCAAAAGATACGATTCGTTTAATGGATTTATTGTGGATTCAGCAGACAAGATTTTTGAAAGTACAAATGTTAAGCAAGTGTTCAATGCAGAAGGGTAATTTTGTGTGATCAATTGGATTCTAATTGCTGTGTGGCTTCTAAAAGAGCATTGGCCAAAAATTTTGGGTTAACTTCTTCTTTGCCACGAAATGTTTTGACCTTTTGCCCATTAATTTTTAGTATTGCTAGATCCTTTCCACCTAAGTGAATACCTACTTTTGCGTTCCGCGTTTCTCCAGGACCATTTACTTCACAACCCATTATGGCGACAGGGATTGTGACCCCATGTTTCTCCAGAAGTTCCTCCGCCGCATCAACAATTTCTTCATAACCGACGGAAGCATCACCGCGTCCGCAAAAAGGGCAGGAAATGATGTCGAGCATCTGATCTGACAAACCGAGTGTTCGTAGAAGTTCCTTCCCTGTCAATACCTCTTCAACTGGATCACCTGTAATTGAGATTCGAATTGTATCGCCAATACCTTCCATTAAAAGCGTTCCGATACCAATTGATGATTTGACGTGGGATCTCCGTGGTGGACCGGCTTCAGTGACACCTAAATGGAGTGGGTATTGAACTTTCTCTGAGAAAATTCGATTGGCTTGAATCATGCGAAATGGATCGCTTGATTTGATCGAAACTGCAATATCGGTGAAATCATGATCTTCACAAATTTTGACGTGCCTCATTGCGCTTTCAACAAGCGCTTCAGCAGTGGGAAACGGATATTTATCCAGTAAATCTTTCTCAAGAGATCCCTCGTTAATACCAATTCGGATGGGAATGTTTGCTTTCCTCGCTGAAGATAAGACTTGGGCAATCCGGTCTTGATTGCCTATATTACCGGGATTAATTCGAACTTTTGCAACTCCAGCATCGATTGCCTCAAGTGCAAATTTATAGTTGAAGTGAATGTCGGAAACAATTGGTACCGGGGATCGTTTGACAATCGCTTTAAGTGCATCAGCATCACGTTGCTCGGGAACAGCGACTCGAACAATCTGCGCTCCAGCTTCGGCACAGCGGTCAATTTGGTGCATGGTTTCGTCCACTTGACATGTTAAAGTTGTGGTCATGGTCTGTATTGAAACTGGGTTTTGGTTGCCAATAGTTACACCACCAACGTTAATCTGTTTCGTCGGACGTCGATTTTCAAATTTTACCAGATCTTGCATCAAACTTCCTTTAGCTCCATTCTGGGGATTTCTAGTTTCCCGTTTTAAAAAACGGGTTGTGGTTTATCTCTTCTTCAACTGTTGTGGCCGGTCCGTGTCCGGGGAAGAGAACAGTATGTTTTGGCAGGGAAAGTAAATTTTCTTGTACGCTGAAAAGTAAATTTTCGTATGATATGGATGCATTTCCAATAGATCCAGCAAATAATGCGTCACCAACGATGACGGTTGACCGAACGTAGAAAGAACATCCTCCAGCTGTATGTCCGGGAGTATCAAGTGTTGTGATTTCCAAGTTGCCAACCGAAACAGCATCGCCATGTTTTAGAAATTTAAGATCATTTTTACTTCTCGGTTTAGGTTCATTTTCATGAATCCATGTTGGGCAGCTAAAAGCGTCTTCTAAATCCTGCAGTCCGTTTGCGTGATCACCGTGTGCGTGTGTTAAGAGTATTAGCTTTGGGTCCATATTAATCTTGTTGATTCTTTCTATAATTGCCTTGGGATTTGCTGCAGTGTCGATGATAGCAGCTTCACGTGTCTCCGCACAGATCAACAAATAAGCATGTACAGGATAGCCACCTACCTTCGCGGTTATTGTTATAACTTCAAGTGCTGGATCATATTTAGTTGCAATCGTATTCGGTGACCAACTCTCTGTTGCAATCGCGTTTAGTTTATTGCTATCGAGTTGCAACGTGGAGGCGATCTTATCAACCTCATCACGGTTCGGTTTTTTGGTATAGTTTTCCATTTGTGAGATATTTTTTGCCATGACGCCAGATTCAGCAGCAACTCGACCGACGGTGAATCCAAGTCCTCGCCGTGCTTTAGCGATGATATCCCCAAACTCATCCTCAAGTATGAATGCCATTGTCTTTCCCTGGTTTATGCGTTTAATGGATTTTTAGTAGTCACATTTATTTGATTATGGAAATTTTCTAGATTAGATAACGCTTCATCCCTATTCCATCCCATATTGGAAGTGCGTTCCCTGCTCCTTCAATCCAGTTAGGGGTAAGGACAACATGGTCGATTGTAACGCGGTTATTGGTGAAAGTGACATGAATCAACCCATCGCGACTTTGGATAATGGCAGGATAGTGGAAACTTCCTTCACCAGTAATAATATCGCGTTTGTATTTCCAAGTTTCCCCTCCATCTTCACTTATCCCAATAGTTAAAGGATTTCGCTTTTCCGGGTTATCGTTCCAAATCATAACAATTCGACCGTCTTCAAGTTTGACAGCGTCAAGGGCTGCATAAGGGCAGTGGTTTTGCGTAACTTCGGCTTCTGACCACGTTCGGCCGTAGTCATGAGAAACACTCTTGAGAACATTCGGATTTTTCCCAGATGGTCGTATAAGTGCTAAGATTGAACCATCGTCCCGCTGAATGAGCGACGGGTGTTGATTTTGTTCGCCTGGAATGCTGCCACAGACATTCCAAGTTTCTCCTCCATCTGCGCTTTTCCAGATTTGTGAATGCCATGATGTGAATTCTGTGCCAAACAGGATTTCTCCATTATCAAGTAGGGTTGGCTTGCACCTTGGAACATGTCCCCAATCTGCCTCGATCATCTCAACTTCTGACCACGTTTCACCATTATCGTACGATCGCTTCATTCGCAAATCGCAAGTTACCCAACGTACACCAGGTCCATGCTTGCCTTCAAGCTTGCCATGCATAGTGCCGTAGATTAGCAATACGGTACCATCGTCGACTTGAAATAAGATGCCGTTTCCTTCAGGTTTGCTGGGAGAGTCAGCGACACTAATCAACGGATCGAAGCTGCCAACATCGCGTTGATGGCGTGCTAAAACCCAAGCAGTATCGGGACGCGCTTCGCCCTCGCCTGCATAATATCCAACAATGAGATCCTCATTTGATAATTCGAGTATTACCGAACAATGGCATTCAGGGTATCGATTTGTTGGTTCTGCAACCGGTTCCCAAACTAAGATTGACACGACACACGCTCATCTTTGTTGTATAATTTTTATGTCTCGGAATCCTTAATAGGCTAAGAATAGCTATTTATTATATCAAATTTAGTGGAACTATTCAAATGCGACTTCTAATGACCAAAGAAAATGATGCTGCTACTAATATGGCAATAGATGAAGCTATATTTTCGAGTCAGAAGTCTGATTCTCGCCCGACGCTGCGATTTTATGATTGGTCATCAACCGCTTTTTCGTTTGGATATTTCCAGCGGATTTTTGAGGAGATTAACCCCTCAGAATGTGATGACCTTGGAATCGATCTGGTTCGTCGTATTACTGGGGGAGGTACGGTAATTCATGGTTGGGATGTTACCTTTTCAGCTATATTTCCTAAAACCGAATTGGATGTTGGATTGCCAAGTGGTATCTCAGCTGGATACCAAGTGATCAGCGACAGTATAACTAGAGGGTTGCGAGAAATTGGTATTGAAGTTAATCAGTATGGTCGATCTTTGGATTCGTCACTTCCGAATATTTGTATTACTAATCCTGCTAAATATGATGTGATGATTAATGGTAGTAAAATTGCTGGTATTGCACAACGTCGAAACTCGGTTGGACTGCTGTTCCAAGCTTACGTTGCGCTTGATATCCCATCCCATGATATCTTGGCTATGATCTCAAAAAAACATGACTGTGAACAAGTGGTACAGATGAAGGCAACCAGTATTAATCAACACCAGTCACGAAGGTTTTTACGGACCGAAATTGAAGAAACAATTCAACGTGGTTTCGAAAAAATATTAGGTCTTGGCCTTGCCGAAGATAAGTTGGTACCTAAGGAAATGGAAATGGCCGAGCAACTGTTCAAAACAAAGTATTCTACTGAAAGCTGGAATTTTCGAAGGTAATGAAAAGACGGAATAAATTCTTGGTTTTTGTCTTAGTTTTTGTTGTTTGTATATTCGTCAGTGGATTTTACTTTCTGGGGTCAAGTTACGTACATCAGAAAATCCGTTTGCAGCTTGAAGAGCAAGTTGCTAATCAGATCAGCAAAACCGTCTCAATTGAACAGATTTCTGGTAACGTCCTCAGTGGACTTAAAATCAGTAAGGTAGTGATTTACGACCTTACACCAGAAAAAACTCGTTTTTTTTCAACGGATTCAGTAGAAGTTACATATAGACTTTACGGATTGTTGTTTGGCAAGTTTCTGGTTACCAGACTAGACATCAAAAGGCCTGAATTCAATGTTCAAGTTAATGAGAAAGGGGAAGTTAATCTAACTAAATTGTTTCCAGCGCCAAATCCTGATGTTTCAAGTGGCATATTTCAACCGCTTATCTCTCATGTTAGGATTGAGAATGGTATCTTCAATCTGGAAGACAAAATGCGTCGTTTGAAAATTTCTGTCAACGGAATTTCTAGCAGTATCCAAGGCCCTTTAGGGCAATGGGAGCATACAGGTAAACTTAATGTCCAAGATGGCTTTTTCGAAGTTAATGGAGTTCGTACACAAATTGAGGAAATTCAAACTCAATTTTCTCTAGTTAAGGATTTAAGAGAACTCAAACAGATGCGAATTGGTTTTGGAGGTTCAACGCTAACTATTTCAGGTCAAGCTAATGATTTGAATGACTTGGATGCAGAAGTGAATTTGGATCTTGACTTTCAAGATCTTGCCAAATTTTACACGAATCAGATCATTGAGGGTAAAGCACAGATACATCTTAGCATCAGTAGTTTGGCTGAGAAAATCAATGGCCAGCTATCAGCTACTTTTCCCTTTTTGCGAACAAATGGAGTAGAAATCCGAAATGTCTCCACACGAGCCGAGTTTACGCGACACCGTTTCCGTATAACTGAGATTGTTGGAGAATTAGCTGGTGGTAAGATTTCTGGTTATGCAGAAGTAACCCAAAGTAATGAGGGTATCAAATACCATGGTTTGATTGATCTCGTTGATAGTCAAGCCACTGATTTTTTCCCAATGATACATGATCTGAGGTCATTTCTACGATCGAATGGGAAAGTAGATATTCATGTACTGTTTGAAGGGAATGGTCTTGATCCAAACGATTTTCAGTTGACTGGTGGGTTGGTCTATGATGAAGCTGACCTAAACGATATCGGAATTAAGGTGTCTCAAGCCAATTGGGACATTAAATCAGGGTTTTTGGTAGCTACGGCTAATCTTGACGAAGCACTAATCCGGTTAGATGGTCCTCTTGGCTTAGCGGATGATCGTGATATCGATCTGCAAATCACCAAAATCGATGTTGATAAGTTATCAAGAATTGTCAGGATTCCTGATCTTGGTGGCGAAGGTAAGCTTAATGGCAAAATTTCTCCTTCAGATTTGACAGCTATGTTCGAAATCCCTAAGGCGTCACTTTTCAATGTTCCGATTGGAATACTAACCGTCCAGTTCCAATATCGAGACGAATATGTATACATAAATCAAGGACTTTTGGTGAAGAATAACAGCCAGTTAGTATTAAAAGGTAAAGCTCATCCGATTGGGAAGATCCCTGTTGATCTAGTTCTATCTATTGAGCCGCTCCAGATTGCTGATTATATTCGTTTGGTTGGACACGCTTATCCAATTCAAGGCACGGCCACAGGGAAATTGATCCTTGATAATACACTTGAACATTTAAATGGGCGAGGAGTACTTGAAATTGTTGATGCTGAGGCATGGGGATTAAAGTTTGATTCACTCTCTCTACCACTTGAAATTGCAAGTTACGATGCGATTATCAAGGATTTTGAACTCTCATCTCGTTCTCAAACCGGTATTTTAAATGCGAAAGTGACGGACAGACTCGATTATGAAATTGATTTCCAAAGCGAACCGATGCGTCTTCATGAATTGCTTATTGCAAGAGGACTTGGTGAGATCGAGTTAGATGCTAGTATGATCCTCAATGCAGTGGGTAGGGGACATACAAGCGAGCCGCACATCGATCTGACTTGCGATTTTATAGATGTGAGTTTCTCGCGGAATCCCTTGCCAGACGTGAGTTTAGTTGGTATTTTCACTAAAGAGATTCTTTCCTTTGAGGGCTTCGGTTTCGATGAAACTTGCCGAATACACGGTACAGTTAGAATGGAAAAGTCAAATCCTTATGAAATCTTTGTCAAAGGCCGAAATATGGATGCAACATCTATTTTTCCAATTATTAATCCATTACTCGGGAATCGTTTTGGTGGTGTGGCGGATGGTAGAATTGAGATGACAGGGAAATTAGTTGATCCGCTAACTGCTAGGATGAAGATGGATTTGACAAAATTTGAAGTTTCATCCGATACAAGGAACTTGGTCAGCCCTGACAATGAAATTGTAAAGCTTCGTTATGAGGGTGATGTTTGGTATATTGACTCGCTTATTCTCGCTAGTCCGCGGGATTCGGTTCCAATAGTCAGTATGATAGATTCATCAATTTCGCCTAGGCATATGGAGTTTAAAGTTAAATCAAACGAGTTTGAAATCCAAAATCTCACTGACCTATTTCCTGAAATCCCAATCGTTTTCTCCGGTTTGGCTCGCTACAGTTTGAATGTTACGGCGACTGAAGCTGAAGGTAATATTGAAGATCCAAAATATGAACTTAGTTGTTCTGTACCGAATTTGGAAGTCAAAACTAGGCATGGTATTCTCAACGTTACAAAAGCAAAGGGACAAATTCTTTATGAGAATGACCAACTGAGGATTCCCGCGGCGAATTTCCTTCTGTTTGGCAATCAAGTTCAGATGTGGGGAACATTGCCAATTTTTAATCAAAGCACAAAACTTCCGTCCATTTCAGATTCGATAACAAACGACACGAAGATTTCGATTCAAAGTAGCAGTTTTCAGATCGGACCGCTGACACGTTTTTTTTCGGAAATATCTGAGCTTACAGGTAATCTCGATCTGCACGCTCAGATTGGGAACTGCTTGAGTCAACCTTCGATCAGTGCAGTGGTTGATTTGAACCAAACATCCTTAAAGTTATTCGATTTCCCTGTTCCCGTTCAAGATCTTTCTGCATTGATAAGTGTGTCCAGTATGCCGTCTGGTCAAATACGAATTATCACGGAAAAGTCAAACTGGAAAATCAATGATGGATTTTTTAGTGTTGGTGACGCAATCTGTAATGTGAATCTGGTCAATTTTTACCCCGAAATTGATAGTTGGATACTCTCCATCAGTGGTGACCATGCCAATTTGGCCGATATTTTTAGCTACTTGATGAGTGTACCCCAACCATCTATTACTGGTTACACCGATATGCAGCTTACAGTTGAGGGTTTAGGCGATAGGATTGATGCCACAACAGCAAAACTCATTTGTCAGAATCTGAATCTTAGGGTTGCAAATGAAGAAATAACCGAAGTTGAGCCATTACAATTTACTTTTTCTGACCGCAAATTTCAGGTTACCCCAATTAAACTCGGTCAAGTACAGCCGGCGACTGATTTTCTATCAAGGAATTGGATAGAAATTTCCGGAGAGATTGACCTTGATGGGAACTTGAATCTACAATTTAATACAGATAAACTTCCGCTCTCAGTTGCTTTGGCAGCAGGGGATTTACCTAACCGAATCAATGGTGTCTTAAATAGCCAAATTCATGTTAGTAACCACCTACGTCAGCCAAATATTGAAGCAATATGGACCATTGCAACCGATTTTAAAGATGGAAGTCCAGAATTTAAAGGAAGAATTACATATCTAGATCAGCTATTTACTATTTATGAAACTGAACTTGTTGGATACAATAACCGCTTGCAATTGTTGGGTCAGATACCGGTTAACCTTTCACTGGATAGGATGAAATTGTCAGACCGTTTTCTCGACTTACCAATCAATGTGCAGTTAAATGGAGGTCAAGTTGATCTCAGTTTTATTGCTTCGTTTTTTCCTGAAATCGACAAAAATAGTGGTATAGCCGACATTGATTTAAGGTTAGCAGGCACAGCAGCTCGGCCCTATCTTGATGGGATATTTTCAATTGAAAACGGAAGTTTACGGTTTGTTGATACTTCTCTGCCAATTTCGCAAGGAAGTATATATGCAAAGGCGGCCGACGGGTATATTGATGTAACTAATTTTACTTGTTATATTGGTGAAGGTAAATTTGATGCTCAGATGCAACTTATGACAGATGGACTCTATCCAACGGATTTTATAGTAAAAAAAATTGTAATTCAGAATGCAGACATTGCTGATTGGGGCCAAAGCTTTTTGAAAGAAAGGTTTGGCCCTGAAATTGGCGGTAAAATAACTGCTAGTGGGGTACTGGATATACCGATCAATAAATTTGTTAGTCGTGGTGTAACAGATTGGACCCCGCAATTACTGCTTCCTTTTAATCTACAAAATATAATTGCGTATGCCAAGAGTGATGTGGAGATAGAGGAGCTGACTCTTGAAAGTTTGGACTATCGTGTTACCAATAATAAAAACATAAATATTGTACTTAAGGATCGGGAGTTGCATGTTCAATCGTTTTTATTAACCGATGTAACGGATGTGACAGCGGTTGATCCACTAAAATTAGAAGGCAGAGGTTTTTGGGAGCTTGATGGGAATTTAGATTTCGTTATGAAAATGCGAGATTTTGATATAAGTTTCCTCTCCAATTTGGTTCCACCTGAGTATCCAATTCGCGGGAAATTAAATGCTAACCTGCAGATTAACGGTACTGATGCAAATCCAGAGTTGACGTTCGAGTGGTTTCCTGCTAAATCTTCGGCACTGACCATCGCCAATGCGGAAATCGATGATTTTTCTGGCGAAATTACTTACGAAGATCAAGTGTTCCAGATTGGTAGGGAGTTTGTTACAATTTCGATTGGTTCAAATCGTGCCCTCCTTTCTGGGGCCGTTCCGTTCAATTTTTCAATACGCGATGCGATAGTCTCACCATTGCCTCGGCCGATTGAAGGCAGAATTGATTTTGATATAAGAACGCTTGATTTTCTACCCATGATTTTTCCTCAATTCGGTTTTATCGATGGAGTTGGAATGTGTAACATAACAATTGGTGGCAGCATCGACTCTCCTCAGTTGAAAGGAGTAACCAGCTTACGTGGTATTGCTTTTCGACTTCCAGAGACGTATATCAGTGTAGATCGGGCTCAGTTAGAAGCAAGCTTTACCAATGAAGGAGTTACTATTCGCCGGCTTGAAGGCAATTTAAACGGTGGTAAATTTGTGGCGGGAGGTTCGCTTGGGTCGAGATGGTTAGACGTAACCGAAATGAACACTTGGGCTACACTAAAGGATGGTTGTATTTTTCAAAATCCGCAGCTCTATTGGGTACGATGCGACCGTGTTGATTTGACTATGATTGGTGATGTTATCCCTACGGGTGAGGTTAGGCTGCCAGTTGTAAGAGGAACTGTCCGCGTCGCTGATGGTCGGTATAAACGCCCTTGGCGGGAATTGGCTAATGAATGGATTAACCAAGAATCGGCGGGGATTCAATTTGAAGTGTTATCGGATTATCCAATTATTCGCCATCTCCGTTTGGATTTGGATGTCATTGCTCCAGGAAACATTTCGATGGTTTCGGATCTTGGTGATTTTAATGATATTAAGGTGTCAGTAAATGGTGAAGTTGTCGGCCCAATCCAAAGGCCAGTTTACAATGGAAGGGTTAATATACTTGAAGGCGAATTCCAAGTTTTTGCTATTGACCATCCCTTTACAATCAAAGATGGTTCATATGGGGAGAATACGGATCCTCTTCGCCTTAAACCATATTACGAAATCTACGCCGAGACGTCGGAACCAATTCGAAGTGTTAGTTTACGTAATCTGGATACAAAGGATGTAAAAGTGAAGTTGCATATGAGTGGCTATTTAAATGAATCCCACAATCCTACACTGGAAGTGGAAGTTTTGAACAGTGAAATTGGTGACAATTATCAGTTGACACTCACGCAAATGGAAATTCTTTCCATTCTAACTTTTGGGGACACAGAATCTTTGTCTTTAACGGATGTTGGGACGATGAGCAATAGTGGCAGGGAGGTTATGCTTCGACAGGGAGAGCGGTTTGTCGGAAATTCAGTTGCCAGATTGGCGGGACTCCGTGAAGCTCGGGTTAACCTAACTGATCCTCTTAATCTTGAAAGTCGTTCTGATCTTTTTCTCGCGGATAGAGATTTTATGGTGGATCCACTTTTAGATTTACGCAATGATTTTTTGTTGACTCTCGATGATCCGATTTCAGCAATAGACCCAAGTGGTCAAATTGAGTCCACAGGGCTCAAGGAAATTTCGAAAAGATTAGCAATTACTTATTCAAATAAAATATCTTATCTAAATAAGTTAAGCGAAAATACTCCCTATATAGAGGTTGAGTATCAGATTAACAAACACATGTCTGTGGCCGGTGAGAGATATAGGATAAACCAAAGTACGGAACGGTATGGTATCGATCTCAAACTTGAACTGGAATTTTAGGAATGACTTGGCTCTTTTCCTAAATCTTCTCTGTTTTTTGATAAAATTGGTGTCCACTTTCGTGTTGCTGATTCTACATACTGAATCACTTCGTGCCGGCATACTTCCTGTGACTCAAATTGAGTATCTGTTTAATGGTGAAATTCTTGATGAATCCTCTATACTTTCGCAGGCTTTGATCAGTAAAACTGACATTGAACATGGGGATACAGTTTCCCATTACAAAATTCGTCGATGTGTGGAAGCAATATACTCAATTGGAGATTTTTCACAGGTCAGGGTAGTTGAACAAGAGATAGAATCCGGAGTAAGACTAGTATTTCAACTCACCTCAAAAATCCGAATTTCTGAGATAAAGTTTGATGGAAAT
>Ga0066834_10001224_pt1 | contig 11703 bp, 9 predicted proteins | sample ETNtaG_30_FD_66729 | JGI IMG/M metagenome (GOLD analysis project Ga0066834, IMG submission 66729) | Marine microbial and viral communities from oxygen minimum zone, Eastern Pacific Ocean - ETNP201306PF43B | ecosystem: Environmental > Aquatic > Marine > Oceanic | place: Pacific Ocean: Eastern... | reverse complement strand
AACCGGGTCTACGTCCTGAGCAATCAGCATCTCCGCTTCAAACAGCTCCCGGGCAAGTTCATCAAGGAACGGATTTCCGGCGACAAACTCTATAGAAACATGACCCAGCCACTCCCCGTCCGGGTCGTTGGAGGCACCCTCGCCCAGGCTAAGAAAATGGGTCTGCTCAACCAGCCCCAATACAACCGCGACCCTCACCGCACAACGGCCACGCGCTCGATGCGTTTTCCTCAGATCTACTTTCCAACAAGACCGGTAAATTATCGCACCCATTCGAAGAGCGGGAGAAGGAGCTTCTGAAAATCGGTGAGCGGCTGGGTATGCGTGGCAAGGAAGTCGACGCGCTCATCGGGCAGGTCATCCGCAAAGAGCGCAGAGCAACGCTGAAGGATGTGGAATCGGAATTTAAGAAACTGGTGCTTACCGTTCTCGAAGGTGATTTCCCCAGGGACGTCATCGCCAAAGAGAACCTGACGCTGGTATCGTTTAATCCCAAGGTGTTTCCGAACGTCCGGGACGCGGCCATCCTTCAAAAGCCCACTCAACTCGGGGATAGTCGTTAATTCCGGCAGGCCGGCGCGACAAAGAACGTGAATCTCCACCGGGCAAGCGGTTGGCGGGTGGCCTCATTCGAGTCCTCATCCTCTTTCGCCTTGCTGGAGGTTTGGGGCTGACGGGAATAAGCTACCGCCTCCATTTCCAGCATCTACAGCAACACAATCGAGGAGCACATCGTGAGCACTTACGGATTCGGTATCGTCGGCGTCGGCATGATTTCGAACTTTCAGGCGAACGCGGTGAACGAGATACCCAATGCAAAACTCGTGGGATTTTGTTCTCGAACGGAATCAAACGTAAAAGAAGCAGCCGAAAAATTCGATGTCGATGGAACGACCGATTACGACGCGTTCATAGCCCGCGATGACATTCATGTCGTCTCCATCTGCGCCGCCAGCGGCGCGCACCGCGATTACGCGGTCAAGGCTGCGCAAGCCGGCAAGCATGTCATCGTAGAAAAGCCGCTGGAAATCACGCTCGAACGATGCGACGCCATCATTGCCGCCTGCCGCGAAAACAACGTAAAGCTCGGCGTCATTTTTCCTTCGCGATTCAGCGACAGCAGCAAGGCCATCAAGAACGCTGTCGAGGCCGGACGCTTCGGCCGGCTCACCCTCGGAGACGCCTATGTAAAGTGGTGGCGCGATCAGGCGTACTACGACGAAGGCGGCTGGAAGGGAACGAAAGAACTGGACGGTGGTGGCGCGCTCATGAATCAGTCCATCCATGCGATCGATCTCCTGCAGTGGTTCATGGGCCCGGTCGAATCCATCACCGGCGCAACGGCCATCCTTGCGCACGAACGTATCGAAGTGGAAGACACGGCCGTGGCGACCGTCCGTTTCAAGAACGGAGCACTCGGCGTCATCGAAGGAACAACATCGGTTCACCCCGGTTACTTCAAGAAGGTAGAGATCTCCGGCAACCAGGGATCAGTCGTGCAGGAAGAGTCGAACATCACCGCATGGGAGTTCGCCGAGGAGCAGGAACAGGACGAGAAGATCCGCCAGGATTTTGCGGGAACGACAAACACCGGCGGAGGCGCGTCCGATCCCTCGGCCATCTCGCACGAAGGCCACCGGCGGCAGTTCGTCGATTTCTTGAATGCGATTGAAAACGACACCGAGCCGCTCGTGAATGGCGAGGAAGGCAGGAAAGCGGTGGAGATCATCCTCGCCATCTACCAGGCGAGCGAGACGGAGCGGACGGTGAAGCTGCCCCTGTGAATCTGAGGAATTTCCGCCCATCTTTGCAGTGCTCTCTTGCGCCTCCCCATTGGGATGGCTTCAGGAAAGAGGTCACTCAAGTATCAGCTCTCGTTCGGCAAATGGGATTGGATACGCGGTCTGCCAGACTTCGGGCTTGAGCATGGTTCCGCCGTCGCGCAGCACGAGGACGACCACGTCCGCGGTCTGGCCTTCCATTTCTGAGTCCAACGGGAAGAGATAAGTGTAGTTACCACGCGATTCACGCACCGGGCACTCCCAACTGTTGCTTGGATAGGAAGGCGCTCGATCCGGCGCGCCGACATATCGGTCGCCAACTCGAAGCGCTGCGCAGGCCAGTTCAACGCCGTGCTCCCCGTGGATTGGGACGGCCAGGTAGCTGCCCGGCCGGACTTCCTCGATAGTGACTGATGCCGAGAATGCCGCGATGGCAGGAGCGCTGTTGTAAGGCGCGAACAGATTCGAGGCGCGCCAGCCTTCGGTACTGATGGGCTGGCCTTTGCAGGTGGCCTCGATAGCGGTCACGCGGTCGGGGCCGGTCGTCAGGCGCAGATACCGGACGGGGCCGTCGAGTCTGAGGTCGGCGAACAGATCGTCATCAGACATGAACCGCACCCGCTGCCACTCGCGCAGGTCGTTTGACACATCGGCCCAGGCAGCCTCTTCGCGCTTCATCGGTTGCATAAAGTATTCGCCTCCGATTCGCATCACGAGTCGATCGATTTCAATCTCGCGGCCAAAGTCGATTCGCCATGCGCCGCCCCGAATACGGAAATCGCCGGTGCGTCGGCGCCAGCGGCGATTCATCTGAAACGCGGTGTCGGTTCTGCCATCGAAAAGATTGCGATCCCAGATACCGCGCTCGACGAACAGGCTCTGCTCAAAGAACGCATCTCGTGCGGCCCGCACCTGTGGAATCTCCGACTCGCCGGAGCGCTCGACACTGCGTGCCTCCAGAGCATTGTTATCTGCCGCGAAACATGTGGCCTCGTAAAGGGCCTCTGCGTCATCGGGGACATCACATCGTGCGAGGTCAGACAGCTTGCGATGCCACGGCAGGCGCTGCGGCACGCCGGGGAACTCGATTTTTAACGGAGCGTTCAAATTGATCTCTGCGCCGTCGACCGTGGCCGTCTGGACCGGGCGTTCGCCGGTGTGAACGTTTACTTCTACGGATGAGCCGGGCTCGCCGAGAAGCTTGAGAATCGCAGGCTTGCCCGGGACGTCACGGACAACTTCGTACGAACAGCCGTCGACTCCGAGCTCATCGCATGGCTGGCTGGTTGCCAGAATCAGACACGAACGGAACGGCAGCACTTCTATCTCGACCGACGCGCCGACCTCATGCCGTCCGAGAATCTCTTCAGACGGGTGAAACCTCCTTACTTCGATTGGCTTCTCGCCGGGCTCAAGTCCGATCTCTTCATTGAGAAGAACGGTGTATCGCACAGCATGCCAAGTGAGGTTCCGCAACGTCAGCAGACGAGTATGGTCGTCTCCGCGGGTGACCGCGAACGGGCCGTAGCTTTCCGGCAGTCGAGCGCCATCCACGAGGATGTCGCGGTAACGGCGATGCAGATTGTAGATGCGTGCCAGCTTCGGAAACTCGTCGTCGCGCAGGAGCCAGGGATTTCCATAAATCTCCGGCGCGAGGATCAGGCAGCGATTGAAGGCTTGAAGAACGAGATCGTCTTCCCAGAAATCGAGACAGGAAGAAAGGCATACGCCGTGGTCTTCGGCGAGCCGCTGCAGATCGGGCACCAGCCCGCGGGAGAGCGCGCAGGCCCGGTTGTGAGGCGCCGCGTCGCGGTTGGCCATGTGCACGTCGATGTAAGTCTCGACGCCATCCCATAAAAAGGTGGTCGCGTATTTCAGTCCTTCGCCGAGATCGAGTCGGTGATTCAGCAGGATGAGGTCAGGCGAGTGCCTGCGGCACTCCTTCATCATCGCGGCGAAAGCTTCGTGCTTTTCCGGGCGCAGTTGCCCGCAGACTGCGTCCATCTTGAAGAGCGCGAAGTCGTAATCGCGGCAGAGGGCGACCATCATGTCGCTTCGCTCGGCTTCCTCTTCGGGCGTGTCGCCGAAGCCGTCCGGCCCGACCCAGACGCCCAGCCGGCAGTCCATTTCTTTGGCGAGCTCGTAAAGCGGTTTCATCCCATTGGGAAACTGTCGCCGGAATCGATCCGAATCTGTGCTGCCGTAGAAGAGACGGCCATCGATGTGGCCGGCGTCCCAGGCATAGATGTCGAGCACCATGCCGAACTCATCATGCAGCCACCTGAAAAACTCGAGGTTGATGCGCGTCTGCTCTTCGGTCGAGCCCTCGTTGGTGTTATTGATCCAGGAAAAATACTGGGAGCGGGATGGGGTCTGCTCGTCTGCGCCTGTCAGGTTTCTTGACATTGTTTTTCGGTTCGTCTGTTAGATTTCTCGCGGCGACACCTCGGCCGCGAGGCCGCGCATCTTGTGCCATTCATTCGGTCGAATCAATGCAGGTGATCGCTCAAGGGCCAAAGCGGAACGAGTAGAGGGTGGCCCCCTTCAGCTCAAAGACCAGGCGGACGGGATTGTCTATCAGATACGACAGATCGGCGAGCTTGCGCCACTTTACAGTCCCGTCTACCACATCGCCGGTGATCGGTTCACAGTCGTCGAATTCCAGTCGCCCCTCTTCGTCGTACCGGGAATGACTGATCAGCGATACGCGCATCGAGCCGTTGGTTGCGTCAACGTTCACGTGGAGGTTGCGGTCCGTGCACTTGAGATACCTGGTCTCGACCGTGCCGATCAACCTGGTGTCGACCGGCGCTATTCCGGCGAATCCGTCCGGACGCAGGACGGCGAGAGACAAGCCACCGTCGGCAACGTAGTAGAACCGGATTTGGTCCTCCTCCACGATGGGCAGGTGTACGGGAATGGCGTTCGTCTTACCGAACCTGCCCTCCTCTGGTCCGGTCGGCAGGAATTGCTCTCCCGGACAAACCCGGTGCCAGAAGAGGCCGTCGTGACTCCAGGCAAGTTCCGTAGTCCGGGAGAGTGGTGGGCCTCCCGGCTGCATGGCCAGCAACCCGATGTACTGGTCGGCATACGGGAACACGCCCATGTCGTGGATCTGCAGTTTCCAGTTCTCCTCGTCCGACTCAGACAGGATCTCCGTCGGGAACGACCAGCTTCGGCAGTCGTCGCTCTCCATGCGCCCGACAATACGACGGCTATCCTCACCGCCGACCAGTTTGTGGTCTTTGTTCCAGAGCCGGAAGATGATCACGTACTTGCCGATCCGCTCATCCCAGAAAACCTGGTTGTGCGTGTCCCCGTGCGCGCCTCGCCAGAGCGGCATCTCCGTCTCCATGTCATTTGTCCAGTGAATGCCGTCGGGAGAATAGGACATCCACATCCACAGCCGACGGTGTCGACCCTTTTGCCGGTCTTCGGGCGTGGAGCGTGCCCCCGATTTGAAGATCAATTTGTACCGACGCGCCGGGTCTGGATCGCGCAGGTCTTTAATCACCCCGGTGGCACCGGAAGCGTGGACCATGTTGTTGTCCTTGCTCCCGTCCAATTCGAAGAGGCCGAGCCGCGGCTTTTCCCAGTTCAGGCCGTCTCCCGAAAAAGCGTAGAAGAACCCGCCGTTGCCGAAGTACCAGGTCTTATAGAGCGCTTCTTCTTCATCGTAAAGTACGTTCGTATACCCTTTGGTGGGGAGAAGAGGGATGTCGCCTCGCTGTTTGGCCTTTCCGAGCACGAGACGCGCATTATCGAGATGGTCGACGATACGTTTATCTATGAGCAGATATTGACCGTCCATTACTTTTCTCCTCTACGTCGGACCATGCAGCGGCCCGCGCTGCTCGCCTTTCGGCCTTGGATGGGACAACCCGGAACAGGTCAAAACAGGCGAGCGAAGTGGTGCCGGCTGACCCGGTCTGTCAGGGCTATAAAGGTTCTACTTTGTCTTCTTGGTCTTAAAGACCCACACATGAGGTACAGCAGTCTTGCCGGTCTCGTCCTTAAATCCCGTATGGCGGAAACTGTTGACACCAATCGCGTATACGGTATCCGGACTCAGCTTGACAGGTAAAACACATGTCTTGCCTTTATCTTCCCACCTTGGGTTTGCAGAGCCGCGATAGCCGGGGTACAGACCAAGATTCGTATGGATTATCCACGACCACGATCCTTGGTCCATCGAACGGTCATAAGTCACCTTGATTTCCTGAATGGTGAAGTCAACACCTGTTGCTCTGTTCTCAGGTTCTGTCTTGATTACCATGGCGGGAAAGTCAGTGTTCGCTTCAGGCTCACCGGCAGCACTTGCAGCGATAAGGCAGAAAGCTGTGAACCCCGATACTGCTCCAGACCTCTTCAACTTATTCATTGTTCTTCCTCCTTTAATTTCATACCCCAGCAATTAATAACCAACAGATTCCCTGGCTTCGCTGACACACAGACGGGCCGTCGCCCCTGGTGGTAACCGGCCTCCGTGGTCATGCCTGATTAACATAACACCGGAATCCCCAATGTCTCATACGAGAACTCCCTCTTTTACCTAAGCGCATGCAACGCCTGGAGAGGTAAACGTGAGCGAACGCCTGCTGTTCTGAAATCCATCCGCCGCTAAAGCACAAGGTCGTTTTCATGATGACTTCCACACCGTACCTGATGATCGATTCGCGAATCCTTGACCGCGTTGAGAACTCGGCACTCAGGCTTGGCCGAGTCGAGAAGGACGCGGCAAATCCTCTGCCCAGCGTAAACCATGACGGCCGGATACTGGACGAGTATCCAAGCTGGATGCGCGGGTATACGGACATCATTTACGACAAGGACGAGCAGATCTACAAGCGGTGGTGCGCGGGGCGGTACGGGACATCCAAGGACGGCATACAGTGGGAATACCCCAGGATTGGCCTGTACGAATACGAAGGCTCGCGGGACAACAACATCGTCCATATCCAGGAAGTGGGAGACGCTCCGTTATCCGGGATGTGTGGCGTGATCAAGGATGAACATGATCCCGACCCGGCCAGGCGCTACAAAGGTTTCCAGAAGATGCGGCGTAATTCCACGGCAGAGGATCGGCGCCTGATGCGCCACTATCGGCTGTGGATGAACATGGTGTACTCACCGGACGGGATTCACTGGAAAGAGGATCTCGAATCTGAGATGCCACGCTGGCGCGGCGCTCACGGTGATACTCACTCAAGCGTGCTATGGGACGATCGGATCCAGAAGTGGGTTCTCTATACGCGCATGTGGGACCGGGATCATAAACGAGTCGGAACGCAGGGACGGCGTACGGTGATTCGCATGGAGAGCGAGGATTGTTGCACGTGGTCATTCCCCCAGGAGGTCATGAGTGAACTGCCCGAAGAGTACTGGAAACGCCAGGTGCACGATATGGGCGTCATGCGATATGCGAACCAGTACCTTGCAGTCCTGAACATGCAGACCCAACGGACCGAGGAGCAGGCCGGCAACTGGGAAGGTGAGTTGGCCTGGAGCCCGGACGGGATCAGTTGGACCCGAATCTGCCCGGGCTGTCTCCCGGTGCCGCGAGGGCCCGAAGGCAGCTTTGATGACGGGACCCAGTCGCTGATGTACATGCCCGTTATCCTTGATGATGAGGTGCGTTTCTACTACCACGCCTCGGGTTCCGGTGGACAGGGATACGGCATGGGACTGGCGCGAATGAAGCCCAACCGATTCGCGGGGATGGCGCCTGTTGATTCGGACAAAAAAGCTCTCGTGGTGACCCGCAATCTCGAATGCACAGGCAGGAACCTGTACGTCAACGCGGACGCGTCGAAGGGCGCGTTGCGCGTGGGGGTGATCAGTCACTCGCGATACGACGAAGAAGGCATTATTTCGCCGGATGAATGCCTGCCGATAACGACTGACGTGGTCGACCAGCGAGTGGAATGGAAAAATGACAAGAGCATCACTGCCCTGGTCCACTACCCGGTTCGCCTCTATTTTGAATTGTCAGGCAGCACGATTTATTCGTTCCGCTTTGGGGACTGACGTGGCAGGGCGGTGCTATCGTAGCCCCGCTCCCCAGAGCGGCGGTTTGCGGGTCAGCCGCGACTGCCCTCGGGATGGCCGGTCAACTCTCGTATCATATTGCATGTTTGCGCGACCCGGTCTGTCATGTCTCCCGTCAGAGGATTGGTGTCTCGGTACACGAACTCGATGAAATAGTCTTTGCCGATATCGAGCGTTTCCTGCAGATGACTCCGCAGGTCGTCCAGGACGAAGGTCTCGCCGCAGAGCTTCAAAGGGATCGGTTTCCTGGACCAGATGATGTCCTCCCGGCAGGTCTCCGTGAGTTTTCGGATATCGCACCAGGGCGTGACACTTACCTTGCGCAGCCCGGGGAGACGCTGGAGAGCGGGCATCAGGTCGTGGACCGCTTCGCAGCAACCGAACTTCATGAGTTTGAACTTGCTGGCGAACCTGGTGAAGTGAGGCATCAGAAAATCCGTAAACATGTCGGCAGAGATGCCGGCGGATTCCTGTGATTCCAGGTATCCGTATCGATCAGTCGACACAACCCTGTTCCCCGCGGGAACAGCGGTCTCGTCAGAGAACTGGGAACTGCCCGAACAGTATCCCTGGTTGCCGTCGTGGTTCAGTGTCAACAGGTCCTGGTCTTCCTCCCACTGGCCCAGGGCCAGGTTGTCCTCAGCCAGAAACGCAAATAGCCGATGCACAGCGTCGGGGTTCATGGCCATCTGCAGGTAGAGCTCCTGCATACCCATCAGATGGACGGCAGTGTTGGTGATCCCATTGGAATAAATCGAACTGGGGCGACCGATCTCCACCGGCAAGAGCCCCGAAAGAACTTCTTCGGCCAGGTGCGCCTGTTTTTCGGTCCGTTCCCTGTCGAGGGAGATCGTCCGCTTCTTCAGTTTGCCCATATCCGCATCAATGTCTTTGATAGGATTGTTGGTTTTGTAGCCCAGCGAACTTCCGCGGCCATTGTCTGCTCGCGTGATCTGAAGTTCGTCACAGTTGCCTGTAATCGGCGTACACCAGTCGATCACAAACCGATCGGGGATGATCCGGTCGTCATCGATCATCTCATAGGCAACCAACGCACGCATGAGTCGGCCTTCAAGGGCGCGGCATTCGTCGCTTTCACACTCAAGTGGCGGAGTCAGATCCCTGAAGTATGAGCCGTTGTCTTCGATGTGGAAAGGGAACGTCTTCTCCTCCAGACCATTATGAACGCGCCACTTCTCCCGTCGTTGGACCATCGGTTCCCCGAAGGCGTATTCTGCGTATTTGCTGGCCAAATCCCTGAGGCGGCCCTTGTCACTCTTAGTCATCGTTAACTTCTCCGTGGTTTAGCTCGACTCTCTGCCATAACGATCCAGAATCAGCGGCTGCAAAGGCGCAGCCTCACTGAAACACAGCGCCGGGATTGTAGCTCTTCGAAGACTCAAAACGAAGCACCGTTTGGGTCCGCTGCATCATAGGGTATCGGAAGGGAGAGAATCTGTGGCCTTCGGTTTTCCTTCAGTTTGTATTAGATTCAGATTCGGTCGCCGGTTATTTCGGGGGACGCGGCGACGACGCTGCTACTATCCTCTAGCGCTTCGACGGTCAACGTGCCCTCGGTTGCATCAAGGTAAACTTCAGAACCGTGTTCCTGATTCATCCGTGGCTTTTGGCCGCTGAACGCGGACTTCCTCCTCACTACTTGCTCACATAAATCCATCCAATGCTTATCTTCGACGGCGATTATCCGATGGCGCATGGCGCGCTGATCATGAATCGAGATCTGACTCGACCCATTGAGGAGGTCCGCAATGCGCCACGGACTCAGTTTGCAGATGACGGCTGGCCAGACAGCGAGACCATGGCAACGTTGCCTGAGATGCGGAAAGGCCAGGTGGCCGCGGCCCTGATGAAAATCTGTGTGAGGATCGAGCGGCCGGACAGCCCGATCTGGGGTTACCGGTCCGATGATATCGCATTTGCCATGGCTCAGGGACAGCTTGCCTATTACCGGAGCCTGGAATCGAAAGGCGAGGCAAAGATCATTACCGATGGCAAAGCCCTGGCGGAGCACATGGACTCCTGGGCCGGGGCAGAAGACACTTCACAATTGCCTGTGGGCATGGTCCTCGGCATCGAAGGCGCTGACTCGATCCAGCATCCCGAACAAGTTCATGACTGGAAAGCGGACGGCATCCGAGTCGTCAGCCTGACGCACTATGGCCCGAGCACCTATGCGCATGGCACAGGGACGGGACTCCACGGCGGATTGTTCGAACCTGCCAGAGAACTTCTGAACGAAATGGAATCGGCCGAAATGATACTGGACCTCACGCATGCATCAGACGAATCCATTCGCCAGGCACTGGAACTGTTCTCCGGCCCAATCATCGCCAGCCACCAGAACTGCCGCGCCCTGGTGCCTGGAGAACGCCAGTTCCCCGACGAGATACTGAATGCCATCATCGAAAGGGAAGGCGTGATCGGATCTTCGATGGATACCTGGATGCTCTATCGGCCGGGCCTGGACTGGAGCCAGGAAATTCCAGACCGCCGAAAAGTCTTCTCTCGAGAGGCGGTGACTCTGGAGGACCTTGCCGACCACATCGATCACGTTTGCCAACTGGCCGGCAATTCCCTTCACGCGGGCATCGGTGGCGATACCGACGGCCAGGGCGGATGCGAAGGCGCCCCTCTGGAGATCGATACCGTGGCGGATTACCAGAAGCTGGCCAGCGTCCTCGAAAACCGCGGCTACTCAACAGAGGACATCGAAAACATCATGTACCGCAACTGGCAGCGATTTTACGAGAAGTGGCTGTGAGCGGTCTCGCTCTTCGGCTCTGCTAATCGATATGCGCAAAACGTTCTTTCAGCACCCTTTGACATCCCTCGAACTCCTCCTCGCTCAGACCCATATACGGCGGCTGCAGGCGATTCGAGAAGTGCGGTTTACTGAGTCGAACGAACGCCTTGTCGTAGCTGCCGTCGATCATGTTACGAGTGCAGTGAGCGAAGATCGCGCTGCCGGCCTGTCGAAGGAGCTCGGTGATCCGGAACAACTCGTCGACGTCTCTATTGAGGCCGGCCTCGAAGAAGCGCCAGGTCGTCTTCGGAAAGAGCACGTCCCAACTGCACAGCAATGAGCATTCACCGAGGGTGCAGCCCATCGCGAAGTTACCCTCGAGAAAGAAGTGCTGGATATCTGGGACATGTTCCATCAAGTCCGCGGTTCGAGCGTATTCCGTGGTGCTGTTCTTTGTGGCGACCAGATTCGGCACTTCATCAGCAATGCGACGATACTCCGGGCCATGAATGATGCGCTGCGCGCGGGGCAGGTTGTAGTGCAGAAAACGGCAATCGGGGAACGTCCCGCAGACGGTCTTGAAGAAGGTCATCGCCTCTCCTTCGTCCAGCATTCCCCATGACGGCAGGGAGATCTGAAACATCCCGATGCCCTTCTCGGTCGCGTATCGAATGCGCTCGATGACCTGTTGCATCGAGGTCGAGATCACGCCGACTTGCGGATCGAGATCGTCCCGAACGCTGACTCCTGCAAAAACATCGACCACCTGCCGGAAGAGCGAATCGTTGAGGGCGTACCCTTCACCTGCCGTTCCCATCAGGTAAAGCGACTTGTAGCCGCCATCGATAGCGTCCTGGATATGCTCCTCGAAAACCGGCACGTCGAGCTGAAAATCCTCCGTCCACGGGAGCATGCATGCGGCGAGATTTCGTTGTGGATAGCGTGTTTCCATTTGGGTCTCCTTTTTTGCTGTTTTATTCAGGGTCTGTCAGAGAAAGTGTGTCAGGTTTTTCGATGCTGGATGCTGGATGCTGGATGCTGGATGCTGGTTGCTGGGTGCTGGATGCTCGATGCTCGATGCTCGATGCTCGATGCTCGATGCTCGATGCT
>Ga0066834_10001223_pt1 | contig 11704 bp, 4 predicted proteins | sample ETNtaG_30_FD_66729 | JGI IMG/M metagenome (GOLD analysis project Ga0066834, IMG submission 66729) | Marine microbial and viral communities from oxygen minimum zone, Eastern Pacific Ocean - ETNP201306PF43B | ecosystem: Environmental > Aquatic > Marine > Oceanic | place: Pacific Ocean: Eastern... | reverse complement strand
GATGAATCTGGGAGAGGACGTACCCCGAGCGCGCGTCCTCTTTGGCGGGATTCGGGTGGACTCGGTCAGTCAGCCATGGAAGCTCGTGATGGGGCAGAAAGGCAAGCCTCCCCGCGTTGCACCTGTTGACATCACGCTCAACAACAAGAAACGCATCGTCCTCGAACCCTATCAGAAAACTACTTTCAGCAACTTTTGGGCTCAAGCCATTACCAGGAACGCCTGGGTTGCTTTCTTCATCGACCGGAGAACCAGCGATCTGGGCGTTAACAAGAAATGGGGGGCGGGTCTCCAGTTGATGCCGGTCTACCATTACCTTGAAGACCGGGGCGCTTATACCAACTCGGTTCAGCCAACCGGCAGGTTCAAAACTCTCCCAGCGGGCCAGAACCGTCGAATAAGAACCGTCTGTTACTTCGGAGGAGAAGACGACAAGCCTGCCGACGGCGATGCGTTGTCTCGCCAGTTCAATGCGACGCTTCACGTTCCGCATCAGGCCACGGAGGAGCCGCCATCCTTCAATTCAGAACGTCTTCGGGACCTGTTAGCTGAAAGAAATGTGGTGGTCGTGACCCCCGAGGTGAATTTTCCTGACCGAACTGAACTGTGGAATCGGCTGGCGGCGGGTCTAGGCGGAACAGTTCGCACGTCGCAAGGTTTTGCTCCGTATTTTGGATTAATGGCCGGCAAGCCGGACTCTTCCATCCTGATCGTTCTGGTTGGCGAGCCCGGAACGAATCCCCTCCTCGATCAGTTTAATCGCTCGCATCGCGTCTTTGACACCTACCCTCTCGACAAGGAGCGAAGAACGGTCGCCCTCTTTGAAAAGGAAGGGAGCACGCCCGTCCTGGCAGTTGTTGGCAACACGATACGAGCGACACGCTCGGCTGTGGTCGACCTTCTGGGTCGCGCCGGGCCTGACCTGACACGTCCCGATATCTCCATCGCTGCATACTCCTGGACAGATCGGATGCCCCAACCATGGTCCGGGCTTCGCGATCATAGCGGCTCTTTCACCGCCATTGCCTATCCAAATGGCCATGCAGATTTTCTGTTCCTTCTTCGCGCCAACTGCCCGGTGTCTGGCCTCAAACTTAAGGCGCCTCCTGGAGGGGTCTGCCGTTTTGTGCCGTGGAAGTTCGAGGCAGACGATTTGGATACCCCCCTGGTCAAACCCATTCACGACGCTGCATTTTCAGAGCTTCCTGCCAATTTGGAGAAAGGCACTCTTCTGGCCATCTGGATCAGTGTGCCCGTCACGAAGGCAGCGAAACCGGGGCTGCAGAAACATCAGGCACACCTTCGATACGACGGAGGGGAACGAGTCATCCAGTTGGAAGCAGAAGTCCTCTCCCTCGTCCTGCCAGACAAGCCGAGCCTTGGCTTCTATCCGATGGGCGGAAACAAATCCGAGCTAAAACTCTATTACGAATGGGACGATGCCACTTATTACCAGCGGCTTCCTGTCCTCCTCCGCCAGCGGGCCGAGTTCGGCGCCAATGCCTACTCTCTCGACGTGAGCGCGATAAGAATCTCAACGGATGCCAAAGGCAATCCGACCGTCGACGCGTCAGAGTTCAAAAAGGAAGTTGAAGCCGTGCGGGCCTCCGGATGCATCGACCTCATGCTGACTAACTCCCTGAACCACATTCGTACCCACGAAATCCGCAAGATTGTTGCGGATGAATACGAAGCCTGGGAATTAATAGCACCGGTAATGAGAACGAAGCTCAGAGAGCTTGAGTTGGCGGACAAGCTTTTCTGCCGCCATGCGGACGAGATAGCTGATTACGAAGGCTGGCTTCCCCGCGCGCGCATATACAAGCGCTGCGGTTTCAAGATGACCGTTGCCATTAACGGATATGGAGTATTCAACAAACACCTGGGCGTAAATACCATGGGGCTCTGGATTCCGCTCTACAATTTCTTCCTCAGCCGTTGGAGCGTGCCTGTAGCCGATGACGATCCAATTTACTTCTCGAAGAAATTCAGGGACGAACGGCATCAAGCGGGAGAACAGATATGGCCATACGTCTGCGGGCCCGGCCCATACGCTTGGTCCACCCGGCCTCGCTCCCAGGCCAGATACCTCATCCTCGATACTTACATGAAGGGCGCAGACGGCCTCACCTATTACGGCGGCATGGTGTGGTCCCACGTTCTCGATCCGGCTTACCGAAAAAAGCGAAAAGCCCGCCTCTTCAATATTGACAGCACTTTCTTCACGCTCTTTTACCCCGACTACGATCTCCAGGGATTGTTGCCGACTCTCCGTGTCTGTTCTTTTCGCTTCGGCCTTGAGGACGCTACGGCGACCCAGGTTGTCCGCACCCTTGCCGCGAAAAAAGGCCGCCTTGAGTCCACCGAAGCAGAAATTCAGAAGTCTTACGCAACGATTAACATGAACTCCGCGCAAGACACGTTCAACGCCCACCGCCGACGCCTCTCGGAGCTTTACAGCGCATTGAAATCTCAATCAAGAGACCTGGAACGGTAAAACACGATAGGCAGCGGCCGTTCGTCTCGACGGCGGTCGCAGCCCACAGCCATGAAGGCTACCGGCAAAGCATTGCGCCCGCGGCGAAAACCACTATCCGTTTGTTTGCCAGGCAGCGCTATCGCTGTGCAACACACCGTTCGGATAAAAAACCAGATCACTCCATCCTGCCCGGTTCACAGAATGGATCGCTCACTCGGGTTCGCTGACAAGTAGCCGACGTTTTATGAATGAGGCCGCGTTCAAGAGGAAGAACGCGATCAGGAGAATGGGTACGACACCTGCAAACAGGAAGTAGAGGATGATGTAGGCAAATCCGAGAAATCTTTGCAGACTGCCGAGGGCCTCTGTTCCGGACAGCACTGATGTGTATTCACGGAACCCAGCTAAACGGAAAAGAAGAAATGTGGCGGAGAGGAACAGCGAGTATCCAATGAATCGCCTTCCTTTGAACTGAAAGGCATCTCTTCCATCGGAGTCCCGGCAAGGGGGCCGCGCGCGTTCACTCATTGGTCGGCCCTCCCTTTCGCCTCGCCGAACAGGGGGCCAAGAACCAGTGAGTAGAGGAGCACGGCGTCCCCCACGGGATTGCTCGCATGGTATTCGAGCTGCCCCTTCGTTTCTTCAGGAAAGCCGACCAGGTTCAGAGAGGAAAGGAGTTGAGAGAAGTAAGGCCAGTCATCGAATGCGGAGGCTGCTACGATGGCCAACCCGCTGGCGCTCGCACTTGCATTGAGGACCGGCAGAACCGGTCCGGAGTCGATATCCATCTCGCCAGGGCTCGATTCCGGCCACTCCCTCGAATACCCAAAACCGAAAAAGGAACGTCCCAGTTCTTTCTTCGCACGGCGATACTGCTCAGATGCGAAGGTCTTGTCGACGAGTTGCAGCATGTGACAGGCAAGCCAGATGGAAGTGCCTTCCGGTGAGTACCCGGCTGGTGACGGCCGTCCGTCCACGCCATATGCGGAGATTAGCACTCCTGTTTGAGGGTCAATCAACTTGTCTTTCGCCGTCCGGACCCATTGGGCCAGAAACTGTGAGTGATCGCTCCCATCCAAAACATCGGAGAGGCGTATAGCGGCGAGGCTGATGGCATTACAGAACAGCCAACATTCGTCTGGGTAACTTTCGGCGCAGAGCACAGGACTTTTGCGCATACGCTCGGTCATGAGACGAATCCGGTCGGTCAACAGGCTCTTGTAGCCGTCCTTCTCCGCCACCAGTCGTCTTGCGGCAATCATGAGTGCGATTTCGCCGTCTATGAACTGACTGCGCGCAGGCTGCATCACCCAGGGTCCTGTCCGCCCGGCATATCCCAGGAGAAAGTGATGCATTCCCTTTTCTCGTTCCAGCGCCAAGGTGTTCTCGATAATCACGTCGCTGATATCACATGCCTGCTTCTGGTATGAAGGATCCCGAAGTGCCATATTGCAGAGCGAGAGTACAAGAAAAGCCCTGCTCATGAAGTCCCACTCGGGATTGCGTGCCTGCATCTTTCTCAGCTCACGCTCTCGGAGAGCCGGTTCGGTCCAGATTCTCAGATGCCTGGCGGCGAGGAGACGTGCCTGAGACGAGACGCCCTGGTGAGAGGGGCCCACTCCTTCTGCCGGACGGTAGAAGATATGCATCGTGGGCAGCCAAAGGACGGTGGCCAGAAGAATCGCCACAGATGGTGCAAGGAATTTCTCTGCCAACGAGGCTAAGGAGTAAGAGCGTGAATTCATCAGAAAGGCCGGTGGGATTCTTTGCCGCCGTCGAAGGCCATTCGAGGGTCAAAAGCCTCTTAGACTTTACCCCTCAAACAGCGTGAGCATCCGTATATACCTTTAAGCCCTGAACCGAACACGTCCACGGTGCGCAAAGCCTCTGTGACATCACTATCGTCTACACTACTGCCACACCAGTGAAACGGTGAAAAAAGAACAACTTGACAGCGCCGACCTTATGGCACATGCCCGCTTCAGAGCAGATTGCGGTAAACTGACTGATGCTACTCCGCCAGTAGGTCAAGACGGGGGTGTCTTTACGGATCTCAGGGGCAACGCCCCGCCGGTTTGCCTAGCCCAGCCCGCCGGGCTGGGAAGTATTGAAGGACAACCAAAGGGGCAACGCCCCGACCATTTGCACGACTGACATGCTGCAAATGGCCGGGGCGTTGCCCCTGAATTGCTATCTTTCTCAGACCCAGCCCGTTGGGCTGGGCTAGGCAAACGACCGGGGCTTCGCCCCTGAACAAGAGGATTCCCATTTCTTAAAACCGTAAAAGCTCTCCCGTCTTGACCCGCTAGATTCTTCGACCAGCAGGTGAGTCGCAGCCGAATTCGCCAGATCTTCATTCAACCTTAGTACGAATGAATCCAACGCTGTAGGGCTGATTGCACCATATGCGAAGTAGAAATCTGTAGCGCAGAATAGTGTCGCCTTCAGGCGCAGACCGACAGAAAACCAATCAATACTGAGGAAAAAGCCATGAAATGGCCTGGAAGACTTTTGCCAATCGCGATGGTGTTGCTCATCGTCTCTTCCACAACAGCCGCTAAGGAGATGACCTGTGATTTCGAGAACGGTCTGCCTGAAAGCTGGAAGCTGTCATCCAGTGGCGGAAGAGGGACACCCAGCTCCGAGCTTGAAAAGAATGGCGACAACACGGTTCTGGAACTGGGCAAGAACGCTGTGATGGAACTGGGCAATGAGCAGGTTCTCAACTTTTCGATCGAAGCCACCGTGCGCCGCGAGTATGACATGTCCGGGTCACACGTGGGTTTCCAATTCCGTAACGGGTATCGCGTCTACCTCCGAAAGCCGGGCCGGCTCGAGCTCAGCGGCCCAAAAGGCGCCAAAGGGCGCGGCTTCTCGCGCAATCGTGTCACCCACAAACCGAGCCGGCTGAAAATCGTGGTTGTCGGGCCGACCGTTCGCTTCTTTGTCGATGGTAAGTTCGAAGGGCAGTTCGATGAGCTTGAGATGACACCGGGGCCAATTGCCCTGTATCAGCGGGGAATGGTTCACAACGTCTATTTCGATGACGTCAAACTCGATACCCACCTCGACCCGGCCCAGTTCCTGGTTCTTGAGCCGGTGACTGGTGACGGTCGGGCCCTGGTGTTTTCTCCCGACAAGGACGTGAATCTGAAAGTTCGCCTGCACAACCACGCGGATGTGACTCAGAAGGCACAACTGGGCATCGAGGTGGCGACCTTTGATGACAAGGTTGTCTCGAAGAAGGCCATGAAGCCAGCAGCCATCGAGGCGGAAACTGCAAAGGAAGTCGATATCAACATTGGAAAAATTCCCGAAGGCCTCTATCGCATCACGTTCCAGCCCACGGGAAAGACGCTCCCACTCGCTGTGCATGCCAAAGGCACGGTGACCCATGAGCAGATCACCATGCCCAAAATCTTGACAGGGGTCTACTGGTATTATTTTGGATGGCAGGGCTTGCCCGAGGTCTGGTGGAACACCTACATGCATGCCGCGTGCAACGATCTACGCCGCCATCATTTCAACACCATCATTTGTGCCATTGGCATGCCGGTCGAAAGCATCGAGATCGCCGGGCAGTACGGCATCCGCTGTTTCACTCGCGGGGAAGGGGCGAAGGGCAATGTCTCGCACCCGAATGTCATCGGCGGATTCATCGGCGACGAGCCGCACAAGGGGCAGGAGGAGCGTTACATCAAAGACTACACCCGGCTGGTCGAGAAATACCCGGACAAAGTCTGGACTACCTGCATGATCGGTGACGGCGGCGTTGAGGGCTGCAATTCCTGGTGGGACACATGGACGCCGCTCAGTGAAACAGGAAATGTCGTGCGCATGATGCGCTGGTACGGCATCAAGAAATACTTGAGCGGAATCACGCGCCCCTACGGCAGTGCTCCGGCTCTCACGGAGACGCTGCGCGGGCTGAGCCGCGGCAAAGGCCCGTACTACTTCATCATGCCTTCCTTCGGCGACCCTGAAAATGTCAACGCTTATTTCAGCAGTCCGTTGCCGTCACAGATCCGCTGCATGATGCACCTGGCAGCCGCTTTCCAGGCCAGAGGACTCTTTTTCTGGACTTACCAGACGCCGTTTCCGAAACACGATGCCCTTGTTGACCCCGTCACGCTTCTGCCGCTGGACGGCAAGTGGGCCGCGGCAGGCGAGGCCGCTGCAAGCATCTTGAAAAACGCCGGCCTGTTAGCTGAGTGCACGTGGGGCGGGCGCTATGCGTTTGTGGCCGGCTCTCCTCTCCTGGAAGCATTCAGGCTCAATCGCAAGGATGATCCCGCCCAGTATTTTTACCTGGTCAACAAGGACACCGATCAATCGGCGAATGGGCGTCTCTACAATCTCGACGTTACCGCATCGCTCCGGGATCTGTTTGCTGACAAGGAAGTCCCAATCACCGAAGACACCGTGGTGTCGAAACGATCCGATTTGAAGTGGGTGTCCGGAGCCGCCTCCGTCAAATTGAAGCCGGGAGATGGTGTGCTACTCAAGTACGCGCCGGCCGCCGTTGAAGAAGGCACGGATACGGCGGTCGCCGCGGCCATGCCTCGTGTCGTCTACCCCAAAACAGTGGCCGGTGCGCCCGCTGACAAGATTCTCTGGCTGGCCGACATCAAGCCAATCGAGATGCCGCAACCGGGCTGGATTCCGCAGATCAAATTCCGGGGCAAAGTCTGGTTCCCGGATTTCAATTCCAACGACCTGAACCTGTATTCGGGCCCCAACGACTCCGGACAGCTCTACAAGAAGAGCCTGTGGGCCCACGCCGAGACGACCATCAAATATCACATCCCCGAAGGCGCCGTGACCTTCGCCGCTGCGGCCGGCTTCGCAAACAAAGACCAGAAGTCGTCTGCAATCTTCCGCGTGGTTGTCGACGGCAAAGAAAATTACAACAGCGGCGTTATGAAACTCGGCACGCCCGTCAAATCGGTAGTCGTCGATATCGCAGGCGGAAAAATGTTAGTGCTCCTCACTGAAGAAGCCGGAGACGGCCTCTACGGCGACTACACCTTCTGGGGCGAAGCAAGGCTGATAAAAAAGTGACATGGCAGGGACAGCCGGCCTGCACGATTCTCGATTTCGAATGCCTCTCCAGATCAAACATGTTCCACAGCCCACTCCTCCTTCTCCTTGCCTCTTTCATTCTTGTGGGGGGCAATGCCCAGGCGGACGAGCTCGTGCTCGCCGCTGACGGCAAATCGATCTATCAGATCATCGTGCCGGCAAAGGTGCCCAGCCCGGCGATTGGAGACTGCCTGCAGCAGACGGCGCGCCTTCTTCAGACAGCGTTAAAGGCTAACGGATTTGAAGTGCCGGTGGTGTCGGAAGACAAACGTGCTCCTGCGAAACCTGGCCTCTATCTCGGCAACACCGCGTTGGCCCGCGCCAACGGCATAGATGTCACAGAGCTGAAGGGCTGGGGCTACGTGCATAAGGTTGTGGGGCGAGACGTCCTCATCGCCGGGCACGACCATCCGGCGCCTTCGCCACAGAAAGGCAAGAGGCCGAGGTCTGGTTGGGATAAGGTCGGCACGGCCAAAGGTGTGACTGATTTTCTGCGGGAATACGCGGGCACGCGGTTTCTCTATCCGGACCTTCGGCCATGGAGCTCTGTTCGAGACGCGGCGAAGGTGGACCTGCTCAAATCGCCGGCCTTTGAATTTCTGCCGATGGAGAAGATCGTCATTCCGGCTGATCTGAATGTGCAGAAAACGCCTACGATTAAATTCAACGTCGCTTACCCCCGGCGAGGCAGCTTCTACGACATCGCCAACAATCGGTTTCCTCTGGTCGATGATGTTTTCGGCGGGCATACGTATGGACGGGCGGTTCCGCTGGATGAGTATAAAGAAACGCATCCGGAGTACTTTGCACTGGTCGGAGGGCAGCGCCTTACCACGGGGCGCGGCCAATACTGCGTGTCCAATCCGGAGTTTCAGAAGCTTGTCTATCAGGACCTGCTTCACTGGCTCGACCTTGGCTATGAATCGGTCGATCTCGGCCAGCCCGATGGCTTTCGTGCCTGCCAGTGCAAACCGTGCAACAAGCTTTATGACACCGGCGCCGACTGGAGCGAGAAGCTCTGGATCTTCCACCGCTGGCTCGCCGAACGCGTGCTGAAAGCCCGACCAGGGAAGTTCGTGACGATGATGTCTTACATCCTGACCGAGAAGCCGCCGAAGACGTTCAAGACTTTTCCCAAGAACACTCGCATTATGTGGTGCGGCACAAACGAGAAAGACATCGCTCCGTGGCGTGCTTACGAAGTTCCCGGCGGTTTCACTTCCTATCTCTACAACTGGACAGCCAATCTCAGCTCACGCTACACGCCGATGCGTACACCGCTCACGGTCGAGGCGCAGGCGAAGCGGCTTCATCGGGCCAAAGTGCAATCGATTTACAGGGACGGCCCCGGGGCTCTCAATGGGCTGGAGGGCCCGGTCTATTACATCATGGGTCGGATGTTTGATGACCCGGAGAACACGCAGGCCAAGTTTCTCATGCATGAATTCTGCGGCGCGGCGTTCGGCAATTCTGCTGGAGCGATGCTCCGCTTCTACGACGCGCTCTACCACGCCGTCGAGCCCTATTCCCAATTCTTCGGCACACGCGATCCAGCGTGGACTTACCGGAACATCTACGGGCAGGGCCGCAAGATGCTGGCCGACCCGCTTCGCTTTCTGGGTTTCCTCTATACTCCGAAACTGCTGGCCTCGATGGAGAAGCAACTGGTGCTTGCGGAAAAATCGACCAGCACAGACAAAGTCAAGGCCCGCCTGGCTCTCGTCAGAAGAGAGTTCAATTATCTAAGGAGCCTGGCCAAAGTGGTTCATCTCTACCACGCCTACCAGATTCAACCGGACCTGGTGTCACGGGATCGTCTGCTCGACGCCATTGATGCGCGCAATGCCGAAATCGACAGCTACTTCGGACAGCGAAGCCGCGTCAAGCCGTTGGCCAACTGGGACTACCTGACGTTTCCGCCTCCCGGCCACGACGCGAACCATCTGCGGCTCAAATATAACCGCTACCAGGAGCCGTTCGCAGAATCGGTCTTTAACTGGGACACGAAAGCCATGCGATCCGCTCCGCTGCCTGGCGCCAAACGTTTCACAGTGAGCCTGGCAAAGGGCACGGTCGCAATGGATTCGCCCCATTGGAAGAACACGACCGGCTATGCATTCTCCGAGCTTCCTGCCGAATCAGGAGGCGGTACCAAGCCGAGAACTCCGCTTGCTCTGCCGATTCCAGGCAGAGAATTGGACGAGGAAGAGGGAGTGGCAGATGAACCTCGAAAGACGGTATTGAAGGCTCTCTTTGACGAGCACAAACTCTACCTGCGCATTGAAAGCGATCTGCCGTCTCCCTTGATGAAAACGAGCGCAACCAAAACCGACCTGTCAAAGCAAGAGGCGCTGGAGATCTATCTCGAGCCGCAGTCCGGGGAAGTCGCCTATCGCTTCAAGGTCGGGCTGAGCGCAGAGCAGAAAGAAGACGCGGCCAGTGGCTTCATCACCGATGCGATGGATCCTCGACACGGCAAGTTCGATCCGGATTGGGACGGTGAATGGAATTACGTATCAAGGCTCGATCGAAACGAGAATCGTTGGTTGGCATTGATTACGATCCCCTTCAAGACCATCGCCACCAGTCCACCGGTCGCAGGCGCATTCTGGCGTGGCAACGTGGGCCGCAGTCATGTCCCGGCCCCCGGCGTAATCCGTCGTTCGATGCTATCTGTGAACCCGCAGACGAAAGGAGTGTCCGATAAGAACTCCTTCGGCGAGCTTGTCTTTCACGTTCCCGGATCTGAGACCGCAGCAAGACCCGCCAGGAATCCACTCAAAGAATGGCGAGATAAATACTACGCTGAGACCTTCGAGATCCCCGCCGACTGGAAGAAGCTGCCGAACCCGCTGCCTCCCCTGAAAGATTGGCTTTTCCGCACCGACCCGTTAGAGCAGGGACTTGCGAATGGCTGGCACAAGGCCTCGTCCAGCAAGAAGGAATGGAATCAGGCAACCATCCCATCTTTCTGGGCTGAGATTGGCGAAACAGGCAAATACCAGGGTGTCGGCTGGTATCGCACGACCTTCGACGTGCCTGCAAAATGGAAAGGAAAATCCGTTCGGCTGTTGTTCGGGTCCGTAGACGAGCAAGCATGGGTCTACGTCAACGGCCATCTCGTCAGAGAGCACACGGAGAAGTCGGAAGGCAAGTCATACAACGAACTCTGGGAAGAACCGTTCGCCGCTGAGGTCAAGCCCAACCACCTGAATTACGGCAAGCCGAACGTCCTCGCGGTGCGCGTCCTCAACTCCAAAGCCAACGGCGGCCTCTGGCGTCCCGTGCTGGGACATGCTGTGGTGAAATAATGGCGCAGCCTGTGCCGTTGGTATGCGGGGGCATTGGCGCTCTGCTGAACTGACTGCCTAACCGATGATAGTGGCAACTACTTCGCCCTCCTGGACGTGAGGGTGGGTCCACATCATTGAATGCTCCGAAGTGTTCTCGTGGGCGCAGCCGTACTGGTAAAGGTACCCCGACGCGGGCGCCCGCAGTTCTTCACTGCCCAGGTCTTCGTCTGAAAACACGTGCCCCAGCAGTGCGCCTTCCTCGACCCAGTCGGAAGTGTGCCAATGGGAGCGAACAAAGAGCCCGGTACGCGTCGTTGGCACTTTGACTTCCTCAGCATCGTTCAACCAGATGGGGCCTTCGTCCTGTCCTTCAAGTTCGCCCGGCAGCATTTCCAGAAGTCGGAAGCAGTTCGCTAGAGCGCGGATGCCGCGCTCCACTTCCGCGGCCCAGATCCCGTACTGGCCGGCAAACTCGATGCATATCCCCGTGCGTTCCGTGTCATTGAAGTACGCCGTCAACAAACATGGCACCACCGGCCGATCCTTAATCTCCGGCTTCCATTCCGTTCTCCTGGCAAAGCGAAGGGCCGAGACCTCCGCAAAGCGGTTGGCAAGGTCGTGGCCCTCGCGGACCAACGCAGTGGTGGCCCAGAAGATGTTCCAGCAGTGCAGATCGATGCTGTGTGTGGCGTCCCCGACCACTGCCTCAAAGAGAGCATGGGACAGCCGCTCGGCATTGTTTCCATCGGGCTTGCCGGGCCACGTGCAGTTCACATTGTCAGAGACCTTGTAGCCTGGAAAACGGCTCAGCTCGAAATCAATGTGGGGCTGGTGTCCGCGCACTGCGACC